>Ga0075420_100000203_pt1 | contig 43359 bp, 32 predicted proteins | sample SoiMetdeltSBSDD4_FD_75296 | JGI IMG/M metagenome (GOLD analysis project Ga0075420, IMG submission 75296) | Bulk soil microbial communities from a Populus tree surrounding site in Tennessee, USA - Soil MetaG P. deltoides SBSDD4 | ecosystem: Environmental > Terrestrial > Soil > Tree plantation...
GCGTTCACCATTTCCTGGATCGCGACGATGCCGAACGCGCCCGGCTTGTTCTCGACCACGAACGACTGGCCGAGGCCCTGGCGCATGTGCTCGGCGACGATGCGCGCGACGATGTCGGTGGCGCCGCCCGGTCCATACGGCACGACGATCTTCACCGGCTTGACCGGGAATTTGTCCTGCGCGGACGCGGTTGCGCCGAAGGCGAGGCACGCCAGCGCGGCGACGATCCACTTGGTCCGTTTCATAAAGTTCCTCCCCGGTCTTTTTTGTTTCCACCGGCCAGACTAGTGGGGCTCCGCCCGCCCCGCTAGCGTTTCGGCAGGCGATATTTTAACCATCGTTCGGCCATGCTCGGCCGTGATAAGCGGGGTTTCTGGGGGATTTCGGGCCACATGACGTCGGGGATACGCAACGCGTTGCGGGCGGGATTGAGCGTGGCCGCGGCCGCGGTGGTCGTCGCGTGCGCCGGCACCGACCGCGACCCGCCGGCCTCGGGCGAGCCGACGTTCTATCGCAGCATGGCGGCGTCCGGTCAGCAGGTCGATGCTGCAGCGGCGGCGTCCATGATTTCCGGCTACCGCAAGAACAACGGGCTCGGCGCCGTCACCGTCGATCCGGCGCTGATGAAGCTCGCGGCTGAGCAGGCGAACGCGATGGCGTCGCGCGACCAGCTTGACCACGACGTCGGCCGCGGCTTCAACCAGCGGATCGCGGGATCGGGTTACGACGCCAAGGCCGCCTACGAGAATATCGGCGCCGGCTATCACACACTGGCGGAAGCATTCTCGGGCTGGCGCGGCTCGCCCGGCCACCGCGCCAACATGCTTCAGCGCAACGTGAACCACATCGGCATCGCCGCCGCCTATTCGCCGCGCTCGAAGTACAAGGTGTTCTGGGCGCTGATCCTGGCGTCGCCCGACGACCGCCGGCGGTGACGTCTGGCCGTTTCTCCGCCTCATCCTGAGGAGCGCCCCACCAGCGCGTTTACGCGCGTCTTCGACGCGCTATGGGGCGCGTCTCGAAGGAATGGGGCGGCCATGGTTCGAGACGCACGCTTCGCGTGCTCCTCACCATGAGGCCGACCAGCGACTCGCTTGAATTAAATCAGCGCCGGGCCGGGCTTGCCGGCATCGTCGTCGCGGCCGAACACGCCGGGAATGCGCCGCTCCAGGATGCGCCGGTAGCGCGGGCGCGACTTCAGATCGCCGTAGCGCCGGTCGAGCTCCTTGAGCGCGTCCATCACGTCGTCGAAACGAATCCGCGTGCCGTCGTCGGGCTCGCGCAGCGCTGCCGCTTCGAGCGCGCAGGCATCCGAGGCCCATGAGGCCAGCATCGCGCGCTTCTCGGTCAGGGTGAGGTCGAGGTCTTCGACCACGTCCATCGGGTGTGCGAAGGCGTTGGCGGGCGACAGCAGCCGGCCGACGTCAAAACCGTCGCCGCCGCTCGGATTGTTCGAATTCCTGTGTCCCATGTCGTCCTCCACGCAAAACAGCCGTGCAACAGGGAAAACAGCGTGCCTGGCCCGCAATTGGGCTACCTAGCGTCCGAGGATTTAGGAGATCGGTTTCGCGGCTGCAAGTCCCCGGCGCGATCTAGCCGCTCCCGGTTAAGATTCTGTGCCTATGTGGAACTTCGTCGAGCGTAATAGCCAGCGCGCTGGTACTAGGCCGGGGGCAATCCCCCGCGGGGACGCGGTCCACGCTGCACTGCAACGGCGCAGGTCGCCAGCGTGATCGCGTTCAGGACGAAGATCGCCAGCACGCCGCCGCCGGCGGCGATGATGCCGGCGATGAACGGCATCAGCACCAGCCCGATCCGGTTGCCGGTGATGCGCAGCGACATCGCGGTGCCGCGCGCCTCGGGCGGTGAATATTCGGCGACGCCGGATAACGTCAGTGTCGATGCGATGCCGAGTCCGAGGCCGACCGCGACCGCCGCGACGTACATCACCGGCAGCGACGGCACCACCAGCAGCATGAATGCACCGGCCGCGAACAACGCGCTGCCGAGCGTGAGCGGCTCGCGGCCGATGGCATAGATCATGCGCGCGTAGAACATGCGCGCGATCAGCGCGGCCACCGACTTCGCCAGCAGCAGGAAGCCGATATGGCTGACGTCGATGTGACGTTCGGCGCCGAGCAATGGCAGATAGATGATCAGCAGATCGCTGGCGGTCACCGTCACCACGCTCGCCGCGAGGATCGGCAACAGGCCGGGCACCCGCAGCAGCGCCATCACCGGCATCAGCGGGCCTTCGGCGGGACGCAGCATCGACCGCGGCTGCGGCCGCAGCATCAGCGCAGCGCCGAGGCAGAGCGCCGCCGAGACTACGCCGATGACGAAAAGCTCGTTGGTCGGCGGCACGGTGGTGCCGTGCCCGACCCAGCCGACGATCAGCGGACCCAGGCCCTGGCCGACCGAGATCGCCACCATGAAATAGCCGAACGCGGATTCGCGCTTGGCGGGTGATGCGCTGCGCAGCGTCAGCATCTGCTGCGCGGCCATCAGGAACATGTGGCCGGTGCCGAGTACGACCGTGAAGAACATCAGGTGCCAGGCCGTGGTCGGCCATAGCCACAGGCAGATGCTGGCGATCAGCATGCCGGTGCCGCCGATCCAGGCGGCTTGGGTGTCGTAGCCGCGGTCGATGAAGCGGCCGACCTTCAGCGCCACGAAAACCGGCAGGATCGCGAATGCGGCGGAGATCGCGCCGAGCCACATCACGTTGAGGTCGAGTTCCACCGACCGATAGGAGGTGCTGACCCGCACGACGGCGATGACGATATGGGTGAACGCGACCTGGACGAGCAGGGGAGCGAGCAGGCGCCAATCGAGGCCGGCGGTGGTCTGTGGATCGGTCGGGGCATGCATCCGCCCTGCTTAGTCCGGCAAGGCGGCGTTGCAAAGGCGTGGAATTGCGTGCGCGCCATGCGCGGGTGGGAACCCCGCGGCGTTGTCGTCCCGGCGGATTTAGACTTTGGTCCTAATGCATGTCCCAGCCGAATGGACTCGGCTCTCTCACCGCTCGTCCCCGCGAAAGCGGGGACCCAGTAAGGCGGCAAAGCAAGATTCTGGATTCCCGCTTGCGCGGGAATGAGCGGAGGAGGGAGCGATGCCCCAAGCGGGAAAGCAGTTGGAGGCGCTACGCCCGGCGCAGCAAATTGCGCAGGCGTCTCGCCGCGCTCATCGCGCGCCGGCGCAGCGACTCCAGCCGGCACAGATGGTTGAATAGCGACGGGTCGCATCTGGCGACGCACATCAGCCGGTCCGATAGCGCGAGCCGCTCGCGCCAGACGTGGTCGATCATCGGATGATCGGCGGTGGCGCAGGAATCGGCGCGCGCGATGCTTGTGTCCGCCAGCATGTCGTCGGTGACGTCGAGCAGGAGCTGCACGCCCGGCGATGCGCGCGAGAACGTCTCGTCGTAGGCGATCTTCCAGCACCAGGCGGCATCGCCGCTGCGCAGCGTCACGATCGCGGCGATGGCGCGGCCATCGAGCGCCAGCCGCGAGACCGACGCCTTGCCCTCGGCGGCGAGCGCGCTCACGGCTTCCAGCACGAAGCAGCGGACGGTGTCGTTGCGCTGCGCGTCGGTGCCGGCGCGGCCCTTCCAGCCGGAGGCTTCGAGCGCCAAAAAGTCGAGCAGTGCGGCAGTCAGCGCGGACGGATCGGCGGTCGTGGTCGACGTCAGCTTTCCGGTGTCGGCGAGTCGCTTGCGCAGCCGGCGCAGCTCCTTGCGTTTCTTGTGCGGGATCGCATGGTCGAGATAGGTGGCGCGGTCCTCGTGCGGCTCAAGCATCGCGCGGCGATGCGGCGCGAAATGCTCGCTGCGGCCGTCGCGATGGGCGACCGCGGCATCGAACGCGCGGGCGATGTCGCCTTCGGCCGGCAGGTACGGCATCAGCAGGAGCTTCGGCAAAGTGGGATCGGCGGCGAGGTGATCGAGCCAGGCCGCGACGGCGGCATCGCCGCTCTCGCGGTCGATCAGCGGTGTGCCGAGCGGTCCATAGGGATGCGTCCAGCCGACCAGCACAGGCATCTTGATGCCGTAGCGGCGGCGCTCGATCGCCACCGGGAAGAATCCGATGAGCCGTGCCGGCACCCCGCGGCGCCACACCAGGCCGGCCATCACGTCGCGGCCGAACACCGGCGCCGACGCGGCCATGAATGACGGCTCGTAGAACGCATTGGGCGCCCGCGCCCGCGCGGTCAGGTCGCGCAGCTCGGGCGCAAACGCCGCAAGCTCGTCGAGGCGCCTGAGCTCAACCCTGTAACCGGATTCGATCGTGCCGTGCACGGCAATCTCCGCACGCTTAATTGCGCCGGCCCCAGACAAAAATGTTCAAGCCCATTTGGTTCTTCAGCAGCCAGACCAGCGCGACCGTTTCGACGATCAGCGCGGTAGAGATCGCGATCGCGGCGCCGGCCGCGCCATAGGGCGGGATCAGCACGAGGCACAGCACGATGTTGACCGCGAACGCGCCGCCGTAGATCAGCGCATTGATGCCTTGCTTGCCGATCACGTTGAGGAAGCGCTCCATCGGGCCGATGGCGGCGCGCGCCAGCAGGCCGAGAGCGAGAATGAACATCAGCGAATAGCCTTCGGTGAATTGCGGGCCGAACAGCGACAGGATCGGCTTGCCGAAGGCGAGCAGCAGAACGGTCGCGACCAGCGACGGCCAGAAGGTGAGGGCGATCGCCTTGCGCATGAAATTGGCGAGGCCTTCGGTGTCGCCGGCAGCATGGTAGGCGGCGACGCGGTGCGCGGTGGTCGCCGCGATCGAGAAGTAGATGAAGGAGACCAAGGCCAGCGTCTTCACCGCGGCGTAATAGACGGCAACGTCCTCCGGCGGGCGGAACTGCTGCAGCATCAACAGGTCGGCGTGCGTCAGCAGCAGGTAGAAGCCTTCGGCCAGGAGGATCGGCAGCGCGGTGACGACCCAGAGCTTGACGTTGTGCGCCTTCGGTCCGGGCTCGATGCGCGTCGACAGGCGGCGGTTGAGCACGAACATCTGCAGCAGCGCCGGCAGCCAGATCGCGGCGACCGAGAGCACCATCGCGCTCACGGCGTCGACCGGCAGGCCGCCGAAATAGACGCCTGCCATCAGAATGGTGAGCAGCAGTTGCCGCACAATGTAAGTCGGCACGATGCCGAGCGCGACCCAGTCGTAGGAACGCGCGATGCCGTCCTGCACGTTGGCGAGCGCGTAGGCCGGCAGCGCGATGCAGGCGATATAGAGCGGGATGACGTTGTAGGCGTCGAGGTGCGGCGTCAGCAGCCGCACCAGGCCGGCGCATAGCGCGGCGACCGCGATTGCGACGCCGACCGCGATCCAGCGGCTGTGCGAGATGTAGCCGCGCAGCAGGTCGAGCATGCCGCGCTCGCGATATTCCGGAATGAAGCGCTGCGCGGCAGTGGAGAGGCCGAGGTCGAGCGCCTGGCCGATCAGCAACACCCAGGTCCAGACATAGACGAAGATGCCGAATTCGAACGTGCCCATCCAGCGCGCGAACAGCACGTTGGAGAGATAGGCGAGGGCGGCGGCGATCACGCGGATCATGAAGACGGTGCCGGCGAGCCGCTGCACGAGCTGCTGGTCGGCGTCGCCGAGGCGCGATTGGAAGCGGGCCAACAAGCCCGCGAACGACATGCGCGCCGGCAAAGGCGGTGCGTTCTCTGAGCCGGTAAGCGCCAAGTCCTGCCTCCGTGATGTTGACCCGGAGGCGTAGCAAGGAACCGTTAAGAATCGGTTCGGGAGACTGGTTTATTGCGCGTCATTCCGGGCTTTCGCGCCCGGGAACGCGCATGGATATCAATCGGTATCCGCCTTGAACCGGCCGAGCCCGCGCATCGCGAACGGCGCGACCAGCGCGATGAACGCGATCGCCAGCAGCGTCGCCGACATCGGCGACTGCACCAGCACCAATGGATCGCCGAGGCTGATCGCGAGTGCACGGCGCAACTGCTGCTCCGCGACCGGGCCGAGGATCAATCCGATCACCACAGGCGCAATCGGATAGTCGTAGCGGCGCATCAGGTAGCCCATGACGCCGAACACCGCGAGCATGATCAACTCGACCACCGACGGCTTGGCGGCGATGGTGCCCATGGTCGCGAACACGAGGATGCCGGCATAGAGCCATGGCTGCGGGATCGAGAGCAGTCGCACCCACAGCCCGACCAGCGGCAGGTTGAGGATCAACAGCATCGCGTTGGCGATGAACAGGCTGGCGATCAGGCCCCACACTAAATCGGGCCGCTCGGCGAACAGCAGCGGTCCCGGATTGAGTCCATATTGCTGGAAGCCCGCGAGCATCATCGCGGCGGTTGCTGAAGTCGGCAGGCCGAGCGTGAGCAGCGGCACCAGCGTGCCGGCGGCGGAGGCGTTGTTCGCCGCCTCCGGGCCGGCGACACCTTCGATCGCGCCGTGCCCGAACTCCTTCGGATATTTGGTCAGCCGCCGTTCGGTGGAATAGGAGAGGAAGGTCGGGATCTCGGCGCCGCCGGCGGGCAGTGCGCCGATCGGGAAGCCGAACAGCGTGCCGCGCAGCCACGGCTTCCACGAGCGCGCCCAATCCTCCTTGGTCATCCACAACGAGCCGCGCACCGGCTCGAGCGTCTCCTGGATGAGATGCAGCCGCGACGAGACGTAAAGCGCCTCGCCGACCGCGAACAGGCCGACCGCCAGCGTCGTGATCTCGACGCCGTCGAGCAGCTCCGGCACGCCGAAATGCATGCGCGACTGTCCCGTGAGCTTATCGATGCCGACCAGCCCGAGCGCCAGCCCGATGAACAGCGACGTGAGACCGCGGATCGGCGACGAACCGAAGGTCGCCGACACCGTGATGAAGGCGACGCACATCAGCGCGAAGTAGTCCTCCGGGCCGAACTGGATCGCGACCTCGACCAGCCACGGCGCCAGGAACACGATGCCGACGGTGGCGATGGTGCCGGCGACGAACGAGCCGATGGCCGCGGTGGCGAGCGCGGGGCCGCCGCGGCCGGCCTTGGCCATCTTGTTGCCTTCGAGCGCGGTCGCGAGCGACGCGCTTTCGCCCGGCGTGTTGATCAGGATCGCGGTGGTTGAGCCGCCATACATGCCGCCGTAGTAGATGCCGGCGAACATGATGAGCGAGCCCGCCGGGTCGAGCTTGAACGTCACCGGCAGCAGCAGCGCAACCGTCAGCGCCGGCCCGATGCCGGGCAGCACGCCGACCGCGGTGCCGAGCAGCACGCCGATCAGCGCGAACACGAGGTTCATCGGCTGCAGCGCGACGGTCAAGCCTTGGATGAGCGCGGAGAACGGGTCCATCGGCGGCTCCTCAGAACAACCGCTCGAGCGGTCCCGTCGGCAGTGACAGCGACAGCAGCTTGGAGAACATCAGATACGCGCCAGTGCCGAGCACGAAGCCGATCGCGAGATCGGTGAGCACCGCGCGGCGGCCGAACGCGGCGGCAGTGGCGGCAAACAGGATGGTGACCGCGGGGATGAAGCCGCCGCCGATCGCGATGATCACGATCACGGCCAGCAGCCCGCCGAGGATCAGAATGATTGGGAGATGCGCCGCCGGCTCACGCTCCGGAAAGCCGCCGCGGAACGCCAGCACCAGATTGCCGATCGCGAGCAGGCCGAGGCCGGTCGCGACCACGATTGGCATCGCCTTCGGCCCGACGCCGTAGGTCTGGGTGATCTGCAGTGTCGACATGTCCCAGAGGATGAGCCCCGCGAGCAGGGCGAGCAGTCCGGCGACGACAATGCCGGCGGGGTCGACGCGCCGATCCTGCGACTGCATTTTTTGCTCTCCCCCCGACTTCTCTATCGTATGCAGCCTAACCGAAATTTTGGGAGATGTACTCAGGGATCGACCGCAAACTTCAACACGCACGTTCCGAGTGGACCAGGGTCGACTTCCGAGGACACGGGCGACTGCCTTCACTCGCTTCGTGCGGCGGTCTCGGTGCGTTCCCTCTCCTAAGGGGGAGAGGGTTAGGGTGAGGGGGTTCGAACTTATCGAGGGACTTAGACCCCCTCACCCCACCCCTCCCCCCAATGGGGGGAGGGAGCAGACCGAGTTTGCCGAGCCACTTCGCATCGCATCTAAGATTTTCGCGCGTTACGACTTCACCAGTCCCAGCGATTTCAGCACGCCGCCGACGCGGATGATCTCTTCCTGCAGGAAGGTCGCGAACGCGTTGGACGGCAGGAAGGCGTCGTCCCAGCCCTTCTGCTTGAGTTGCTCTTGCCAGGCCTTGGACTTCACGGTCCGCTCCATGAGCTGGTCGAGCGCGATGCGTTGGTCGGGCGTGATGCCGGGCGGCGCAACCACCGAGCGCCAGTTGGTCAGCACGAGGTCGATGCCCTGCTCCTTGAAGGTCGGCACATTGACGCCGGGCAGGCGGTTCGGCGACGACACGCCGATGGCACGCAGCCTTCCCGACTTGATCTGGCCTTCATATTCGCCGTAGCCGGAAATGCCGGCGGTGACGCGGCCGCCCATGATCGCGGCGAGCGACTCGCCGCCGCCCGAGAACGGCACGTAGTTCACCTTCGAGGGATCGCCGCCGGACGCGCCGACGAACATGCCGGCCATGATGTGGTCGGCACCGCCGGCCGAACCGCCGGCGAAGGTGACGCGCGCGACATCTTTCTTGACCGCGGCGGCGAGGTCCTTGGCGTCCTTGATCGGCGAGTTGGCCGGCACGACGATGACCTGCGTCTCTTCCGTCAAACGCGCAACGGGCGTCACCTGGGAGAGATTGACCGGCGACTTGTTGAGCAGGATCGCGCCGACCATCACGAAGCCGTTGACCATCAGCGTGTTGCCGTCGCCCTTGTTGCCGATGAACTGGGCGAGGCCGACGGTGCCGCCGGCGCCAGGGATGTTGATGACCTGCGCACTCTTCACCAGCTTCTCGGCGGTCATCGACTGCTGCAGGGAGCGCGCGGTCTGGTCCCAGCCGCCGCCGGGCGCGGCCGGCGCGATGAGCTTGAGCTCCATCTGGGCCGCCGCCGAGGTGGCGAGCACGGCCGCCAAAGTTGTGGCGATCGCTCCCGACCACGCGAATTTCACGACTGACATGACGCAACCTCCCTGAAACCGGCTTTAGCGATGAACCTCGGCGGTGAAGCCTGTTGGCGTGCGCCCACTTTCGCGCTCTTCGCCGGTACGGGTCAACCGGGCCGAAGGTTGAATGCGGATCACGTCACGGACACTTGGTGCAATTCTGATTTCGCAGCGTTTCGTGATTTTGATCGGGACCGCGATCGTGCCGCGAGTCGCCCCTCCCCCCACGCGAAAGCGTGGCGGAGAGGGGGCGGGGGTGGGGGGTGTCGCAGTTGGCAAAGAAGCGCCCCCCAACCCCTCCCCGCCGCTACGCAGGGGGAGGGGAGGGGCGAGACCGCTCGTGTCGAAAGAAACGAAGGTCCTGAAAGAAGGGCCATCGACAAGGAAGGACGCCCAAACGAACCGCCGGTCCGAAATCAGGCGGCGAAGCCGCCGTTGTCGAGGAAGCTCTTCTCGGCCGGCGTGGTCGTGCGTCCGAGTACGGCGTTGCGATGGGGAAAGCGGCCGAAGCGCCGGATGACGTCGGCGTGCAGCTCGGCCCAGTGCAGCAGGTCGGCATCGCCCATCGCCCGGAACAGCGCGCAGCAGCGCTCCTGGTCCGCCATCGCCTCGGAATGCTCGAACGGCATATAGAAGAAATAACGCTCCGCGACGGGAAATCGGCTATCGAAACCGCGTGCGAGCGCACGGTCGGCGACACCGCGTGCGGTGGCGTCGGCGGCGAAGGCGCGCGGATCGTGGCGGAATATGTTGCGCGGAAACTGGTCGAGCACGATCGTCAGTGCGAGCGCGCCCTCCGGCGTCGCTTCCCAGTCCGACAGCTGGCCGGCGGCGGCGGCCTCATAGGTCGCGAGAAAGCGCGCCCGGATCTCGGCATCGAACGCGTCGCTCTTCTTGAACCATTTGTCAGGTCCGGCGGCGCGCCAGAACGCGAGCGCGTCGGCGGCGGTCGCAATCGTCACAGGCGCACTCCTTACAGTCGTATCTCTCCGGTACAGATCCGTTGATACAGCGCCGCGTCGATCCGCACGAAAGCCTTGGCGGCGGGATCGTTGAAGTAGATCGGCTCGCCGATGGCATCCGGATCGAAGCCCTGCTTCACCAGGTCGACCTTCTTCTGCTTGAAGGTCGCGGTCATGTCCATGTCCTGGCGGATGCGCAGGAACACCGGCCGCGCATAGTCGGGGAGGCGCTGCGCGATATGATCGCGCAGCGCCGTCAGGTTGACGTTGTCGGCAACGACGATCGCCGCCATGCCGGCCCGGCCGTCACGGCCGGGCACGTTGACGCCGTAGACATTGGCGTCCTGCACGCCCTCGAAGGTGCCCATCGCTTCCGCGACCTCGGTGGTGGAGACGTTCTCGCCCTTCCAGCGGAAGGTGTCGCCGATGCGGTCGACGAAATAGAAATAGCCGCGCGCGTCCTTGCGCATCAGGTCGCCGGTGCGGAACCAGACGTCGCCCTTCTCGAACACGTCGTGCAGGACTTTCTTGTCGGTCTCTTCCTGGGTCGCATAACCCTCGAACCGGGCCGCCGGTTTCGAGGCGTCGCGCAGGATTTTGCCGATCACCTCGCCGGGCTCGTCGGGATCGCACTCGATGCAGAAGCCGTCGGCGGTGCGCACCGGCCGCTCGTGCTCGACGTCGAAGCGGACCACCTTGATCGGGAAGCGATGCGCAAGGAACCAGGGCACGCGGCCGACCGCGCCTTCCTTGCCATCCCAATTGAAGATCGTCACGTTGCCTTCGGTGGCGGCGTAGAACTCGATGATCTCGGGGATCTGGAAGCGCTGCTTGAATTCGCTCCAGACGTCGGGACGCAGGCCGTTGCCGCAGGCAAGCCGCAGCTTGTGCGCGCGCTCCTTCGGGTGCGGCGGCGAATTGACCAGGTAGCGGCAGAACTCGCCGATATATTGCAGCAGCGTGCACTCCCAGCGCGCCACGTCGTCCCAGAACTCGCGGACCGAGAAGCGGTCGCGGATCACCACCGAACCGCCCTTGAGCAGCAGCGCGCCGGTCGCGACCACGCCACCGGAGGTGTGATAGAGCGGCAGGCAATCGTACATGCGGTCCGAGGCGCGCGTGTTCATGATGGCGGCGAAGGCGTGAGTCGCCAGCATCAGCCGGTAGTGATTGATGTTCGCCGCCTTGGGCAGGCCGGTGGTGCCCGAGGTGTAGATGAACAGCGCGCGGTCCTCGATCGTCAGCGCGCGGCGATCGGTGGCGGCCAGCGCGTCGCCGGAGAGTTCCTCGATCGCGCGGTCGATGCGCGGCATGTCGGCGGCGGCGTCGCCGTGCAGCCAGACCTTAGCGCTCAAGGTTTTGGCGTCGCTCGTGAGATGGGGCTGCGCCGATTGCAGCGCCGGCAGCATCTCGGCGTCGACGATGATATGGCGGGGGTTCACCACATTGACGCAGTGCGCGAGCGCCTTGCCGATCAGGTTGGTGTTGAGCAGCGCCACCACGCCACCGGCGCGCGTGATCCCGATCCAGATCGCCAGGAATTCCGGCCGGTTCGGCATCAGCAGGCAGACCGTGTCGCCCTTGGCGACGCCCTGCGCCAGTGCCCAGCGGGCGTAGCGGTTCGAGCGCGCGCCGAGCGCGCGGTAGCTGAGGTTCTCACGATCGGAGAGCAATGCCGGCGCATCGCCGTATTTCTCCGCCAGCTCCTCGATCAGCTGCGGGAAGACGCGGGTCGGGTTCTTGGCGATATGCGTCGTGTAGCGGAGCGCGCGCAGCGCGCCGCCAACGGTGATCAGGTCGGCCTTGAGCCGGTCGAAGAATTCCATAACGAATTCCTGATTGGGTGCCGACGCCGCCAACGCGACTCACCGTCTACGAGCATCGGGCAGACTGTAAAAGCTGGCAAGTGCCGTTGCCAGTGGACGTCAACCCGCCACAGCCGTTAGGCTGCCACGTCATGCAATTGCCGCTGACCATCAAACGGAACTGGAAGCACCTTGCGGGTATTTCCTGCTTCTTGGGGCTCTTCGCAGTCTGCATCTATGAGCTCTATCGCGCTTGGACCGCTGGAGTCGTCGGGACGCGGACAGGCTCGGTCACCTATGACGCAGACCCGAGCCTGTTTACGGGCATGGTTGCGTTTTTTCTCGTCAGCGCGATTGGGATCGGCGCATTGTTGATCGGCGTGCTCTGGGGCCGGCGTATCGAGCGGCGGTCGTTGCAGAGGCACACGTCTCGCCCGCTGTTGGACACCGCGGTGCGTGAGCGGTTCGATCGCAACCTTTGAGCAGTGAAGACCCAATCAGCGATCGATGCCGCCGAACGGGATCAGCGGGTTGTCGATCAGCGCATTGATATCGGGGCGATCGGGGGCGGCGCGGTTGACGAAGGCGTCGAACAGCCGCGTGACCGCTTCCGGCGCGAGGTCGCGGGCGATCACGACGATGCGGGTGCGCTGATCGGCATCGGGCCAGCGTTCCAGCCGCGCCGGCGGATGCATCACATGCTGCACGCCGTGGATCACCAGCGGCTGGTCGGGCGTCTCGGCGAGCTTCACGATGCCCTTGAGCCGCAACAGCTTCGGCCCGTGCAGCGAGCGCACCAGGTCGATGAACATCTCGAAGGTCGCGCCCGGGATCGGCGTATCGGTGGCGAAGGTAAACGCACGGATACGCGCGTCGTGGCGGTTGACGTCGTGGTGGTGATGATCGTGCTGCTGCTGCTGCGCCGCCGCATAAGCCTCGTCGGCGAGCCAGCGGCCGACGTCGGGGATCTTGCGCGCCGGATCGTAGAGCCCGCAGTCGAGCAGCTTGTCGGCGGTCGCCTCGCCGGCGGCGGCATCGAGCACCGGCGCGGCGGGATTGAGCGCCTTCAGCCGCGTCATCAGTTGGTCATAGGCGTCGCGGCGTTCCGGCGTGTCGATGAGGTCGCGCTTGGTCAGCACCAGCCGGTCGGCGACCGCGACCTGCTTCACCGACTCCATGGCCTGGTCGAGCGTGGCGCCGCCGTTGATGGCGTCGACCACCGTGACCACGCCGTCGAGCCGGTAACGCATCACGAGATAGGGATGCGCCATCGCGGTCTGCAGCAGCGGCGCCGGATCGGCGAGGCCGGTGGTCTCCAGCACGACGCGGTGGAAATTCACCCGGCCGTTGTCGAGATCGCGCAGCAGGTTCTCGAGCGCCGTGACGAGGTCGCCGCGCAGCGTGCAGCACAGGCAGCCGCTCTGCAGCAGCACCATGTTGTCGCCAATGGTCTTGACCAGCAGATGGTCGAGGCCGATCTCGCCGAACTCGTTGATGATGACGGCGGTGCCGGCCATCGCCGGATCTTGCACCAGCCGGTTGAGCAGCGTGGTCTTGCCGGCGCCCAGGAAACCGGTCAGCACAGTGAGCGGGATGGGTTCGGCGGGACTTGAACGCCCCAAAGGCCCTGCGCTTGAGCGCGGTGCGCCGTCGTCGGTCATTGCTTGGCGGGCGTCTCGGATTTCTTGGCGGCGGTCTTCTTGGCGTTGACCTTGGCCGTCTGCGAATCCTTCTTCGCGTCCTTCTTTGCTTCTTTGGGCACGTCCGTGGTCGCGGCCTTCGCTACCGCTTTCTTGGCCGCCTTCTTCTTGCCTTCCGGCGCCGCGTCCGTCGCCACCGGCGCGCCGGCGGCGCTGTTCGCCAGCGCCGGACCGCCCGCGTTCGCGGTCGCCTTGGCCTCGCCCGACTTCTTGGTCTTGGACTTGGCGGTTTTGGTCTTGCCCTTCGCCCTGGCCTCGGCCGGCGCCTGATCGACCGGCGCGCTCGCCGGGCCGGTGTAGACGCGCACCGGCTCGCCGAGCCGCACATCCTGCAGCAGCGGGCCGGCGTTGGCGCCGCCGGGGCCACGCAACGTCGACAGGAACACGGCGTAGGGCGAATCCACCGCCACGTCCGCAAGCGGATCGTTCTCGGCCTCTTCCGACGGCGGCCGGCGGCGGTTCTTGCCGCACACCTGGTCGCGCAGGTTCGGCGGATCGACATTGACCGGCTCGAGCGCATCGACCTGGCCGAGGCCCGGCGTCAGCCAGGTCAGCGGCCGCACCTGGAAGCCGCGCTCGAACAGTTGCGCCGCCTTCACCGCGCGCACCGCCGGCGACGGCGAGCCGAGCACCACCGCGATCAGCCGCTTGCCGTTGCGGGTCGCGGTCGCCACCACGTTGAAGCCCGACGCGCAGATGAAGCCGGTCTTCATCCCGTCGACGCCTTCGTAGCGGCCCATCAGGTTGTTGTGGTTGCGATAGATGCGCTTGCCGAGGCGCACGCCCGGCAGGCTCCAATAGTGATTGTATTCCGGGAATTCGCGCAGCGCGGCGCGCGCAAGGATCGCCATGTCACGCGCCGAGGTGATCTGCTGGTCGGCCGGCAGCCCGTGCGGGTTCACGAAATTCGACTGCGTCATGCCGAGGCGGCGCGCGTTGGCGTTCATCAGGTCGGAGAAGCCTTCGACCGAGCCGCCGACGCCCTCCGCGATCACGATCGCGATGTCGTTGGCGGATTTCACCATCAGCATCTTGATCGCGTTGTCGAGCGTGACCGTGGTGCCCGGCGGAAAACCCATCTTGGTCGGCGGCGCTACGGCGGCGGTCGATGACACCTTGAGCAGCGACTCGAGCGTCATCCGCCCTTCCTTCACCGCCCGCAGCGCGACATAGACCGTCAGGATCTTGGTGATCGATGCCGGGTACCAGGGCGTGGTCGCGTGGTCCGCGTGCAGCACCTTGCCGGTGTCGGCCTCGATCACCAGCAGCGCCTCGGCGGCGGCCGGCGCGACCGACAGCGGCGCGGCCGATAAGGCTGCGCAGGTCGCGGCGACAAGCATCGCGGTCCGGCGGGTGACAGGCGGGCGTGGCTTCATGCGACTCTGGGGTCCGGTCGTTCAGCCCCCGGGAACGAGCGGTTCCACAGGCAAATTGCAATCACCATTTAGCCCAAAGCGGCCCCGAAAGGCAAAACATGACGGTCCCCCAACGCGTCGGCGCTTCAGGAGGGCCTGCCAATCCGGCCGGAAAGCGTCCAAAGTTTGACCAAGTCCCGAATCGCGGAGGATTTCATGAGCAGCATCGTCGGATGGGCCCATACGCCATTCGGAAAGCTCGAAGGCGAGTCGGTCGAGAGCCTGATCGTGCGGGTCGCGTCAGGCGCGCTCGCGGACGCCGGCGTCGCGCCCGCCGATGTCGACGAAATTGTCCTCGGACATTTCAACGCAGGCTTCTCGCCGCAGGATTTTACCGCCGCGCTGGTGCTCCAGGCCTCGCCGGACTTGCGGTTCAAGCGTGCGACAAGGGTCGAGAATGCCTGCGCCACCGGCTCGGCCGCCGTGCACCAGGGGCTGAATTCGATCGCCGCCGGCCGCGCGCGCATCGTGCTGGTGGTCGGCGTCGAGCAGATGACCACGACGCCTGCCGCCGAGATCGGCAAGAACCTGCTCAAGGCTTCTTATGTGCGGGAGGAAGCCGACATCGACGGCGGCTTCGCCGGGATCTTCGGCCGCATCGCCGCGCTGTATTTCCAGAAGTACGGCGACCAGTCGGACGCGCTTGCGCAGATCGCCACCAAGAACCACAGCAATGGCGTCGGCAATCCATTTGCCCAGATGCGCAAGGACCTCGGCTTCGAGTTCTGCCGGCGCGAGAGCGAAAAGAATCCTTTCGTCGCGGGGCCGCTCAAGCGCACCGATTGCTCGCTGGTGTCGGACGGCGCGGCTGCGATCGTGCTCGCCGATGACGAGACCGCGGCGGCTTTAAGCAAGGCGGTGGCGTTCCGCGCCACGGCGCATGTGCAAGACTTCCTGCCGATGTCGAAGCGCGACATCCTCAAATTCGAGGGCTGCGCGCTGGCATGGCGTCGCGCGCTTACCGACGCGGGCTTCACACTCGGTGATCTTTCGCTGGTGGAAACCCATGACTGCTTCACCATCGCCGAGCTGATCGAATACGAGGCGATGGGGCTGGCGGCGGAAGGCCGTGGCGCCGGCGTGTTGAAGGAGGGCCTGACGCAGATCGGCGGCAAGCTGCCGGTCAATCCCTCGGGCGGGCTCAAGGCGAAGGGACACCCCATTGGAGCAACGGGCGTCTCGATGCACGCGCTCTGCGCCATGCAGCTCACCGGCACGGCCGGCGATTTCCAGGTGAAGGATGCGCGCGTCGCCGGCCTGTTCAACATGGGCGGCGCCGCGGTCGCGAACTATGTGAGCATTCTGGAGCGCACGAAGTAGACGCTCAACCCGCCGTCATTGCCGGGCCGCCCCAAAGCGGCGTGACCCGGCAATCCATCCTTCTTCGCAAGAAGATGGATGCCCGGCTCAAGGCCGGGCATGACGAGGAAACTGGAGTGCAAGCAAATCGAGACTAAGCGTCCGTGCGCTCGGGTTTCTTCTTCGGCGTTTCCGCAGCTTCCGCACTCTGCTTCTTGCCGCTGACGTCCTGCGTCTTCTCGTGGCCGACGATCTCGGCCTCGATCTCCGCCTCGGCTTCCTTGTTGGCCTCGCGCACCATCCTGGCCTCCTGCGCGGGGCTCGGCTTGCCCTTGCGGCGCTGGCGCCAGTCCTTGAACCGGCGCACGAGGTGCACGTGCGCGCCCGGGATGAAGGTGAGGTACTCGTCGCGGATCATGCGCGCGCCGCCGGTCTGGTGCTTCAACACCAGCTTGCGCTCGTGGAACGCTTCGAGCTCGGGCCGGTGGCCGACGCTGATCAATGTCGCCTCGGGAAGCCGCTCGTTCAGGAGCTTCATCAACCGCTCCTGGCTCTCGGGGTCGAGCGCCGAGGTCGCCTCGTCGAGCACGATCAGGTTGGGCTTGTGAATAATGAGGCGCGCAAAGGCGAGGCGCTGCTTCTCACCGCCCGACAGCGTCTGGTCCCAGGGGTCTTCATCGTCGAGCCGCTTCAGCAGGTGGCCGAGGCCGACGGCTTCGAGCGCGCTTTGCACCTCTTCGTCCGGGACCGAGTCGGCAGCCATCGGATAGGTGGTGGCGCGGCGCAGCGAGCCGAGCGGCACATAGGCCTTTTGCGGCAGCATCAGCAACTTGGCGCCGCGCTGCATCACGACCTGGCCTTCGCCCCAGGGCCACAGCCCGGCAATCGCGCGCACCAGCGTGCTCTTGCCTGAGCCGGAGTCGCCGACGATCAGCACCTTCTCGCCAGGCGCGATATCGACCTCGGTCTCGTTGACGATGCCGGTGCCGTCGTCGAGGCTCACGGACAGCCCGCGCAGTTGCAGCGCCTTCTCGTCGTGCTGCCCGCGCGCGATCACCTTGATGCCGCCGGACTTCTCGGCTTCCTGCAGCGCATCGAGCGACGCCACCAGCGACGCGATGCGACGCGCATTGGCGTTCCAGTTGGCGAAGCGCGGATAGTTGTCGACCAGCCATGCAAATGCGGTCTGCACGATGACAAACGCCGAGGCCGCCTGCATGACCTGGCCGAGGCTCATGTCGCCGGCGAGGAATTTCGGCGCGCATAGCAGGATCGGCAGCACCGCCGCGATGTAGCCCGAGGTCGACGAGACGAAGGTGGTGCGCATCCACTGCTTCATCACCATGCGCCAGCTTTCCATCAGCGCCGAGAGATTGCGGGTGAGCCCCGCCCGCTCTTCGTCTTCGCCGCCGAGCAGCGCGATGCTCTCGCCGTTCTCGCGCAGGCGCGTCAGCGCATAGCGGAATTCGGCTTCACGCTGGTTCTGGACTTCGGAAACCCTGACGAAGCTGCGGCCGATGATCAGCATCGAGCCGGTGCCGAACATCGCATAGAGGAACGCGGCGATGACGAGAAAGCCCGGGACGTAGTACTGCGTGCCGCCGAGCTCGAAACCGATCCCGCCGCCGACCGACCACAGCACGAAGATGAACGTCACCGCCGACAGGAAAGCGGCAAGGATTCCGGCGACGATGTCGACCGGCGCTTCGGTCGCGTAGCGGATGTCGTCGGTGATGCGGCTTTCCGGATTCTGGTGATCGCCCTCGACCAGGTTGAGGTGATAGTGCCGGCCGTTGGCCAGCCACCGGTCGAGCACCCAGTTGCTCCACCACTCGCGCCACAGGCGCTGCATGGTCATTTTGGCGTAGACGTTGGTGATCGCGAACAACACGCTGCCGACCAGGAGCGGCACGTAGATCATCGCCTGGAACAGAACCTCCTGCGCGTTCTTCTGTTCGAGCGCGTCGAACAGCGACCGGTTCCAGACGTTCATCTGGTACTGGAAGAACAGCTGGACCAGGATCACCGCCAGGATCACGCCCGACAGGATCCACGCGCGGCGGTCACCCTCGCCGCGCCGCCAGAAGCCGCCCGATACGCGCCAGAAGCGTCGGAGCAGTTGCTTGCGCGCGACAGCGTCGGCCTTCAGATCGATTTCTGGGTCCGGTTTCGTAGCTGCGACAGCGGTCATTGATGGTTGGATGTGCGCTTAGCTTCCGGAAGGAAACTCCTGCGCTACAATCCGCCGCGCCGCGAAAAAGTTCCGCTTTCACATTACCGAGGAGCAAGTCGGTCAGGTCTCGGCCGGGTCGCGTGCGCCTTCCACGCGCGGGCGTCCCGTTTCACTGACCATGAATTGCGTGCGCGCCAGTTCGGCAAAGTGGCCGCCGAACCGCACCAGCTCGTCGAAGGTCCCGGACTCGATGATGCGCCCGCCCTCGAACACCAGGATGCGGGTCGCGTTGCGGATGGTGGCGAGCCGGTGCGCGATCACGAACGTGGTGCGCCCCTTCATTACTTCGACCAGCGCCGCCTGAACCTTCGCTTCGGTCATTGCGTCGAGCGCGCTGGTGGCTTCGTCGAGGATCAGGATCGGCGGATCCTTGAGCAGCGCGCGCGCGATCGAGATGCGCTGGCGTTCGCCGCCCGAGAGCATGCGGCCGCGCTCGCCGACATTGGCCTCGAGGCCCTGCGGGTTGCGTTCGATGATTTCCAGCGCCTGCGCGCGGCGGCAGGCTTCGAGCAACTCGGCCTCGGTGGCGTCCGCCTTGCCGACCCGCAGGTTGTCGGCGACCGAGCGGTTGAACAGCAGCGCTTCCTGGAACACCACGCCGATGTTCTTGCGCAGGCCCGACAGGGTGATGCCGCGGATGTCCATGCCGTCGATCTTCACGACGCCGGATTGCGGATCGTAGACCCGGTGCAGCAATGCGAGCGCGGTCGACTTGCCGGCGCCGGTCGCGCCGACCAGCGCGATCGTCTCGCCCGGTAGCGCCGTGAAATTGACGTCGAGCACCGCCGACCGCTTACCATCATACGAGTAGCTGACGTCGTCGAATTCAACGAGCCCGCGCATGCGGCCCGGATCGACGGCGTCGGGCCGGTCGCGCACCGACGGGATGGTGTCGAGCACGTCGAAGAATTCCTTCAGCCGCGGCCCTTCCATGACCATGTGGTTCATGAAGTGCACGACCTGCTCGAGCTTGCCGATCAGCATGGTAGCGAAGCTCATGAACATCACGATCTCGCCGACCGTGGTTTCTCCGCGCACGTAGAAAATGATGCCGGCGACCAGGATCGCCAGCATGGTGATGGTGGTCGAGGCCTTGGTCAGCACGGTCGCCAGCGCCCACCACCACAGCACCGGCATTTGCGCGCCGAGCAGCTCGGTGCCGACCTTGCGCATCTGCGACACTTCCATGTCGATGCGCGCGAAACTCTGCACCAGCGCGATGTTGCCGAGCGTGTCGGAGGTGCGCTCCGCCTGGTCGGTGTAGTAGGTCTCGACGGTGCTCTGCAGCTTCTCGGTCTTGCGCAGCACGAACACGATCAGCAAAGCGAAGATGCCGCACAGCACCATCAGCATCAGCCCGTAACGCCAGTTGATGAACAGCGTCATCGGCATCAGGATGAACAGCGACACGAAGCTGGTGAAGTGCTCGCGGAAAAACGAGAGCCACATTCCCCACAGCGTGTTGGTGCCGGTGATCATCACCTTCATCAGCCGGCCCGAATGGGTGCCGGTGTGATAGCTCAGCGGCAGCTGCAGGATGTGCTCGAAATAGTCGGCGCGCACCACTTGGGTATGGCGGTGAGCGAGCCGGTCGGCATGCAGCGAGACCACGGTGCTGCAGACGATGATGAAGAGCCCGAACCCGACCCAGGCGCCGACCAGCGGAAACAGCACGCCGTAGTCCAGTTGCCGCGAACCGCCCTGCGCATTCGCGAGCGTGTCGACGATGCGGCCGAACAGGATGGGCTCCACGAAGGCCGCCGCGGCCAGCGCCACCCCGGCCAGCGCCAACGCCCAGCCAAGCCGGGCCTCGGGCCCGAGCAGTTCGAGCACCCGCAAGTAAATCCGAAAAAATTTCATGACGCCGACACGACCACCCCTGGAGCGGGCACTCTAACGCAATACCGGCGTGTCGCAACGACTCTGCCGGGCACCCATAATAGAGACGAATATTCCAAAAATATGCGTTCTGGAGGAAAACCATTTTTCATGGGAGGTATCCGGGCACGGTGGCCAAATTTGCAACGCTGATGCGCCATAATGACCACCTACTTGAATTATAGGACCGCGCTGGAAAACAATGGACGAGTCGGAAGTGGGCGCATCCGATCGCAAAACGGTGACGTTGGGCTTCGGTTCCACTCCGCCACGGCAACATAACGACGTGGGCAGGTGTGACGATGCAGATGCAAAATATTCCTACTGATTTGTTGCGTACTCTTATCGCGGTGGTTGATCTCCGCAGCTTTACCAGGGCGGCGCAGATGCTGGGGGTGACCCAGCCGGCAGTGAGTGCGCAGATCAAGCGGCTCCAATCGCTCATCGGATATGAGTTGCTCGACAAGAGTGCGCCCGGGGTGAGCCTGACGCAGCGCGGTACGACGGTCGTCGCCCAGGCGCGGCGGTTATTGGCCATCAACGACGAAATCCTCCAGGTCAACAACGGTCAAGCTGCCGTTCAGACTCTGCGGGTAGGAATTCCCGGCGACTATTCCGGTTCCAGAATTCCGGCGACGCTGGCGCGCTTCCGCCTGCGCTGGCCGGATGTCGGCTTCATCGTCAGCAGTGGAACGTCGGACAACATGCTGCGCGCCCTCAAGCAGGGCGATTTGGATGTGGTCATGGCGGTGACCGACACGCCGCCGGTGACCAAGCCGCGGCATGTCTGGATGCGCCAGGCGGTCTGGGTCCGCAGCGATGCCACCAAGATCGATCCGAACGGGGCGGTCCCGCTGGTCTCCTATGGCGAGGACTGTGCCTGCCAGCGCGTCGCGGTTGCGGCGTTGAGCCAGGCCGGCCGCCGGTGTGATTATGTCTTTACCTCGGTCAGCCTGACGAGCCTCGCGGCTGCGGTCAGCGCCGGCTTCGGTGTGCTGGTGATGCCGCGCGGCCGGGCGCTGCGCAACAATCTCTACATCTGGGAAGACGCACCGCTGCCGCCGCTTCCGCAACTGTTCTGCGGGATCTACGTCCGCGACGGCGAAGCCCGCAGCGCCGCCGACGAGCTTGCGGACTATCTTGAGGCCGATCTGCGGGCCGAACCGCAGCCGCCGAACTACGAAACCGGCGCGACGATTTCTGAGTTGCGCGCCGCCAGCAACGCGTAGTCGGCGATCGCGAATCCTATTTATTTAGTCAGCGCTTCGATGTGCCCTTTCCCACGCGGGAGAGGGCACAATCATTTCCGGCGACATTTCTCTTTCAGCGACCATTTCTTGCGACGCCTGCGAACGCAACCGCACTCGGCTTCACTCGGCGCCTGAACTGACCTGCAGCTAGTTCATCGTAGTCAGAGTTCCTATGGAACATTCATAGACGTCGCCTGTTTCCTCATCGCTTAGAAAAAATGCTTCCGGAGGAAACTGAGACGACGTTCTTGGTCGCGCGACCGTGGTTGCAGCGTCTACCAACCCAATTCGAATCCCGGGTCGCTCGTGAGGCTGCGCGCATCGCTGCCGCTGCGAACGATCCGTGGCGAGGCGAACCGGAAACGGAGTCGCGTTCGCTTTCTCAAATCAGACACGACGCCAACTCAGGAGACAACAATGGCTGACAGCAGTGGTGGTGCGGGAATTCTCGGCGTCCTAGTCGGCGTGATGCTGGTCATATTCGTGGGAGCCGCCGTGCTGATGGCGACCAACGGAAAGATCGGCAATTCAGGCCCGAACCTCACCATCAAGATGCCTGGCGCGAAGTAGCGTCACCCGAAACCGGATTGGAGGAATCATCATGCATGGACTCATTTACCTTGTTGGACTGGTCGTTGTGATCCTGGCCGTGCTGTCGCTGCTCGGCCTTCGTTGAATCCCGCATCAAGGAACCAGCCAATGGCAATATCAATGTCAACCGCTCCAGATGTGGTCACGGGCGCACGCCCGCTTTCGTATCTCGAGTGGGGACCGATCTTCGCGGGCGCGATCGCCGCCGCCGCGATTTCATTTTTGCTGCTTTCGTTTGGAGCCACCGTCGGTCTCTCGCTGACGTCACCCTGGCCGAACGCAGGCGCGCGTTTGTGGGTGGTTGCGCTCGCGGTGGCATGGTTTGCGCTTGCCGTACAAATCGCGGCCTTTGCGGCAGGCGGTTATCTCGCCGGCCGGATGCGCAGGCCATGGGTCGAGTCCGCATCCGAAGGTGAATTTCGCGACAACGTTCACGGGTTCATGGTGTGGGCGGTCGCGGTGCTCATCGGTGCATTGCTGCTCGGGATGACGAGCGGAGCTGCGCTGCGCACCGCGACGCAATCGGCGGCGATGGTTGCCGGCGGGGCCGCGTCAGGCAACGCATCGGCGCTGTCGGCCACGCCGGCTGACTATGCCACCGATCTGCTGTTGCGGCCGGATCCGGCGTCCACGGCTTCACCAGCGGTTGGTGTTTCGGCCGTCGCACCGTCCACGACCGTCCAGCCGGCGCAGCGCGATGCCGCCGATGCGGCGTTCCGCGCCGAATCGGGCCGCATCTTCGCGGCGACCATTCGTAATCAGGAGTTTACCGCGCGCGACCGCGACTATCTGGTTCGCGTGGTTCAGACTCGCACCGGCCTGTCGGAGCCCGAAGCGCAGCGCCGCGTCGATGCCGCCGTCAACGAAGCACGCGACCTTGAGATCAAGGTGCGGGAGCAGGCCGACAAGGCGCGAAAGGCCGCGGTCGTGACGGGCTTTATCGCCGCGGTTTCGCTGCTGATCAGCCTGGTGGTGGCGTGTTTCACGGCGGGTATCGGCGGTCGCCACCGCAACGAGAACCGCACGCCGTTGTTCTACGGCCATCGCTTCTGGTGATTGTCGCGTAATCGATGCCTCTCTCCTGCACGTGTGGCAGGAGAGGGGCATCGTCGTGGCCCAGACACCGTGACGCGCGCGGCCGCGTCCCTGCGACCCCCTCCGGCACCGTCGATGAATTCGCCGCCCGCCTGCTATCGCGGGGGCGAAATTCTTGCGACAAATAGCAAAACAACTAGCGCCCAAACGGCGACTTGTAACGACGACTTGGGCGCGTCCCTTGAGAGGGAACAGAACATGAGCCAGCGCAAATCGTCGTATTCGTCCGTTGCCGCGTCGATCGTCCTCGCATCGTGCGCGCTTGCATCGCCAGCGTCCGCCAACAGCCTGGGCGGACCGTTGAACCTGGCGGACGAAGGCGGCTTCTTCGTCAACGGCACGGCCATCCACTCGCAATACCCGGGCGCGTCGGCGCGGACCGGTCCGGCGCCCGCCGGCCGCATGACCGTCAACCAGATGTACGTGCACTACCGCATCCCGGTGAAGAGCGATCGCCCGGCGATCGTGATGGTGCACGGCTCGAACCACACCGGAATGACCTACGAGACGACGCCGGACGGCCGCGAAGGCTGGGCGACCTGGTTCGTGCGCCAGGGACATCCGGTCTATGTGGTGGACCAGTCCGGGCGCGGGCGTTCCGGTTTCAATCCGACGCCGATCAACGCGGTGCGCGACGGCGGCGCCGATCCGAAGTCGCTGCCCACGCTGTTCCTCGGCACGCTGGAGCGTTCTTGGGCGAACTTCCGCTTCGGCCCGAAATACCCGGATCCATTCCCGAACCTGCAGTTTCCATTGGAGGCGTTGGATCAGTACGTCGCGCAACTCGTTCCCAACACCGAGACGACGCTCGAAGGCGACGGCGCCAATACGGTCAACGCGCTGGCCGCGCTGCTCGACAAGATCGGGCCGGCGGTGGTCATGGTGCACTCGCAGTCCGGCATCTACGGCGTCGATGTGGCCCGCAAGCGTCCCGATCTGGTGCGCGCGCTGGTCAGCGTCGAGGGCGGTTGCGAGACGGTCACGGCCGCGGACGCGACGGGGCCGTTCGGTAAGGTCGCGCTGCTGTCGGTGTTCGGCGACAACAGCGTCGGCGCCTGGGGCGTGAACGGCGACGAACGCCGCAACGGCTGCGCTCAGGCGGTGAAGCTGGTGGAGGGGGCAGGCGGCCGCGCCAAGTTCCTGCTGCTGCCGGAAGCCGGCGTCGCCGGCAACAGCCACATGATGATGATGGACAAGAACAACCTTCAGGTCGGCGCGCTGATCAAGAAGTGGCTCGACGACAATGTGAAGTAGCGCCTGATTGGGGCGTGTACTCATAAAACTCGGCGTCCGCTCTTCTCCTGGGCCAATAGCGGACGTCTCGTCGGTCACGTACACTGATCGACGCAACCGCTGATAGGCTTTTCGACCGGGAACGACATGGAAAGTCGACGTGCCATGACGCAATCCGCCACGGTGACGCGAAGGAAGCGGACGTATCCTCGCCTCCTCGCGGTCATTGGACTTTGCGGCTTCGCATATGAGGTCGGGCTCCCAGCCAACATCGACAAGTTCAGTTTCGTTTCCTTCGCGATGGGTCAGTCCACGACGCTCACCAAATCACAGTCGGACGCGCTCAATGCCTACAACAAAACAGTCCAGGACTTCAGATCGGTCTTGAGCGAGCGGCGCGCACAGATCAATTCGAATCAAAAGCTGCCTGCCCGACCGGGACAGGCACTCTATCTAACGCGCGTCGCCATGATCAGCGCGTACAAAGACCTCACCGACGTGCTGCCGTCCAAGATCGGGAGGCCGAACAAGTATGGGATTCCTCCGGCATACTTCGACGCCGACAACGAACCGCTTATCGACGAGTACAGAAATCTTTTCGGCATCATGCATGCGGCTCCCGCCCATGCGCAGAAATCCGACACGCCGTTCAAGGACGTTGTCGATCTTGGGAATGCGATTGCACGGATCAAAGGCCTCGATGCGGCACATGCCGAAGTCGCAGGCCGCATCAGCCTAGCCATCTTCTTTGCCGAGACAGGGGGCAATCAAAACATCGGCAATGCGCGCTCGAACACTTACAAAGGGAGTTTTCAAACCGGGATATCCGAGGACACAAACGGCCGGAAGAAGTGGGCGGCAATCAAGAAGTCCATTGCTGCTCTCGACCCCGCACTGAACGCTCGCGATGACAAGGAGGAAGCGCGGGCTGGCAATTCAGATCAACGCTACAATCACTGGACGGCTGTGAGAAACGGCCTCATGAACGCGCATGCGGACCTCTTCCCGAGAATACCGGCAATCATGAAAGCCTTGCCGAACCCGACCGATCAAATGAGATTTTTTCAGCTTATCCAGATCATTCCCAGTCCGACCAAATCAGCGCTCAACTCAGGCGACTTGCTCAATTACAGGATTTCCGAACCGCGCATCATGGGATATTTGCGCAACAACAGCATGTTCGCCTTCGGCAAGGCTGACCGAGCGAAAACATCTGCAACCATGCGCGAAGTCATGGATTCGATGTGGCTCTTCGATGATGTATGGGTGCGAGCGCTGGCGAAATTTGACGAGATCAAAGCGCAGCAAAAAGGATGAGCATTCATGCTGTGGCGGCGCGTCATGGTGTTGCTCGTTACCGCTGGGCTTGCCTGTGCTGCTGCACGTGCAGCGTATGCGGAGCCGCTGCCCGCTGATGGCTGCAAGAGCGCGGCAACATTCCGCGTCATCATCGATGTCGGGCATACGGAGAAGTCGCCCGGCGCCATCAGCGCACGCGGCATCCCGGAGTTTGTTTTCAATTTGAACCTTGCCAAGCGCATCGAGGAGCAGCTGCTTGCCGCCGGCTTCCCGCGCAGCGTGCTCCTGATCACTGAAGGTCCAGCAAGGCAGGGATTGGCGGAACGCGTCAAGCGCGCCAACGGGTTCGCAGCAGATCTCTTCCTGTCGATCCATCACGATTCCGTCCCCAACCGCTTCCTGGAAAAGTGGGAGGTCGAGGGCAAAGAGCGCAGCTTCAGCGACCGCTTCAGCGGCCATTCCATTTTCATCTCCCAAGACAACAGCGACTATGCCGGCAGTCTGCTGTTTGCCAGGTTGCTTGGCGGCCAATTGCAAGAGCGCGGATTGAAGTACACGCCCCACTACACGGATCCGATCATGGGCAACCGCAAACGGCGGCTGGTCGACGCGCATGCGGGCGTGTATCGCTACGACCAGCTGATCGTGCTCCGAACCACCCGTATGCCAGCGGTCTTGCTCGAAGCGGGCTCGATCATCAACCGCGAGGAGGAACTGCGAATGGCCTCCGCCGAACATCAAGCGCTGACAAGCGCCGCTGTAGCGGATGCCGTCACAGCGTTCTGCAAGACACACCAGCCGCGCCTCCAGGGAACGTCGCGAGCCGAGCCGGCAAAGTCTCGAGGCAAACGACAGCGCCCACAGTGACGCCAGTACAGCAATCGGGCAGCGCTGGGCTGTCCGACTGACGAACAGGTTCGCAGCTATCGGCGCATGACGAGATCTGCGCAAATGTCCGCTTTGGGTCAGAAGCGCACATCAGGGCCTTAAATTGCGGTGCCCGCTTCGCTCCCGAAAGCGGACATCCGATCCGTGCGTTTATGAGTACACGACCTAGTTGGCGCGTCGTTCCGTCAGCGATGGCAGGAACGACGCATCGAATGCGGCGTCGGCCTTGGGCCGCGCCTTGAACGTGTAGCTGAGCGCAATCTGGGCGATCGCCTCCTCGAGCCGCGCGGGATCGACCGCGCCGAAGCCGTTGGCGCGGACCTCTGGGGTCACGACGTTCTCGCGGATCGCCATGCGCAGCCGTTCGACCTCGACGTCCTTCTTCGCATTCTCGTCGCGGCGCAGCACTCCATCGACCGCGGTGGAGGGGTTGCGGATGGTCTCGCGGAATCCGCGCAGCGTCGCGCGCAGGAATTTGTTGACCGCTTCCGGGTGCTCGGTCGCGAATTTCGTGTTCACGATGATCACGGCGCCGTAGAGCTTCATCTTGTAGTCCGGCATCTGCAGCTGGACGATGTCGCCGACCGGCACGCCGCGGTCCTTGAGGTCGACATAGACCCGGAACGCGTAGCCGAGCGCGGCATCGAGCTGGCCGGCGGCGAGCATCGGAATCCGCACCGGCGTGGCAATCGGTTCAAGCGGCACCTTGCCGGGATCGACGTCGTTCAGCTTCGCGAACACCGGCCACTGCTGGACGGTCGTGGTCAACGGCGGCGCGCCCAGCCGCTTGCCTTCCAGGCTCTTCGGGTCACTGATGCCGCGGCTCTTGCGGCCGACGATCGCGTACGGCGGCCGGTTATACACCATGAAGATCGCCCGGACCGGGGCGGTCGGATTCTGGTCCCGGAAGCGGATGACGGCGTTGATATCGGCCAGCGCCATGTCATAGGTGCCGGAGGCGACCCGGGTAATTGGTTCGAACCCGTTGGTGGCATCGTCCACCGTCACATTCAGCGACTCGTTCTTGTAGTAGCCCCGATCAAGTGGCACCAAAAACAGGGCCGAGGGCCCTTCGACGCGCCCGTCCAGGCTGAATCGAAGCGGCGTGGGTTCCGGAATCTGTGCCTTGGCAGGGTCGGCGGTAATGAAGGCGAGCAGAACCGCGCATATGGTCGAGGTTCCGCGACATGAGGTCCGACCGGGCCTGATTGGGTCGAGGACTCTCATGGGACGAAGTGCTCCTACGATGATCTCGTCGGCCCCCGCCCCGAAACCGCACCGGATGTTGATAGCAGCCAGAAAAGTACATGACGGCGCAAAGCGCAAGCGAGAACGACCACGCGTGCCGATCTTCACACGATTGCGAACACCGTCACGCGCCGGATCGTCCCCAATGTGCAACATTTTTCTAATCGAGGGCCGGATCGCGTGGGTGTCGGTGACTTGGCTGAAATCGGACGGGAGCGCGCGATGACATCTGGGCAACCCGCGCCGTTCCGCGAGCCCTATGCGGGGGCGGACGAGGTGATCGCGGCGCGGCTGCTGCGGGAAGCGCCGCGGCCGGCGGAGGCGGAGCGGGCGATCGACGCGCGTGCCACGACGCTGATCGAGGGGATTCGCGGCCGTGCAGGCGGGCTCGGAGGTATCGAGGACTTCCTGCACGCCTATTCATTGTCGACCAAGGAAGGCCTGGCGCTGATGGTGCTGGCGGAGGCGCTGCTGCGCGTGCCCGACGACGCTACGACGGATCGCCTGATCGAAGACAAGCTCGCCACCGGCGAATGGGACACCGCCGAGCTGAAATCCGACTCGTTTCTGGTCGCGGCCTCGGCCTGGACGCTCGGCATCACCGCGCGGATCATCCAGCCCGGCGAGACGCCGGAGACCATCATCGACGGGTTGCTCAAACGGCTCGGCCTGCCGGCGGTGCGTACCGCGACGCGGCAGGCGATGCGGCTCCTCGGCTCGCATTTCGTGCTCGGTCAGACCATCGCCGAGGCGCTGCGGCGTGCCGGATCGCACCCGGAGGCACGCTACTCGTTCGACATGCTGGGCGAGGGCGCCCGCACCGCCGCCGACGCCCGCCGCTATCGCGATGCCTATGCGGCCGCGATCGATGCGATCGGTGCGAGCGCCGGTGACGGCGCGCTGCCCGATCGTCCGGGCATCTCGATCAAGCTCTCGGCGTTGCACCCGCGCTTCGAGGCGGTGTCGCGCGAGCGGGTGCTGAAGGAGCTGGTGCCGGACGTGATCGCGCTCGCGCGCCAGGCGCACGGTCATGATCTCAATTTCACCGTCGATGCGGAGGAGGCGGATCGCCTGGAACTCACCCTCGACGTGATCGCGCGCGTGCTCGCCGATCCGTCGCTGCGCGGCTGGGAAGGTTTCGGGCTTGCGGTGCAGGCCTATCAGAAGCGCGCTGAGGGCGTCATCGACTGGCTCGACGAGACGGCCCGCGGGCTGCATCGCCGGCTGATGGTGCGGCTGGTCAAGGGCGCGTATTGGGACACCGAGGTGAAGCGCGCGCAGGAGCGCGGTCTCGCCGGCTATCCGGTGTTCACGCGCAAGCCGATGACCGATCTCAGCTATCACGCCTGCACGCGGCGGCTGCTGGCGGCGCGTGCGCGGCTCTATCCGCAATTCGCCACCCATAATGCGCTGACGGTCGCGGGCGTGATCGAGGATGCCGGCGGCGTCGAGGGCTATGAATTCCAGCGCCTGCATGGCATGGGCGAAGTGCTGTACGAGCATCTGCGCGAAGAGTTTCCGCGCGCCGCGGTGCGGGTCTATGCGCCGGTCGGCAGCCATCGCGATTTGCTCGCCTATCTGGTGCGGCGGTTGCTCGAGAACGGCGCCAACTCGTCGTTCGTCGCGGTCGCCGCCGATCCGTCGGTGCCGGTCTCGACCTTGCTCAAGCGGCCGCACCATTGGGTCGGCGACGCGGCGCGTGCGCGCCATCCGCACATCCCGCTGCCGCGCGATCTGTACGCCCCGGAGCGGACGAATTCCGCGGGCGTCGAGTTCGGCCACCAGCAGAGTCTCCTTGCGTTGCTGGACGAGGTGCGCAGTGCGCCGCCGATAGCAGCGCGGCCCGCCGATGCCGACGACATGGATACTGATGACATGGCGGCCCATGCGGCGATGGCCGAGGCGAAAGCTGCGTTTCCGGCTTGGCAGGCGACACCGGTCGAGGTGCGCGCGGCGATGCTCGAACGTGCCGCCGATCTGATGCAGGAGCGTCGTGGCGCACTGATCGCGCTGATGCAGCGCGAGGGTGGCAAGACACTCGACGACTGCGTCTCCGAGGTGCGCGAGACAATCGACTTCTGCCGCTACTACGCGGTCGAGGCGCGCCGTTCGCTGGCGCCGCAGCAGCTTCCGGGACCGACCGGCGAGAGCAACGCGCTGACCTATCGCGGCCGCGGCGTGTTCGTCTGCATCAGCCCGTGGAATTTCCCGCTGTCGATTTTTGTGGGCCAGGTCGCGGCCGCGCTCGCCGCCGGCAACGCCGTTGCGGCGAAGCCGGCGGAGCAGACGCCGCAGGTCGCGGCCGCCGCGGTGGGCATCCTGCACGAGGCCGGCATTCCAGAGGCGGTGCTCAAGCTCGTCATCGGCGACGGCAGGATCGGCGCGGCGTTGGTATCGGACCGTCACACGGCAGGCGTGGCGTTCACCGGCTCTACTGAAGTGGCGCGCGCCATCAACCGCGTGCTCGCCGGCAAGGATCAGGCGATCGTGCCGTTGATCGCCGAGACCGGCGGCATCAATCCGATGATCGTCGACGCCACCGCGCTGCCCGAGCAGGTCACCGATGATGTCGTCACCTCGGCGTTCCGTTCGGCGGGGCAGCGCTGCTCGGCGCTGCGGCTGTTGTGCGTGCAGGATGACGTCGCCGACCGCATGATCGAAATGATCGCCGGGGCGGCGCGCGAGCTCAAACTCGGCGATCCCGCCGATCCCGCGACTCATGTCGGTCCGGTCATCGACGACGAGGCCAAGCAGAAGCTCGACCGCTGGATCGCCGGCATGCAGCGGCAGGGCCGCGTGCGCTTCCGCTGGGATGCGGATCGGCCGCTGCCGGAGGGGCTGTTCGTGCCGCCGGCCATCATCACGCTCGACAGCGCGCGCGATCTCAAGGAGGAGGTGTTCGGGCCGGTGCTGCACGTGGTGCGCTGGCGCGCCGACGCGCTCGACCGCCTGCTCGACGACATCGCCGCCAACGGCTACGCGCTCACCTTCGGCGTGCATTCGCGTATCGACGACACGGTCGAGAAGATCGTCGCGCGGGTGCCGCACGGCAACGTCTACGTCAATCGCAGCATCATCGGCGCCGTGGTCGGCACGCAGCCGTTCGGCGGCACGCTGTTGTCGGGCACCGGGCCGAAGGCCGGCGGCCCGAACTACCTGCGCCGCTTCGCCACCGAGCAGACCGTGACGGTCAACACCGCGGCGGCCGGCGGCAACGCCAGCCTGCTGACCGCGGAAGAGTGATTTCCGTTCGTGCTCAGAAATGATGAAACGCGCGTGATGGACGCAGGACGTCTGGATTCCCCTCCCCCCATTCGTGAAACGAATGGCGGGGAGGGGTCAGGGGTGGGGGGGGGTGATAGCCGCGAGTCAAAGCCGTCCGTTTGGAATCGATCATTGGACGATTGTGTTTTGATCAGTCGCCCCCCACCCCCGACCCCTCCCCGCCGCTTCGCGGGGGGAGGGGAGGGAGAGATCGCCCGTATGTCGGTGATGGGGCGTGGCTCGTGTGATTGCGGCGCGCTATCGCAGCGCGCTCGCGGTCTCGCGAATAACTTCAATGCGCAACAGCGCCGTCGCCGGTCCGCCAGCGGCCGGGCGTCAATCCGGTCTCGCGCTTGAAGGCGCGGTTGAACGCGGCCTCCGATTCGTAGCCGACGTCGGCGGCGATGCCGGCGATGCTGTCGTTGCCGCCGCGCAGGCGATCGGCGGCGAGCTGAAGACGCCAGCTCGTCACGTAGTCGATCGGCGGCCGGCCGAGCAGCGCCTTGAAGCGATCGGCCAGCACGGTGCGGGACGAGCCGACCTCGCGCGCGAGGTCGTCGGCGGTCCATTTGCGCGCGGGCTCGGCGTGCACCAGTGTCAGCGCGCGACCGACGATCGCGTCATTGAGCGCCGCGAACCAGCCCTTGCTGCCGGCCGGCAGGCGATTGATATGCCGCCGCAGCACCTCGACAAACAGCAACTCCATCATCCGGCCGAGTATCATCTGGCTGCCCGGCGTCGCCGCGTCCACCAGCGCAATCACCTCGCGCACGATCGATGCCATCAGCGCGCTGACTTTTTCGTCGCCGGTCTGCTCGACCAGCATCTCAGGCAGCGAGCGAAACACCGGCGTGAACAGGAATTCGGACGATTCGAGGTAACCGCAGATCAGCCGGGTTTCCTCGCCGCCGCCACCATGGTTGACCGTCAGCATGCCCTCGATCGGCCCCGGCCGGACGATGTCCGGCGCAAACGCGAATTCGGTTGGATTGCCGCTCCAGAAGCGATGCTCGCCGGTGAACGGGAGCAGCAGGAGGTCGCCGGTCGCGATCTCGCGCCGCTCGCCGTTGGCATGTTCGAAGGTGCAGCGTCCCGACGCGACCAGGTGGAAGACGCTGATATGGCGCAGCCGGGCGAGGGCAGTACTTTCGTCCCATCGCTTGGGACTGACGACGCCGAACGGCGCCGTAAAGCAGCCGCCGAAAAAGGCCGAGCCGGTCAGCCGGACCGCCCGCAGCATTTCCGAAAGGACGTCGGGACCGGCCGCGGTGGCGGGGCGATCCGGTGTCCCGGCAAATGAAGGCGTTGTTTCGGTCATTGTCCTGGACGCTGGTTCAGCCGAGAAGGTCACCCTGCCTTGTGGTCAGACTTGGGCGGTCTGAGGGATCAATTCACCACGAGGGTTGGAGCATATCAAAAATAAGGAGATGATCCCATGACTGCCGCTCTTGCTTTCCGGACTGTCGATCCCCCCACCTTTGACTGGCGCGCCACCCTGGCGGAAATCGGCCCGCAGCTCGCCGAAGAAGGGCGCCGCTGCGACGAAAACAACCAATTCGCCGCCGCCAATTTCGAACTGTTGCGCGCCCGCGAATTCCTGGCGCTCGTGGTGCCGGCCGAACTCGGCGGCCACGGCCTGTCGCGCACCGAGACCGCGCAGGCACTGCGCGCGATGGCGAATTATTGCCCATCGACCGCGCTGGCGCACGCGATGCACACCCATCCGACCGCGGCGGCGGTCTGGCGCTGGCAGCATCAGAAGGCGCCGGTCGACGGCCTGCTCAAGCGCATCGCCTCGGAGCGCATCCAGCTGTTGACGTCGGGCGGATCGGATTGGCTCGACGGCTCCGGCAAGGCCGAGAAGGTCGAAGGCGGCTATCGGATCACCGGCCGCAAGAACTTCGCGAGCGGTGCGCTGGCGGCGCAGCTGTTCATGACCGGCGCGATCGAAGACGATCCGAAGGAAGGTCCGACCGTACTCCAGTTCGGCGTGCCGATGAACGCCAAGGGCGTGTCGATCGAGGAAACCTGGGACACGATGGGCATGCGCGCCACCGGCTCGCATGACGTGGTGTTCGACGGCGTGTTCGTGCCGGATGCGGCGGTCGCAGCGCGCCGCAAGCCCGGCGTCTGGCACCCGCTCCTGCATCTCGTCTCGATGATCGCGTTCCCGATCGTCTATTCAGTCTACACCGGCATCGCCGAGAAGGCGCGTGACATCGCGGTCGCAGAAGTCAAGAAGCGCCGTGATCCGGCGATCGAGACCGTGGGCGAGCTCGAGACCGAGCTGGCGGCGACGCGCATGGCCTGCGACGCGCTGGTGGCGTTCTGCGAGACCGCGACGCCCGGACCGGAGACCACCAACAAGGTCTTCATCCATCGTTCGCTGATCGCGCGTGGCGCGCTACGCACCGTCGAGCTGGCGATGGAAGTCGCCGGCGGCGCCGCCTACTTCCGCAAGACCGGCCTTGAGCGGCTGTTCCGCGACATCCAGGGCGCCCGCTACCATCCGCTCACGCCCACCGCACAGCGCCGGCTCGCCGGACGCACCGCGCTCGGGCTGCCGATCGACAACGCGTGATCTCGATCATGCGCGATTGCGAAACGCGCTAACCGTTTCCTGACGAAGTCAATTGCGGCCAACTTTATCGCCGCCACGTCGCGCGAACGACGTGGCGGCGATTTTGTTAACGCGGCAGTTCGTTGACGAACCAAGGTGGATCGTTGCGAATGCAATTGCTGAACGGCTGTTGATGTTCGGCTGAACGTTCGTTGATCTACATTGCAAAAACATAATTCGGTGTGCCGCAACAACGTCGAAGCATTCTGATTAGATCGATGTTGATCCCCAATGACGGGGACAACATGAGCGAGGAAAAATCAAAATGCGTGTTATGACCAGCCGCGCAATTGCTGTTGCTGCTGCGGCCGCGATTGCACTGACTGCTGCTACGCTGCCCGCCAGTGCCGGTGGCGGATACTATCACCGCAACAACGACGCAGCGGCGGCTGCCGCCGCCATCGGCGTGTTCGGCGCCATGGCCGCGATCATCGCGTCGAGCCAGCACCGCCGCCATCACCACCACCACGGCGTGGTCCATCACGGCGGCCACTGGCAAGGCCATCACCACCACCATCGCCATCATCGCTAACGTCTGACGATGGCCCGGCCGGCGTCGCGCAGGCGGCGCCGGCTTGTCCTTCTGTCACAAAATCCGCCGCCCGGCGTTAACACTCTTTATTAAGGCCGGCGCTATCCTGATCCCCATGAGTGATTCGCTTGAGCGCCTCTATGCAGCGGTGGTCGCCGCCAAGAGCGCCGATCCCGCGACGTCGCGGACGGCGAAGCTCCTGCGTGCCGGTCGCGGCAAGATGGCCAAGAAGCTCGCGGAAGAGGCCGTCGAGGTCGTGATCGATGCGATGACCGGCCAGAACGAGGCGGTGGTCAAGGAAAGCGCCGACCTCCTGTACAATCTCACCGTGCTGTGGGTCGCCGCCGGCATTCAGCCGAAGGACGTCTGGGCCGAGATGAACCGGCGCGAGCACCTGCTGGGGATCGCCGAGAAGCTGCCGAAAAATCCGGCATTCGCGCGCCGCAAGGTCGTCGCGCTCGCTAGCGCCCGCGCCCAAAAGCGGCGCTGATCTCGGCGCTGGCTCTCACATCATTCTCAAGATCGAGTCGTACTCGTGCGGCGAACGCCGCTCGGGTTCCCTCCCCCCGGAGGGGAGAAGGTTAGTGTGAGGGGGTTCGAACCTATCGAGGGACCTAGACCCCCTCACCCCACCCCTCTCCCCACAAGGGCGTTCACGCCCGTCTTCGACAGGCTATGGGGGAGAGGGAGCAGACCGAGTCCGCGGCATCGTCACAGACACACATCGCACGCGTCATAGCGCCGTCATGGACATTCCCGGCCTGCGCCGCTAAGCATCCGGCCGCATGCTGAGGAAAATGTACAACTGGTGCGTCGCTGCGGCGGGCAAGCCCCATGCGACGTGGACGCTGGGCACCGTCTCGTTCGTCGAGAGCTCGTTCTTTCCGATCCCGCCTGACGCCATGCTGTTGCCGATGTCGCTGGCGCGGCCGGACCGGGCCTACCATTTCGCGCTGGTCTGCACGCTCACCTCGGTCGCCGGCGGCATCCTTGGTTATGCGATCGGCTACTTCCTCTACGAGTCGCTCGGGCTGTGGCTGATGCAGTTGTACGGCTACGGCGCCAAGATCGAATGGTTCCAGCAGCAATACCGCGAATGGGGCGCCTGGTTCATCCTGATCAAGGGTCTGACGCCGATCCCTTACAAGCTCGTGACCATCGTGTCGGGCTTTGCGCACTACCCCGTCCTGCCGTTCATCTTATTGTCACTGCTGACTCGTGGCGTGCGCTTCTTCGCCGTGGCATTCGTGTGCCACCGCTATGGTGACCGCGCGCGAGAGATCATCGAGAAGCGCCTGGAGCTGTGGGCCACCATTTTCGCGGCCGTGCTGATCGTCGGTATTCTCGGCGCAGTCTTCCTGTTTTAGCGGCGTTCCAGGACGTGGGGTCCTCGCGCCCGGAATCTCATTTTCGCCACGGGCGCTGCGTAGTGTAGGCTCTTGGAACAGAGGTGGTGTCCCGTTGGATGCCAAGGCAGTCTCCTCCAGCCAATGTCCGTACCCAAATCCGTACCCAATCCGTACCCATGTCCTTGATGAGGCACGAGCAGCGAGGCGGCCCGGATTCGGCGATCATTCGCCGGGTGCGGCTGGCGATGGCGTCGGCCGCCTGCTGTCTGGTCGTGATCGTGGGTTTGGCTTCGGCGCAGGCGCAGCAGCAGGCCCAGCCCCAACCGCCGCCCCAGCGTGAGTTCCACGGCGGCGGCGAGGCCGTCCCGCACCAGCAGCAACCGCAAGCCGAACCGCCGGTTGAGGCGGAGCCGGTTCCTTCTTACCGGCCCGGCTTCCTCGATGCCCTCGGCCGCTGGTTCGGTGATCCGAAGGCGGCGCTCGACTCGCAGGTCCGCAGCACCCAAGAAGCGCTTGGGGGGACTCTCGGTACGCTCGGCGGCCAGGCCCGGGACGCCGCCGGCAACGTGATCGCGCTCCCGGGAACGCGCGTGATCACCGGACGGCAGCTTTGTCCGCCGGCGTCGAACGGCGCGCCGGATTGCGAGCAAGGCGTCGAGGCGCTGTGCCGCGCCAAGGGATTCCAGGGCGGCGGCCGCACCATCGACGTGACCTCGGCGCAGCGGTGTCCAGCCAGGGTCTATCTCGAGAATCGCGCGCCCAAGCAAGGCGAGTGCCGGACGGAGACCTACGTGACGCGCGCGGTCTGCCAGTAGCGCTCGTCGGCAAATTATTTCGCATCCATGCGATTGAAGACAGCTCGAGCCGCGACCTCGCTTGGATTCCCTCTCCCCGGAGGGGAGAGGGTTAGGGTGAGGGGGTTCGAACCTATCGAGGGACTTAAACAGCCTCACCCCACCCCTCTCCGCCACCAGGGCGTTCACGCCCGTCTTCGACGGGCTATGGGGGAGAGGGAGCCGATCCAGTTTGCCGCACCACTGCGACTTACGTTCCGACAATCGCCAGTGCTACCGTCCGCCGGTCAAACAAACGGCCGGGAGGCGAGGATGCTATCGAGTTTTGGTAAGTCGCTGATTGCTGCGGCTGCACTGGCGATCACGATGGGCAGCGGCGCGCAGGCGCAGGACAAGCTCAAGGTCATCGTCTTCCCGGGCCTGTCGAACCTCGCGCAGTTCGCCGCCGAGTCGCAGGGCTTCTACAAGAAGCGCAATCTCGCGGTCGAGCTGATCTACACGCCGAACTCCGACGAGCTGCGCAACGGTCTTGCGCAAGGCAAGTACGACATCGCCCATGGCGGCGTCGATAATGCGGTGGCGCAGGTCGAGAACGACAAGACCGATCTCTTCATCTTCATGGGCGGCAATTCAGGGCTCAACAGCCTGTTCGTGCAGCCCGAGATCAAGTCGTACGAACAGCTCCGCGGCACCACGATGGCGGTCGACGCGCCGAACACCGCGTTCGCGCTGCTGCTCTACAAGATGCTCGACGTCAAAGGCATCAAGCGCAGCGAGTACAAGGTGCAGCCGGTCGGCGCCACGCATCTGCGGCTGGCGGCGATGCTCAAGGACAAGACCTATTCCGCCGCGATGCTGTCGCCGCCGGGTTCGATCCAGGCGGAGAAGGGCGGCCTGAAGGATCTCGGCTCGGCGGTCAGCGTCGTCGGTCCGTACCAGTCGGACGGCGGCTGGGTGCTGCGCTCCTGGGGCAAGGCCAATGCCGACACGCTGACGCGCTACATCCAGGCCAATGTCGAAGGCATCCGCTGGGCGCTCGATCCCAGGAACCGCGCCGCGTTGGTGGCGGTCGTCGCGGCGCGCCTGAAGATGCCGCCGGAGATCGTCGCGGAATCGCTCAAGCTCGCCGACGACCAGAAGGGCTTCGCGACCGATGCGCGGTTCGACACCGAAGGCTTCCGCAACGTGCTGCGACTGCGCGCCGACATGCTCGGCACCTGGGGCGGCACGCCGCCGGCGCCGGAGAAGTATCTCGATCTCACGTATTACGACCGCGCGCTGAAGGGGCTGTGACGCGCTTCGTGACGCTCATCACGCGGTACGCGATCGAGAGTCGGATCACGTCTATCTAGGGACACGCCCGGCTTGACCAGTAGTCGTGTAGCTCTCGCAGCCGGCTGCCCGTTTGTGTCCCGCGGGCGATTCCATATGCGAGCATAACTGCGATCCGTACCGGATTAAGCGGCACTGCGCCAAAACCGATCAATACGGGTTGGCCATAGTCGGCAAATTTTTTGTTGTCCAATGGTAACATCCAGCGCAATGCCGGATGGCTCTCTAACAGGACCTGGCTAAGGTACATCCCGACATCCATCGCTAGCGACAATGTTTGATTCGTGAGTTCCTGACCTGAGACGTCGAAAGCGTACGCAGAGCGAGATTTTATCTGTTCAACCTCCTCGTCCGTTCTGGGCCGTTGTTCGATCTGTGCGCCAAACCAACTCCCGAGCGATTCTAACGACGCGGGCGCAAGGTCGGGCTCCCACGACCCAAGAGGTGTCGAACGCCTGACTGCATTGGCGAGCTCATCGATCCTGTGGGGTATGATTTTGATGAACCACTCAAAATACTTGTTGAGTTCGTCCTTGGACATCTCTCGAAAGTGGAGCGTAAACGGTGGCTGTATGGCGCTATACGACATTGTCTCAGCCAATCTTGGAGTTCGTAGGATGGGTTGAGCAAAGCGAAACCCATCATTCGTGATCAAGATAGCTTTGTCGATGACGTCTTGCGTCGAGCGGCAACCGTGATGGGTTTCGCTACCGCTCAACCCATCCTACAGACTGCCATCGGCATCAATGGATCGTGCCGTTTAGGCCCTTCTGCAAGCCGAGCGAGGCAGACAAGAGATTATCGACGTCTCCCGAGCGCCATCCTCGCGTTTGGCAGGCCCTGAGTATTTCCTCGGAGGCAACCAATAAGCTTTTCATCAGCGGCCGCGCGTCCACGTCCGCACTGTGGTGGACGCGTCTCCGCGTCAGGCCATCTTCGATCAACGTGATTTGCCAATGCTGTGCTGGCGTCGATCGCAGCTCGGCCAGAAATGGTCCCTCCGTGAAACGGACCTCAATTGGCTCGCGTTCTCCGTGGTGAAGACGCAGGGCTGCATCGCACCACCACCCCAGAACAACCACGACAAAGTCCGTCCACTCTGGATGAGGAAAGCTGAATCCGTCTACCTCCAGCAAGAATCTCCCGTGCACCGTGCCGGAAGCCGAACGAGTGAGAGATTCAACATCGATTGCAACACTCGCTTGCATGCGTGCCACGATCTGCCAGATCAGCCCCGCCGCGTCAGCGACATCGCCAGCATCCCGATCAGGCCGGCGAGCGACGGCATCAGCGCAAGGCCGAGCGCGCGCAGCCGCGCGACGTCGTCCGCCGCCGGGTTGAACGCGCCGGCGCTGAGCCAGGTCACGACCTCGGCGGCCGTGGTCGCCTGCGGGTCGGCGGTGGCGACCGCCGGTAGTGTTGCGCGCTTGGCCTGAAGGTCGCGCAATTCGGTATCGATCGCGTCGCGCCGCGCAGCGGCGGCGTGGGCCTGCCGCAATTCGAGCACCGGCGCGCAGGCGCGCGCCGACGCGGGACGCGTCACGTCGCGGCAGCCGTCGGTGATCCGCCACACGGCCTGCGCCTCGGTCTGCGCCTTCTGCAGCTCGATCTCGATCCCGGCGACCGGGCGCGTGTCGGAAATGCCGGCGCGCTCGCGTCGCAGTTGGCCGATGCGCTCGGTCAGCAGCGTGCTCTCGCTGGCGATCCGGGCGCGGCCCGCCACCGCATCGCCGATATTGGTCGACGCGAAGCCCATGGCGGCGAGCAATGTCAGCACCAGCACCGCGAGCCAGATGGTCCAGGCCGACGCGGCGGCCAGGAGAGAGCGTCGGTGCCAGAACTGGACGCCGACGCTGGGCAGCACCACCGCGAGCAGGTCGACCGCGAGCCCGATCGCGGCGAGCAGCAGCGCCGCCTCGGCGGTCTGGCCGAACGAGGCGGCAAAGCGCGCGTTCATGACGAGGCCGACCGCGGTCAGCCCGAGTGCGGTCACGAACAGCACCGCAGCCATCATGACGGCGACGATCGAGCGCGGCGCCTTCGGCGCTGCCGAATGGCTGGTGGCGGCGATGCTGAAGGCGTTCCCGACCAGTTGCATGGCGGCTTCCTTCGACGTGCGCGTCGGCGTCAGGATGACCTTGCCCTTGCTGCCCGCGAACTGCGTGATGCGTCCGGCATCCGTCCAGGACGCAAGCTGCCGGCGCAACCGCGCCAGCGACCAGCCGAATTGCTGGGCGAGGTCGCCCAGATTCATTTCAACGCGACCTTCGAGATGATCGCTCAACCACACCAGCGCTTCATCGTCACTGAACGAATGCAGCGCAACGACGTTCGCACGCGCCACGTCGGCCTCCGCAAAAGATGGAATCTTTGATTCGTGGGAGGCTAACACGCCGGCACGACACGAAGAACGCGGCGTCGGATGTTGTGCAGATGTTTGTGGGGGCGGCTGCTGAACGGCGCGGCACGCTCGCTTTCTCCCCGTCATCCTGAGGTGGCCGCCGCAGGCGGCCCTCGAAGGACGACGGCCGCAATCCGGGCCGTGCATCCTTCGAGGCTCGCCATAGCGCGTCGAAGACGCGCGTGAACGCGCTGATGGCTCGCACCTCAGGATGACGGTTTGAGATTTTGCGTGTCGATGGAAGGTACCGAACGACTAGAACGCGTTCCGGTACGACTTCCGCGACAACACCGTGCGGAACATGATCTTGATGTCGAGCCAGAGCGACCAGTTCTCGACGTAGTAGATGTCGTACTCGACGCGCTTGCCCATGTGGGTCTCGTCGGTCTCGCCGCGGAAGCCGTTCACCTGGGCCCAGCCGGTGATGCCGGGCTTCATGTTGTGGCGGCGCGCGTAGAGCCTGATCTTCTTCTCGTATTCCAGGTTGTGCGCGAGCGCGTGCGGCCGTGGCCCGACCAGCGACATGTCGCCTTTGATCACGTTGATGAGCTGGGGCAGCTCGTCGATGTTCAGGCGCCGCAGCCAGCCGCCCAGCGGCGTCACGCGATCGTCGTCGCGCGTGGCTTGCTTGACGACCGGCCCGTCTTCCATGACGCGCATGGTGCGGAACTTCACGATCCAGAATGTTTCCTGGTTGTAGCCGTAGCGGCGCTGCCAGAAGAACGCGGGGCCGCCGTCGCGGCGCACCAGCCATGTCACCACCGCCAACAGCGGCGCCAGCATCACCAGCGCCACGATCGCCAGTGCGACGTCGAGAAACCGCTTGGTCAGCCATTGCAGCGTTCCGAGCGGCGCCGACGTCAGTTGCAGGGTCGAGATCGGACCAAGCCGCAACAGCTCGGCATTGGTGAACTCCTCCAGCATGCCGTCGGGACCGAGATGCAGTTCGGCGGGCAACACGCCGAACTTCTCGGCGGTCTGCTTGACCGCATCCGTCGCCGTCCAAGGTGCAAGGAGAACGATCGCGTCCGGGTTGGCTTCGCGCGCCTGGATCAGCGCGAATTCGAGTTCGCGCGTGAGGATCTCGGAGCTGCCCTCGCTCAGGCGGCCCGGCAGCAGCGGCAGGAAACAGCAGCCCGCGATTTCGACGCCGAGTTGCGACGGCTGATAGCGCTGAAGGAAAGCACTGACGCGCGGCGTTGCGCCGACGATGAAGATCCGCTTGGCGGAAACGATGCCGTTGCGGCTCGCATAGAGTGTCGCGCGCGTCAGCAGGCGGCGGAGCGGAACCAGCAGCAGCAGGCCGGAAACGTAGAACAGCACGATCCAGGCGCGCGAATAGATGACGCTCAGTTGCGCCAGGAAGCCGGCCGCCAGCAGGCACAGGAACGCGCCGTGCCAGTGAACGAGCAGGCGTCGGGTGTGGAGCTTGCCGCCTAGGAAATTGCCGAGACGATAGTCGCCACGCGCGGTGTTTGCGATGGCGTAGACTGCGGCGCTGAGCGCCCCGACCTGGAGATAGAAGCCAATGCTTCCGACGGAGCCGTAGGCAACCAGGTGGTAGAGCGCGCCGGTGGCCAGCGCGAGCGTGAGGACCACGCCGAACTCGATCAGGAACGCCAGGGCGCTGAACGTCGCTGCGTTGATCGGAGCGCGCCGCCGCGTGCTCTCCAGCAGCGATGTATCGAAGCCTTCGGTTTGAGGGACGAAATTCATTCCAGACTTGGACTCGCTCGATGGTGCGCTGCATTCGCTGCGATGCCGCAGCCGGAGGTAATACTTGCAACACGCGATCGGGACTGTCGCCGGCAATGACTTATTAGGATTACCGCCGTTAGGCGGTTGTTTACCTTAAGAGGCCGGTCGGGAATTCGTCATGGAACTCGGGCGCACCGTTTGGGCGCGACTTAGGCGGCCTTCAGCGGAACCACGGGCTTCGGCGGCGGGGCGCCGTGCTTTTCGAGCTGGATCTGGCCCATCAGCTCGATGTACTGGGCCGCGATCTTGTCCCAGCGATAGTTCATCGCCGTCGCGCGTGCGCCCAGGCGCAGACGTGCGAGCATGAGTTCATCCGAAAGCACCCGCTGGATCTTTTCTGCGATGTCGTCCGGGTCCTCGGTGATGCCAAAGCCGTTGACGCCATCCTCCAGATAATCCTCGATGCCGCCGACCCGCGTCGCGAGCACCGGCACGCTGCACGCCATCGCTTCCATGCAGACGAGTGAGAATGTCTCGTACGAGGTCGGAAGCACGAACAGATCGGCCGCGGAATAGATTTCCGTCATGTCGTACCGGGAACCCGCGAAGATGAGCCGGTCGCCGACCGACGCCTTGCGATAGGGCGCCGGATTGTCGGAGCCGACCACCAGCATCCGGAAATTGCCGCCGAGGCGTTCGAACGCGGCGACCGCCGGGGCCAGGCCCTTGCGACGGAACTCGTGGCCGACGAATACGATCAACTTGGCGTCATCGGGAATCCCGAATTCCTTGCGGATCGCCTGACCTGCAATCGGGTCGGCTTTAAAGCGTTCGACGTCGATTCCATTCGGAATGATGCGAATGCGCGACGGCGGCACGCCATAGAGGCGCTGGAGGTCTGCCGAGACGCGCGCCGACACCGCGACAAAGATCTTGTAGCGCAGGCCGCGGATCATCCAACTATCTCTCAACCAAACCCAGAGATGCAGAAGGTTCAGCGTCCACTGCCAGTTGCCGGCCAATCGCTTTTGTGAAAGGTTTTCGGCGTTAATCGCATGCACCACGACCGCATCGCCCAACAGACTGTCGCCGTGGCTGAGCACGGCGGCATCGCGGCGGCGCCGAACTGCGAAGGACGCCGCGATCGTGAAGAACGGAATGACGATGGCGCGGCCGATATGCCGGAACACGCCGCGCGTGGGAATGTGAGACAGCCAGGCTGCGACTCGTTGGATTTTCGTATTGCCGCCGACCGGCTCGCCGAGCGTGCTGGTGACGGCGGTGTTCTTGACTCCGGCGCGACCGAAGGCGCGCGCCAGCTCCCATGCGACACGCTCGGCGCCGCCTTGCGTGCTCAATTCCTGGATGACCTGGACGATCTCAAGTTCCATGGCGTCGATCCCTTCG
>Ga0075420_100000204_pt1 | contig 43322 bp, 32 predicted proteins | sample SoiMetdeltSBSDD4_FD_75296 | JGI IMG/M metagenome (GOLD analysis project Ga0075420, IMG submission 75296) | Bulk soil microbial communities from a Populus tree surrounding site in Tennessee, USA - Soil MetaG P. deltoides SBSDD4 | ecosystem: Environmental > Terrestrial > Soil > Tree plantation...
CCCATGAACGTCATCGATGGACGGCAACGTTCACCCGGTGTGGGCACGCTCGAGCAGCTCGTGCGTATGGCCGCGCAGCGCAAAGCGACCGCACTGTATCTTCGCGGCGGGCATGCGCCCTTGGTGCGCGTTGGCGCCGTAGTGGAACCGTTAACCACCGAACCGCTGGAGGTCTCTGCCGTCAATGCGATCGCACGGGGGGGAACTGGAAGCGGCGATAACGTGGAGCATCCTGCCGCCTTTACCGTATCGGTTAGCGATGCCGATGAAATCCGTCAGTTCAGGGCACATGTCTTTAACGACGAACTCGGCGCGGGGCTCGTTGTGCACCTGGTATCGCGAAAGCCCGAATCTATTCTGCAGACCGGTATTCCCCCGCAGGTCAAAGGCATCTGCCGGGACGATGACGGCATGGTGGTGGTCTCCGCCACGACGAACGGCGATCTGCTGGAAATGATTGCGGGAGTTGGCAGTTGGACCGCCAAACATCGCCCAGGCTTTGTGGTTTCCATAGAGCCGCCGGGTGGCTTGGGCCGCGACATCGTTGGCAGCTTCGTAAGCGCCCGAAGGATCGCCGCAGGCGATATGGCGGCTGCGATCAAGCGTGCGGCGCATGAGACGCCGGACGTCCTGGTCGCTGCCCTACTTTCGGCTGCCGGCGCGGAAGAGGCCGTCCGTGTGGCACGAATGGGATCCCTCGTGATCGTCGGCATCATTGCTCCGACGGCCACTCGCGCAATCGAGTCGCTGTTGGCGCACGTCACGCCGCAAGATCAGCTCCATCTGCGGCGATCGCTCGCGGCGTCGTTCCGTTGTGCCTTCAGCTATCGTGCGCTTCGCACCGGAAATGGACACCGCAGAATCTTTCACGACCTGGTCGTCGCAACTCCCAATGTGTCGGCGCGAATCGAGCACGGAGACATTGACGGGATAGGGAAGATGCAGCAGGCAGGCGCCGAGGGAATGCGATCGCTGGATTCTGCGCTCGTCGACGGGGTCGCTCGGGGTGAAATCTCCATCCGCCAGGCGGCGTTTCACGGTATCGATCGACGGCAGGTCGTCAAAATGATTCGTGAGTCCGCTCGACGCCGAGCCGGTAAGCGATAAGTACCGCGATTTTCAGGCAGTCGTCGTACCGTCGGCTCGTACCAGGTAGGCACGAGCCAGATCGGAAGGCAGCGGCTTTGAAAACAGGAATCCCTGGGCGACGTGGCAGTTCAGGTCACGCAGTTTCTGTGCCTGTTCCTCAGTTTCAACCCCCTCTGCAATCACGTCCATCCCGAGCACCGTACTCAGGCTGATCAGCGCGTCGATGATGCGGCGACCGCGAGTTGCGTCGCTCGACGCAATGAACGAACGATCGATCTTGATCGTGTCGTAGCTGAACCTGTTCAGATAGCTGAGGGACGCATAACCGGTGCCGAAGTCGTCCAGATGAAACTTGACTCCCAGCTCGCGCAAGGCCGTCAGCTCGGCCACCGTCGTCGATTCGTGCTGCAGTAGCGCGTTCTCGGTGATTTCCAGATGCAGCGACGCGGGCCGGAGTCCCGTCTTCTCGAGGATGTCGGCCGTCCGAACCGCGAACTCGGGTTCGCCAAACAGGCGCGATGAGATATTGATGCTGATCGAGAGCTTCGCAAATCTCGGATCACTGCTCTGCCAGTCACGCATCTGGCGGCAAGCGTCGCGCATTACCCACCAGCTCAACGGTCCGATCAGGCCGCATTTTTCAGCGAGCGGAATGAAGACATCAGGGCCGATGACTCCGCGTACGGGGTGAAACCATCGCAGCAGCGCCTCGAATCCGATGACCTGCAGCTGGTCGAGTGACACAATCGGCTGGTAATACGTGACGAGCTCATTGCGGCTCAGCGCCGATCGGAGATCCGTCTCAAGCTCCAGTCGCTGCAGTGCCGACTCGTACATCACGCTGTGAAACACACTGTACGACCCGGTACGGCTGCTCTTGGCGCGATACATCGCCATATCCGCATCCCGAAGCAAATCACCGGGCTTTTCGTATTTTGGCTCGCTGCTGACGGCGATCCCGATACTGGCGGTGGCGTACACATCTTTGTCGCCGATGACGAACTTCAGCGACAACAGCTCGTGGATCCGCTCGGCCACACGCGTGGCCTCGTTGATACCACTGATGTCCGTGAGCAGGATGGCGAACTCGTCCCCGCCCAGGCGGGCAACCGAATCACCCGGCCGCAAAAACATGCTCAGACGCTTGCCAAACTCGATGAGGAGCTCGTCGCCCGCGGCGTGCCCAAGACTGTCGTTGATGGTCTTGAACCCGTCGAGGTCGAGGAAGAGAACAGCGAAGGTCCGCTTGGGATCCCGGCGCTGCTGCTTTAGCGTCAGGTCGAGGCGGTCGAGAAATAATGTGCGGTTGGGCAGACCGGTCAGGGTATCGTGCAGCACTTCGTGCACCAACCTCGCTTCGGCCAGCTTTCGATCGCTGATGTCCGTGAGTGATCCGGCAATGCGAGTCGCGCGGCCGGTGTCGTCGCGGATTGCGACTGCCCGGCACAGCGCCCACATCGTTTGGCCCGCGCCGTTTCTCATGCGGAACTCGTGCTCTAGATATGGCGTGTCGCCTCGGAGGTGTGCATTGAGCGCCTGATCGAGTCCGACCTGATCTTCCGGATGAACACGATCGAACCACATCGGGGGCGCCGACCGCTCGTCGACCCCGCTCAGCTGCAGTAACTCGAACCATCGCGACGAAAAGTGGATCTCGCCACGCGTGAGATCCCAGTCCCAGATACCATCGCGGGCTCCGGCAACTGCCAGCGCGTAGCGTTCCTCGCTTTCCCTGAGCGAGGCCTCCGCCGCCTGGCGTGCAACGGCGTACCGGATGGAGCGACGCAGCAGTTCAGAGGTGATATGTCGCTTGATGACGTAGTCCTGTGCGCCCTCCGCCACCATGGCGACGGCTGCTTCCTGGTCCTCCATGTTCGTCAGGATGACCACGGGCACATTCGGCGCCGCACCCTTCACCTTGTGCAGGCTCTCTATGCCGGACCCGTCGGGCAGATTCAGATCGAGGAGCACAACGTCGTAGCGGACCTCGCCGAGCCTGCCGATGCCGGCGGCGAGCCGCTGCACGTGATCGACGTGCGCCGACGTACGCGGGAAATTCGCGATCTCGTCACGAATCAAACCCGCTTCGAGACTGTCGTCTTCAATCAGCAGAATGCTGAACGATTCCTGCTTCGTATGCGTGGGTCGAAATGAGGTCGCAATCACAGGTTATGCAGGACGGGCAACGACTGCGGCTGGACGAGGAAGCAGAACGTAGAACGTGGACCCCTCTCCTTCCCTCGATACACACCAGATACGGCCGCCATGCCGCTCGACGATGCGTCTGCACAGCGCCAGACCGATGCCGCTACCGGGGTACTCCTCGCGTGTGTGTAGACGCCTACCCAACTCGAAGATGCGTTCAGTGAACTCCTGCGGAATTCCGATGCCATTGTCCTGGAATGCCAGCAGGAACTGGTCGTCGCGGGTTTCACAACTGATGGTGACCACGGGATGTTCACGGCTCCGGAACTTGATTGCATTCGACACCAGATTCTGGAACAGGTGCACCATTTGCTGTTCGTCGCCCATAAGCGTCGGCAGTTGCGCGGCTCTGATCTCGGCACCGGACTCTCTAATTGCAGTGAGCAGATTGTCCAACGCGAGATCAAGGCATGCACTCAGGTCAACCGGCGCCGGTTTCGTTTCACGTTCGGTGACGGAAAGATATTCGATCATCCCGTCCAGCATTGTGCCAGCGCGCTCCGCGCATTCGAGGACCTGACGCAGTACCTGAGCGGATCCATCGATGGTTTCCGCTCTCTGCCCGCGCCGTGCCAGGCGGACGATCTGCTGTACAGGTTCGCGGAAATCGTGCGAGAAAGCCAGGGCGATTTCGCGCATGTCCTCGTCCCCTGGCTGGTGAGACCCGGAGTCCGACGCGCTTGTCGTGGCCCCTGCAACGCCATTCTTCCTGGCCAACACCTCCGTGATGATGTTCGCCAACGCAAGGAACCCGGCACTGTTCTTCCGGACGAGGCCCTCACACGCCAGACCCGGATCGAGCGTACGCGAGGCAATATCCAACTCGTGTCCGAACAACACAATCGCTGTGCCCGGCGACCGCCGCTTGATACCCGTAATGAGGTGGTCGACTTTTGCCCATGCGAGGTCGGCAGCAACAATCGCCACGTCGGGCACGCCGCTCTCAAGTGCATTCGCAACGGCCAGTGCGTCGGGCGCGATTGTAATACTGGCATTCGGCAACTCACGTTCGAGGAGAAGTCTGGCAAGTGTCCGGTCCCCGGCGCTCGAGTCGATGAGAAGAATCGCCGGAGCGTGAGTCATGGCCGTGACTGAGGCCGCGCGCAAGAATACCCGCGGCCGCGTAGAGTCCTATAGCGGTCCAAGTACGCACTGTGTGCGCCGCATGTTACCAAGATGACCCGCTGGATGGGCAAAGGTCTTGCCGCTAGAGGTTTGATTTCGGGTGGACGCCGGAGTTATGGAAGCCCAGCAATATTCGATGTCCAGCCCCCCGCGTCGGCCTCTCGCGCAGGCGCGCAGCGCGTTCGCCGAGAACAAAAGTCGGCACCGCGATAGACTATTCGGCGCCCACCATTTGCCAGTAGTAGGGGCTGGAAACGGCGCTCTCGCGCCGAAGGACGAATGGATTTGACCGTTACGGTCAGCTAATTCGTGTTATCCAGACGCACGCTGACGATTTTGAGAAACCGCACAGGTGCTCCGTCTTTTTGAGCTGGCCTGTACTTCCAGGACATCGCTGCCTTCACCAGCTGCGAATCGTAGTCTGGGTGGAACGACTTTCGAAGCGTTGCCGACACAACATCGCCATTCTCGTCGATGACGACTTCCAGCACGCCCAGCCAATCCCGCAGCTCCCGCCCTGCCGCCCGCGCAGGCAGAACCCAGCGCGGCAACGTTTGATTCAAGGTCTCTGGGACAACAAGGCCGGGTTCACCGTCTTTATAGACGATCGGCAAGGCAGGCACAGACGACGCCCTGCTATCGGGCGCTGCTGGTGAGGCGATCTCAGGGGTAGGCTCCGGAACCCGCTTAAGCGCCTGACTCAAGTCGCGAAAGGCCGATGCCACAGTACGGAGGTCCGCCACTGTGGAGACTCCTGAAATGTCCGGATCGTTCAGCAGTGTAAGCACGCGCTCGAATTGCGCACCTGATTCAGGATCCTTTCTGTCGAAAGCGGCTTTGGCGTCGGCGTAGGCCTGCTGCGCAATCGTGGGTAGCAGCGACTGCCGTACGTCCTTGAACATCGTGCGAACACGTGGTGATGCTTGTGACAGCTGGTAGAACGGATCGGCGTTGACCATCGACGCGATCGCATCACGTGCTTCAGTTCGTCGCTCGAGGGCTATCAGGCACAGCAACCTGTACTCGCGCGCCTCGACGGGGTTCGTCGGCCCCGACTCTTTTGCCATCTGATCTAAAACGGCGAGTGCCTCTTCATAGGCGGCAGACCGGTAAAGGTCCTTCACACGATCGATCGTCTCGCCGTGCGCAATATCGACGGACGCAAAAACCAGCCATGCAATAGATGCAAGCAGTAGGCGTGAACGTGCGGTTGTCATGGGGTGCACCTCGCACGTGTGCGGACGTTCGTACTTGACGAGGAGTTGAAAAATCGTAGCGCGGAGATCAGTCGGACGCAAGAGTAAATCGGTGTCACGCGCACGAAAAAGTTGTGTATCATGCGCCGCAGTGGTGTGCTGTGGAAGTGAACGTACCTGAACTCGAACAACGTCTGTTGAATCTGCAGTGGCAGTTGGACCGACTGTGGCAGGCTGCAGAGGGCAACGTTCAATCAGTCGAACAACGCCTGGCGGGAATGGCAGACCAGTACGCCGAGAATCTGAAGCGATGGGCCGTCACCGCCGAGCGTCACTCACGAACGGTGACGCAGCTCGAATCGTACGTTGCCGAGTGGAAAGACGCGAACGGCCGCATCCAGCAGGACACGTTCCAACGGCTGCGCGAGCTCGAGACGGTCATTCAGCACGAATGGGACGCGCTGAAAAAGATCCACGAGCAGCCCGTGAAGGAGCTTCGCGAGCAGGCGGCGAATCTGACGGAAGTCTGCATCGCGACCGCGAGCGTTGCGCGGCAGGGGTTCGATCGGGCCGAAGCGCGACTCGCGTCGTTCGAGGAGGACGTACACCTCATTTTGGGCGAGTTCGGTCGAGACCTTCAGTCGGTACTCGCCGAAATGAAGGCGCGGCCGGGACATCAGGCACGTCTGGACGGAGCCCCGCCGTGGTCCCTCGACGACGTAACGCGGCTTCACAGTCAGTTGCGTGAGTCTGCCGATGGCGGCCAGCCGATGGGCAGTGTCGTCCAGTCCTCCGAACCACCGGCAGCGCGCGCCCTCCTGGAGCTTCCTCCCGCAACGACCGCCGGCACTGACGCGTCCGTTGAACAGCCGCTGCCCTGGAAATGGCGTCTGGCGGTCGTCGGCCTCGCTCTCGCGGTGATTACGACGGTCGCGTTTGGATGGTATCTGCAGAATCAGGTAAGCGTCGCCGCAGGACGCGCCCGGCAAGCAGAATTGGACTCGCAGAGAGCTGCGGCTGATGCGGCGCGGCAGGCTGCGGCTGCCCGCGAGGAGGCCGCTCGCGAGGTCGCCAGCGCCCGCGAAATGGCGAACCGGGCGCAACAGATCGGCAATGTGCTGGCGGCGCCCGATCTGATTCGGTACAGCCTTTCAGCAGGAACTGGTGCACCCGGCGCCTCGGGCCAGGCGCTGTGGAGCCGCACTCGCGGCTTTGTGTTCAGCGGATCTCGGCTGCCACCTCCTCCACCGAATGGCTCGCATCAGGTGTGGCTCCTCACGCGAGTGGCACCGTTTAAGGTCTCAACCTTCATGCCGGAGCCGGATGGAACAGTGACGCTCGTTGAACAGGGACTAAATGTACCGCGCGCCGTCGTCGGCGTCATGGTGACGGCGGAACCAGGTGCCGGAGGGGAAAGCCCGTCTGGGGATCCGATCCTGACCAGCGTTACGTCAGTGCAGTGATCGTGTTGCTGATTGATTCCCTCCCTCGGGAATCTTGCTTGCGAACGTCAGGCTGCCGTCGCGAGCATCGGACCACCTGAGAACGCGAGAACCGACACCCATCAGCGGGCGAAGATGGTGCTTACGCGGGCCACCGTGTCGGCGCGTACGATCACGTTCTGACGACGTTCGCCGAGATCGGGATGTCGGAATATGACCTCGTGCTCGCCGATCGGTATTTCGAGATTCGCCAGCGGCGTTTCGCCCATCGGCCGGTTGTCGATCCAGACTTCGGCCCACGGTTCGGCATTGACGCTGAGGCGCCCCGGCGGCACGGCAACGGCGAGCGTCGTGATTTCACCCGCACGGAACGTAACTGGGCGACTGGCGCGGAAACCCAGCGACGGGTTGATGAAATCGAGCTGGTGGGTGCCGGCCGTAGTCACGATCGGGCCGTCCGCGGAGGAACCGAGCACGCGGTCGCCCTGGAGCACCTTGAGCTCGATGGGCGCCGAGAGTCTGACACCGCCTGATCGCTGGTTGCGCGCGGCCTGCGCGATGACCGATGCCAGCGCATCGGTGTCGCGTCGTTCGGTATCCAGCGAGCCGTCGGTGATCGCTGAGCCGGTTTGACCGATGGCTGTCCCAGCGATTACCGCCCCCGAAATCGTGGCGGAAACTGGCAGCACGGCTGCTGGCTCGGGAGGCGACGGCTGGAGAGCGCCATTCGGAGTCACTGACGCGGCGGCTGCTCCCGTCCCGAGGTCCGGTGTGCTCGCTGGCGGCTGGCGAAGGTACATCGTCGCGATGACAATTCCCTCTACGAGCGCCACGGCTGCGAGTCCCGCCGCTATCGAAGGCCGCGCCCGTCGTGATCGGAACCCTCTCGCGGGCCTTCGAATCGCCACGTCCGGCACGCTTGCCGTTCGTGTGGCGCCGATCCGCGAGGCCGGCGGCCAAACCGCACCAGGATCATTGGCTTCCACAGGAAGCGTTTCGTCAAATTCCTCAAGTCCCTGGTCTGGTTTCGGCCGCGTCTCCGTCAGCGGTGTCGAGTGTTCGACTTGGATCCCGTCCAACGAAGAGCGATGTGCCATTTCTGCCTCCTGATTTTTCTTCGCGGTCCGCCGAGGTGCCACGAGCGGAGTCGCCAGCCCATTGACATCGCTGGCATGTAGAAATTCGAACTCGGGCGCCCCCGACGCCAACGGCAAGCGGCGAAGATCGGAATATGCCTCTGCGGCGCTTTCGTAATGACGCTCTTCGACCCGCAGGGCGCGTTCGAGCCACAGCCTCAGCGGATCACCGAACAGACGCCCACGGGGGCTTGCGGCCTTGCTCCACTGATCGAGGAGGAAACCGAGGCGATGTTCCAGGTCCGCGGGTGTGACGCGTCGGGCCAGCAACATCGAAAGTGCCAGCACTCCCACCTGGAAGACATCCGACGTGGCATCGAGCCGCGGAATGCCGCCGTTAACCGGAGCAACGACGCCGAACTCTCGCCACAGTCGTTCGGGCGTGCGACCCAGGTGCTCCAGTGCGGATCCGAGCACGTGTTCCACGATCCGCACGCGCCCGTCGGTCGTCAGGACGACGCGGTCGGCGGTCAGTGCGCCGTGGGCAGCGTCGTGTTCGGATTGTAGAACGGCAAGCGGCTGAATCACTTGGCTCACGACCCATGTCACGAACGCGGGATGGAATCCCTTTCCCAGGCGCGCTTCGGTCAGGAGCGCCGACAGGCGCTTGCCGGGCACGTAGTTCGAAACGAGTACCAGCGAACCATCGGTCTCGAAGCGCTCGATCGCGCGTATGACCGGAAAAGCGGCTTGCGTCAGCCGACTCAGTCGCCGCACGCGTTCGTGGAGAACCTGTTCGAACCCGCGAGTGTCAACGAGGTCCGAGTGAAACCGGAGGATCTCCATGGCCTCGCTGTCGGTGTTGTCGAACATCAACAAGCGATCGCCAAAGCCGTCGATGAGACCCGGGATGTAACAACTGGCAAGACCTTCGGCTGATGGAGACTCCGTCAAGCGTGGACCTGCGGCCGTGTGCATAGGTCAAGAAACCTACGTGGAGGTGATTCGCAATGCGGCGCGAATCAGCCGGCGCTCGTCTCTGCACGAGCGAGGGGAAGATGTGCGCTCGTAGCAGAACGATGGTTGTCATTCTGCATGAAACGAGATCGCAGTCAAGCAAAGAGCGATTGTCGTCGCGAGGTTTGCGTAGATTTCAGATCGTCGATCTGAAATCTACGCGAAACCTGCCGGGAGGAACCGACTTACTCTGTGTGCTGCTCGCGGCACATCCGTTCGGCAGATTCGAGTACCGCGACTGGAAGGTGAGGAACCGTTCGTGTGGCAAACAGCGATGCCGCTGTCTGCAGCTGGCGCATGTTGCCCGGCCAATGGTGTGCGCGGCAGCTTGCGCGGCATTCATGCGTGAGCCGGGGAATCGCGACGCCCGTGCGTCTTGCGTAATAGGCGGTGAAGTATTCCAGCAGCGGCTCGATGTCCTCAGGCCGCTCGCGCAGCGGCGGAACAGGCAGATAGATCGTGTTGAGCAGGTAGTACAGCTCCTGACAGAACGTGCCTGACGTGAGCCGTTCAGCCAACGGAACCCGGGCGGCGCAAAGCACGCGAACGTTTGATCGTCGTGAAACCGACTTCGCGCCAACTGGTTGAATCTCGCCGGAGGCGACGAACTGTTTCAAGCGCGCTTGTGCCGCGGGCAACAGCGTCTCGACGTCCTCGAGGAACACCGTACCCCCGTCCGCGCGATCAAAGGCACCGGCGACGCCACGGCTGCCGAACAGGACCGGCTCGATCGCGGTCTCAAGCTCAGCACATCGAACGCTCACGAATGGTGCGCGGCTTCGAACACTCTGGCGGTGAATCAGCCTGGCGAGCCGTCGCTTGCCCACGCCATACTCGCCCACAATCATCACGCGGACCGGCGCCCGCGAGGCGAGCACGATGTCCTCCCGCAACTCGCGCACTGCGGCACTGCCGCCGACGAGGATTCCTGCAACTTCGCCTGGATGAAGCACGCTGCGATGGGTCACGGATGGGGTGTAGAGCAACCACCTCGCCACCGAGCCAAAGTGCAGAATTTCTAAGAATTCGGTCAAATTTGCGGGCAACAGCGCCCCGGTATGTGTCGGCCAATCGGCAGCTATGTCGCTCAGCGTCGGATTTCCGACATCCGCCTACCGGCGTCGGACCCGTCGACTTGCTTCGCCAGCTCTACACCCCAGCCAGCACTCCGGCGCCCCTAAGGTGCTCCAGAATGGCTTCGGCCGCCCGCTCCGCCGTTACATGTGTGGTGTCGATCTTGACCTCGGGAGCTTCTGGCACCTCGTATGGCGAATCGACACCAGTAAAGTTCTTCAGCTCGCCGCGCCGGGCCTTTTTGTACAGGCCCTTGGGATCCCGTGTCTCGGCTACTTCGAGCGGCACGTCGACGAACACCTCGTAGAACTCCCCTTCGCCCATCAATCCGCGCGCGGTGCGTCGTTCCGCCCGAAACGGGGAAATGAACGACACGAGCACGATCAGCCCGGCGTCGGCCATCAGACGCGCCACTTCCGACACGCGGCGGATGTTTTCGACGCGATCGGCTTCGGTGAAGCCGAGATCCTTGTTGAGCCCCTGACGCACATTGTCGCCGTCGAGCAGATAGGTGTGCCGGCCGAGCGCGTGGAGCCGCTTTTCCAGGAGGTTGGCGATGGTCGACTTGCCAGCGCCCGACAGGCCCGTGAACCAGATCACGCAGGGCCGTTGTCCCTTCATGTCCGCGCGGGCCCGCTTGTCGACGTCGAACGCCTGCCAGTGCACGTTGTCGGAGCGACGCAGCGCGAAGTGCAGCAACCCGGCGCCGACAGTCGCGTTGCTGATGCGGTCGATAAGGATGAACCCGCCAAGGTCGCGGGTTTCGGTGTAGGGCTCGAACACTACGGGGCGCGACAGCTCGAGCGCGCACACGCCAATGTCGTTGAGCTCGAGCTTTTTGGCCGCGAGGTGCTCCAGCGTGTCGACGTTCACCCGGTACTTCAGCGGTGCCACGGTGGCGCTGACCGTCTGCGTCCCGATCTTCATGACGTAGGATCGACCCTGCAGCATCGGTCGCTCGTGCATCCAGACGATGGTCGCCTCGAACTGATCGGCGACGGCCGGTGGGGCGGCGGCGGCCGCCAGCACATCGCCGCGGCTGACGTCGATGTCATCGGCGAGCGTGACCGTGACAGACTGGCCAGCGACGGCGTTCTCGAGATCCCGGCCGGCGCCGATGATGCGGGTGATGTGACTCTGTCGTCCCGACGGGAGCACGCGCACGGCGTCCCTCACCCGAACGGCGCCGCTGACAATGAGGCCCGCGAAGCCACGGAAGTCGGGGTTCGGCCGGTTCACCCACTGGACTGGCAGGCGAAATGGCTTCGCCGCGAGGTCGTCGCTGACGGCTACGTTCTCGAGGTGGTGCATCAGCGTGGGACCGTTGTACCAGGGCATGTTCGTACTGGGCGCTACCACGTTGTCGCCGTACACGGCGGACATCGGAATACACGTCACATCCTCGAGGCCGATGCGTGCCGCGAACCCCCGGTAGTCGCGCTCGATGTTCGCCTGGATCTGCGTGGAATACTCCACCAGGTCCATCTTGTTGATGGCCAGCACGACCCGGCGAATGCCGAGCAGCGCCACCAGATAGCTGTGTCGCCTGGTCTGCGTCAGCACACCCTTCCGGGCGTCGACGAGGATGACGGCAAGGTCGGCCGTCGACGCGCCGGTCACCGTGTTGCGCGTGTACTGTTCGTGGCCGGGCGTATCCGCGACGATGAACTTGCGCTTGTCGGTGGAGAAATAGCGGTATGCGACGTCGATCGTGATGCCCTGTTCACGCTCGGCCGACAAACCGTCGACGAGCAGCGCAAAGTCGATCTCATCTCCCCGAGTGCCTATCTGCCTTGAATCGACCTCCAGCGCGGCGAGCTGATCCTCGAAAATCATCTTCGACTCGTACAGGAGTCGCCCAATCAGTGTCGACTTCCCATCGTCGACGCTTCCGCAGGTTATGAAGCGTAGTAGGCTCTTACGCTCGTGCGCGCGAAGGTAGGCTTCGATGTCGGTGTCGATGAGATCGGACCCGTGCGCCATCAGAAATATCCTTCGACCTTCTTCTTCTCCATCGACGCCGGTTGATCGTGATCGATGACTCGCCCCTGGCGCTCAGAGTGCCGAGTCAGCAGCATCTCGCGAATGATCGCGACAAGCGTGTCGGCGTCGCTTTCAATGGCGCCGGACAGCGGATAACAACCGAGGGTTCGGAACCGAACCTTCCTGAGCGCAGGCGTCTCACCCGGCTCGAGCGGCATCCGGTCGTCGTCCACCATGATGAGCGTCCCGTCGCGTTCGACAACGGGCCGTTCGCACGCGAAGTACAACGGGACGATCGGAATGTTCTCCAGGTAGATGTACTGCCAGACATCGAGCTCGGTCCAGTTCGACAGCGGGAACACCCGGATGCTCTCGCCCTTGCGCATTCGCGCGTTGTATACGCGCCACAGCTCGGGACGCTGCTGCTTTGGGTCCCACCGGTGCGCAGATCGGATCGAAAAGATGCGCTCCTTGGCGCGCGACTTCTCTTCGTCCCGGCGGGCGCCGCCGAAGGCCGCATCGAAGCGGTGTTGATCCAGCGCCTGCCGGAGCGCTTGAGTCTTCATGATGTCGGTGTGCAGCGCCGACCCGTGCACGAAGGGGTTGATGTTCATCTCGAGCCCTTCGCGATTGACGTGCACCAGGAGATCCAGCCCGAGACGCGACGCCGTCTCATCGCGGAACGCGATCATGTCGCGGAACTTCCATGTGGTGTCGATGTGAAGAAAAGGGAACGGCGGCTTGGCCGGGAAGAACGCCTTGAACGCCAGGTGCAGCATCACCGAGCTGTCCTTGCCAATCGAGTAGAGCATCACGGGCCGCTGGCACTCGGCGACGACCTCACGCATGATGTGGATGCTCTCTGCTTCGAGCCGCTGAAGGTGTGTGAGCTGGGCGTCTGTCGCAACGGGCATCAGCATTGGATTCGTATACCGCGACACGACATCCCTCCCATCCGATGATGCCGCGCTCCAACGGGCATGCTATACGATGAGCGCGATTCTCGTACGAACCCCGGGCCTCCTCCACGTCGAGGGTTCCTCGCAGCATCGTACGGGCCGGAATGCTTCCGACGGGGTTCGTTTGAAGAGGGCGGTAAACGCGCGGGCCTATCCGGAAGGTGATCCGGCGCTATTTCCCACCGCCGCTGCCGCGATTGACTGGGAGCACGGTCGCGGACGTCGTGCACGCGGCGGTCTGACGTGCAGCATCCGTGGCCTGACAGGATACGGTTGTGGTGCCGACGCTCAAGTGCGAGCCCGATTTCGGGCTGCAGGTTACGGTGACCGGCGCTGTCCCGCCGCCGAACGTTGGATTGGCAAATTTTACGACCGTCTTCCCGCTGTTCCCACTCTCCGTCATAGGTGCGATCGTCGGGCACTTCAGGCTTAGTGGAGCAGCCGGGTGGGCGGTGGCCGATGTGACGACAACGTTTGATGTGCAAGTGGCTTTTTGTTGTCGTGCGTCAATGGCGTTGCAGGTAAACGCCGCGCTTCCTACAGGGAACAGCGAGCCGGACGTCGGGGAGCACGTCGTCGTAATCGGCGTGACTTCGCCGGTGACTTTCGGCGTCAGCGTCACTGACACCGCTTTCCCATCAAATGATGTCAACAGAGGATTAGGGCACCAGATGGCCAGGGGCTCGTTGGTTGGTTGCTGACCGGGCGCTTCCGACGGTGAGGCTGACTGGATCGGATGTGCGAGTCCGAGCGTGAGCAATCCGACGAGGCACGTGACGCGCGGTATTTTGGCCGCCAATCGCGCCGTCCTGGGGCAATTGGAATGCCCAGTGGATCGTCAGCCCGATCGACGCTGCGAAACACTTCGCACTGAAGTACTTACAGCCTCGACGTTCCTGGCGTCAAACACGATCGACGGGGTCGGTGTCACACATCTGTGCCGCGAGTTACAGATTGCGGCACAGGAGCGGCAGAACGCGGTGGTCACGGTGAGTCGACGGCTAAATGTTCGCCGGGCTGGGGCCGGCCGAGTTGTGACTGATTGGATGCCGGCCCCGACGAGCCGACGTCCTTTGCGGGCACCGGTCGGGAGGCACACTCCCATCCTCTTGTGACGATCGAACCCAGTTTCCGTTCTGCCCTTGAGACCCGTCCTCAGGCTTGCGCGACGACGCTCGCCGCGCCGCTCTGGTTGGCGTCCTCGAGTGTGTGGTCGGACGCGCGGCGTCCCGGCGCGCTATTACGGCGATCGTGGAACGCGGTCGACGGGCGATTGCGCGGCGCGACGGCGCGAATTACGTAGAGCTCGTTGATCGCCTGGCTTCGCATCGCGTGAAGCGCGCCGTTGTCGCTCAGAGTCCTGAAGTTGCTGTAGCGCAGCTCCGAGTAGTGGCCGACGCGCTGTTCGCGGATTGCTGCGGCGAGTTCGGCGATGCCTTCCCGCAACGAGACGTGCGGGGTAAAGCCGAGCTCGCGCCGGATCCGCGCGAAGCTGACGCGATAGTTCCGCTGATCGACGTTGCCACGGTTTACGACCAGCCGGGCGTTGGGCACCGCGCGGCCGATCTCTTCGGCGGCTGCCAGGATCGTGTAGTTCAGGTCGTCCCCGCCCACGTTGAAGATCCGACCCTTCACGTTCGCGAGCGGCGCCTCGACGGCGCGCACGATGGCTTGGGCGACGTCGCTCACGTGGACGAATGGGCGCCACTGATCGCCGCCAGAGACGGGAATTTCTCGATCAATGATGGCTTTCGCGGTCAGGACGTTGATCGCGAGGTCGAACCGGGGCCGCGGCGAGAGGCCGAACACGGTGGCGAACCGCAGAATGACCGGATTGAACTGCTGATCGTTCATGTTGAGCAGGATTGTCTCGGCCGCCACCTTGGCCCGCGCGTACTCGGACACCGGGTTGAGCGCGGACATCTCGGTGAGCACGCCGTCGCTGGCTCCGTAGACGCTGCAGGACGAGGCGTACACGAACCGCTCGACGCCGAACCCTTTTGCGACTTCCGCCAGCATCCTGGTCGCCGCGACGTTAACCTCGCGCGTCACCTCGAAATCGATCGACGTGGCCGGATCGCCGACGATTTCGCCGAGGTGCACAACCGCATCGACGCCGCGCATGGCCGCGACCACCGATTGCGCGTCCCGCGAGTCGCCCAGCACGAACTCGAACCGCGGATCCCCCAGAAGGTCGTGAATCGCGTCGCCACCATAGAGGAGGGCGTCGAGCACCTGAACGTAGTACCCGCGCGCAAGTAGCTGCCGGCAGAGAACCGATCCGATGTAGCCGGCGCCGCCGATGACGAGGATGCGACGGACCGCGCCCGTACGCTGCACGTTCGGAGACTGTTCGAGGCGGACGAGCGTGCGCCAGATCGCGGACCACAGTCGCGCAATCATGACGGCGACCAGCGTGACGAACCAGGCGACGACCAGGGAGGAGCGCGGATGCGGACTGGCGGGCGTTACGAACACAGTGGCAAAGCCGAATATCAGATAGGCGAGCGTTACTGCCTGCGCAACGACGACGGCCTTGTATTGGCTGGTGTAATAGCGGCCGCGCGTATAGAACCCGCTCAAGGTGAAGGTGATGATGGCGATGGAGGTCAGCATCGGCGCGGCGTGGAAGTAGTAGTTCCACACTTCACCGGTCGACAGGGCGCCGTCGGGACGTACGCCCCAAGACGCGCCGGACGGAATCAACCCGATGTTCCGGGCTATAAGGGCCATTAGCCCTGCAAGCAGACCGAAGTTCACCAGACACGCGTCGGCGATCACCCGGACGACTACCGACAGGTTCAACCGGCGCAGCACCGCTGACATGTACACCTCACCTGACCCGGGATCCCGCAGAATCGGTCGGCCGCACGACGGCGGCGAGAGTCTTCGCAATCAGCATGACGTCGCGGCCGAGCGACAATTCCCGCACATACTGCTGACCGAGCCGCAGCTTGTCGGGAAGAATGCGTTTAACGTATTCCTCTTCAGGTTTCGGCGACCGAGCGAGCAACGTCGATTCACCGCGATACTTCAACGACGCGAGATCCGTGATGCCGGGACGCACCTGAAGAATCTCGGCGTATTCGGTCCGGAACAGCTGTACGTATCGCTCGACCTCGGGACGCGGCCCCACAAGGCTCATGTCGCCGGTGAGGACGTTGATCAACTGGGGCAATTCGTCGAGCTTGGCGCGCCGCAGCCACCGACCGACGCGTGTAATCCGGGGGTCGTTGCCGACGGTCAGCAGCGCACCCGTGGCCGGTGCATACGACCGCATCGTCCTGAACTTGTAGATGAAGAAGGGACGGAAATGGCGCCCGATCCGCGATTGCTTGAAGAACACGGGGCCATCCGAATCCCACTTGATCAGGACGGCGATAATCGCGAAGAGCGGGCATAGGACGATCAGGCCCGCCGCGGCGGCGACGATATCAAACAGTCGCTTCATGGACGGAGGATCGGACGTTGACGGTCTCAGCCACCGCGTCCACGACTGCTTCGACTTGGTCCGGGGTCATCGACGGGAAGAGCGGCAGCGAGATCTCTCTGTCGAAGATCGACGTTGCGCAGGGAAGCTGGTCGGGCGTCCATCCGAACGTGTGCTGGTAGTACGGGTGGAGGTGGAGAGGGCGCCAGTGCACGGAGCACCCGATGCCGCGCCGACGCATTTCCTCGAAGAAGGTGTTGCGATCGATCGCGAGGCGATCGAGCCGGAGCCGCAGCGGGAACAGGTGCCACGCGTGCATCCGGTTCGCGGGGTTGGGCGGCAGCTCGACGGCGTCGATCGGCGCGAGACGTTCCATGTAGCTAAGTGCGATCGCCTCACGCGAGCGGCGGAACGCCTCGGCCTGCGCGAGCTGGTGCAGGCCGATCGCCGCCGCGACGTCGGTGAGGTTGTATTTGAAACCGGGCGCCTCAATGGCGTAGTCCCAGCTCCCGGTACCCATGTAGCGCTTCCACGCGTCGTGCGACAGTCCGTGGAGCGACATCTGGCGCATGCGGGTCGCGAGCTCCGGGCTGTCGGTGACGGCCATGCCGCCTTCGCCTGTAGTGATCGTCTTGTTGGCATAGAACGAGAAGCACGAGACGGCCGCGGTGCCTTCGCCGCACCGTTGCCACGGCTCGCTCTGGGCACGACGCCACGCGGCGGGGAAGCCATGCGCGGCGTCTTCGACCACCCAGAGTCCGTGGCGCGACGCGAATGCGTGCACCGCGTCCATGTCCATCATCAGACCGCCGACGTGAACCGGGATGATGCCGACAATCTTCGTCTCGGGCGGAATGGGTCCGAGCTCACAATTGGAGAGGGCGTCGAGCTTGCGCACGGCGTCCTGCAGGTCCATGTGGAGCGTGTCAGGAAGACAATCGACGAGGATTGGAATCGCTCCCATGTGCCGAACGACATTCGCCGTCGCAGCGAACGTCATTGTCGGGACGAGCACTGCCTGCCCAGCCTCAAGGCCGAGCGCGTCGAGCGCAAGATGAAGGGCGGCCGTGCACGAATTGACGGCCACGGCGTGACGCGCGCCGACGGCGGCGGCGAATTCGAGCTCGAAGCGCTGCGCGCGCGGACCCGTCGTCAGCCAGCCTGATTTCAGAGTAGCGACGACCTCCTGGATCTCGCCTTCGCCGATGGTCGGCTTGAAGAAGGGAATGCTGCCGTGCTTCATGATCGTGCTACCCGCACGCCGATGTCTCGCGCGCCCAATACGGCATTCGGCAGATGCTCACGGACGTACGCTGTGCGCTTTTCGTCGGGTTCGAGACCGTCTAGATCGATTTCGCGCACACTGTTCCTGGTGGAACTGAGGACAAGTCGTCGGTGCCGTGCTGTAACGCGCCGTGGCCACAGTCCCCGGTTCCGAGCCCGCAGAAGCAATTCCAGATCCAGACACGCGGGCTCGACCGTAGTCGAATTCGCGCCGTTTTCTTGGGCCCAGTGCCATTGGACAAGCTCGATCGCCAGAAAATGGAAAGATAGTGGCGACCTTTCTCTCGACCCGACATGACAATCAAGACGGGCAACAAAATCTGGACGGGAGCAGAAGATCAGAAAGTGCTAAATCACATTTCTGTGAGATTACGAAAGCCTTCTATCGAGCAGAAAAAAGTCTGCTCGATGACTGCTTGTTGTTCGACCAGGGGCGTAGTGCTCCGCCGTTTGTAGCGAGAGACTCGCCGCAACTTCCCCTGCTAAATCGTCAGGAGGATGTCTTCGCTTTCGGATAGCGCTCGCCCATAGGCTCCACGGCGGAGGCGAATCGGAACGCTCTGCGGTCCCGCGTCGGGTGCGTCAAGTGCTGCTCGGCCTTGGGTTCGACGACGCCGTAGATCTCTTCGCAGTGTTAGTCGACAGATCCGGTCGGCGCCGCACGCTTGGTGCCGCGCAGTGGTGCCACTAGAAAGTATCTTCGGTGAACCAATGGCGGTGCATGAATCCGCCATGTACTCTGCGCTCGTGTAGCTGCTCGGATCTTGTTCTGTAGACGAATGCAGGCGGTCACACTTGCATCATCACGCTGCGAGCCAGTTCCGCCAACGATTCGAGATCGGCGATGCGTTCACCAAGTTCAGGAGTCTCTGAGAGGCCCACTGCGGCAACGATGGGCTTGTTCCATCAGGCGCAGCATCACCTCGTGGACATGCGGCACACGACGCCCCATGCTGTACACATCGATCGTGTGCGTGGGACACGGGCAGGATAGGACAGCGTCTCGACGACTTGCTAGGCAACGAATCGCCGTGTTCGGAACAGACAAAAGTCTGCTCGGATATGCCCCACCAGCAGCCCGCGCTGAGAATTCCTACTCAATGCTTCAGATAATGGCCGAAATCGTTGCTGTGGACGCGGGGGGGCGATACCCGTCTCAGTGGCGTTGAAATTGCTCAGCTGATGTAAGCGGAGCCCCCCAGTGATCGCGCAGCCACCAGGCGTTTTAGCCTTAGCCCTGCCGGCCCAGGTTGGGCCCCTCGTATACGCGGCTTTTCCTCGTCAGACTTGTGTCCATCACGTCCGCTTCAGGGGCGGCCGCCCCGGCTCCCATTTCCGCTCCACAAGTCTGAACGTAACAACGCTATGAATATTGCCATCGTGGGAAGCGGGTACGTCGGCCTCGTCACCGGCGCTTGCCTAGCCGATTTCGGTCACAACGTGATTTGCGTCGACGCCGACGGTGATCGGGTGACGCGATTAGCCAACGGCGACATCCCGTTCTTCGAGCCTGGATTAGCCGAGCTCGTCGAACGGAACGCCGCTGTGGGCCGGCTGCTGTTCACGGTGGATATCGCACTGGCCGTCAAGAAATCGGCCGTCATCTTTCTGGCTGTGGGTACGCCTGAAGGAAGAAACGGTGAAGCCGACCTGTCACAGGTCAGCGCGGCGGTAGCGGCAATCGCGGCGCACGTCGATGGCTACCGGATCGTTGTGACGAAGAGCACGGTCCCCGTTGGCACGGGTTGGGGTCTTCGCGATTTGATGCGGCGCCATCTGCGGGCGCCAGTCGAGTTCGACGTCGTGGCCAATCCCGAATTCCTGCGCGAGGGATCCGCCATCGAGGACTTCATGCGCCCCGATCGGATCGTGATCGGAGCGGATAGCGCCCGAGCGGCTGCAGTGATTCGCGAAATCTACCGTCCCCTCTATCTCATCGAAACGCCGTTCGTGATCACGGACATCGCAACGGCCGAGATGATCAAGTACGCCTCGAATGCGCTGCTGGCTGTCAAAATCAGCTTCATGAACCAGATCGCCAATCTGTGTGACGACGTGCGCGCCGATGTACACACAGTGGCGAAGGGTATGGGGCTCGACAAGCGAATCGGTCCTCACTTCCTGCATCCCGGACCGGGATATGGCGGCTCGTGCTTCCCGAAGGACACGCGCGCCCTGGCGGCGCTTGGTGCGCGGTTCGGCACCCCGCAGCACATCGTCGAGAGCGCCATTCGGGTGAACGAAGAACAGCTCCAGCGGCTGTTTCGGAAAATCGAGCGGGCACTCGCCGGGCTATGGGGCCGCCGAATCGGGATGTTGGGCCTGTCTTTCAAGCCGAATACCAGCGATGTGCGAGAGGCACCAGCGCTGTACCTCTGCCGCCAGCTCGTGGCCGCAGGTGCGTCCATCTGCGCGTTTGACCCAATCGCGCACGAGGCTGCAGCGCGCGATCTGGCAGATCTCGGTGCCTCGGTCGAATACGCATCCGGTGCTCACGAAGCTGTTGCAGGTGCCGATGCGGTCGTGATCATGACGGAATGGAATGAATTCCGGAATCTCGATCTCGCGGCGCTCCGGTCGCTCGTCGCATCGCCCCTGCTGATTGACGCCAGAAATATCCTCGAGCCGGGCCGGGCCCGCGCCGCAGGTTTCCGCTACCTGTGCACCGGACGTGAGCAAGCAGTGGAGCCCTTTTCCCTGGATTCAGCGGGGACGCTCGACAGCCAGATGACAAGCGCAAGCTCAGGACTCTATGTGGTCGAACCCAGAAACGCGGCAGACCGTGCGCTCGAAAGTGCCATCGACATTTGATGAGTGGAGGTCGGGGGTACGGTCCTTCGTACCGCTTCTCGGCGCGGTTACACGTGTCGCTACGCACGAGCGACTGGTCGCGCTGACTTTTGACGACGGGCCGCATCCGGAATCGACGCCCCAATTGGTCGAATTGTTGGAGCGTCATGGCGCGCGCGGCACGTTCTTTGTTGTCGGCGAATCGGCTCACCGGCATCGTGAGCTGATCCGCCGCATGGCGGAAGCCGGGCACGCGATTGGAAACCATTCGTGGGATCACCCGTCGTTTCCTATGCTCGAGAGTCACGAGCGGCAGCGTCAGTTGCGGGCGTGCGAGGAGACTATCGCGCCTTACTCAACGGGCCTGTTCCGCCCGCCTTATGGCCACCTGGACTGGCCTTCCAGGCTCGACCTGGCGCGACTGCATTATCGTGTCGTGACCTGGAGCACTAGCGCAGCGGATTGGCGCGATGATCCTGCGTCGGTGCTCTATGAGAGGCTCGCCCAGGGGCTGGGTCCCGGGAGGATTCTGCTACTGCACGACGCGTTGGCTGTGTACGAAGACGAGCGCTTTTGCTCGCGCGCGGCGACACTGGAAGCCGTTCGCCTTCTAGTCAATCGGCACGGTGCCGATTATCAGTTTGTAACCCTTCCGCAATTGCTTCGCCATGGACGACCGGTCCCGGCGTGGTGGCATGTGCGTGGGGATCCGGAATACCTCGCGCGGTTGCGACGTCCCGGCATGTCGAATGCCGATCAGGGTTACCGCGCCCAGGGAGCCTAGCCCCACGGAGCCGGAACGTCTTGCATTGCAGTGCATTGTCCCGCTGGCAGTTCCTCGGGAGAACCAGCTCAAGGACGCAGATTCAATCGGAGGGCAGACGAGAGTCGCGATTTTAGCAGACTTGTTCCGGGGTCCCAGGCTCCCACCGTCGCACCAAGATATTGAGTTCCATGAACTTGCAGGATCGGACGAACAGGACGATCCATGGCGGCCCGCTTGCTGCGCTTCACCCAGAAGGGACGCCTTGATGCACCCGCTTAGGCGGTCGTCTCGTGGTTCGTCACTCCCATGGGGACCGTTCCCCCCAGGAAGCTCTTTTGTTCCTCGATGTGAGTGAAGGGGCGAAGCTATACCGGGCTGTCCCGACCGGGCGACGAATTTTCTTCACCCGGTGCCCCGATTGCGCAGCGGAAGTGCTTTCCTCCGATGACTGAGACGGTGAGGCTATGTGCTTGAGGCGTGCCGGCGCCACAATGTTCGTAACTGTAGCGTGTATCGCCGTGGGCACTTCAGTCCGGGCGCAGACCATCGAGCCACCGAACAACGCGCCCGTTCAGGCTGGTCCCCTCCTGCTTGCTCCCGTCGTCCGGCTTACGAACGTCGGCTACGACAGCAACGTGTTCAATCAAGATAACGAGAGTAATCCTCAGGGTGATGTGACGGCAGTATTTAGCCCGTCGGTAGACGGCTGGCTCCGCCTCGCGCACGGACGCGCCAGCGGACGAACCCAGTTCGACGTCTACTACTTCAAGCAACTGACGGACCTCCGGGCGGTTGATACCGACAGCGCCGGGCGTGTGGAGGTGCCGCTGAACAGGTTCAGGCCATTCGTGACTGGCGCATTTCTCAACACGCGGCACCGGCAGAACCTCGAGATCGATGCGATAGCCCGGCGCCGAACGAGTTCCGTGACAGTTGGAACCGACGTTCGGCTGACCGAAAAGTTGACCACCTCCCTCTTTACATCGCGCACCAGGCTGGACTACGACACCAACTCGATCTATCTGGGCACCGATCTCGCAGATGTGCTCAACTTCACAGGCAGGGGTGAGGGCGCTTCACTTCGATACGCGTTGACGCCCCTGACGACGATCGGCGTTACTGCGGATCGGACGCGTCATCGCTTCGACTCGGCACCCGAGCGAAACTCCGACAGCTTCGATGTCACCCCCATGGTCGAGTTCAACCCGCGGGCATTGGTCAGCGGAAGCGCGTCGTTCGGGTTCCGGCAGCGAAAATTCCTCTCGGGAACGGCGCCCGACTTTAACGGATCCGTTGCGTCCGCGGATCTGACCTACACATTGCTCGGACGGACGCGCTTTACGGTGCTCGGTCGCCGTCAGCTCGAATATTCATATGTGGTGGGGCGCGCGGACTATGTCGAAAGCAGCCTCACGCTGGTTGTAAACCAACGGTTTGGCGATTCGTGGGACGTGGGCGGGAGCCTGTCACGCAGTCGATTGTCATACGGAGACATGATCTCGCCGACCGACAGCTCGGCGGTTATGACGTTCCCGGATGAAAGCATCATCGGATGGAGCGTGGATGCCGGTTACCGCCTCTCGCGCACGCGTATTGGCCTGCGGATCGACCAGCGCCAGCGGGAGGCCAGCGCGCAGGTGCGTGCCTACGAACGACTGCGAATCGGTTCCACTCTGACATATGAGTTCTGACCACGGGGCCGTCGGCTGCTCCTGGACAGCCGTTGGCTGCACGTGGAGGAGAGTGAGAGAAAGATGATCAATTGCCCGCTGCTACGAGCTGTTGCTGCCTGCGCGCTTGCATTGTCCGCTGCTGCGGTCGGGCATGCGCAGCAGCCCGGACCGTCGCGGGGCCAGTCCGGACCGCCGGCGCGGCAGCCGGTGGGCCCCCCGGTTGGTCAACCCGCTCGGTATGCCGGCCTGCCAGCAGTGGATTACAAGGTGGGGCCGAACGATGTGCTGGCGATTACGGTTTTCGATCAGCCGCAGCTGACGGGTCGGTACATGGTCCAGGCTGATGGGAGCTTCACCTTTCCCCTCCTGGGCCGTGTGAGCGTCGGTGGCCTCACGGTGCGGGCAGTCGAAAACGAAGTTCGGGACGGTCTCGCCAAAGGCTATCTGAAGAACCCGCAGGTTGGGGTATCGGTCGAGGAGTTCCGTAGCCAGCAGGTGTTCATCGTGGGTGAAGTGCGACAGCCGGGAATCCTGCAGTTTACCGGCTCGATGACGATGATTGAAGCGCTGGCGCGTGCAGGCTCCACGACCGAACGCGCGGGTATCGAGGCGGTGATCGTTCGGACGCCTGATGGTGTGTCGCCGCCGAACGAGGCAGCTCTCGCTCGGGCCCAGAAGGGTGACGACGCTAACGTGATTCGCGTCAACCTGGAGACACTGCAGACCGGCGCACTATCGCAGAACGTCACCCTCCAGTCAGGTGACACTATCTTCGTGGCCCGCGCCGAAACGGTTTTCGTCTCGGGTCAGGTGTACAGGCCGGGTGAGTACCCCATTCGTGCCGGAATGACGGTGCGGCAGGTGCTTGCGCTGGCCGGCGGGGTTACAGACCGTGGTTCTACCCGCCGCATTCAAATCATTCGCCACACGGATGGCAGGGAGACCACCATCGCCGCGGATCAGCAGGATATCGTCCGCGGCGGTGATACGATTCTCGTGCGGGAGCGGTTCTTCTGATGCCCATTCTGCGGCATTCGCGTCAGGAGGCCTGAGTGTACGAGCAGTTCTACGGGTTCAGCGCCCGGCCGTTCGATCTCACACCCGACCCACGATATCTGGTCGCCACCGACGTTCACCGCGAAGCGCTGAGCAATCTGGAGTATGCGATCCTCAGCCGTAAGGGGATCACGCTCCTCGTCGGCGAGGCCGGTACCGGCAAGACAACCGTAATCCGGGCGGCAATTGAGCGACAGCCGGCCCGCGTCCACTGTGTGCATATTCACAACCCGGCTCTGACGAGGCCGGAGTTTGTGTCGATTCTCGGTGCGAATTTTGCGTTGAGTGACACGGCACGGACTTCCAAGGCCGATCTGCTGGTCGAGCTCGAACAGTTGCTGCGAAAGCGCCAAGCCCAGAACGAAACGACGGTGCTCGTCGTTGACGAAGCGCAGAGCCTGCCGTTCGAGCTACTGGACGAGATCAGGTTGCTGACGAACATCGAGACCGATTCTGACAAACTGCTGTCACTCGTCATCGCCGGGCAGCCGCAGATCGCCGAGCGGTTCAACACCCCGTCGTTCCGCCAGCTCAAGCAGCGTATCGCCCTCCGCTGCGAGCTGCGCCCGTTGAATCGGAATGAGTCTGTCGCCTACATCGCAGGCCGGATCCGCGCCGCGGGCGGCGTTCCCGCCCATTGTTTTACCCGTGAGGCCGTGCTCCTGATCCACGAGTATTCGTGTGGCATCCCGCGCACGATGAACGTCATTGCCGACAACGCTCTGCTCGGGGGACTGGCCGCGCAGCAGCAACCGGTTGGAATGCAGCTGGTGCGAGACGTATGCCGTGATTTCGATATCGCCGCACCTCACCGGACGACCGCTCGCGCTGCGTCGCCTCCCACGCTGCCGCGTGGAGCGCACCCGCTCACAGCGTCCGAGCAACGCGTGCTCGATTCGGCGCTTCCTGAGCCAGACCGCGGGTCGGCGCCATCCGATTCGGTTCGAGACGCCGGGAGGTCCGTAGCAGGCGGCTCCATCACGCGACGAGAGAAGATAGCAAACTGGGCCGCTCCGGCCATCAGCGCTCTTGGTCTGAAACGGCGCTGAGCGACGACAGCCGTTACTGACAACGAAAGAGGATTTGACGATGAGCCGCGTTACCGACGCAATGAGGCGTACGGGTCACCACCACGATGATCGGCCGGTGAGCACGGACGACATGCCATTCGTAGGCGGCGACGATGCCGCGAGATCGGAAGATTCTTTCCCAATTCCAGGAACTGCGAGCCCGCCGCCGGCTGCCGGCTTGGAGCCGGGGCCGCCTCCCGGCGAAATCGAGGTGCGAGCGCCGATAGTGCCGTCGCACCCGCGGAGGGAATCCGCTGAAGACGTCCAGCTGCAGGACATCATCCGCGTCCTGGTTCGCCGGCGCAAGATGATTTGCGCAGTGGTGGTCGCGGCGGTTGCCGCCGCCGCCACTTACAACGTCACGGCGCCACGGATCTACCAGGCCCAGGCGCGAGTCCTGATCGAGTCCGACACCGGTCAAGTCGTGCCGTTCCCGGGCGTCGGTACCGATCCGAATCGCGACGATTACCTGATGACCCAGGTCGAAGTGCTTCGCAGCCGCGCTCTCGCGCTGAAAACACTCGAGGGGCTGAAACGGCTTCCCAAAGATCCGACTGTTCAGTCGGAGGAGATCGACCGATTCCAATCCGACTTGGCCGTCACGCCAACCCAGTCCGCCACAGGCACGAGCCGCGTCGTCACCATTCGATACAACTCACGCAATCCGCGGGTTGCGGCACAAATGGCCAACGCGCTGGCCCAAACCTACGTTGACCAGAATCTCGAAGCTCGCCGGAGCGGCAGTCGCGACGCGACGAACTGGCTCAGTCAGCGCCTGAGCGAACTGCGCAAGAACGTGACCGCGACCGAAGATGCCCTTCAGGATTATCGCGAGCAGAAGAAGGCCGTCGGGCTCGAGGACAATAACAACATCCTGACCCAAAAGCTCGCGCAGGTGAACGCCGCCTACACATCCGCTCGGACCGAGCGCGTAGAGAAGGAGGCGCTCTATCAGCAGTTGGTGTCGATGGAGCAGACCAATGCCCCGCTCGACACATTTCCGGCCATCGTGGGGAACACGTTCATTCAGGGGCTGAAAGCCGACCTCGCCGTTTTGCAGCGAGAGCGGCTGCAGCTCTCTGAGCGCCTCGGTGCTCTGCATCCAGACATGGTCAAGATCGATACCGCCATCAACACCGCCCAACAACGGCTGGGTGCCGAAATGGCAAAGGTTGTCGAGGGAATCAGGAACGACTACCGGGGAGCGCAAGCGACGGAACGGGCGCTGGCGTCGGCGCTGGAGGGGCAGCGGCAGGAGGTCCTTGCACAGAACAGGACCGCGATTGGGTTCAGAGCACTCACCCGAGAGGCGGCGAGCAATCAGCAGATGTTCGATACTCTTCAGCAGCGCGCCAAAGAAACGGAAATTGCCAGCGAGCTGCAGCTTAACAACATCAGGATTCTCGATCTTGCTCACGTCCCCGAGATTCCCATGTGGCCACGAACCCGCCAGAATCTCGCGATCGGGTTTCTCGGCGGGACGTTCTTCGCGATCGCGCTCGTGGTCGGCGTGCATTTCCTGAGCCCGAGGATTGCGGAACCCGAAGAAATCGCAGAAGCGCTCGGCCTGCCGCTGGTTGGTGTCGCCCCTCGTGTTCCTGAAATCGGCGCTGCGCTGAGCACTCTCACCGACTTGCCCCCGCCGTTCCAGGAAGCCGTTCGGAACATCCGGGCGCAAGTCTTCCTCTCGCCCTCCACGACGGCCACACGGACGCTCGCAATTACGAGTACGAGTCCCGGAGAAGGCAAGACTGTCATAGCCACGAGCCTCTCAGTGTCGGTTGCCAAGGCCGGCCGCCGTGTGTTGCTCGTCGACGCCGACATACGACGCCCGCAGCTCGATGAGGTGTTCAATGTCCACAGGTCGCCGGGACTGTCGAACATAATGGCCGGTGAAGTCACCCCGAGTGAGGCGCTGATTCAGTCGCGGGTAAAAGGCCTCTTTCTCCTGCCGGCGGGAACGAGCGTGGACAACCCAGGCGACGTGCTGGACCACGAGCGCCTCAACCAGCTGATTCAGGGTTTCAGGCAGGTATTCGATCTGGTTGTGATGGACTGTCCGCCCGTGATGGCCGTTGCCGATGCCGCCATCGTGGCCAACGCCGCAACGTCGGTATTGTTCGTCGTCGGGGCCGGAATGACGAGCGCAGAGGTGGCGCGTGGCGCAGTGGAGCGCCTGATGTCCGTTCAAGCCCGCGTGGTCGGAGTCGTGCTCAACAAGGCCGACCTCGAAAAGCGATCTGAATACTACGGTTACTACGGGACGATCGAGAAAACGACGTGACGCGCCAGCACGTTGACCGCGGCTGTGGCGGCCGTTGATAAACGCCGGTCATAAAGCGTAGGTGGTTGCGGGCGCTATGTCGCGCGATGGCAGGTCTCGCATACGCGCAACTCTCGTCTGGCTGTTGTGCACGTTGGTGGTCACTGTCGCACCCTTTGATTTCGAGGTGCCGCCACCGGGCCACGAACAGGAATTCACCGGATTTTCCCATTGGTCGAGCCAGCGGGCGCCGGTTGAGTTCGGCCTCAATATGCTGTTGTTCGTACCGTTCGGCGCATTGGTGTATCACGGTCGACAACGCGGCGCCGCCAACCTGCCGCCAATCGCCATCACTGTTGTCGCCACGGCGTTGCTGATTTCATTCAGTGTTGAGTGGTTGCAGCGTCTTCTGCCTGGTCGCGAACCTTCGCTCGTCGACATTACCGCGAACACAAGCGGAGCGCTCGCGGGTGTATTCGCAAGCCGAGCGTTCGGCGCGGAAATAGCAGGATGGATCGACGAACTGTGCGCATCCGTATCGCCGACAGCACTTACCGTGGCGCTGATGAGCGTCATGGTGATCTCGTTAGCGGTATCCGGCTGGCTTCAGGCTCGGACACGACTAAGCAACTGGAGTCCTGAGTACCCGTTGGTCGTCGGCAACGAGCGGACCGGAGATCGGCCCTGGCGCGGGACAGTATCCTCGCTCGAGATCACCGACTCCGCGACGCCGTTGTCACTGGTGCGACGGTTTGCTGCCGGCGAATCGGTGTTTCTTCCCGGCGGATCCGTGGCGAAATTCAAGTTCGCCGGAGACGCTCCATATCGCGATGCCAGTGGAAGCGCAGGCGATTTGGACTGGACGGCACAACCCGCAGTTTCTCGGGAGGGCACTGTCGCGATGACCGGGCACTCCTGGTTGCAAACGCACATGCCGGCGTCAGGTCTCGTGGATCGATTGCGCGAAACGAACGCATTTACGGTTCGGATTAGATGCGCGACCGCGGACCCTTCCCAAACTGGTCCTGCACGAATCGTCTCGAATTCGGCGAGCCCGCTTTTGCGCAACTTCACGGTCGGCCAGGACGGATCCGATCTCGTAGTTCGTGTTCGGACGCCGCTCACGGGACCGAATGGGACGCGTGTCGCGACCGTTGTTCCAGAAGTCTTCACCAACGACGAACCGCGCGACATCTTAGTCGCGTACGACGGGACGACCCTGGTTGTGGCTGTTGCGAGAACCAACCAAATAGTTCGGACCGAGTTGTCGCCAGGGTTCAGTGCGGCACTGTCGCTTAGCCCAGAGGGCGTGCAATTGCCGCGACAGCGGCTCTACAAGCTCGGCTATCTCGCCTTGCTGTTTCTGCCGCCCGCTGTACTGATCGGGCTTTTCGGACATGCACGGCGTGATCGGGTGATGTTCAGTACTGTCTACGCGTTCACCGCTGCGGTCGCGATGGAAGGGACGTTGATGCTGGCGAGTGGCCGTGCTTTCGATATCGGCAACGCATGTGTCACCGCGAGCGCCGGCGCGGTGGTGCTTACCATCTTTGGTGCGATGCTTTGGACCAGCGGACCAGCCATTGGCAATCGAGCCTTGACCGCCGTTGGGCCGTTTAGGCACACGTGAGAGACCGACCGGTGTCCACCGTCCTGGGTATAGCTGGGGCAAAGCGGAATGCCTGTGCCGCAATTTGCATCGACGGGCAGATCCGCGCTGCGTGCGAACAGGAACGGCTCACGCGGGTTCGTGGGATCGGATTGGCTCCGGGAGTCCTTCCGCTGGAAGCCGTCGATGAAGTGATTGCACTGGCAGGCCGTCAGCCCGGCGACGTGACAACGTACGTATCGGCGGAGCCGCAGGTGCGTTTGCCCGCGACGTTGCGGATCCAAGCAGTCGATCACCATCAGGGTCACGCCGCCGCAGCGTTCTTGTCGTCGCCATTCGAGCGGGCGGTTGTGCTCGTATGTGACACACATCCTGGCCGTGAATTGAGCATATGGATTGGCCACGGCAATCACCTGGCCAATCTGGATTTGCCGTGGTCAGGTCGAGCCTTTGCGTCCCTCTATTCCGAATGTGCGGAGCTCTTCGACTTTGCATCCGGCCAATCGCATCGTCTGGAGGCGTTGGCACATCTGGCACGCGGAGAGCGGACCCAGGAACTTACCACCACGTTTCAATACATCGATGGAGGGCTGAAGGTCGATGCCGACTGGTGCGCGCACATCGATCGGATGATTCAGGCCGATCGCCGGCGGCACGGCCACGCTGCCGAAACGGCGAGTGCCGTTCAGTGCCGGATCGGAGAGCTGCTTCTCGAGTTTCTTGCGGATGTCCGGGCCGCGGTCGAGGTCGACGCGCTCTGTCTAGCCGGTGGCCTGTTCTACAACACCTACTTCAACACGTTGATTCGCGCGTCGGGGCTCTTCAGCGAGAGTTTCGTTCCAATAAATCCTGGAAATGCCGGATTGGCGGTCGGTGCGTCCCTCGTGGTCGCAAACCAGGATGGTGTTCAGAGCCGGCCGACTGTGTCGCCGTTTCTCGGCCCCGAATACGACCTGGAAACGATCAAGGCGACGCTCGACAGCTGCAAGCTGTCGTACGAGTTTGTCACTGAAGCCGAAGCCCAGGACGCAGCGGTGGCGGCGCTGGTTCGTGGCCACCTCGTCGGATGGTTTCAGGGCCGAATGGAATGGGGGCATAGAGCGCTCGGTCATCGGAGCATTCTTGCCAATCCCCGGTGCGAGTACGTGCTCGACAATCTGAACTTCTTTTTGCGGAAACGAGAGCGGTCACGCCCGTTCGGCCTGTCGGTCTGCGAAGACTCGGTCCACAAGCTGTTCTGCGGCCCACCATCGTCGCCTTGGATGGAGTATGAGTATCGACCGCGGGACGATCACTTCCGCCATGTCATTCCGGTCGGCGCCTCGACGATTCGCGTCCAGACCGTGGCGCCGGACCAAGGCCCGTTCTGGGCGCTTCTCAAGAAAATGGAACAGGCAACGGGAGTCAGCGCTGTCGTCAACACTTCCTTCAACGGATTTCACGAGCCGATTGTGTGCTCCCCGCGTGACGCCGTACGCGTCTTTTTCGGCACCGGATTGGACATGCTCGTCATTGGACGCTTCGTCCTGAGGAAGTAGTAGTCGCTGTCAATTATTCCGGCTCGTTTCGCGGACCGAGTTTCAACACGCGTGACGACCACATACGCAGATGGGCGTGCACGAGCGTCCAGTCCTGTGCACATGCTCGCCTTGTTGTAGAGCACACCCCGGGCCGCGTATTGACGCCAGCTATCAGAGACGCACTTAACAAGTCTGCAGTGATGGGGAAGACCGGGAGACCGATGAGCCGACTGCCAAGGGACTAAAATCCGCACATTGGCAGATTTCCTCCTGCGGCGCCGCGCCGGATCACCGCCATAAATGATTGTTCCAATTGAATTTACGACACCAAACCCCACCATTCCTTCTCGGCGAGTCTCTTGCTCCTCCCGGGCCGCTGGCGCGTGCGCTTCGATGAGCGGCTTCCGCGACCATCCAGCCATCTAGACGTCGATGTAACTGAGAGGGCGAAGCTCTGCCGAGCCATAACTTCTTTGTCCTTCTTGATTTCCGGACCCGCCTAGCAGACCGCGGAGCGATATGAAAGCCGTCATTCTTGCAGGGGGAGTTGGCTCGCGTCTCAGCGAGGAGACGCAGGTCAAGCCGAAGCCGATGGTCGAAATCGGCGATCAGCCGATTCTCTGGCACATCATGAAGATCTACGCGGCCCATGGCATCAGCGAATTCATCATTTGCTGCGGCTACAAGGGCTACATGATCAAGCAGTACTTCGCGAACTACTTCCTGCACCAGGCAGATTGCCGCTTCGATCTCAAGAACAATCGCATGGACGTGCTCCGTAACGGTGTTGAACCCTGGAGCGTGACGCTCATCGAGACGGGCGAAACCACGATGACGGGAGGGCGATTGAAACGCGTCCGGGAACATATCGGAGACGAGACGTTCTGCTTCACCTACGGTGACGGCGTGAGCGACCTTAGCATCCGCGAGTTGGTCGATTTTCACCGAGAACAGAAAGTGCTTGCCACCCTCACCGCGGTTCAGCCGCCGGGTCGCTTCGGCGCGCTCACGCTCGGAAGCACAGAAACACACGTGAGGAGCTTTTTCGAGAAACCTGGGGGCGACGGCGCTTGGATCAACGGAGGGTTCTTCGTTCTCGAGCCAGAGGTCATCGACTATATCGATGACGATTCGACAGTATTCGAGAAAGAACCGCTCCAGCGGCTTGCGCAAGACAACGCACTGGCGGCCTTCAGACACCGCGGTTTCTGGCAGCCCATGGATACCTTGCGCGACAAGATGACTCTCGAAGGATTGTGGGGTTCAGGTAGAGCTCCGTGGAAAGTGTGGGACGAACGTCCAGCGGACTGCACCAGACCGGTAGAGACGATCCACCGAAAGGTTCGTCTCTGATGTTCGCTCGTGGGTCTGCACTCGTCGGGAATGCGCGCGACATCGTTGCGGCGGATCTGGACTACTGCTGCGCGGCAACGAGGGACGAGCTCGACCGAATGGCCGGCGCTCGAATGCTTCTGACTGGCGGCGCCGGTTTTCTCGGCTACTACCTCGTGCAGACTTTGCTCGAATGGAATCGTCGCGCGACGCCGCGCGAGCGGATTGCGTTGACGGTTGTCGACAATTACGTCCGTGGCGTGCCGGGGTGGCTCGGCGATCTCAACGATGAGAAGCTCCGCCTTGTGCAGCATGACGTCACGCAGCCGCTGCCCGAGGACTGCGCCGAATTCGACTATGTCATTCACGCGGCATCGATTGCGTCGCCGACGTTCTACCGCCGGAATCCGATTGCTACGATGGATGCGAACGTGAACGGACTAAGGCTGTTACTCGAGCGCAGCAGGCGATTGCACGACGCCGGTCGGCCCGTTCGAGGATTCTTGTTCTTTTCGAGCAGCGAAATCTACGGTGATCCGGAGGCGACGGCCATCCCGACGCCCGAGACGTACCCCGGCCGTGTCTCATCGACTGGTCCTCGCGCCTGTTATGACGAATCGAAGCGGTACGGCGAAACGTTGTGCGTGAACTTTGCGCGGCACTATGGTGTCCCAGTCACAATTGCGCGCCCGTTCAACAACTACGGGCCTGGGCTCAAGATCAGTGACCGCCGTATCATCCCGGATCTGGCTCGCGATCTCTTTGCCGGTTGTGATCTGGTGCTGCATTCAGATGGGAGCCCGCGCCGCACATTCTGTTATGTCGCCGATGCCGTGATCGGCTACTTCAAGATTCTCACCCGCGGGCGGTCCGGCGAGGCGTACAACATCGGCCAGCAGGCGCCAGAGGTCACGATGAAGGAGCTGGCCGATCTCGTTGCCGATATCGGGCGTGAGCTGATCGGCTATTCCGGCAGAGTCGTACTGGAAAAGAGCAGCGATTCCGAGTACCTCACCGACAACCCGCAACGACGATGTCCCGAGATTAGCAAGGCACAACATGAGCTCGGTTTCGCTCCGGCTGTGCCGCTGGTCGATGGACTGCGCCGATCACTTGTGTGGTACTCGGAGCATTTGACGGGGCAGGACGCGTGATGAATGTATCAATCGTGGGAGCTGGGTACGTCGGCCTCGTGACCGGTTTGTGCCTGGCGGACCGAGGGCACCGAGTCACGTGCGTGGACATCGACGCACAACGGGTGGCACAGCTCCTCAAGGGCTCGCTTCCGCTTTATGAAGCTGGCCTGGACGAGCTGTTCGCTCGTCATCTTGGCAAGTCTTTCTTTCCAACTGTGGATCTGACTCGAGCGGTGCATGAATCCGAATTGACGATGATCGCCGTCGGAACGCCGCTCGAAAATGGGGGGATCAATCTTCAATTCGTCGCCGACGCGTCGGCGGCTATCGGCAGCGCTCTGGCCACGAAGTCCGCTTATCACGTCGTGGTCGTCAAGAGCACCGTCGTTCCAGGGACCACCGATGAAGTGGTCTGCCGAATCTTGGAGCAGGCGTCAGGCAGAAAGAGCGGCCGTGACTTCGGCGTCGGAATGAATCCGGAGTTTCTTCGGGAAGGCGAGGCGGTCGGCGACTTTCTGAAACCCGATCGGATCGTCCTCGGCGGAAGTGATCCGCGGTGCCTCCAAACGATGGACCAGCTCTATGCCGGATTTGGAGACGTCCCTCGTATCTACACCAATGCTCGCACGGCCGAGATGATCAAGTACGCTTCGAACGCGCTGCTCGCCACGTTGATCTCCTTCTCGAACGAGATCGGCAATCTGTGCGCACATGCACCGGGTGTTGACGCGGTCGACGTGATGCAGGGCGTTCACCTGGACAGGCGGATAACGTCCCTCACATCGGACGGAACGCGAGTTACCCCCGGAATTACGGCATATCTCAAGTCGGGTTGCGGGTTTGGCGGCAGCTGCTTCCCAAAGGATGTAGGTGCGCTGATCCGTTGGGCCTACGAACACTCTCGTCCCGTCCCGATCCTGAGTGCGGTTGTCGAGACCAACGCCAGGCAATCCAGCGAAGTCATACGGCTGCTCGAGAAGCACTTCGCCGATCTCCAGGGTGTCCGCGTCGCTGTTCTTGGCCTCGCATTCAAACCCGGAACGGACGACGTCCGCGAGTCGCCGGCGCTGCGCGTGATTGCTGAGCTGAGGCGCGGGGGTGCGGAGGTCACCGTGTACGATCCGGTGGCGCGAGCAGCCGCACCTGGACTGCTCGGCGAAAGCATCGACTATTGCGAGTCACTGCCGGCGGCCGTTCAGAACGCCGACGCGGTGATTCTCCTCACAGCGTGGCCCGAATTCCAGCGCCTACCTGACGTGCTCGAGGAATTGTCAATCGCGCCCGTGGTAGTTGATGGGCGCCGGGTGCTCGACAAGTCGAGAATCGCCCGCTACGAAGGAATTGGTCTTTCTCGCGCGCCTCATTCGCCCGCTCCTGGCTCGGCGGTGGCATTAGCAGTAGGGCCAGATCCGCTCGTTGCCGGGCCCAGCCGTGATATTTGAGCCGACCAAGCTGCAAGACGCCTACGTGCTGGACCTCGAGCGCCGCGAAGACGAACGAGGGTTCTTCGCCAGGGCATGGTGTCAGAGAGAATTCGAGGCGCGCGGCCTCGTTGCTGATCTCGTTCAGGCCAACGTCGCCTACAGCACGCGGCGCGGCACGATCCGCGGCTTGCACTATCAGATCGCGCCCTTTGAAGAAGCCAAGATCATTCGTTGCATTCGCGGCGCCGTGTGGGATGTCATCATCGATCTCCGTCCCGACTCTGCAACCCATTGTCAGTGGTTCGGCACCGAGCTGAGCGCAGGGAATCGCCGCCAACTGTACATCCCGAAAGGTTTCGCGCACGGCTACCAGACGTTGGTGGACGACACCGAAGTGTTCTATTTGGTCTCCGATTTCTACTCGCCGACGTCGGAACGAGGAATACGCTGGAACGATCCGCAGTTCGCCATCAGTTGGCCGATAGCCGACCGCCGCGATGTGTCGGCAAAGGACCAGGCGTGGCCCGACTTCCGGACCAACTCGGCGCCACTGAGCGTTGGCAGCCGGGAAGCGGCTCGTGCCAATCAGCAATGATCATCATCGACAGTGCGTTGGACCGGTTGGAGCGTGAGGGAAGGCCACTCAAGGTGGCCATGGCTGGCGCCGGCTACATGGGCCGGGGCATCGCGTTCCAGATGCTCACGGCAACCCGTGGCATGCGGCTCGTTGCCATCGCGAATCGAACACCCGCGGAAGCGCGGCGGGCCTACCACGAAGGCGGAATCGAAACGGTCCGATCAATCCAGAGCGCCGTGGAGCTCGACGAAGCGATTGCCGCCGGCTGCTACTCAGTGACGGAAAACGCGTCCGCGCTATGCGAAGCCGAGGAGGTGGACGTCATCATTGAGGCTACAGGCGAGGTGGAGTTCGGGGCTCACGTGGCGGTCGCGGCGATTGCGCATCGCAAGCACATCGTGCTGATGAACGCCGAGCTCGATGCGACCATCGGCCCGCTGCTCAAGGCTCGCGCAGACCAGGCTGGCGTCGTCGTCACGAATGCCGACGGCGATCAGCCAGGCGTCATCATGAATCTGTATCGCTTCGTTCGGACGATCGGCTTTCGGCCCGTGCTGGCGGGAAACATCAAGGGGCTTCAGGATCCGTACCGCACGCCGGAAACGCAGAAGGGATTCGCGGAGAAGTACCACCAAAAGCCCAGGATGGTCACCTCGTTCGCCGATGGAACGAAGATTTCAATGGAGATGGCTGTTGTCGCGAACGCGACGGGTCACCGAGTCGGTCGCCGCGGCATGTACGGTCCGCGATGCACGCACGTCAAAGAGGCGTTGACGCTGTTTCCGATCGAACAGCTCCTCGACGGCGGCCTCGTGGATTACGTGCTCGGCGCCGAGCCAAGTCCAGGCGTGTTTGTGCTCGGTTATAACGAGCAGCCGATTCCCCGTCGCTACATGACGTATCACAAGATGGGCGACGGGCCTTTGTACGTCTTCTATACGCCGTACCACCTCTGTAATTTCGAAGTGCCGATTACGGTCGCACGCGCAGCGCTCTTCCACGACGCCACGGTTGCGCCGCGCGGCGCGCCCGTCTGCGAGGTCATGACGTGTGCGAAGCGCGATCTGCGGGCGGGTGATGTTCTGGACGGCATCGGTGGATTCACAGTGTACGGCATGCTCGAGAACGCAGACTGTTTTCACCGCAGTGATTATCTGCCGATGGGTTTGGCCCAGGGCTGTCAACTGACGAGGGATGTCGTTCGGGACCAGCCGATCAAAAACAGCGATGTTCAGATTCCTGCGGGAAGGTTGGCGGACCGGCTGCGTCGAGAGCAGGACGCACACTTCCTGCGGGCCGAGGTGGCAGCGAACGGCTAGTCACGTCATGCATGAACTGATCATTGAAGCCGGCCGCACGGAGCGACAGTACTGGAAGGACCTTTGGCGCTACCGTGAGCTGTTCTACTTCCTGGCGTGGAGGGACCTCCTGATCCGCTACAAACAGACGGTCGTGGGTGTGACCTGGGCTGTGATCCGTCCATTCCTCACGATGGTAGTGCTGACGATAGTCTTCGGCAGGCTGGCGGACATGCCGTCTGGGGGGGTGCCCTACCCGCTGCTTGTATTGTGTGGCATGCTGCCATGGCAGTTCTTCTCGACGGCCGTTTCCGAGTGCGGCAGCAGTCTGGTCACCAACTCTTCGCTCATATCGAAGGTCTACTTCCCCCGGATGACGGTTCCGGCCAGCAGCGTCATCACGAGCCTCGTCGACTTGGTGCTTTCGGCCGGCCTGTTGGTGTTGCTGATGGCCTGGTATCAGTACGTCCCGGGACCGCGTGTGGTTCTGCTGCCGTTGTTCGTTCTGATGACCTTCGCCGCGGCCTTCGGGTTCGGCGTGTGGGTTTCGGCGCTCATGGTCAAATACCGGGACTTTCGGTTCATCGTGCCGTTCTTGGTTCAGTTCGGCCTCTACATTTCCCCGGTGGGTTTCACGAGTCAGGTGGTTCCGGAGCAGTGGCGACTCTTGTACTCGCTGAACCCGATGGTCGGCGCGATCGACGGGTTCCGATGGGCGATTCTCGATAACAACGCGGCGCTGTACTGGCCTGGATTCCTGTTGTCGCTGGTGGTGGTCGGATTGTTGCTCACAACGGGAATCCATTATTTCCGCAAGACCGAGCGCACGTTCGCCGACGTCATCTGAGCGTTCAGCTTTCGCAGCGTCTGAATTTCTTCGCGCGCGATTCGTGGCACGCGCACTTCCCTCATGCCTGATCCGATTATCACGATCGAGGACCTGTCCAAGCGGTACATGATTGGTCGTCAGGGCGACCAACCAGATGGTCTCCGCCATGCGCTGGAGCGCGCGTTTCGACCTTGGAACTGGCTACGCGCGGCAGGAGCGCGTCGCTCGATCCGCTGCGAGGAGTTCTGGGCGTTGCGCAACGTCAATCTGGACATCCGGCAGGGCGAGATCGTCGGAATCATCGGGCGCAACGGCGCCGGCAAGTCCACGCTCCTGAAGATTCTCAGCCGGATCACTGAACCGACCGCAGGGCGGATTCGCCTTCGCGGTCGAACGGCGAGCCTGTTGGAAGTAGGAACCGGATTTCACGGGGACCTGACAGGCCGCGAGAACATCTACCTGAACGGCGCAATCCTGGGGATGACCCGCTCCGAGATCAAACGCAAGTTCGACGAGATCGTCGCATTTGCCGACGTCGAAAGATTTCTGGACACGCCGGTGAAGCGTTACAGCAGTGGCATGTATGTGCGCCTGGCATTTGCTGTGGCGGCGCACCTGGACCCGGAGATCCTCATCGTGGACGAAGTCCTTGCGGTGGGAGACGCGGAGTTCCAGAAGAAGTGCCTGGACAAGATGGACCACGCGGGACACACCGGCCGTACCGTGTTGTTCGTGTCCCACAACATGCAGGCGGTGACTCGCCTTTCTCAGCGCTGTGTGTTGCTGGAGCAAGGAACGGTCAAGCTTGATGGCCCGGCACAGCGGGTGGCCGCCGCGTATCTCAGCTCAGGAGTGGGCATGACGGCCGTTCGGGAATGGGCGGACCTAGCAGCGGCTCCTGGCGACGGAGTAGTGCGTCTGCGCGCGGTGCGGATACGGTCGGTGGAGGGGGAACTAGTCGACACCGTCGATATTCGTCGCCCAGTGGGAGTCGAGCTGGAGTACGAGATTCTGAAGCCAGGGTACGTCTTTCATCCACATTTTGGTCTCCGCAACGAAGACGGCGTGGTGTTGTTCGTGGCGCAGGATGTCGACCCGGCTTGGAGAAGGCGAAGGCGGCCGCCTGGTCGTTATATCAGCACCGGATGGATTCCCGGCAATCTCCTCGCTGAAGGGGCCATGTCCGTATCGGTCACCCTGATGACCTTGGAACCTGAAAACCACCATGCGGACGTAGTGGACGCGGTCCTCTTCCGAGTCATCGACTCTCTCTCGGCGAAAGACACAGCGCGAGGCGATTATCCACGGCCGATCCCTGGGGTCATGAGACCGCTCCTTCAATGGACTACGACCCATGTGCCCAGCGAACGAGCGGTCGAAGCGTTGGTCGATTGACGCGAGCCAGACACCACTACACACCACCACCATCCCTCTCAGTGGGAATTCAATCAGGCAGACGGTAGACGCATACGATGTGTGGAATCTTTGGAGTGATCTGTCATCAGACCGACGACGTGCCGGACCAGGAACGACTCGCGCAGACTGCCAGGCTGCTTTCTCATCGCGGGCCGGATGGTGAGGGGATTTTCGCAGAACCTGGCGTGGGATTGGTTCACACGCGCCTGTCGCTCTTGGACCTGAGCGAGCGGAGTAATCAGCCGTTCTGGGACAGGGACAAGCGGCTCGCCCTGGTTTACAACGGCGAAATTTATAACTTTGCTGAATTGCGCGCGGACCTCGAAAAAACCGGCGTGGAGTTTCGAACCACGAGCGACACCGAGGTGCTGCTCGAGGCTCTGATGAAATGGGGGCCTGACGCCACGCTACCCAGACTCGAGGGGATGTTTGCCTTTGCCCTGTACGACACGGTCACGAAGTCTTTGCTGCTGGCGCGGGACCGTTTCGGAATCAAGCCGCTGTTCGTGTACGACACGCCGGAGATGTTCGTCTTTTCTTCCGAGATCCGCGCGATGCGGCCCTGGGTGACATTCGAGCCCGATCTGCTTTCCATCTCGGGTTACCTCTATGGATTCAGCGGTCCGACCAAGGGCTTCAGTTTTTTCAAGCACATTCGGATTATCGAACCCGGCGGGGTAGTGAATGTGAAGAGAGGAGGGTGCGTCCGACGCAGCCGCTTTTTCTCATTAGTTGACTTCGTGGATCGAGGAGAAATGGAGCAATTGGCGCGGCTCCGATCGCAAGAGCTCGTCGACCAAGTTGATGACCTGCTCAACCAGAGCGTAAGAGCCCAACTCGTCGCGGATGCTCCGGTAGGCGCCTTGTGCAGCGGCGGGCTGGACTCGTCGGTGATCATGGCCATCGCGGCTAAATACCACACGAATCTCGCAATCTTTCACGCCAACGTCGTCGGCCCCGTTAGTGAATATCCCGCCGCAGTGCGGTTGGCCAGCCATCTGAAGCTCGACCTGAAGGCCGTCGAAGTTCGTGACGAAGATTTTATTGATTCGATTCCTGAAGTGACCGCGCATTTCGGGCATCCCTTCTACTCGTGTCCGCACTCGGTGCCGTACCTGGCGGTCAGTCGTCTCGTGCGCCGCAACGGGGTCAAAGCGGTGCTGTCCGGCGAGGCGTCCGATGAGTATTTTCTAGGTTATCCGTATTGCTCACCCGATATCCGCCAATACATGGGGGTGGGTGCAATACTGAGAACAGCGAAAGATTGGCTCAGGCCGCCGCGCCCTCCCCATCCTATGCGATATCGAGGGCCGCTGTACGTGCACGGCGGAGATGCGTGGACGATGGGAGGGTTGGTCCATGCGCTGCACAACCGGTTCGAAACGGTCAACGAAACCATCGAGATTCGCGACGGCATCGGCAACGACAGTGACAGCACTCGGTTCAAAGGCGTGCTGCCCTCACTCGATTTGCTCGGCTACAACCTGCGCGCGCTGCTGCATCGGAATGATTCGATGGGAATGGCCGCGAGCATCGAGGCGCGCTTTCCGTTTCTGGAGAACCGGCTGGCGAAGCTCGCGGTCAATATGCCGTATGGCTCGAAGATTCGGTTCACGCTTAGTGCGCGCGACGAGAACCATTACTTCTTTCGCGACAAGTGGGTCATGCGCAAAGTCGCCGAGAGGTATATCCCGCGGGACTTGTTCCAACAGGATAAGAAGCCATTTCCAATCAATGCCTACGCAGAGGAGCGGATGCGGATCGCTCCGTCTTACTTCGATCGGTCATTCATCTCGGAGTTGTTCGAACTGGGCCAGAACGAGAAGGCACACTTCCTCGAACGGTGTCCCCACTGGCTCAAGTGGAAGATGTTGTTGCTGGATGTGTGGGCGGATGTGTCTCTCAATGGCACGCCCAGAGAAGCCGTGTTGGGCAAGCTGCGGCGACACGTCTCGCTGACCAATCCCGAGTACGCTGGGTTTCTGAGTTAACGGGAACACAACCTCGTGAGAATTGAAAATATCCATCTGGCCAAGGCCGGGAACAAAGCGCGCCTGTCGGCACGACTGACGTGGGAGGATTGCGGCCGTCCGTCCCAGGAGATTTTTTTCGAGGTCGAAGAACCCTTTTGCGATGCGCTCGTGCCCACGCCCCATGCGTTCCTCGTTCCGGCTCTGATCCCTGCCATGCGACACGGGGAGAAGCGCATTCTGATCGACGAACCGATCTGCCCCGAACTGTGGGACGGATTGGACGTCGTGATGGCCTGGATTCACCAGTGGGGCGGGGCCTCGCGCATGCCGCTCCGCATCGAAGCACGCGCGCAAACATCTCTTCCTGCCCCTCAGACACCGGACCGCGCCGGCTGCATGTTTACAGGCGGGGTCGATTCCATGGCCACGTTGCAACGGAACCGCCTTCGTTTTCCGATCGAGCATCCATGGTCCATTCGCGATGGAATCATCATCTTCGGCTTGGAGGTCGACCGCTTGGCGGCGTTCGATCAGGTGTTGCACGCCCTCTCGCCCGTTGCGAAGGACGCGAATCTGCAGCTATTGCCCGTTTATACCAATGTGCGGACACTCGACCTGGACTGGCAGTTCTGGGAATTTGAATGGGAAGGCTCCGTATACTCCGCGGTTGCGCACGCGTTATCGAAGCGCCTGACAGTAGTTTCGATCGGTGCCACGTACGATGTGCCCAACATGAACCAACTCGGGTCCCACCCGTTGCTGGATCACAATTACAGCAGTACGACACTTCGAGTGCGTCATGACGGATTGACTCACTCACGGTTCGAAAAGACCAAATTGCTGACCGAATGGCAAGCCGGATTGGACCACTTGCGTGTCTGCAATACGGTCGATCGCTACCGCCCTGAAACGATCAACTGCGGACAATGCGAGAAATGCGTTCGAACGATGCTCGCGCTGGCGGCAGTAGGTGCGCTCGAACGCGCCCGGAGTTTTTCGGCGCAGAGCCTCGACGCCAGGTTGGTGAGAGAAGTTGGCGGGATCTATTCGCCCTACATGGAGAGCTGCTACCAGGAACTGCTGGCTCCGCTTGAAGCGCGAGCGCGGCACGATCTGGCTGGAGCAATCCATGATCTGTTATCCAAGTACCGCAGCCAACTCGAGCCAGAGTGGCGTGGCGTCTTGAGGCGCTGGGACGAGAAGCACCTGAACGGTCTCTTACGGAGATGGAAGCATGGCGGCCCTTTCCGTGCGCCCGCCGCATCCGCTTCATCGTGACGAATAATCTTGATCAGTTGAGGGGACGCGTGTGAACCGCCCCAGGAGGCTTTCGACGGCGATCATAGGCCTCGCAGCGGTACTGTCACTCTCGGCGCCTGCGTCGGAAGCCCGGCTGCAAAATGCGCCGACCGTCAGTGGTCCTCTCCGAATACATCCGACGAACCCACGGTACTTCGCCGACGGATCCGGCCGGGCAATCTATCTGACCGGGTCGCACTTCTGGACGACTATCCAGGATTGGAACGGCAAGAACGAACCCTACGCGGGCGGCCCTGCGTTTCGGGCGTTTCCCGAATACATAGCGTTTCTGAAAGCCCGCAATCACAACTTCACGCGGTTATGGACGTTCGATCATTACCAATTCGAGTCCACTCCGAGCCCGTGGATCCGGACGGGCCTTGGGGTGGCAATGGATGGACACCCGAAGTGGGACGTCACCGTCGTGAACCCGGCGTTTCTCAATCGGCTCCGAGATCGAGTGGCGCAGTTTCGCGCCAGCGGTATTTACGTGTCCGTGATGTTTTTCCGCGGCAACATCGGGCGCGATAGCCACGCTTCGTGGGACGCGCACCCTTTCAACCCGGCGAACAACGTAAACGCGGAGCTGGCCGGGTTGACGCTGAATGCTTATAACGACCTGACCCATCCGTCTGCTCTGGCGCTCCAAAAGCACTACATCCGGAGCGTGATCGATACGCTCAACGACATGGACAACGTCATCTGGGAAATTGCCAACGAGGCACAACCTGAAAGTTATAACTGGCAGCAGCATCTAGTGGACTACGTGCGGAGCTACGAAGCCATGAAGCCTTGGCAGCATTTGGTGGGGGTCACCAGCACGCATCCGCATGACAATTCTCGATTGTTCCGCACAACCGCCGATTGGGTCTCGCCTGGCTTCCACAATTACGATCCTGAAGATCCACCGGCCACAACCGGCCGACAAATCGTCGTTTCGGATACCGACCACCACTTGCTCGCGAAGGCGACGATGTCGTGGGTATGGAAGTCGTTCCTGCGCGGGGAGCATCCGATCCTAATGGAAAACGAGCTCGCCTGGGATTTGGAACCTGTGCGCAAAGCGATGGGACATGCCCGCGCGCTTGCCGAGAGGATCGACCTCGCCGCGATGACACCGCAGGCTGCTCTCACGGAAACCGCATACTGCCTGGCGAATCCGGGCGTTGAATATCTCGTCTACGGACATAATGCGGGGACGTTCTGGGTGGACCTCTCCAGCGGATCGGGTAGGACGTTCACCGTCGAATGGATCGATCCGCGGACCGGAGAAGTTGTCCCGGGGAGCGGCGTACTCGGCGGCAATGCTAGGCAGTTCTTCTCGTCTCCTCTCCGAGACGCCGGAGCCGTGCTCCACCTGAAGACCGTTCGTCCCATCACGGCGCGTGGATCGTCGCGGCCCTTTTAGCAA
>Ga0075420_100000208_pt1 | contig 42883 bp, 48 predicted proteins | sample SoiMetdeltSBSDD4_FD_75296 | JGI IMG/M metagenome (GOLD analysis project Ga0075420, IMG submission 75296) | Bulk soil microbial communities from a Populus tree surrounding site in Tennessee, USA - Soil MetaG P. deltoides SBSDD4 | ecosystem: Environmental > Terrestrial > Soil > Tree plantation...
AAATGGTCCGCTCTCAGCAAGGAAATGGAGGAGGCGCGCAGCAGCCGGGAGCGGCTGTACACGGATAAGTCCCTCTCTTACCGGTTCGGCGGGGCGCGGGGGTGGCGGCCATTCGCCGCTCCCGCAGCCCGCCACAGAAGCCGTTCCAGTCGCTGGTGACTACACGGAGCCTCGGCCGGTTCTCCTCCGCCTTGAAGATCGCCGCCGCCGAATGATCTGGCCACGGCGGCGGACTCGTCCGCCAGTAATAGAGGCTACCCCTCCAGGAGGGTCCTTGGCATGGGGGACCGCCTTCTCCGGGTGTGGTGGCCGGTGTTGGGTGCAAGGGGAATGGGACGTGGGCCGCGTGGGAACGCGGCCCACGTCGGTCAGGTGCCGGTCCGCGTGCCAGCAGGTGCCATTCCACGGGGGTCGAGGAGTGGCGAGGCGGGCTCGTGGATCCGCATTGAACGCGGGATTCCGCTCGTGGGGCGAGCGACTTCTAGAACTGCACCTTGCGCACGGCCTCCTTGATCTTGCCGATCAGCACGTCGCCGAGCTCCTTGCCCTCGTCGGTCCTGAAGCCCTTCATCGCGGCGATCACGCCCGCCATCACGAGCGCGACGAGCAGGATGAGGGCCACGTACTCGACGGTGCCCTGTCCGTGGGCCTGGCGCAGCGAGGCGGCGGCGTTCCCGAGGGCGGCGTGGACACGTCCCATCAGGCGGTGCATCGGGTTCCTCCTTTGGTCGATCCGAGGTCGACCGGATCGTCCGAGAGGGCGACGCACGGCTCCAGACGCGCGTGTCAAATCTCGGTGACAAGGGCGCGACGGGAGGCCCTGCCACCATTGCGCCGACATGTGCGGGATCGGAGCCATCTTCGACCCGACCGACGCGTCGCGCCCCGAGGCCGTGGAGCGAATGGTCGAGGCACTACGCCACCGGGGCCCGGACGGGGACGCGGTCCGTCGCATCGGTCCGCTCGCGCTCGCGCACACCCGCCTCGCGATCATCGACGTGGCGGGAGGCGACCAGCCGCTCGACTCCGAGGACGGGCGGCTCACGGCGGTCGTGAACGGCGAGATCTACAACCAGCGCGAGCTGCGCGCCGAGCTCGAGGTTCGCGGCCACCGCTTCGCGACGAGCTCGGACAGCGAGGTGGTCGTGCACGCCTACGAGGAGCACGGGCTCGATTGCGTGCGCCGGCTGAACGGCATCTTCGCCTTCGCCCTCTGGGACGACCGCGAAAAGCGTCTCGTCGCCGCGCGCGACGAGTTCGGCGTCAAGCCGCTCTACTGGTGCACGGACGGGCGCCGCACGGGCCTGGCGTCTGAGATCGGCGCGCTGATCGCGGCCGACATGGTGTGTCCCGCCGTAGACCGGGTGGCGCTCGACCACTACCTCGCCTGCCGCTTCGTGCCCTCGCCGCGCACGCTCTTCGAGGGCGTGAGCAAGCTACCGCCGGCGTCGACGCTCGTGGTCCCGGCCGACGGCGCCCCGCGCGTGATCGGCTGGCGCGAGGGACCCGGCCCCAGCCTCGCCGGCCGGTCCGAGGACGAGCTGGCCGCGCAGCTCGCCGAGCGATTCGGCGACGCCGTCGAGCGCCAGATGATGTCGGACGTCCCGTACGGCGCGTTCCTCTCGGGCGGGGTCGATTCCGCGGCGGTGGTGGCGGCGATGGCCGAGCGCGCGCCGGAGCCGCCGGCGACGTTCACGATCGGCTTCCCCGGCCACGGCGACGTGATCGACGAGCGCGGCCCGGCGGCCGAGAGCGCCCGCCTGATCGGCACCAGGCATCACAGCACCGCGATGGAGGAGCCGGGATTCCTCGCCGAGCTCGCCCGGGCCATGCCCCGCCTCGAGGAGCCCTGCGGCATCCCGAGCGCGCCCGCGCTGCTCCAGCTCTCGCGCTTCGCCGCGGAGCACGTGAAGGTCGTGCTGGCCGGCCAGGGCGCGGACGAGCCGCACGGCGGCTACGGGCGCCACCAGGCCGCGGTGCTGCTGAACGGGCTGCGGCTGGTTCCGCCACTCGCCGCGGGGCCCGCGGCCGCGCTCGCCAGGGCGCTCCCCCGCGCGGCCAGCGCCCGCAGGGTCGCCCACCTGCTGGGCGGCCGCGGGCCGGCCGATCGCCTGACGAGGCTCATGGAGATCACCGACGCGCCCGTGCGGGCCGCCCTGCTCGGCGCCGGCCGCGGCGAGCAGGCCTCCATCGAGCGCCTCTCTCGCGCGCGTGACGTGCTCGCCGACGTGCCCGACCGCGGTCTCCTCGAGCAGGCGCTCTACCTGGACACGCGCATGTTCCTGCCGGACGGGATCCTGCTCTGCAACGACAAGATGTCGATGGCGGCCGGCCTCGAGCTGCGGGTGCCGTTCCTCGACCTCGAGCTGATGCGCTTCGTGGAGCGCATCCCGGCCTCCGCGCGGGTGCGCCCGCGCGCCGGCAAGCGCCTTCACCGCAAGGCGATGGAGCGGATCCTCCCGCCCGGGATCGCCGGCCGGCCGAAGCACGGCTTCGCCACCCCGTACGACGACTGGCTGCGGGCGTCGCTGGGCGAGGAGGTCGAGCGCCGCTACGCGCCCTCGAACCCGCTCTCGGAGCTCGTGGACCCCGGCGCGGTGGGCAGGCTCGTGGCCGAGCACCGCGCCGGCCGCGCCGACCACAAGAGCGTCCTGTTCTGCCTGCTCGAGCTCTCGGAGTGGCACCGCACCTTCGTGGAGGCGCGGGAGCCGGTGCCGGCGTGAAGAAGCGGATCCTCTTCGTCCACAACAGCAACCCGAGCTTCGTCCAAATCGACCGGACGATCCTCGCCGAGCGCTACGAGATCGAGGACCTCCGCCAGCCGGGGAGGATCCCCAACCCGCTGCGCGTGATCCGCGGAGTGGCGCGCGCCGACCTCGTGTTCGGCTGGTGGGCCTCCTGGCACACGTTCCTGCCGTTCACGCTGGCCTGGCTCGTGCGCAAGCCGTCGGTCCTGATCGTGGGCGGCTTCGACACCGCGAACATGCCGGAGATCGGCTTCGGCTACCAGATCGGCGGCCTGCGCCGGCACGCGAGCCGCTGGATCATGCGCCGCTCGAAGCGGCTGGTGACCTTCTCCCACTTCAGCCTCGGCGAGATCGAGCGCAACACCCCGATCTCGCCGACGCGCGTGACGGTGGTGCACCTCGGCGTGCCCGACTCGTTCGGCGAGCCGGCCGGGTCGAAGGAGCGCGAGGCGCTCACGGTCGGCGGCGTGAATGAACGCACGCTCGTGCAGAAGGGCCAGCTCGCGTTCGTGCAGGCGGCGGCCGAGCTCCCGGACGTGCGCTTCACGTTGGCGGGGGCCTGGCTCGACGACTCGGTCGAGCGGCTGCGCGACCTGGCCGCCGAGAACGTCCTGCTCACCGGCTGGCTCTCCCAGGATGAGCTCGAGGCCGGCTACCGGCGCGCCGCCGTCTACGTGCAGGCCTCGCGCCACGAGGGCTTCGGCCTGGCGGTTGCCGAGGCAATGCTGGCGGGCTGCGTGCCGGTAGTGATGAACGCGACCGCGATGCCGGAGGTGGTGGGCGACGCGGGGGTGCTTATCGAGTCGCAGCGCGCCGAGGACGTGGCCGCCGGCGTACGGCGGGCGCTCGAGCTGGGGGCCGAGGGAGGGCTCCGCGCGCGCGAGCGTATCCTGGGGAGCTTCCCGATGGAGCGCCGGCGAGAGGGCATCTTGGGTGTGGTGGAGGAGGCCCTCCATGGCTGACCTCCGCACCTGGCGCACGCTTCGACGCCGCCGGCGCGAGCGCGAGGCGCTGCTGCTCGACCTGGGCGCCCTCGTGTACGAGCTGCACCGCCAGGGCCAGCGAGCGCCAGAGCTGCTCCAGCAGAAGGCAATCGAGCTCGGACGGGTCGATCGGGAGGTGCGGGCCCTCGAGGACGCGGTCGAGCGGCCATGAGCGACGAGCGCGTGCCCTGCCCGACCTGCGGGCATCCGGTCGAGCCGCGCCAGCTCGTTTGCCTAAGCTGCGGGGGGCGAGTGGCCCTCGACCCGGACCGCTCGATCGTCTGGGAGCCGCTCGTCCCGCTGATCGTGGTGCTGGTCGTGGTGGGCGCGGGCCTGTTCGGGTTCGCCATCTCCGAGCTCACGAGCGACTCGGGCGACGGCGGCGGGAGCATGGCCGCCGAGAGGGCGCCGGCGGCGCCCGAGGTGGTGGACGGCGAGGGCCAGCCGGCGCGCACCGAGGAGCGCACGGCCACGCAGACCGAGCGGAATGCCGCCCCCGCCGAGCCCTCCAATCCGCTCGCTTGGCCGCGTGGCGTGACGGCCAACACCGTGGTGCTGGTCACGACCGGAGACCGGCCGGCAGCGCTCGCCGTGGCGCGGGAGGCGCGCTCGACCGGGCTCGAGGCCGGCCTCCTCCCCTCCGAGCCCTATGACCTCGGCACCGATCTGTGGATCGTGTTCTCAGGCCGCTTCAGCACCCGTGAGGGCGCGGCGCGCCAAGCCGCCCAGCTCGCGGAGCGCTATCCGGGCGCCTACCCGCAGCTGATTCAGAGATCCCAGTAGCGCCCGAGCACGCCCCGCGCGCGCTCGGCCAGCGGGTGGAGCGCAGGCTCCTGGGGCGCCGGCGCCGGCGCGCCGGCGAGCGCCTCCATCGTGGCCGCCACAGAGGTCGCGAGCGCCTGGAGGTCGTAGCCGCCCTCGAGCACCGCGCCAGCGGGCGCGCCGAGCTCCTCGCCGAGGGCCCGCACCCGGCCGGCCAGCTCGCCGTAGCCGGCCGTGGTGACGTCGAGCCCGCCGAGCGGGTCGTCGCGGTGGGCGTCGTAGCCGGCCGAGATCAGGATCAGGTCGGGCCGGTAGCTGCGCACGATGGGCGCGCACACGTGCTCGACGAGCGAATGGAACACCTCGTCGCCGCTGCCGCCGGGCACGGGAAGGTTGAGCGAGTACCCCTCGGCATCGCCCTCGCCCACGTCGTCGAGCGGGCCCGTCCCGGGCCAGAACGGGTATTGGTGGATGCTGCAGAAGAGCACCTCGCGGGCGCCGTGGAAGATCGCGTTCGTGCCGTTGCCGTGATGCACGTCCCAGTCGAGCACGAAGATCCGCTCGGCGCCGAGCGAGTCGAGCGCGTGCCGCGCCGCCACCGCCACGGTCGCGAACAGACAGAAGCCCATCGCCCGCGCGTGCTCGGCGTGGTGCCCGGGCGGGCGCAGCGCAGAGAAGCCCGTGCGCTCGCCGCCCCCGGCCAGCGCCTCAACGAGCGCGCAGGCGCCGCCCGCCGCCCGCAGCGCCGCCTCGTAGGACCCGGTGCTCGTGGGTGTGTCGGCGTCGAACGCGGCCGAGCGGGAGCTCATCTCGGCCACGAGGGCCACGTAGTCCGGCGGGTGCACCCTGAGCAGCTGCTCCTCGCTCGCGCGCGGCGCCTCGCGGGGCTCCCAGCCCAGCCAATTGCGTGGCTCGAGCTCCGCCTCGAGCGCGCGGATGCGGTCCGCCCGCTCGGGATGCCCCGGCCCCGTGTCGTGATCGAGGGAGGAGGGATGGCGAAAGAAGGGCGGCATGAGCGTCGGTACGGTACCGGCGCGCCGTGGACGAGCCCCTTCGCACCGACGTCGCAGTGGTCGGCGCAGGCGCCGCCGGGCTCTACGCCGCGCTGGTGGCCGCCGGCGAGGGCGCGCGCGTGACGCTCGTGAGCCGTTCGCCGCTCGCCCAGACCGCGAGCTACTGGGCCCAGGGCGGGATCGCCGCGGCGCTCGCGCCGGACGACTCGAGCGCGGCCCACATGGCCGACACGATCGCGGCCGCCCGCGCCTGCGCCCGGGAGAGCGCGGTACGCGTGCTGTGCGAGGAGTCGGCGGCGCGCGTGCACGATCTCCAGGGGCTCGGGGTGCAGTTCGACGCCGACCGCTCGGGGCGGCTGGCGCTCGGCCTGGAGGGAGGCCACTCGAAGCGCCGGATCGTCCACGCCGGCGGCGCGGCCACCGGTCGGCGCATCACGCGCGACCTGTCGGCTCTGGCCGCGACCCACGAGCGCATACGCGTGCTCGAGCCGCTGGCGGCCACCTCGCTCGTGACCCACGAGGGGCGCTGCGCCGGGCTCGTGGTGCGCGCTCGTCACGGCGCCCCGCTCCCGATCCGGGCCCGGGCGGTGGTGGTCGCCACCGGCGGCATGGCCGCGCTCTGGGAGCGGACCACCAACCCCCGGGGCGCCGTGGGTGCGGGCCTGTCGCTGGCCGGCGCGGCGGGGGCGGCGCTCGCGGACCTCGAGTTCATGCAGTTCCATCCCACCGCGCTGCGCGCGCGCGGCACGCGCGACGGCTTCCTCGTGACCGAGGCGGTGCGCGGCGAGGGCGCCACGCTGCTGGACGAGCGCGGCGAGCGCTTCGTCGACGAGCTCGCCCCGCGCGACGAGGTGGCGCTTGCGATCGAGGCGGAGCTCGAGCGGAGCGGGGCGCCCGCCGTCAGGCTCGACATGCGCGGCGTGGACGCGGAGCGCTTTCCGAACATCGTCGCGGCGCTGGCGGAGGTCGGCATCGACCCGCGCCGCGACCTCCTGCCGGTCGCGCCCGCCGCGCACTACACGATGGGCGGGATCGCCGCGGACCTCGACGGGCGCGCGTCGCTGCCAGGGCTCTACGCGGTGGGCGAGTGCGCCTGCACCGGCCTGCACGGAGCAAACCGGCTCGCCTCGAACTCGCTCGCCGAGTGCTTCGTGTTCGGCCGCCGGGCGGCGCTTGCGGCCTGCGCCGAGCCGGCCGGGCCGGCGAGCGTTCCGTTCGCCGACAGCGAGGTGGCGATGCGCCCCGGCGAGGCCACCCGGGCGGCGCTCTGGCGTCACGCCGGGCTGCGCCGCGAGCCCGCCGGCCTCCGCGAGCTGGCTTGCGACCCGTTCCCGCTCGCGCGGATGATCGGCGCCGCCTGCCTGGCCCGCGAGGAGAGCCGCGGCGCCCACTGGCGAAGCGACCACCCCGCCACCGATCCCGGTCTCGACGGGATGCACTCGGTGGTGGCACCGGGGGCGGAGCCCCGCTTCGAGCGCTGGGACTAGCCTCGGCGGCGATGCCATCGTTTCTCGATCTCCACGACCCCGGTGAGCCGCTGCTCGCGCCGAACCCGTGGGACATCGGCTCCGCCAAGGTGCTCGCCCAGCTCGGGTTCCGCGCCCTCGCGACCACGAGCAGCGGGTTCGCGGCGACGGTCGGGCTAAGGGACGGCGCCGTCGGCCGCGAGCGGACGCTCCAGCACGCCCGCGAGATCGCCGCCGCCACCCCGCTGCCGGTCACCGCGGACCTCGAGGATTGCTACGCGGCCGACGCGGACGGCGTGGCCGAGACGATCGCCGCGGTCCGCGACCATGGGCTCGCCGGCGCCTCGATCGAGGACTGGGACGGCGATCGCTTCTACCCGATCGACGAGGCCGGCGCGCGAGTGGCCGCGGCCGCCGAGGCGGCGGGCGAACGTCTCGTGCTGACCGCCCGCGCCGACAACTTCTTCCACGGCGTCACCGACCTCGCCGACACGGTGGCGCGCCTCCAGGCCTTCGAGGAGGCGGGCGCCCACGTGCTCTACGCGCCCGGACTGACGAGGATCGAGGACGTCCGCACCGTGGTCGAGTCCACCGGTGCCCCGGTCAATGCGCTTCTGCGGCCCAGCGGGCCGACCGTCGCTGAGCTCGCCGACGCAGGCGTGGCGCGCATCACCGTGGGCGGCAGCTTCGCGTTCGCCACGATCGGCGCGCTGGCCGACCTGGCGCGCGGGCTGCTCGTCGACGGGGCGCCCGCGGACGGCCGCCTCAGCGCCGAGGGGATGCGGATCGCAAAGGCGGCCTTCTCCTCGGGGGGCTAGGCGCGCGGCTCCGTCGGCGTGGTCGCCGGTGCCTCGGGCTGCGCGACCGGCTGCTCCGCCGCCGCCTCGAGCGACCCGGCCGGCTGCCCGTCCGCTTCCCAGACCTGGTTCAGGTTGCTCTGCATGAGCGGGGCGACGATCAGGTTCACGAGCGGAATCAGGCCGAGGATGAACACCAGGAGCACGGCGAGGTTGTTCGAGCCGAGCACGAGGTTCTGCGAGGTCTCGATCCGCTTGAGCGTCCGGTAGAAGCTCACGAACACCGGCACGATGATGAACGCGCCGAGCGTGATCGCGACCACCGAGAGGATCGGGTTGTCGCCCAGCTCGGGCCGGCGGTTGGCGCGACCGAGGTCCGCCATCTCCCGGTTGATGAAGTACCACCAGAAGACGTGGTAGATGCCGAGCGTGATCAGGCCGAGCGCCAGCACGCCGAGCGGATTGCGGATCTTGGCGGTCGTACCCGCCCCGGGGATTGCGACTTCTTGGGCCATGGGCTCCTATTCTCGGGCCGTTAGGCCCGGCCCGCAAGCCCCATGGGCCGGCTCATGCAGCCGATGGGGTGGCGAGCGGCACGCCGATCACCTTCAGCCGCCGCGACAGCGCGCTGTAGGCGAACGCCGCCTGCTCCTCGCTCGTGTAGCCGAAGAACTCGTACTCGTCGCCGAACGCGTAGCCCTTGGGCACCAGCACGCCGGCGGCCAGCGGCAGCAGCTCGTTGAGCGTCCCCTGCACGCGCCTGATGTAGCGCGGGTCCTCCGCGCACTTCTGCTGGAGGAACCAGGTGCCGTAGGCCACGTGGCGGTGCTCGTCGCGCGCGATGTTGGCGAAGCCCTCCTGGAAGCCCGGCAGCAGCTCCTCCTTCTCGTAGTAGTCGAGCATGAAGTGCTGGCCGGTGAGCGCGAGCGTGCCCTCGATGACCATGTGGTAGGTGGTCACGAAGTCGACCTTGGCGTCCAGATTCGAGGGGTCGGCGATCAGCCGCTCGCCCATCTTCACGAGCCGTTCGTCGAAGAGCTCGACGAACGCGTCCGTGACGTGCACGCGCACGGCGGCGAGCCGCTCCTGGATGAACTCGTGGTCGACGCCGAGGACCTCGCGGTAGTAGCGGTCGAAGAACTGCATGTGGCGCGCCTCGTCGACCTGCTGGGTGGTGAGGAAGGCCTCCTCCTGCTCGTCCTCATAGGCCATCACCAGCCCGGAGAACTGCGTCGTCACGCGCTCCTCGCCCACGAAGAACGACGACAGCCCCCAGAGGTGCTCGTCCTTCTGCTCCTCGGGCAGCGCCGCCCACTGCTCCTTGTCGCGCTCGAGGTCGATGCCCTGCGACCGCCACGCCTGGCGCTCCCAGAGCTCGTAGAGCTGCTGAGGGTTCATGAGCGTGAGCGAGCGGTTGAGGTAGGCGTCGTCGGTGATCGTCGCGACGTCGCCCTGGGCGGTGAGATCGAGCAGGGTGGCCATCGGAGCATCGTAACCCCGGACGTCTTAACGCTAACTCAACATTCGGCTCGTTGGCGCATGCAAGAGCGCGGCACGTTCGCCGTACTCAAGGGCAAAGGGAGGCCCGATGTACCAATTCAGTCGATCGCTGTACAGGGAGCTGGCAAACGACGTCGTCTCGACCAGGGGCGAGGACGTCGTGGTTGCCCGTCAGTGGTTCCTGCAGAGGTGCGAGTACTCGATGGAGCGGCTCGCGCTCGACCGGCACTACTTCGCGAAGCCGGTCAAGACCCTCTTCCGGGACGTCCGTCACTTCTTTCCGATAACGGAGCAGATGCGCGTGTACCGAGCGTGCGATCGTCACATGACGGAGGCAACCGAGTACGTGGACAGCCAGCTGCGCACCGGGGTCACGTTCGACGGCAGCCCGGTCTGCTGCCACGCCAGCACGCGCAGGGGTACGGCGTGCCAGCGCATGCCGCTGCCCGGGACCCGTTACTGCCCGTCGCACAAGCACCTCGACGACGAGTTCGACGTGGCCGCGGCCTAGGAACGCGTGAATCCGTAGCGTCCACCCCGAGATGATCCTCGGGGTGGACGTGGGCGGCACCTTCACCGATGCCGTGCTGCTCACGGGTGACCGGCTCGTGACCGGCAAGGCGCCAACCACCCCCACCGACCAGTCCGACGGCGTGCTGGACGCGGTCGAGCAGGCGCTGTCCGCGGCGGGCGCCGAGGCGAGCGAGGTGGAGCGCTTCGTGCACGGCATGACGGTGGGCACGAACGCGCTGCTCGAGGGGCGCGTGGCGCGCACCGCGCTGCTCGCCACGGAGGGCTTCACCGACCTCGAGGAGCTGGGTCGCCAGGCGCGCCCCGAGCTGTATCGGCTCTGCGCCGGCCATCCACCCCCGATCGTGCCCGCGGAGCTGCGGCTGGCGGTGCCGGAGCGCAGCGGGCCCGACGGCGTGCTGCGCCCGCTCGACGAGCGGCAGCTCGAGACCGTTGTCGGCTCGCTGTCCGAGGTCGATGCCGTGGCGGTCTGCCTGCTGTGGGGCTTCCGCCACCCGGGCCACGAGCGGCGGGTGGCGGAGGTCGTGGCGGAGGCGCGCCCCGGGCTGCACTTGTCGACCTCGCACGAGACCGCGGGCGTGTTCCGCGAGTACGAGCGCTGCGCGACGACGATCGTGGACGCCGCCCTCTCCCCTCTGCTGCGCGGCTACCTCGAGCGGCTGGCCGAGCGCGCCGCCGAGGCCGGCCTGCCGGAGCCCGAGGTGATGCTCTCTAGCGGGGGCACGGCGAATGCCGCAACCGCCGCCCGTCACGGCTCATGGACGGTGCTCTCCGGTCCGGCGGGCGGCGCGGTGGGCGCCGCACGGGTGGCCGGCGCGGACGCCGTGGGCCTCGACATGGGCGGCACCTCTTGCGACGTGTCGGTGGTGCTGGGCGGCGCGGCGGCGGTCGGCCATGGGCGCACGGTGGGCGGGCGGGCGCTCGCGCTGCCGATGGTCGACGTGCACACCGTCGGTGCCGGCGGCGGCTCGATCGCCTGGCGCGACGCGGGCGGCGCCCTGCGGGTCGGGCCGCGCTCGGCGGGAGCCGACCCGGGTCCCGCCTGCTACGGCCGCGGCGGCGAGGAGCCCACGGTCACCGACGCGAACCTGCTGCTCGGCTACCTCGATGCCGACTCGCCCCTGGCCGGAGGCGTGCGGCTCGACCGCGGCGCCGCCGAGCACGCGGTCAGGCGGCTCGCCGGCGAGCTTGGCCTCGACACCGAGGATGCCGCCGCCGGGATCGCGCGGGTGGCGAGCAGCGAGATGGCGAGCGCGGTGCGGGTGATGACCGTCGAGCGGGGGATCGATCCGCGCGAGCTGGCGCTGGTCGCGTTCGGCGGCGCGGGGCCGCTGCACGCCGCCGGCATTGCCGAGGAGCTCGGCATGCGGCGGGTGATAGCCCCGCTGGCGGCGGGCGTGCTGTCGGCGCTCGGCCTCGTGGTCTCCGAGCGGCGCCGCGACGTGCTGCGCAGCGTGCTCCTCACGGGCGACGAGCTGACCCGCGAGGCGGTGGCCGCCGCGGTGCGCGAGCTCGGCAACGAGGGGCGCCGCGACCTCGGCGCCCCGGACGCCGAGCTGCGGGCGACCTACGACCTGCGCTACGAGGGCCAGGCCTTCGAGCTGCCGGTGGACGGCGAGCTCGAGCCCGACCCGGCCGAGCTGCGCGCCCTCTTCGACCGCGCGCACGAGGACCGCTACGGCTACGCCGACTCCGGCGCCGGGCTCGAGCTGGTCACGATCCGGGTGGCGGCCGCTCTCCCCGGGGTCACGCCGCCCGAGCCCGAGCCGCTCGAGCCGGCCGAGTCGCGCACGCGCCGGGCGCTGTTCCGAGGCGAGTCGCTCGACGCGACGGTGCTGGGCGGGGGATCGGCCCGGATCGAGGGCCCCGCGATCGTGGACCTGCCGGGCTCGACGCTCGTGGTGCCGCCGGGCTGGCGCGCGAGCGCGGACGCCGAGGGCGTGGCGATGGAGCGATGAGCGAGATCGACCCCGTCGCGCTCCAGGTGATGCTCGGCGCCCTCCGCGCCGCCTGCGACGAGATGGGCGCCGTGCTGGTGCGCTCGGCTCAGTCGGCCAACATCAAGGAGCGGCGCGACGCGTCTACCGCGCTGTTCGACGAGCGCGGCCGCATGGTCATGCAGGCCGAGCACATCCCCGTGCACCTCGGGGCGATGCCCTCCGCCCTCGCCGCCGTGATCGACGAGGAGCAGCGCCCAGGTGTGAGCTTCGTGCTGAACGACCCCTACCGCGGCGGCACCCACCTGCCCGACATCACCGTGATCACGCCGCTCCACCACGAGCGCGAGCTGGTGGGCTTCGCGGCCAGCAGGGCCCACCACGCGGACGTGGGCGCCGCCGAGCCCGGCAGCATGCCGGCGGACTCGCGCACGCTCGAGGATGAGGGCGTGGTGATCCCGCCCACCCGGTTGAGTGACGAGGTGATCGCCGAGCTCGCCGCACGGATGCGCAACCCGGGCCAGCGCGAGGCCGACCTGCGCGCGCAGCTCGCCGCCGGGCGCGCGGGCGCCGGGCGTGTGGCCGCGCTCGTCGAGCGCTTCGGGCTGCCCACGCTGCGCGCCGGTCTCGAGGAGACGCTCGACTACGCCGAGCGGCGCACGCGAGCGCGCATCGCGGAGCTCGAGGACGGCGTCCGCACGGCCGAGGACGTGCTCGAGGGCGCGGACGGCGACATTCCGTTGCGGCTGAGCGCCACGGTCCGCGGCGAGGACATGGAGCTCGACTTCTCGGGTTCCGCGCCTCAGCACGAGGGCAACCTCAACTGCACGCTCGCGGTCACGCTCTCGGCCTGCTACTTCGCGCTGCGGGTGCTCACCGATCCGGACGTGCCGGCCTGCGAGGGCGCGTACCGGCCGCTGCGCGTGATCGCGCCGGAGGGATCGCTGCTGAACGCGCGCGCCCCGGCCGCGGTGGCCGCCGGCAACGTGGAGACCTCCTCGCGCGTGGCGGACCTCGTGCTGGGCGCCTTCGGTCACGCGCTCGGGCAGGGGACCATGAACAACCTCACGCTCGGCAACGACGACTTCACCTACTACGAGACGCTCGGCGGCGGGCAGGGCGCCTGCCCCGACGCCGACGGGCCGAGCGCCGTGCACGTGGCGATGTCCAACACGCTCAACACCCCGATCGAGGCGCTCGAGCTCGAGTTTCCGCTGCGTGCCGTCGAATACGCGCTGCGCCGCGGCTCGGGCGGCGCGGGCGAGCGGAGCGGCGGCGACGGCGTGGTTCGCGAGCTGGAGGCGCTCGCCGAGATGCGCTACTCGCTGATCACCGAGCGCCGCCGAAACGCGCCGCCCGGGGCCGCTGGGGGTGCGGACGGCGCACCGGGTAGGAACCTGCTGAACGAGCGCGAGTTGACGGCGAAGGCTTCGGGCACCCTGCGTCCAGGCGACAGGCTGCGAATCGAGACCCCGGGAGGTGGTGCGTATGGCCAGCAACAAGAGCGATGACATCGCTCCGGTCCGGGCCGAGCTCGGCCCCTCGCGCACGGCGGTCGCCTTCTTCGGGCTCGGCATCATGGGCGGGCCGATGGCCGCGAACCTGGCGCGGGCGGGCTTCGACCTCTCGGTGTGGACGCGCAGCGACGGAAAGGCGGAGCGCTTCGCGTCGGAGTACGGGGGGCGCGCCGCCGCGAGCCCGGCGAAGGCCGCCGAGGGAGCGGAGGTGACCATCACCATGGTCCCGGACGCGCCGGAGGTCGAGGCCGTGCTCGCGGAGGCCGACCTCGCCGAGGGCACGCTCGTGATCGACATGTCCACGATCGCGCCCAGCGCCGCCCGCTCGCTCGGCGAGCGCCTGGCGGAGCGCGGCGTGGAGTTCCTCGAGGCCCCGGTCTCCGGCTCGCGGCCCAAGGCGGAGGACGGCACCCTCACGATCATGGTGGGCGGCGAGCGCGCCGCGTTCGAGCGGGCGCGGCCGGTGTTCGACGCGCTGGGCGAGCGGATCGTCTACGTGGGCCCGCAGGGGCACGCGCAGCTCGCCAAGCTGCTCACGAACACGATGGGAGCGGTGAACGCCGCCGCCCTGGCCGAGGTGGTGATCGCCGTCCAGCGAGCGGGGCTCGACGCGGACGCGTTCCTCGAGGTGGCCGCCGGCAGCGCCGGCAACTCGACGGTCCTCGCCCTCAAGGGCCGCCCGATGCTCGATCGCAGCTTCGAGCCGCTCTTCAAGCTCGAGCACATGCTCAAGGACGTGCGGCACTGCATCGCCGAGGCCGAGACGCTCGGGGTCGAGCTGCGGCTCGGCTCGTTCGCCGAGGGCTTCTACGCCGAGGCCGATCGCCGGGGCCACGGCGAGGAGGACTTCGCGGCGGTGATCACGGCGCTCGAGTGAGCCTATGCACGTGGCATTCGGCACGAAATTTCGCTTGCAAGCAGGGCTTCCGTTCGCAACAATGACCGCCGCGTCCATGCCGGGATGAACGCTGGGGCGCGCTTGCTTGGAGGTTTCTCTCATCTATGCCAGTTGCATTGAAGGAATGGGCGGTGACTGTCCGTGCGCTTGCCGAGGGCGAGCAGCTTCTGACCCTGCGCAAGGGCGGAATTCGTGAGGAGAACAAGCACTTCGAGATCGAGCACGACCGCTTCTTCCTCTACCCCACGTTCGATCACCAGCGCAACGACCTGATCCGTCAGTCGCACCTGCCGGAGCTCGACCGGGCGCTCGAGGAGGGTGTCTGGCCCGAAAACGAGCCGCCGGCCGCCGCGCTGATCCAGGACGGCGGGATCCCGCAACCGGACCGCGTGCGGATCCGGGCCTGGGCCGAGGTGTCCGCCTCCTACCTGATCACCGACCCCCGCGCGATCGACGCGCTCTCGCCCTACTACATCTGGACGCCCGACTACGCGGAGAAGCGCCTGCACTGGAAGCGGCGCCATCCGCTGCACGTGATGGTGCTGCGCACCTACCGCATCCCGCGTCCGGTCACGGTCAAGGTGCGGCCCGAGTACCACGGCTGCCGCTCATGGCTCGAGCTCTACCGCGAGCTCCCCTTCGAGGGCACGCCAGTGCTTTCGGACGGCGAGTTCGAGCGCGCCTCGGAGGAGATCGAGGCGATAGCGTCGGACGCGGTGCCAATCCTGGCCTAGGGGCGATTTCACTTCTTGGGGTCGTCCTGCTTGGGGCACCAAATACGTGCCCAGAACAGGACGATCGGACTGTCGGAGAGCCCGGTCTCCCAGCGGGAGCGGGCGATCCGACCTAATGCGTCACGCAGCACCACCCGGCCAGGCGCGGGAATCCACTCCCGGCGCCGAGCTCGCGGCTCACCTGGGCGAGCGTGCGCACACGGCCATCGGGGCCGATCAGGAGCCACTGGTCGGCGTCGCGCCAGGCCACCAGCAGCCGGCTGCCGTCTGGGGACCACTCGAGGCCCTGGACCGCTCCCGGGCCCTCGAAGAGGGTGCGCGCGGCGCTCGCCGTCGCGGTGGAGCCGGCCAGCCCGACCTCGACCACGCGCGCGCCTCGGCGCTGCTGGAGCAGCACCGCCGCGCGCCTTCCCGAGCGGTGGAGCGCGAGCGCCCGCGCCCCGGGGGGAAGCGGGACACGCCGCAGGAGCCGTCCCCGACGGTCGAGCACCCGCAGCCGGCGCGGCTCGAGCACCGCAAGGCGCGCGCCGTCCCGGCCCCAGGCCAGCTCCACGACCCGCCGGGCGGGGCGTGACCACAGCCGCGCTCCGCTCACGGCGTCGACGCTTTCGATGCCGCGCGGCCGAGCATAGGTGAGCGCGTAGCCCGCCCCCGGGCGCCAGGCGGGCGTGACCGCGGCCACGCCGCGGCGGAGCAGCCTGTCACCCGCCCCGTTGCCACCCACCACGCGCAGCGACGCGCCCTCGAGATAGGCCACGAAGAAGCCGTCGCCGGCGGACCAGGCGGGGTGCGACACGCGGCCGGGCCGGGCCACCGTCCACTTCGGCGTGCCGAGCGGATCGACCGCCACCACCCGGTCGCCGCTCACGCCCACCACGTGCAGCCCGCGCGGCGACCAGCCGGCCTCGCTGAAGGCGCCGACCCGGCGCAGCGAGCCGTCGGGACGGACCACGAAGGCGCCCGTGCTCGACAGCGCCAGCGCCCTGCCGCCCTCCGGCAGCGCCGCGAACGCGGGCGTGGCCGGCACCGGCTCGGCGCGGAAGCGCGACTCGATCCAGTCGCCCAGTGCCGGACCGGCCGGCGTGAGCACGAGCACCAGTGCCGCAACGGCGGCCGCCAGGGCGGGCGCCAGGCTGAGCGCGAGCCGGCGGCGCCTTGCGGCCGGTTCGCGCCCGGCGAGCGCGGCGGCGACCAGCGGCCAGGCACGGGCGCCGGCGGCCACCTCGCCCGGCAGCGGCTGCTCGCCGAGCCGCCGCCGGAGCTCGCGCTCGCGGGCCCTCACGGCCGCTCCTCCAAGAGCGGCGCCAGGCGGTCGAGCGCGCGTCGCAACCGAGAGTTGACGGTGCCGCGCGGCAGCTCGAGCGCCCGCGCGATCTCGCCCGGCGTGTAGTCGAGCAGGTAGCGCAGCGCCACGACCGCGCGGTGCTCGGGGCTCAGCTCACGGAGCGCCGCCACCAGCTCGTCGGAGAAGGGCGCCGCCGGCGGCTCGGGGCCGGTCGTGGTCTCCGCCGCTCCGGCGGCGCGCGTCTCGAGCTCGCGCCGCAGGGAGCGGGCCCGGGCGGCGTCGATCGCGCGGTTGACCACGATCCGGTGCATCCAGGGCCCGAACGGCCGTCGGCGGTCGAAGCGGTCGAGCGCCCGCACCGCGGCGAGGAACGCCTCCTGCGCGATGTCCTCGGCCGCGGCGGCGTCGTGCACCACGAGGTACGCCGCGCGGTAGGCGCGCGGCCACTCGCGCCGGAACAGGGCCTCGAGCGCCTCCGCCGAGCCGCGCTGGGCCTGGCGCACCAAGCGGGCCTCGCGGCCGCCGGCGCGCGCCAGCAGGCTTCCCGGCCCGGCCGGGACCAGCGCCGGCGCGTTCATGTCGTCGTTCACGCTCGTGGCGGAGCCTTGCACGCGCTTCACCCGAAGTCACTACGACTGCCGGCGCGGCAGAGGTCCCTGCGAGAGTTGGGCGCGGTGCCCTGGGTCGAGTCCCACTCCCTCTCGTTCTCGGCGCGGCACGACTCGGCCGACGCCGAGCCGGCCGCCGCCGTGCTCCGTTCGCTCGAGGCGTTCAGGGAGCGGCTGGCGCGCCTGTTCGAGCGGATCCCCGACGAGGTGGCGGTGGTCCTGCATCCGCGGGGCGCCGCTCTAACGCTCGCCCATCCCTGGCTGCCGGTGGCGCGGGCGGTGTCCGCGCCCGCCGGGCGGCGCTACTTCGCCGGCTGGTTCTCGGAGCGCGACATTCACGTGCTCGTAGCGCGGGCGCTCGAGCGGCGGGCGTCGAACGTGCCCGGGTCGCGCGAGGCGCTGCTGCTCTCGCCGCGCCACGAGTACGCGCATGTGGTGCTCGGCGTCAACAACCCCGACCTGCCGCCGCCGTTCTCGCCGGCCGCCTTTCGCCGCTACGTGAACTGGGCCTGGCTCTGCGAGGGCGCGGCCACCTGGCTCGCCGGGCAGACGCCGCACCTGCGGGCGGCGATCGTGCGGCGCCTGCGCGAGGGCGGACGGCCGCAGTTCCCGCCGCCGCCCCGCGACGCCATGCTGCTCGGCGGCACGATCTTCACCATGCTCGAGCGCGAGGCCGGCGCGGCCGCCGCCGCGGCACTCGCCGCGCACCCGCTCGAGCGCGGCGCCCGCTCGCTGATCGTTGACGCCTTCGGCCGCCCCACGGCCGCGGTCGAACGCGACTGGCGCGACGAGCTCGAGTCGCTGTCGGCGTCCTAGCCGGAGGCCGCCCGGAGCGCCAGGCCGACCTGGTCCGCAACCGTCTGCATCAGCCTCACGTCGTCCTCGTCGAACGCGTCGGCGCGCACCTCCTCGAGGTCGATCGCGCCCCAGAGCCGCCCGCCCGAGCGGATCGGCACCACGAGCTCGGAGCTCACGTCCACGAGGCCCGGCACGAGTCGGTAGTCGGCCTCGGCGCGCACGTCGCCGGCCAGCACCGGGACGCCGTCGCGCAGGGCGCGGCCAACGAGGCCGGCCCCGAGCGGTTGCACCCAGCGCTCGCCGTCGAGCCGGGCGAGCGCGAGGCCGCGCGCGGCCAGGCTCTCGAGACGGCCGTCGTCGCGGATCCGCAGGATGGCCGTGAGGAAGTACTCGAAAGCGGCGTGGATCTCGGCGGCGGCCGCCTCGGCGATCTGGCGCGGGTCGTCGAGCTCGGCCGCGCAAGCGGCGACCCGTCCGGCCAGCGCCAGCTGGCGGGCGCGCCGGCGTAGCAGCTCGGCCTGCTCGCGGGCGAGCTCGCCCGCCGGCCCTTCCTCGGCGTCGCCGGCCGGTGGCGCCGAGCGGCCGCGCCCCTCCGGCTCGAACTCCTCGGGCAGCTCGGACTCGCGCACGGCCACCCCACGGGCCCCGCGCTGCTTTCCGAACAGGAGCGCGCGATCCGACCGTGCGATCAGCGACGCGGCGCTCTCGTCTTGCCGCCACTCCGCCACGCCCGCGGTGGCGGCGCCGGCGCCGGCCGGGTAGTCGAGCTCGTCGACCGCGCGCCGCACTCCCTCGATGGCGCGCCCGGCCACCTCGCTCGCCTCCCGTTCGCCGGCGTCGACCGCCACGATCGCGAACTCGTCGCCGCCATAGCGGGCCACCAGGTCGTACGGGCGAACGCTCTGGCGGAGCGCATGGCCCACGCGGCGCAGCACCTCGTCCCCGGCCTGGTGCCCGTGGCGCTCGTTCACCTGCTTGAAGTCGTCCAGGTCGATGATCGCGAGCGAAAGGCTCTGGCCACCGCGCCGGCTGCGCTCGAGCTCGCGGCGAAGCGTGTCGTGCATAGCCGAGTGGTTCAGGCAGCCCGTGAGCCCGTCCGTTCGGGCGGCGAGCGCGAGGCCGGCGTGAGCGCTCGCGTTGCGGCACGCCGCGGCGGCCAGGTCGGCGAACGCCTCGAGCAGGTAAAGGTCCTCGCGCGACACGAGGCGCTGGCGGAAGTAGCCCACGGCCACGGCGCCGCGCAGCTCGCCGTCCCAGTGCATCGGCACCGCGAGCGAGCTCTTCACGCGCTCGAAGGGCGGCAGCGGCACGGGCTTGGACAGCGCCTGGTAGTCGTTGGTGAGCATCGACTCGTCGCGCTCGACGCTCTTGCCCACGAGGCCCTGGCCGATCTCCACGCGCTCGCCGATCAGATCGGCGGACAGGCCCCAGGTGGCCTCGAAGCGCAGCCCCGTGTCGGCGTTGCCGAGGAAGACGTTGGCGTAGTCGGAGCCGAGGATGCTGGCCGCCTCCTCGCAGATCCGGACGAGCACGCGGTTCAGGTCGAGGCTCTCGCTGAGCGCCCGCGCCGCCCGTGCCAGCGCTGCCTGGCGCCTGCCGCGAGCGGCGCTCTCCGCCGCCAGCTCGAGCTGCACGATGCCGGCCGCCGCGGCCGCGGCGAAGGCCTGGGCGACCTCGAGCTCGTGCGGCTCGAGCGCCAGCAGCCCGTCGGCCTCGAAGTCCTCGCTCGACTGGGCAAGCACCAGCACGTGCGGCACCGCCTGACCCACCCGCAGGGGGAGCAGCAGCGCGGCGTCCGCGAACTCGTCGGCGCCGGTGGCCACGACCAGCGCCGAGGCGTCCTCGCCCGACACCATCGCCAGCTCCTGGCGGTGCGCCAAGAGCGCGGCGAGCGGCGGCAGCGCCGCCAGCGGAACCAGCTCGGGCGGCGCGCCCGGCGGATCGGCAGCCGTGACCTCGACCTGGCCCTCGCGCTCGGAGACGGTGAGCAGGATCGCGTGGTCGACGCGAAAGAAGGAGCGCGCCTCGCTCACGAGCGTCCGCGCCACGGACGCCGGAGCCTCGGCCTCGCTGGCGGTCCCGAGCAGGCGGGACACGGCGCGCATCGCCTCGCCGGCGCCACCGAAGTGGCGCCCGGGGTGACGGCTCTTGCCGTCGGGCCAGCGGGGGGCTCGCACGGCCATCCCGCCCTGTATCGGCGAAACGGCGTGCGGACTTGAGAGGTTCCGCCGCGTTATCCCGCGAGAAAGCTACAGGCCGAGCGTCTTGGCGATGATGTTCTTCTGGATCTCCGAGGTGCCGCCGTAGACCGTGGTCACCACCGCGGTCCTCAGGTGCCTCTCCATGGGGTACTCGGTGGCGTAGCCGTAGCCGCCCATGATCTGCATACCCGCGAGGGCGCAGCGCTTGGCGAGCTCCGTGGCGGCGAGCTTCGCCATCGACGCCTCTTGGGGCAGCATCCTGGCGGGGTCCTCGTCGGTGAGCGCGGCCACGTGGCGCACCAGGAGCCGCACCTGGGTGAGCTCCGTGGCCAGCTCGGCGAAGGTGTGCGCAAGCGCCTGGAACGATCCCACCGGCCGCCCGAACTGCTTGCGCTCCTTCGCATACGCGAGCGCGTCGTCGAAGGCGCGCTGGGCGAGCCCCAGCGCCGTGGCGGCGAGGATCGTGCGCTCGTAGTTGAGCCCGGCCATCAGCTGGGTCCAGCCGCCCCCCTCCTGGCCGACCAGCGCGCCCTCGGGCACGCGCACGCCGTCCAGGTGGATCTCGTTGGTCTCCGACCCGCCGAGCGTGTCGATCGGCGTGAGCGTCATGCCCTCTGCCTCGCGGGGCACGAGGATCATCGACATGTCGTCGTGACGCTCGCCGGGACCGGTGCGGCACACGATCAGGATGTGGCTCGCCTTGTGCGCGTACGAGCACCACATCTTGGCCCCGTCGAGCACCCACTCGCCGTTGTCGCGCCGCGCGCGCGTCTTGAGCGCGGCCACGTCGGAGCCCGCCTCCGGCTCGGACATCGCGATCGCGAGCGTGCCCCCTCCAACCACGTGCGCGAAGTGCTCGCGCTTCTGCTCCTCGGTGCCGAAGCGGTTGAGCGCCCCGACCACGATCAGCGTGACCCCGTAGCCGCCCACGGGGATCCCACCGCGCGTGAACTCCTCGAGGAACAGCGTTGCGTCCAGGAAGGAGCCGCCGGCGCCGCCGTACTCCTCGGGGATCTGGAGGCCGTACCAGCCGAGCTCGCCCATGCGCGCGGCCACGGCGTCGTCGTGGGGGTCGGCGCCGTCCGCCCGGTCGAAGCGCTCGCGCGCCGCGAAGTCGCGGATCGCCTCGACGAAGGCCTGCTGCTCCTCGGTCAGCCCCGTCAAACCGCGGCGGACTCCAACGGCTTGAAGCGGTTCAGCTCGCGCACCGCGATCACCATCTTGTGCACCTCGTCGGGCCCATCGGCGATGCGCAGCCAGCGACCCTGGCGCCACATCGCCGCCAGCGGCGTGTCGTCCGACATGCCGAGCGCGCCGTGTACCTGCATGGCGCGGTCGAGCACGCGCTGGTGCATCTGCGCGGCGATCACCTTGATCATCGAGATGTCCTGGCGCGCCGCCCGCTTGCCCGCGGTGTCCATCTTCCAGGCGGCGTGGAGCACCATCAGCCGCGCCTGGTCGATCTCCATGCGCGAGCTGGCGATGAAGTCCTGCACGAACTGCTTGTCGGCCAGCGGGCCGCCGAACGCCTCGCGGCCGTGGGCGCGCTCGCACATCAGCTCGAAGGCGCGCTCGGCCGAGCCGATCGCGCGCATGCAGTGGTGGATGCGGCCCGGTCCGAGCCGATCCTGCGCGACCTGAAAGCCGGCGCCGCGCTCGCCGAGCAGGTTGCCGGCGGGCACGCGGCAGTCCTCGTAGAGCACCTCCCAGTGGCCGGGGCCCTCGTCGTGCCCCATCACGGGCACCGGGCGCACGCCGGTGAAGCCTGGCGTGTCCACGGGCACGAGGATCATGCTCGCGCGCCGGTGCGGCTGGGCGTCGGGGTCTGTCACGACCATCGCGATCGCCAGCGCCGCGCCGTTGTAGCCGGAGGTGAACCACTTGTGGCCGTTGATCACCCACTCGTCGCCGTCGAGCTCGGCGCGCGAGATCAGACCGGTGGGGTCCGAGCCGGCGCTCTCCGGCTCGGTCATCGAGAAGCACGAGCGGATCTCTCCCTCCAGCAGCGGCGTGAGCCAGCGCTCGCGCTGCTCCGCGCTCCCGTGCTCGGCGAGGATCTCCATGTTGCCCGTGTCGGGCGCGGCGCAGTTGAAGACCATGGGAGCCACGCCGCTGCGACCCATCAGCTCGCAGAGCATCCCGTACTCCCAGTTGGTGAGCCCGGGCCCGAGCCGCTCGTCCGGCAGGAACAGGTTCCAGAGCCCCTCGCCGCGCGCGCGCTCGCGCAGCTCGACGAGGATCTCCGGGTAGGGCACGCCGGGCGCGACCTCGCGGTCGAGCGCGGCGAGCGCCTCTCGCTCGACCGGGTCGACGTGCTCCTCCATGAAGGCGCGAATGCGCTCGAGCAGGCTCTCGACGCGATCTGAGGGCGCGAAATCCATCAGCCGCCGGAGCCTACCGGCCTCCTCATGCGCCCTGCAGGAGCCAGGCCAGGAGCGCGGCGGCGAGCCCGCCGCCGAGGATCGCGCCCGCCAGCACGAGCGGCCTGGGACCGCGGGAAGCCTGGCCTCCCTGCGGACCGAGCTCCGCCTGCATCAGTACCTCGCGGGCGGTCTCGGCCCCGGCCTGCGGCACGAGCACGTCGCGCGGGCCGGCGGCGAGGAAGTCGGGCACGTCGAAGCCCGCGGTGCGGCGGAGCATGCTCGGCACCCCCTCCTCCAGCAGCAGCCCCTGGATGAACTCCGCCTCCGCCTGGTTGCGACCGCCCGCCACACGCACAAGCTCGCCCTCGGTGAAGGCCGGGTTGATCTTGCGGGCCTTCTCGTGAGCGGCGCTCAGCGGCGTGTCGATCGGCTCGGCGCCCGGCACCACCAGCGGCATGCCGCAGTCCGGGCAGAAGCTCGCCTCCGCCCCCTGGTCGGTGCGTCCGCACGAGGGGCACTGGAGGTCAGCTGACGACGATCTCCTCCTCCTTCACCCGGCCGTCGGCGATGCGCCAGGCCCGCACCACAGGGGCGTGCGGATCCTCGAGGGACACGATCAGGTAGCGCCAGTGGGGGTAGCTCGCGAGGTTGATGTCGGTCTGCGACGGCTCGGCCGGGCTGCGCGGGTGGGAGTGGTAGATGCTCACTTCGAGCCCCTGGTCGTCGAGCTCGTTCGCCGCGAACAGGCTCTGGTGGTCGAGCGAGTAGCCGTACGGCGAGCGCCGCTCGTTCTCCGCCCGCACCACCTGCTCGACCGTGCCGTCCGTGCCGCTCAGGTAGCCGCAGCACTCGTTGGGCGCCTCGTCGCGCGCGTGCAGCACGAGCTCGTCCCAGTGGGCCTGCGAGATCCTCACGGGGCGAAGGCTAGATGGTCGATCCTGGACCCCCGTATTGACCATCTAGTGTGCCCTGGGTGGCCGCTTCCCTCACTCGGCGCGCCGCCCTCGGCGGCGGGGCAGCCGCCCTCACGCTCGCTGCATGCGGTGGCGGGGATCCGCCCCCGAGCGGGGGTGCGGGGCCCGGCTCGGGCGCCGGCCTGCTCGGCTCGCTGCTCGCGTTCGAGCGCGCCACGATCGTGGCCTACGACGCCTGCTTCGAGGTGCTGCGCGGCGAGGCGCTCCGCCAGGCGCAGCTGATCCAGGCCGAGGAGCGCGAGCATGCGCGCCTGCTCGAGGAGCTGATCCGCGGGCTCGGCGGGACGCCGCCGCCCGGGCGGCGGGCCGAGGACTACGAGCGCACGTTCCCCGATCTTCGCTCGCAGGCGGACGCCCTGCGCTTCGCCCAGGATCTCGAGGAGCGCCAGATCCGCGGCTACCTCGAGGGCCTGACCGACCTGCCCGATCCCGGGCTCCGGGCCGGCGTGGCGGACATCCTCGCCGCCGAGGGCCCCCACCTCGGCACGCTCCACGTGCTGCGCCGCGAGCCGGCGGCGCAGGACCCGTTCGTCACGGGAGCGCTGTGAGCTCCACGCGCCGTGCGCTGCTGCTGGCCGGGGCCGCCATCGCGCTCCCCGCAGCCTCGGCCCGCGCGGCCGAGCGCCCGGACGTGGAGGTCCTCGAGGAGCTGCTCGCGCATGAGCAGCGGCTGGCCGCCGCCTACGAGGCGGCGCTCCGGCGCAGGGCGATCGCGCCGGCGCTCGGGGAGACGCTCCTCGCCCACGAGCGCGAGCACGTGCGCGGTCTCGAGCAGACGCTGTCCCGCGGGGGCGCGCGCGAGCCGCGCGCCGGCGTGCCCTCCCCCGAGCTCACCGCCGCGCTCGGCGACCTGCGGCGCTTCGCTCGCTTCGCGCTCGAGCTCGAGACCGGCGCGATCGCCGCCTACGTGAGGGCGCTCCCCGAGCTGCGCGACGCGGGCCTGCGCCAGCCGCTCGGCTCCATCATGGCCTGCGGCGGCACCCATCAGGTGGCGCTCCGTGACGCGCTCGGCGAGCCGCCGCTCAGAACGCGGACCGAACCCTGAGCGCGTTGCCTGCGTATAGCGTGGTCGCCATGGCCCGCAGCGACGCGAGCCTGCTTCACCAGCTGCCGCACGACCGCAGCGGCGAAGCGTTGCGTGAGCTCTACCGACGCTTCGGTGGGGAGCTCTTCGGATTCGCCTGCAACGCGCTCGGCGACCGCGAGGCGGCGGAGGAAGTGGTGCAGGACGTGTTCGCGCGGGCCTGGCGTCAAGCCGAGCGCTACGACGAGGACCGGGCGAGCGTCCGCACCTGGCTGTTCGCGATCGCGCGCAACCGGATCGTGGACATGCGGCGGCGCGCCTCAGCGCGTCCCGCGGTCGCGGCCTGGCCGCAGGAGCCCGAGGAGCAGGCGCAGGTGCTCGAGCAGGCCGTGCTGCGCTGGCAGGTGGCCGCGGCGCTGGCGCGGCTGACCCCCGACCATCGCGAGGTGATCCGCCTCGCGCACTACGCCGGGCTGTCGCTGCGCGAGATCTCGGAGCACCAGGGCATCCCGCTCGGGACCGTGAAGAGCCGCCTCTCCTATGCGCTGCGGAGCCTGCGGCTGATCCTCGACGAGATGGGGGTCGAGGCGTGAGGGAATGCCCCACCCACGGCGACCTGCTCGCCGCGTACGCGCTCGGCGCGCTCGAGCCGGACGAGGCGGCGGCGATGCGCCGCCACATCGAGACCTGCGCGATCTGCAGCGAGCAGCTCCCCTCCATGCGCTCGCTGCCCGGCCTGCTGGACACGGTGGACATGGCCGACGTGCCGCCGCCGGAGCCGCCGGCGTGGCTCGAGGAGAGCCTGCTCGACCAGATCGCGCGTGAGACCCCCCGAGACGGCGGCCGCCGTGAGAGGACGCGCCGCCGGGTGCTGGCGGGCGCGCTCGCGGCGGCCGCCGCAATCGCCGTCGCCGCGCTGGTCATCGTGCTGTCCGGCGAGGACGAGCAGGCGTACGCGCGCGCGAGCCTGGGCGGGCCGTCGGGCGCGCGGGCGTACGCGCGGCTCGAGTCCGTGCCCGCCGGGACGCGGGTCTCGCTCAAGGCTCACGAGCTCGCCGGTGCGCCCGGCAACCGCTACGAGCTCTGGTGCATCGCGGTCGACGGCCGCTGGGTCAGCGGCGGCAGCTTCCGGGCTCCCGGCGGGGAGGCGGAGGTCGTGCTCACCGCGGCCGTCGGGGCCGGCGAGTACCACCGCATCGTCGTGACTCCCGAGGGCACCCGGGCACCCGCGCTGATGCGCGGCAAGCTCCAGTACTGACGATCGAACCGTCGCCTCCCGCCCTGCGTACACCGCTCTGACCGACCCGGAGGTGTGCAGATGAAGAGGCTCGTGACCGGTATCGCCCTGGCCCTGATCCTGGTGGCGTTCGCCGCCGCGGGGTGCGGTGATGACGACGATGACGGCGGCGGTGGCGGGAGCTCCGGAGGCGGGGGCGGCGGCGCCTACGGCGGAGGAGGCGGCGGCTCGGACGACGCGCAGGCCAAGGGAGGCCAGACGCTCAAGCTCGTTGCCGATCCGAATGGGGCCCTGAAGTTCGACAAGACCTCGCTCAGCGCCAAGCCGGGGAAGGTCTCGATCGTGCTCGACAACCCGTCCTCGGTCCCGCACGCGATCGAGGTCGAGGGCAACGGCGTCGAGGAGGAGGGCGAGACGGTCACCGACGGCGGCGTGTCGAAGGTGAGCGCCGATCTCAAGGCGGGGACATACGAGTACTACTGCCCGGTGGGAAACCACGAGGCGGAGGGGATGAAGGGCACCCTGACCGTGAAGTGAGTGGGCCGCGTGGGAGCCGGGGTGTAGCCTGAAGGCAATGGGCTTCATCTCGGCACCCGGTCCACTCGAGCTCATGGTGATCCTCGTGGTTGCGCTGATCGTGCTCGGACCCAAGCGCCTCCCCGACGCGGCGCGCTCGGTGGGCCGCGGAATGCGCGAGCTCAAGCAGTCGCTGGCCGGCGAGGACGACGACGAGCGCGACTACCGCGACCGAAACCGCGACTACGAGTACGAGGAAGAGCGAGCGTAGTGCGCAAGCGCCCGGCTCGGCCGGGCGCGCAGCGTTTCCGGATCTGAACCAGCTACCAGAAGGACGCGCGCTCGAGCACGCCCTCGTCCTCGAGCTGCTCGACCGTCTTGTTGTAGACGCCCGAGCTGAGGTACTTCCAGCCGTCGTCGGGCACGACGAAGACGACGTTCCCCTCGTCGAGCTCGCTCGCCACCCGCACGCAGATCGAGGCGATCGCGCCGGCGGACACGCCGACGAACATCCCCTCCTCCGCGAGCAGCCGCTTGGTCCAGACAACCGCGTCCCGGTTGGAGACGAAGATCTTCCGGTCGAGCAGCTCGAGATCGAGGATCGGCGGGATGTAGCCGTCCTCGAGCGAGCGGAGGCCCTGCACGAGCTCGCCCTGGAGCGGCTCGGCGGCCACGATCAGCGTGTCCGGGTCCTCCTCCTTGAAGCGCCGGGCGTTGCCCATCAGCGTGCCGCCGGTGCCGAGACCGGCCACGAACGCGGTCACCTCGTCGAGCTCCTCCAGGATCTCCAGCGCGGTGCCGTTGTAGTGCGCGTTCGGGTTGGCCTGGTTGCCGTACTGGTAGGGCATGTAGTAGCTCGCGTCCGCGGCGGCCATCTCGAGCGCGAGCGCCACCGCCCCGTTCGAGCCCTCCTCGCCGGGCGAGGACACGATCTCCGCGCCGTACATCGTGAGCAGCTGCGTGCGCTCCGTGGTCACGTTGTCGGGCATCACGACCTTGAGCGGGTAGCCCTTGCGCCGACAGATCATCGCCAGCGAGATGCCGGTGTTGCCTGAGGTCGGCTCGAGGATCGTCTGGCCGGGCCGGATCAGCCCCTCGACCTCGGCGTGCTCGATCATCGAACGCGCCACACGGTCCTTGACAGAGCCCGTGGGGTTGTAGCTCTCGAGCTTCGCGTAGATGCGGACTCCGGGCTTGGGGCTCAGCCGCTTGAGCTCCACCAGCGGCGTGTTGCCGATCGCCTCGACGATGTCGCCGTAGCGGCCGCCACAGGGCTTGTTGTCCAGGCGCGGCTCCAGCACTTCAGAAAGTGTAGTTCCTGATCACAGGTTCGTGGAGGGGGTGCCGCGCCACGCTCGCGCTACTCGGTGATGACCGTGTCCTCGTGCGAGTAGGCGGGCGCGCAGCAGCACAGGAGCCGCAGCGGCTCGTCGCCTGTGTTCCAGAGCTTGTGGGTGAGGCCGGGGGCGATCACCACGGCGTCGCCCGGCGCGACCTCGCGCTCCTCGGCGCCCACGCGAAGCCGCCCGCGTCCGTGGGTGAGGTAGTAGATCTCCTCGGACTCGCGGTGGTAGTGCTCCTGCGTCGCCCCGCCCGGCGGGAGCGTGGCCTCGGCGAGCGACTGGTTCAGCGCGTTCCCGGTGGGCACACCGGCCAGCTCGCGGATCTCCGAGCCGTCCAGCGTGATGAACGCCCGAGTGCCCTGGAGGGTCGTGACCTTCACGACCCGCCGGCCATCGCCGGCAGGATCACGATCGTGTCGGACTCGGCGACGCCTGTTTCGAGACCCTCGAGCACGCGCACGTCCTCGTCGTTCAGATAGACGTTGACGTAGCGGTTGAGCTCGCCGCTCTCGGAGAAGAGCTGGGACTCGGTGGCCGGGTGCTCGGCGGCGAGCGCGCGCAGTACCTCGCCCACGTCGGCGCCCGAGGCCTCGACCTCCTTGGCGCCGCCGGTCGAGCCGCGCAGGACCGGGGGGATCTTCACGGTGCTCATCGAGGTGGGGAGCCTAGATGGTTGATTCCGAATTCGCGTGCCACGGGGGGCGCGTCAGACCGAGCTGGATAGCCAAAGCGCTATCGGCGAGGAGGATCAGCGATCTAGCCCGCGCCGGCGCAGAAGGCCTCGTAGTCCGGAAAGACGCCGAGCTCCTCGTCGGCGATCTCACCCGGCTCGCGCGAGCAGATCGGGCAGTCGGGGTCGCGGCGAACCTTGAGCTCCGTGAACGTCGTGCCCAGCGCGTCGTAGAGCAGGAGGCGACCCGCCATCGTGTCGCCCTTGCCCGTGACCAGCTTGATCACCTCGACCGACTGCAGCAGGCCCATCACGCCGGGCAGCACGCCGAGCACGCCCGCGGCGCCGCACGAGGGCGCGAGCTCGGCGGGCGGCGGGGTGGGATAGAGGCAGCGATAGCAGGGGCCCTCGTAGGGGTGGAACACGGACAGCTGCCCCTCGAAGCCGAGGATCGAGGCGGACACCACCGGGATCTGGAGCCGCACGCTCGCGTCGTTCAGCAGGTAGCGCGTGGGGAAGTTGTCGAGGCCGTCGACCACCACGTCGTAGCCCTCGATGATCTCCACGATGTTGGAGGCATCGAGCCGGACCTGGTGCTTCTGCACCTTCACGTCCGGGTTGATCTCGTGGATCGAGATCTCGGCCGAGTCGACCTTGGGCATCCCGATGCGGTCGTTCGCGTGCGCGACCTGGCGCTGGAGGTTCGAGAGGTCGACCACGTCGTTGTCCACGAGCCCGAGCGTGCCCACGCCCGCGGCCGCGAGGTAGAGGGCGGCGGGCGAGCCGAGGCCGCCGGCCCCGAGCAGCAGCACCTTGGCGTCGAGCAGCTTGAGTTGGCCCTCGAGCCCGACCTCGGGCACGAGCAGGTGGCGCGAGTAGCGCTCGCGCTGCTCCGCGCTGAGCGCGCGCGGGACCTCGACCTCGTAGCCGCGGTCCTTCCAGAGCGTGATCCCGCCGCGCATCGAGGCCACGTCGTGGTAGCCGAGCAGGTCCTCCATCGTCTTGGCGGCGAGCGCCGACCGTTGACCCGACGCGCAGTAGAGGATCACGCGCCGGTCGCGGTCGGACACGGCCGCCTCGATGCGCGACTCGAGGTGCCCGCGCGGCACGTGCACGGCGCCGGGGAGGTGGGCCTCCTCGAACTCGTGCTGCTCGCGAACGTCGACGATCACCGCGCCGTTGCCGTTCTGGGCGAGCGCGTGCACGTCCTTCGGATCGATCTCCTCGATCTGCTCCTTGACCTTGCGGATGAGTTCTGCGCCGGACGCCATGTGATGGAAAGGCCGTATTCCTGGTCGGGAATCGCTACTTCAGAAAATATAGCGACGCATGAGGGCTCCTGAAAGGTACCGGGGCGCCCCTTTCGGGGCGCCCCGGTGGAAGACCCAGACCTAGATTTTGCGGAAGCCCCGGCAGCTGTTCCGTCTGCCGTCGTTCAAGCCTCACCAAGAGTTTCGTCTTTCGCTCCCGCTGCCGATATGGGGTGGAGACCCCATTTGTCGCGGATGACCCCGATCCGATCCACAGGAAGACACAGCATGATTCGGCGCGAGGACTCTCTCATCGGCCAGATCGTGGCCGCCAACGTGATGCTGGTCGCGCTCACGCTGTTCGCGGCCAGCCTCGCCGCCGGCCTCGATCTCACGATCGGCGACCAGCGCTGGTCGTTCCTGATCCTCGGCCTGTCGATCATGCTCACGCTGTGCGTGAACCTCTGGATGCTGCAGCGGCGCTTCCGCCCGCTCGAGCGGCTGATCGACCGGATCGAGCTCATCGACCCTTCGGAGCCGGCCAGCTTCGGCCTCGACCAGCCCGAGCCGGTGGAGGAGATCGACCGGCTCACGCACTCCTTCCGGCGCCTGCTCGACCGCATCGAGGAGGAGCGGCGCCGCTCCGGCGCGCTCGCCATGCGGGCCCAGGAGGAGGAGCGCCGGCGCCTCGCACGCGATCTCCACGACGAGGTGAACCAGGCGCTCACCGCGATCCTGCTGCGCCTGGAGGCGCTCTCGCACGACGCGCCCGCTGAGCGCATGGCCGAGGTCGCCGAGCTCAAGCTGCTCGTGAACCAAGCGATGGACGAGCTGCTCACGCTGGCCCGCCAGCTGCGCCCGAGCGCGCTCGACGACCACGGGCTCGTGCCGGCCCTCGAGGCCCAGCTCAAGCGCTTCGGTGCGCGCACGGGCGTGGAGGTCCGCCTGCGCACCAGCGGCGACCCCAACGAACTTGCCGAGGACGTGCAGACGGCGCTCTACCGGGTCACCCAGGAGGCGCTCGCGAACGCGGGCCGCCACGCGGGGGCGACCGCGGTCGAGATCGACCTGAACGCCGACGAGGGGCGGGTGGAGCTGCGGGTGCGCGACGACGGTGCCGGCTTCGACCCGGGCGCGGTCGGGCGCGCCGGTCCCGACCGCCCAGGAGCGGGCCTCGGTCTCGGGGGCATGGCCGAGCGGGCGCGACTGGTGGGGGGAGAGCTCGACGTGCGCTCGGCGCCCGGCGGCGGAACGACGGTCACGCTGCGGATCGACGCCCGATGATCTCGATCGTGATCGCCGACGATCACGGGATCGTGCGCTCGGGCCTACGGATGCTGATCGAGCGCCAGGGAGACATGGAGGTGGTGGCCGAGGCGGACGACGGCGTGGCGGCGCTCGAGACCACCCAGGCGCTGCGGCCCGACGTGGCGGTGCTCGACGTGTCGATGCCGCGCATGACGGGCCTCCAGGCGGCGCGCGAGATCCGCGCGCACGTGCCCGACACCCGGGTGCTGCTGCTCTCGATGCACGACGACGAGCGCTACTTCCTGGAGGGGCTCGAGGCGGGGGCGGCCGGATACGTGCTGAAACGGGCCGCGGACACCGACCTGATCGACGCCGTGCGCACCGTCGCGTGCGGTCGCAGCTTCCTCTCGGACGACGCCCAGCGCGCCCTCATGGACGCCTGGCTCGAGGGCGGGCTCGCCGAGCCCGACGACCCGCTCACGCCGCGCGAGCTCGAGGTGGTCAAGCTGATCGCCGAGGCCTACACCAACCGCCAGATCGCCGAGACGCTGAAGCTCGCCGAGAAGACGGTCGAGTCGCACCGCGCGAACGTGCTCTCGAAGCTGGGCATGCGCGACCGCGTGGAGATCGTGCGCTACGCGATCCGGCGCGGCCTCGTCGAGCCGTAGGAGGGGTAGCTCCGTCCAGCCTCAGGGTGGCTGTTCGCAGCGGCCGCCCGGGGCGATTCTCACTGGGCAACCCAACCCCCAGCCCAGGAGGAACCATGATTCGCACCACATCCACAGCGCTCGCCGTCGGCATGGCGCTGCTCGCGCTGCCGTCGGTCGGTGAGGCCTCGACCAGCTTCGGCAGCCGCCTCGACCACGATCCGGCGAGCTCGGGCGAGTGCACGGAGCTGCTCACGCCCTGCACGCTGGCGTCCTACATCCACCCGAGCGCTCCCAACGGCGATCCGTACGCCGGCGGCGCGCCCGTCGACGGGGTGATCACCAAGTTCCGGATTCGCGCCTTCGCCGAGGGCGGCCCGGCGCCGGTCACCTTCCGGCTCGTGAACATCTCGCGGCCCGATCCCCAGAACGCCGAGACCGCGCTGGCGAGCGGCGCCGGAACGGGACCGACCGTGACCATCCCGCCGAGCATGGGCGGCGGCGACGTGCCGATCCTCGAGTTCCCCGGCAGCCTGCCCGTGAAGAGGGGGCAGCACCTGGCGATCGACGGCACGAACGTGTGGGCGACCTACGACTCGAGCGGCGACAAGTTCTCGTACCGCTTCGATCCGCCGCTCGTGGACGGTCAGGCTCCGCGCACCTCGAACCAGGCGACCGGCCAGCTGCTCGTGGCGGCCGACATCGAGCCCGACGTGGACGGTGACGGCCTCGGCGACGAGACCCAGGACCCGGCGGTGCGCAGGGCCGACACCAAGAAGCCGCGCATCAGCGGGCTGAAGCTCGACGGCTCGAAGCTCCGCTACCGGCTCTCGGAGGAGGCGCGCGTGAGCGTGCGCGTGAAGAAGGGCGGCCGCACCGTCAAGACGATCAGCCGCAAGGGCCGCGCCGGCCGCAACCGGCTCGCGATCGGCTCCGGCAAGCTGGCCGACGGCCGTTACACGCTGGTCGTCAAGGCGACCGACGCGGCCGGCAACGCCTCCGCCGCGAAGCGCGTGGCGCTGCGCGTGCGCTAGGGACTCCACGAGCCCGGGGGGAACGTTGGCCGCGCATATCGCGGCTAACGTTCCCCTCGGCGTTCGGCGGCGGGAGCTCGGAATCGATCATCTAGCCTGCGGCACGGTGAGCCCGCGGCTCCTCATCGCGCTCTTCCTCACCGCCGTCTTCGCCCTCGGGGCGATCGCACTCGCCGCGACCGGGCGGGACGAGGGCGGTGACCAGGCCGCCGGCGCCCAGACCGGCTTCGAGGGGGCCGTCATGCCCAAGAACCTGCGGGCGCCGAACTTCGAGCTGCGCAATCAGGACGGCGAGCCGATCTCGATGCGAGCGCTGCGCGGCAGCCCGGTGGTCGTGACCTTCCTCTACACGAACTGCGAGGACACCTGCCCGATCCAGGCGCAGACGGTGCGCGGCGCGCTCGACGAGCTCGGCCACGACGTTCCGGCGCTGGCGATCGCGGTCGACCCGCCGCGGGACACGCCCGAGAGCGCCCAGGCGTTCCTGGCCGAGCAGCGCGCCAGCGGGCGGATCGACTTCGTGCTCGGGTCGCGCCGCCAGCTGCGGCCGCTCTGGGAGGGCTACTTCATCCGCCCCCAGTCGGTCACCGAGGAGCACCAGGCGCGCTTCACGCTCGTCGACTCGCGCGGCTTCCAGCGCGTGGGCTACCCAGGCGAGCAGGCCACCCCCGAGCGGCTCGCGCACGACCTGCGGCTGCTCGAGGACGAAGGCTGAGGGCTTCTCCGACTCGCCCGGTAGGATTTACCCCACGATGATGTTCTCGACGAAGGCGGAGTACGGCGTTCGCGTGATGGCGCACCTTGCGAAGGCCGACGGCGAGCGGCCGATCAGCCTCGGCGTGATCGCCGACGCGGAGGGCCTGCCGCTCGCGTACCTCGAGCACCTCGTGCAGCGCCTGCGGCGCGCCGAGCTCGTCGAGTCGCGGCGCGGCGCGCGCGGCGGCTACACGCTCGCCCGCCCCGCGGGGGAGATCTCGATGGCCGACGTGGTGCGCTCGCTCGAGGGCGAGATCGCGCCGATCGAGTGCATCAGCTCCGATCCCGACGGCCAGCTCGTATGCACCCGCGAGGGCAGCGAGCCGTGCCCCACCAAGTTCCTCTGGACCCGCGTCCAGGGGTCGATCGTCCGCACCCTGAACGAGATGACGCTGGCCGACCTTATCCGGCCGCCGCGAACCCGAAAGAACTCGGAGAAGACCGCAGCATGACCCTGGAGATCCAGAACCTGCACGTGCGCACCGAGGAGCGCGAGATCCTCCACGGCGTCGACCTCGTGGTGAGGCGCGGCGAGACGCACGCGCTGATGGGCCCGAACGGATCGGGCAAGTCCACGCTCGCCAACACCCTGATGGGCAATCCCAACTACGAGGTGACCGAGGGCCGCGTGCTCCTGAACGGCGAGGACCTGACCGAGGCCGACCCCGACGAGCGCGCCCGCGCCGGGCTGTTCATGGCCTTCCAGTACCCGGCCACGATCCCGGGGGTCTCGGTCGCGAACTTCCTGCGCATGGCGATGAACGCCGGCCGCGAGGAGCCGATCAAGGTGAAGGAGTTCGGCGCCCTCCTCAAGGAGAACATGGACCTGCTCCGGATCGACCGCGCGTTCACGAGCCGCTACCTGAACGAGGGCTTCTCCGGCGGCGAGAAGAAGCGCGCGGAGATCCTCCAGCTCGCGATGCTCCAGCCCGAGTTCGCCGTGCTGGACGAGACCGACTCGGGGCTCGACATCGACGCGCTCCGGATCGTGGCCGACGGCGTGAACGCGATGCTTGGCGAGGAGCGCGGCTTCCTGATCATCACCCACTACACGCGCATCCTCAATTACGTGAAGCCGGACTTCGTGCACGTCCTGATCGACGGGCGGATCGTCCAGGAGGGCGGCTCCGAGCTGGCGGACGAGCTCGAGGAGAAGGGCTACGAGTGGGTCCGCGAGGAGGTGGCCGCCCGTGCCGGCTGACTTCGTCGAGGAGCGCCGCAAGGCCGCCCTCGAGGTATTCGAGAGCCAGGACACCCCCAGCTGGCGCCGCTCGGGCTTCTGGACCACGAGCCTGCGTGGGCTCGACCTCGCCACGCTCGAGCCCAAGCGCTACGAGCCCGGCCTACCCGAGCTCGACCTCGGTGACGACGAGCATTCCGCGCTGATCGTCCAGCGCGGGGCGAGCATCGTGCACACGGACATCCAGGACGAGCGCATCGTGGTGATGCCGCTCGAGCAGGCCGTGGAGGAGTACGAGGAGCTCGTTTGCGAGCACTTCGCCAAGCGGCTCCCCTACGACGAGGGCAAGTTTCCCGCCGGCACGGCGGCCTTCTGGACCGGCGGCGTGTTCGTGCACGTGCCGAAGAACGTGCAGGTCGAGAAGCCGATCCAGATCGTCTGGCTGATCGACGAGGCCGGCACCGCCCAGTGGGCGCACACGCTGGCGGTCGTCGGCCAGCACGCCGAGTGCCGCATCCGCGAGTTCTTCCTCGGCGGCGACTTCGAGGGCCAGGCCCTCCACTCGGGCGCCTTCGAGCTGTACGCCCACCCGGGCGCGCAGGTCGATCTCGCTCACTACCAGGACTGGGGCCGCGGCGAGGTGTACGACCTCTCGACCCGCCGCGTGGAGGTGCGTCGTGACGCGCGGGTGAAGTGGGTGCCGATCCACCTCGGTGGCCGGCTCACCAAGCAGACGCTCGACATCATCACCGCCGAGCCGGGCTCGGACATGAAGCACACCGGGCTCTACTTCACCGAGCGTGACGAGCACCTCGACCTGTTCACGAGCGACAAGCACGAGGCCGGTCACACCACCGGCGACACGGTCTGGAAGGGAGCGCTGACCGGCGAGTCGCGCGCCTCCTACGAGGGCCTGATCCACATCGTGCCCAAGGCGCCCGAGGTGGACACCTACCTGCAGACCCACTCGATGCTGCTCTCGCCGAAGGCGAAGGGCGACGCGATTCCGTCGCTCATCGTGGAGGTCGACAACGTGAAGGCCTCGCACGGCGGGACCGTCGGCGAGCTCGATCCCGAGCAGATCTTCTACATGATGACCCGCGGCGTCTCGCGCGCCGAGGCCGTGCGGGTGCTGGTCGAAGGCTACTTCGAGGAGGTCGTGCAGCGGCTCGACGACCCCGGCCTGGAGGAGCTGGTGCGCAGGCGCGTGGCCGAGAAGCTCCACGGCGCCGAGGACCAGGTGCGCGAGTTCATCGGCGAGCGGGCGGAGGCCACCTGATGGCCGTGGCAGAGCGCCCCCTGGTCGACGTCGCCACCGACTTCCCGGTGCTCGCCCGTGAGTTCGGCGGGCGGCGGGTGGCCTACCTCGACTCGGCGGCCACCTCACAGCGGCCGCGACAGGTGGTCGAGGCCATGGACCTCTTCCAGCGCCACTCCTATGCGCCGATCCACCGCGGGGTGTACGAGCTGGCGCGCGAGTCGACCGACGCGTTCGAGTCGGCGCGCGACCGGATCGCCGAGTTCGTGGGCTGGGAGCCCGCCTGCTCGATCTTCACGCGCAACGCCACCGAGGCGATCAACCTCGTGGCGTTCTCCTGGGGCCGCCGGAACGTGGGCGAGGGCGACGAGGTGCTCATCACCGAGATGGAGCACCACTCGAACATCGTCCCGTGGCAGGTCCTGTGCGAGGAGACGGGCGCCACACTCCGCTACCTCGAGGTCAGCGAGGGGTTCGAGCTCTCGCTCGACGAGCTCGACGCCGTGCTCGGTGAGGGCCGCGTGAAGCTCGCGGCGTTCGCGCACGTGTCGAACGTGCTCGGCACGATCAACCCGGTCGCGGAGATTGTGCGCAGGGTGCGCGCCGCCGGCGCGGTGAGTCTCGTGGACGGCTCGCAGGGCGTGCCGCAGCTGCCGGTCGACCTGCGCGAGATCGACGCGGACTTCTACGCCTGGACGGGCCACAAGGCGCTCGGGCCCACCGTCGGCCTGCTGCACGGCCGGCGCGAGCTGCTCGAGGCGATGCCCCCCTTCCTCACGGGCGGTCACATGATCTCGCGCGTCGAGCGCGAGCAGTCGACCTTCAGGGAGCTGCCCTACAAGTTCGAGGCCGGCACCTCGGCCGCGACCGAGGCGGTCGGGCTCGCGGCGGCGGTCGAGTACCTCGACGAGCTCGGCATGGAGAGCGTGCGCGCACACGAGCGCGAGCTGACGGCGTACGCGCTCGAGCGGCTCCCGGAAGTCGAGGGCATCTCGCTTTACGGGCCCGTCGACCCCGATCGGCGCGGTGGCGTTGTCCCGTTCTCGATCGACGGCATGCACCCCCACGACGTGGCCGAGCTCTGCGATCGCGATGCGATCTGCGTTCGCGCCGGCCACCACTGCGCTCAGCCGCTGATGCGGGCGCTCGGCGTCGGCGCCACGGCGCGCGCGTCGTTCGGCGTCTACAACTCGCGCGACGAGGTGGACCGGCTCGTCGACGCGCTCGGGCGGGCGCGCGAAGTGTTCGGCCTCTGATGGACGCCCTCTACCGCGACTACATCCTCGAGCACTACAAGAACCCCCGCAACCATGGGGAGCTCGAGCCGCACGACCTCGCCTTCCACGACCACAACCCGCTCTGCGGCGACGAGCTGGGCGTGCACGTGCGCGTGGAGGACGGGAAGGTGGCCGAGCTGCGCTTCCACGGCCAGGGCTGCGCGATCTCGCAGGCGGCGGCGTCGATCACCTCGGAGGAGCTGATCGGGATGCCGCTCGACGAGGTCGCGAAGCTCGACGCCGACTGGGTGATCGAGCAGCTCGGCATCGAGATCTCCCCCACGCGCCGCAAGTGCGCGCTGTTGATGCAGAAGGTCATGCGGGGCGCCACCACGGGCGACCCGTCCTGGCCCGAGTAGGGCTCAGGCCGCGGCGTCGGCCCCGGCCGCGGGGTTGTCCCTCGCCCATTCGACGATGCGCTTCGAGTCCTGGATCACATCGCCGTCATCTGTGACCAGGACCGGAACCGAGCTCTGCCCGGTGAGCTCGCGGATCTTCCCGCGAGTCGGGTTCAGCGTGTCGCCGAGGATCCCCCAGCCGTAGACCCTCTCGAACTCCGGGTCCCAGCCGGCGTCCTTCAGCGCGTGGTAGGCGTTCCCGCACGGATGCCCGCCTGGCCGCGGGGCCGCCTTGAACGTTCCCCAGCAGACGTAGAGCTTCATGACGGCCGCAATCTAATCGACCAGGGAGGTGACGGCCGCCGGCGCCGGGCGCACGAACACCTTCGCCCCGACGTCGTGCAGCTCGAGCGAGGGCAGCTGCACGAGCACGGTGCGACCGCCTTCGTGACGCAGGCGGTAGAGCACGTCGTGGCCGCGGAACTCGCGCGCCACCACCTCGGCGTTGCCGTCGTGGTGCGCGCTCAGCTCGAGCTGCTCGGGGCGTACCGCCACGTGCACCGAGCCGCTGGCGGGCTCGCCGAGGTCGAACACGCCCAGCTCGGTCTCAACGCCGCTTCCGTGGGCCACGCCGGAGAGCACGTTGACCTCGCCCACGAACTGCGCCGCCCAGCGCGTTGCGGGCCGGCCATAGACGTCCACCGGCGCCCCTACCTGCACGATCTGGCCGTCGCGCATGACGGCGAGGCGATCGGCGAGCGAGAGCGCCTCCTCCTGGTCGTGTGTCACGAGCAGGGCGGTGGCCTCCGCGTCGCGGAGGATCAGCTCGACCTCGCGGCGCAGCCCGGCGCGGAGCGAGGCGTCGAGGCTCGAGAAGGGCTCGTCGAGCAGCACCAGGGCGGGCTCGGGTGCCAGCGCGCGCGCCAGCGCCACGCGCTGGCGCTCGCCGCCCGACAGCTCGTGAGGCGGGCGGCCCGCCTTGTGCTGGAGGCCCACCAGCTCGAGCGTCCGGCGCGTGAGCGCGTCGCGCTCCTCGCGCGGGCGGGTGGCGAGCCCGAAGGCCACGTTGCCCTCCACGCTCAGGTGGGGAAAGAGCGCGTAGTCCTGGAAGACCATCCCGATCCGGCGCTTGTCGGGCGGCACGAGCCGCCCGGGGCCGGCCACCATCTCCTCGTCGACCACCACGCAACCCACGTCCGGTGCTTCGAAGCCCGCGATCAAGCGAAGCAGCGTCGTCTTGCCGCAGCCGGAGGGGCCGAGCACGGCCATCAGCTCGCCGCGCTCGATGTCGAGGCTCACCTCGCGCACGGCGCGCACGGTGCCGAACGTCTTCGAGATGCCGCGCAGCCGGACCTCGCTCACGCGCGCGCCACCTCGAGGTCCTCGGCCCAGGCGACGGCGCTGCCGCCGGCCTCAAGCTCCGCGCCGCGGCGGCCGGACAGGCGGATCATGAGCGCCACCGGCAGCAATCCCACCAGCACGATCAGGAGCGCCGGCAGGGCGGCCGTGCGGAAGAGCGACTCCGTGGTGGCCTGCCAGACGGCGATCGCGAGCGTGTCGCCGCCGAGCGGCCGCAAGAGCAGCGTGGCCGGCAGCTCCTTCATCACCTCGACGAATACGAGCAGCGCCGCGGTGGCGAGTCCTGTGCGCATCAGCGGCACGTGCACGCGGGCGAGCACGTCGAGGCGATCGGCGCCCAGGCCACGGGCCGCCTCGTCGAGCTGCCGCGGCACCCGCAGCAGGCTGGTCTCGACGGCTCCCCAGGCGAGCGCCAGGAAGCGCACGATGTAGGCGTAGAAGAGCGCGATCACGGTGCCGGTGAGGAGCAGTCCGGTGCCGGCGAAGCCGTCGATGCGGCGCTCGAGCCACCCGAGCGGCGCGATCACCGCCACCGCGACGACCGAACCCGGCAATCCGTAGCCGATCGTAGCGGTGCGGGCCGCCACGCCGGCGACCCGCGAGCCGCTGGCGCGCACGCCGTAGGCGAGCAGCAGGGCGCCCGCGGGCACGAGCAGCGCGCTCATCGCCGCGAGCAGGAAGCTGTTGCGCGCGGCGGTGGCGAACTCGGGCGCCAGCAGGCCGTCGCTCACGGACTGCACCGACCAGACGGCGAGCTGGGCGAGCGGCGCGAGCACCACGAGCCCGACGAGCGCAAGCGGTCCCACCACCGCCAGCGCCGCCGCGGGGCCGCGCAGCCGCACGGGGCGCACGGCGTCGCCGCGCGCCGCGAGCTGGGCGTGCCGCGCCCTCCCGCGCGCGAGCCGCTCGAGCACCAGCAGCGTGAGCGTGACCGACACCAGCAGCATCGCGAGCTGCATGGCGGCGTCGCGGTCGAAGGCGTTGAACCAGACCCGGTAGATCGCGTCCGTGAAGGTGCGCACCCCGAGCAGGTTCACCGTGCCGAAGTCGGCGAGCGTCTCCATCAGCGCCAGCGCCACCCCGCCGAGGATCGCCGGCCGAGCGAGCGGGATCCCCACGCGCGCGATCGCCCGCGAGCGCGACATTCCGAGCCCGCGTGCGGCCTCCAGCAGGGTGCGCGACTGGGCCAGGAAGGCCGCCCTGGCCAGCAGGTAGACGTACGGGTAGAGCACGAGCGTGAACACGCAGATCGCGCCGCCCGTTGAGCGGATGCCGGGCACGTCGAGGCCGAGGGCGAAGAGCGTGAACACGTAGCCGGGCATCGCGAGCGGGAGCACCAGCGCCCACTCGATCCAGCCCCGCCCCGCGAACTCGCAGAACGAGACCAGCATCGCGAGCGCGGTGCCGAGCAGCACCGTGCCGGTGCCCACGCCGACCACGAGCAGCGCGGTGGCCACCACGGCCTCCGGCACGAAGCCCGAGAACTCGGAGAGGCCGCCGGGCGCGGCCACGAACGACAGCGGCAGGCCCACGAGCGGGCCGGCCACCAGCAGCGCGCACAGGACCGTGGCGACCGCGAACCCGTCGAGCCCCGCGCCCGGGCTGCGACGCCTCAGTCCCACCCCACTTCGTCCATCAGGTTGAGGGCATCGTCCAGCCGGGCACCGGCTGCCGCGACGTCGATCGGGTCGCGCTTGAAGTCGCAGCAGTCGTCGACCCCGAACTCGTGGTTGTTCTCCTCGAAGATGCGCTGCTCGCGCGGCTGGACGAGCGACTCGATCAGATCCGTGGCCTCCTCGACCTTGTCCGATCCCCTCACCATGCCGAGACCCGACAGGTTCACGTGCGTGCCGCGCCCGTCCTGGTCGGCCCAGACAACCGCCACCGGGAAGTCCGGGTCGTCCTCGAGCTCGCGCTCGAGGTAGTAGTGGTTCGCGAGGCCGACGTCGCAATCGCCGTCGGCGATCGCCTCGAGCACGTCCGTGTCGGAGCCGAGGATCTGCGGGTCATTGGACATCCAGCGACGCAGCATCCGCTCGCTGGCCTCGGGCCCGTCCTTCGCAAGCCGGTCCGCGACGAAGGAGACGTTGTACTCGCTCGTGCCGGAGCGCAGGCAGAGGCGCCCCTTCCACTTCGGGTCGCCGAGCTGCTCGTACGTGGTCACTTCGTCGGCCCCAACCCGCTCGGTTGATCGCATGATCGTGCGCGCGCGCAGGGTCAGGCCGTACCAGGTGCCATCGGGGTCGCGCAGGTCCTCGGGCACCGCCTTCTCGAGCGCCGCCGACCGGATCGGCTGTAGCAGCCCGGCCTCCTTCGCCCGCCAGAGGTTGGCGGCGTCGACGGTGATCAGCACGTCTGCCGGGGTGTCCTTGCCCTCGCTCCGGAGCCGCTCGTAGAGCTCCGAGGCGGAGCCTCCGCGCAGGGTCAGGTCGGTGCCGGTGCGCTTGGCATAACGCTCGAACGGCTCCTCCTCCCCGTAGTGGGAGCGGGCGGAGTAGAGCACGAGCCTGTCGCCAGACGAGGAGCCCGCCGTGGCGATCACCACCGCCACGAGCGCCGAGGCCACGAGCGCGGCCCCGGCGATCAGCGCGGCGAGCAGCTTCGTGCGGGCGCTCATTTACGGCGTGGTCTCGGTCTCGGCCTCTGTCTCGGTCTCGGTCTCGCTGGGGCTCGTGGCCGTGCCGGTGGTTCCGGCCCCGGTGGTTCCGGTGGTCCCGGTCGTGCCCGTGCCGCCCTCGAACTCGACGTCGCCCTCGCGGTCCTCGCCGCAGGCGGAGGCGCCCAGCGCGGCCCCCGTTCCGAGGCCGGCGACCACCAGGAGGATGGCTGCCTTTCGAAGCATGGGCGTTAGGGTAGCCTAACTCCGACTGCGGGGGTCTGGAAAGCCGTCGTTCTCGCTACCATCAGTGGGGTATGGCAGCCACCGACAAGACCCGCATCGCCAAGCCCAGCCCGATCAAGGAAAACGAGCAGGGACAGCTCGTAGCCAAGAAGGGCGTTTCCCGAGAGGTCATCGACGAGCTCTCGCGGATCAAGGGCGAGCCGGACTGGATGCGTGAGAAGCGCCTCAAGTCGTTCGAGATCTTCGAGCGCAAGCCGATCCCCACCTGGGGGGTCGACCTCTCCGATCTCGATCTCTCCCAGCTGGTGCTCTACTCGCCGCCCGAGGCGGGCCGCTACGACAGCTGGGACGACGTTCCGCAGGAGCAGAAGGACACCTTCGAGAAGCTCGGCATCCCGCAGGCGGAGCGCGAGCACCTCGCCGGCGTGGTGGGCGTGTGGCGTCAGGAGCCCTTCTACGAGGGTCTCAAGAAGGAGTACGCGGACCTCGGGATCATCTTCTGCGCGATGGACACGGCGGTCACCGAGCACGAGGACCTCGTGCGCGAGCACTTCATGAACAAGTGCGTGCCGCCGCAGGACAACAAGTTCTCCGCGCTCCACGGCGCGGTGTGGTCAGGCGGCTCGTTCCTCTACGTGCCGAAGGACGTCAAGGTCGACCTCCCGCTCCAGGCCTACTTCCGCATGGAGGGCTCAGGCGAGGGCACCTTCGAGCACACGCTGATCATCGCCGACGAGGGCTCGGACGTGAACTACATCGAGGGCTGCACGGCCCAGACCTACTCGGTCAACTCGATGCACTCCGCCGTGGTCGAGATCTTCGTCAAGGAGGGCGCGAAGGCGCGCTACACGACCGTCCAGAACTGGTCGAAGGATGTCTTCAACCTCAACACCAAGCGCGCGATCGTCGAGGCGCACGGCACCGTCGAGTGGGTGGGCGGCTCGATGGGCGCCAAGAAGGTGATGCTCTACCCCGGCTCGTTCCTGATCGGGGAGGGCGCGAGGGCCGACCACCTGAACGTGGGCGTGGCCTCGGGCGACGTGTGGAAGGACACCGGCGCGAAGGTCGTGCACCTGGCGCCCAACACGAACTCCAACATCCTCGCCAAGTCGATCTCCAAGGACGGCGGGATCATGGGCTACCGCGGCCTCGTCCGCATGGGCCACAACTCCCAGGGCTCGAAGGCGAGGGTGCAGTGCGACGGCCTGATGATGGACGACCGCTCGCGCTCGGACACCTGGCCCGACATCCAGATCCAGAACCCGCACGTCACCGTGGCCCACGAGGCCGTGGTCGGCAAGATCTCCGACGAGCAGCTCTTCTACCTGCAGTCGCGCGGCCTCTCCGAGGAGGAGGCGGCGGCGATGATCGTGAACGGCTTCATCGAGCCGGTCACGAAGGAGCTGCCGATGGAGTACGCCGTCGAGCTGAACCGTCTCATCCAGCTCGAGATGGTCGACTCGATTGGATGACGCGATAGCCGTCGTCTGCCGGCGTCATCGGGGCTTGGCTTGCCTTAGCAAGCCTGCGACCCTGCTTCCTTGCCAGACTCGGCTCTCGCGCCCCCAATCCTGACCCGCCCTTGGGCCTGGTCGAGCGCTTCCCGAACGACGCCTGCCAGACGCTCGACGGCGGTCTCGAGCTCGGGCTCGGTGAGATGGCTGAACGACAGCCGCAGCGTGTTGTGACCGTTGCCGCCCACGTGGAACGGCGGGCCGGGAACGTAGGTGACGCCGGCTTGGATGGCCGCGGGGCGCAGCGCGAGCGTGTCCAGCTCCTCCGGCAGCGTT
>Ga0075420_100000211_pt1 | contig 42666 bp, 39 predicted proteins | sample SoiMetdeltSBSDD4_FD_75296 | JGI IMG/M metagenome (GOLD analysis project Ga0075420, IMG submission 75296) | Bulk soil microbial communities from a Populus tree surrounding site in Tennessee, USA - Soil MetaG P. deltoides SBSDD4 | ecosystem: Environmental > Terrestrial > Soil > Tree plantation...
CGGTGCGGGAGCCGGGCCGGCTGGGTTCCACACCCATCACCCCGGCATCGCTGTCCCGCGACGGCCGGCGGGCCGCCTTCATCACCAGCGACGGCATAGCTGTCGTGGAGTTCGCGACAGCGACCACCCGGCGGTTCTCCGTGAACGGCCGGCTCACCGACCTCGTCTGGCTCGATCTGGGGACGCTGCTCGTCGCCGGCCCGCGAACGGCCCGGCTGATCGACGTGCGCACAGGCAACGTCGTACTGACCACAGTGGACGCTCGCTACGCGCTGACCCGGCAGGGACCGGCCGCCCCGGTTCCTTCGCCGACCGCTACTGGAACCGTCATGGGTCTGCCGGGCGGGCTCGTGGAACAGGTGGTCGAGCTGTTGCCCAGCGGCGAACCGGCCACGGCGCCGGCCCGGATCCGGCGGTACACGCTCACCGGCGCCGACGCGGCGACACCGGTGGTCACGCCGATCGCCGGCGACCGGACGAGCTGGGTCGGCCAGTGGATCGGACCGGGCTTCCTCAACGGCGATCTGGCCGCCCGGGACTGCGACGCGCGCGAGTTGATGATTCCGATGCCGGGTGGCCGGCCCGCCGCGATCAACGCGACGGTCGTGGTGGACGCCCGCACCGGAGTCGTGCGGCGGGCGCTGGCGGCCGGCTACGACGCGACCCGACGGCCGGACGCGAAGCTGCTCGGCTGGCTCGATCGGGACACGATCCTGATCGTGACGACCAGCGGTACCGATGTGCGGCTCATCTCCTGGCGCATCACCGACGGCGAACTGCGCCGGGTGGCGGAGATCGACGGTACGACATTGGTCAGTGTCGCGGACTTCACTCCCGCCCCATGAGCCACGTCGTTCACTAAACGGACATCTCGCCCTCAGGCTTTCGTTACCTCGCTAGATCAACGTGTTCATGCGCCGTTCACTCGGCGGCCGGCTGCCCGGCAACCTGCCACTCCTACGGTCGGCCTCGTCAGGCCAAGTGGGCCGTCAGGCCAGAGGAACTGCCTGAACCCCTAACAGAGAGGCATACCTGAGGTGAACCGCAACGTGCTTCGGGCGCGATACTTCGCCGGCGCCGCGCTCGCGGTGGGGCTGGCGCTCGCCGGCTGTGGCGGCAACAACACGCCAGCCGGCGGTGGGGACACGCAGGCTGCCCCGCTTTCGGGAGCAGTCGCTATCGACGGGTCGAGCACCGTAGAACCACTCACCAGTGCGGCCGCCGATCTTTTCAAGGAGACGCAGGCTGGCGTCAACGTCACCGTCGGCACCTCGGGCACCGGTGGTGGCTTCGAGAAGTTCTGCAAGGGCGAGACGGACATCTCCGACGCCTCGCGTAAGATCAACGACAAGGAGAAGACCGCCTGCGAAACCGGGAACGTCAAGTGGACCGAGCTGCAGGTTGCGAACGATGCCTTGACCGTCGCCGTGCACAAGGACAACACCTGGGCGAAGTGCCTCACCGTCGCCCAGCTGAAGAAGATCTGGGAGCCGGCGGCCCAGGGCAAGATCACCAACTGGAACCAGGTCGACCCGAGCTTCCCGAACGAGCCGCTGAAGCTCTTCAGCCCCGGCACCGACTCAGGCACGTTCGACTACTTCACCGCCGCGATCAACGGCAAGGAGGGTGACAGCCGCCAGGACGCGACGTTCTCGGAGAACGACAACGTGCTGGTGCAGGGCGTCTCCTCCACCAAGGGCGGGCTCGGCTACTTCGGCTTCAGCTACTTCGAGGAGAACCAGAGCAACCTTAAGGCCGTCGAGGTCGACAGTGGCGCCGGCTGTGTCGCGCCGAGCCTGGATTCCGCTCAGAGCGGCAACTACAAGCCGCTCGCCCGGCCGCTGTTCATCTACGTCAAGCAGGCGTCGATGACCAAGCCGCAGGTGAAGGGCTTCGTCGAGTTCTACGTCACGAAGATCGACGAGATCGTCAAGGAGGCCGCATTCGTCCCGCTGAACGCGACCCAGAAATCCGCGCTGACCGCTGCGTGGGAAACCCTGAAGTCGAGCTGACGTGACCTCGAGTACCACAACGGTCGATCCCGCCGCGGGGAACACCTTGCGGCGGGATCGCCCACGCCTCGTCGACGCCACGGTGCGGGTGCTCCTGGTCGCCGCGTCGCTGGTCTCGGTCGCCACGACCGTGGGCATCGTCGTCGCCCTCGTCGAGCCGGCGATCGAGTTCTTTGGCGAGATCAACTTCACCCGGTTCCTCACCGAGAAGAGCTGGGGGCCACAGTTCGCCACGCCCAGCTACGGGATAGTTCCGCTCCTCGTCGCCACCGTCGAAATCACCCTCATCGCACTGATCATCGCCATACCGCTCGGCCTCGGCTCGGCGATCTATCTCGCCGAGTACGCATCCAACCGGACGCGAAAGGTGCTCAAACCGATTCTCGAGCTGCTGGCCGGCGTACCGACCGTGGTGTACGGCTTCATCGCGCTCGCGGCCTTGTCCCCGCTGTTGAGGGACAACGTGCCCGGTTTCGCGGGCCTGGAGTTCCAGAACATGCTGGTCGCCGGAGTCGCGATGGGCATCATGATCGTGCCCACGATCGCGAGCATCTCCGAGGACGCGATGGCCGCCGTGCCGCACAGCCTGCGCGAGGGCGCGTACGCGCTCGCCTCGTCGAAGATGCAGGTGGCCACGAGAGTCGTTGTGCCCGCCGCGGTGTCCGGGATCGTGGCAGCGATCGTGCTGGGCATCTCCCGGGCGATCGGCGAGACGATGATCGTGACCATCGCGGGTGGCTTGAGCTCCGATCACCCCGAGTTCAACCCGCTGCACGGTGCCGCGACGATGACCGCCTACATCGCGGCGATCGCCCAGGGCGACGTTCCGGTAGGCACGGTCGACTACAACAGCATCTTCGCCGTCGGTGTGGTGCTGTTCGCGCTGACCTTCGTGTTGAACGCGTTCTCGATCCGCCTGGTCCGCAAGTTCCGGGAGGTGTACGAGTGACGGCTCAGGACGTCCGGCTGGATACCGGCACGCGGGTGTCGGACCATGGTCTCGCGCTCACCCGCCGCAAGGTACGGGTCGGCGACGCGGTGTTCAAGCTGGCCCTGCAGACGTGCTTCCTGATCGGCTTCGCCGTGCTGGCCGCGCTGCTCACCTGGGTGATCTACAAGGGTTGGAACCGGCTCGACCCTCGACTGTGGACGAACATGCCGGTCCGGCGGATCTCGCAGATCGACCGGGCAGGGGTGCAGTCCGCCATCATGGGGACGGTATGGGTCATCTCATTGACCGCTGTCATCTGCCTGCCGATCGGTGTGCTCAGCGCGATCTACCTCGAGGAGTACGCAGACCGCAACCGCTGGTACAACCGGATCCTGGAACTCAACATCCAGAACCTGGCCGGCGTACCGTCGATCGTCTTCGGCATCCTCGGACTAGGCATCGTGGCCCGCCGGTTCGGGCTGGGTTTCACGGTCATCACGGCCGCGATCATCCTCTCGCTGCTCGTCCTGCCGGTGGTCATCATCGCGACCCGCGAGGCCATTCGGGCCGTGCCCCAGTCGATCCGCCAAGCGTCGTACGCGCTGGGTGCCACGAAATGGCAGACAGTATCGCGGCAGGTGCTGCCGTCCGCGGTGCCTGGCATCGCCACCGGCTCGATCCTGGCGCTGTCCCGGGCCATCGGCGAAGCGGCGCCACTGGTCGTGTTGGGTGCGGTGACCTACATAACCTTCAACCCGGACGGCATCAAGAGCAGCTACACCGTGCTGCCGATCCAGATCTACCAGTTCATCAGCCTGCCGCAGGAGGGATACAAGGACCTCGCCGCGGCGGCTATCGTGCTCCTGCTCGGCATCGTGATTTTGATGAACTCGGTAGCTATCTTCCTGCGCAACAAGTTCCAGAAGCGGTGGTGACGACCACCGTCATGAGCAACGATGAGAACTCCGAGGGATCCGACATGACCCCCACGACGACCGATCGACCGAGCATCCACCTCACCGCGCCCGGCATCGGAGGGCCACCACGCAGCGGCGAAACCATGCCAGGTGCGGTACCCGTGATGGAGCTAGCGGACGTCAGTGTCTTCTACGACAGCTACGAGGCCGTACGGAACACGACGATGCCGGTCCGGCAGAACCAGATCACCGCGATGATCGGCCCCTCCGGCTGCGGCAAGAGCACGATCCTGCGGGCGCTCAACAGGATGAACGACCTCATCCCGGGGTCGAGGATGAAGGGCCGTATCACGTACCACGGCCAGGATCTGTACGCCCCCGAGGTCGACCCGATCGAAGTCCGCCGCCGCATCGGCATGGTGTTTCAGAAGCCGAACCCCTTCCCCAAGTCCATTTACGACAATGTCGCCTATGGCCCCCGGGTCACCGGCATGAAGGTGTCCAACATGGACGACCATGTGGAGGAGTCGTTGCGTGATGCGGCGTTGTGGGAGGAAGTCAAGGACAAGCTGAAGTCCAGCGGGCTGGCGCTGTCCGGTGGGCAGCAGCAACGCCTGTGCATCGCGCGCACTATCGCGGTCCGTCCGGACGTCATCCTCATGGATGAGCCGTGTTCGGCCCTCGACCCGATCGCCACCGGCAAGATCGAAGACCTGATGCACGAGCTATCCCGGCAGTACACGATCGTCATCGTCACGCACAACATGCAGCAGGCCGCGCGGGTCAGTCACTTCACCGCGTTCTTCACCGCAGAGGTCGACTCGGCCGGAGTACGGCATGGGCGACTCGTCGAGTACAGCGACACCGGCAAGCTGTTCACCAATCCCGGCGACAAGCGGACCGAGGACTACATCACCGGCCGCTTCGGCTGAGCCGGAGAGCGAAATGACCGACCTGTCCGTCGACCAGCAGGTCGCCCTGCACGCTGCCGCGCTACGGCTGCGCCGCGAGTTCGAGGGCGTCTACGGCGTGGAGACGATCGAGCTGTTCCTCCACACCAGCTACGACCAGTTCGCCGTCCGCAGTACCGTGCCGCACTACCTGCCGCTGCTGGCGGAACGGTTACCCGGCAGCGGCTGACGGGGCAGGCGCGGATCGTGGTTGGGCGTCCCGGTCCGCTAGAGCACCAGGCGGTCGCCGTCGACCCGGGGCATCACCGGGGTCACCGCGTCGCGCTCGGCCGCGGCCGCCAGCACACTGTCTACATCGGAGTACCGGGATAGCTCGGTCAGCATCACCAACGTCGGCGGCAGCATGGTCAGCCGGGCCAGGGCGTCACCGGGCCGGATCCACAACGTGTGGTCGGCCTCGGTGGTCACCTCGCGGGTCTGCTGCTCCTCGGGTAGCCGGGCGAGGAAGAAGTACGTGTCGTAGCGGCGCGGCTCGAACTCCGGAGTGATCCACCGAGCCCAGGGCACGAGCAGGTCGGTACGCAGCACGAGTCCCCTCCGCTGCAACAGGTCGGCGAAGCTCAGTGTGCCCTCGACCAGGGCGTGGCGTTGCGCCTCCCAGTCGTCGTCGGACACGTCACCGACCACAGTGGACTCGTCCGGCCCGGCCAGCAGTACGCCCGACTCCTCGAACACTTCCCGGGCAGCCGCGCACGCGATGTCGGTGTCACCCGGGTCGAGCGAGCCGCCGGGGAACGCGTACATCCCGGAGGCGAAGACCATGGTGGCGGACCGGCGGATGACGTACACCTCGAAGCCCTGCGGTGCGGGCCGCAACAGGACGACGGTGGCCGCGATGCGCGGCACTGCCGGCGTGGTTCCGGCGGCGTAGAACTGCCGGGCGTGCTCGACCAGCGCGCGAGGGATCGGCCAGCCGGTCGGTTCAGTCAACCCGCACCACCATGGCGGTTCCTTGGCCGACCCCGATGCAGGCGGCGGCGATGCCGTAGCCGCCACCTCGGCGGCGCAGCTCCCGGCAGGTGTCGACCACGACGCGAGGCGCGGACGCCCCGAGCGGATGGCCGATGGCGATGGCTCCCCCGTTGGGATTGACTCGTTCCCGGTCGACGTCGGGCAGCTTGTGCAGGCAGGACAGCACCATGGCGGCGAACGCCTCGTTGATCTCCCACACCGCGATGTCCGCAGTGGACAGACCGGTGCGGGCGAGCACCTTGGCGATCGCCGGGATCGGTGCGATGGAGAACTTGTGCGGCTCGACGGCTACCGTCGCGCTGGCGACCACCCGGCCGATCGGCTCGACGTCCAATTCATCCACTGTGGACTGTCCACCGAGGAGTACCGCGATCGCCCCGTCGTTGATGGGCGAGGAGTTTCCGGCGGTCACCGTGCCGCCGTCGGTGAAGGCGGGCCGGAGCGCCGCCAGCTTCTCGAGGCTGGTATCGAGCCGGATCGACTCGTCCCGCGTGACCTCGCCGACCGCGACCGCGAACCCGTCGTGCCGGCCCTTCATCCACGCCTCGGCGGCCAGCTGGTGCGAGCGCAGCGCCCACTCGTCCTGCTCGGCCCGACCGATGCCCAGCTCCGCGGCGACCGCCTCGGCGGCGGGACCCAGTGGCTGGGTCCATTCAGCGGAGAACTTCGGGTTCGTCATCCGCCAGCCGACCTGCGTGTGGTACAGCTTCGCCTCGGTCGGGAACGGTACGTCCGGTTTCGGCATTACGAACGGCGCGCGGCTCATGCTCTCCACACCACCGGCGACGACGGTGGTGGCGTCCCCGGAGCGGATCGCCCGGGCGGCCTGGATGATGGCCTCACCACCGGAGGCGCACAGCCGGTTGACGGTGACCCCGGGCACGGTCGGCGGTAGCCCGGCCAGCAGCACCGCCATCCGGGCCACGTTGCGGTTGTCCTCGCCGGCGCCGTTGGTGTCGCCGAGGATCACGTCGTCGATCGTGGCCGGGTCCAGGCCTTCTTGCCGTTTCAGCAGCTCGACCAGTGGCAGCGCGGCCAGGTCGTCGGTGCGGATGCCGGCCAGCCCGCCCCGGTGCTTGCCGAACGGCGTCCGTACGGCGTCGATGAGAAAGGCGTCCGTAGCCACCCGTCGAGCCTAGCCGGACCCGTTCACATAGACTCCGTCGATCTAGGACTTGTGCACACGGTTCGATCTCCAAATCATGTGCACAGGTCCTTGATCGACGGAAAGGATGCGGCAAGCATGGCCGACCGACCCATCCGCTGGGGAATCCTGTCCACCGGCGGAATCGCTGAGAAGTTCACCGAGGATCTGCGCCTGGTACCGGACGCCGAGGTGCTCGCCGTTGGTTCGCGCAGCCTCGAGGCGGCTCGGAAGTTCGCCGACCGGTACGCGATCCCGCGCGCCTACGGCTCGTGGCGGGAGCTGGCCGACGATACCGACGTCGACGTCGTCTATGTCGCCACCCCGCACCAGGCCCACCACCCAGCCGCCCTGCTCTGTCTCGAGGCCGGCCGCGCCGTGCTGTGCGAGAAGCCGATGACCCTCGACGCCGCTTCCTCGGCCCACCTGATCGAGGCCGCCCGCGAGCGGGGCGCGTTCCTGATGGAGGCGATGTGGACGCGGTGCATGCCGGCCGTACGGCGGCTCGTCGAATTGGTCGCGGACGGTGCGATCGGTGACGTCACCGTGGTGCACGCGGAGTTCGGGCTCGGCGGGCCGTTCGCTCCCGAACACCGGCTGCGCAATCCGACCCTGGGCGGCGGTGCACTCCTCGACCTCGGCATCTACCCGGTGACGCTGGCGCACCTGGTGCTCGGGGCGCCGGCCGAGGTCCGCGCCTGGGCCCGGCTCGGACCGGAGGGCACCGACGAGAACACCGCGCTGATTCTCGGGTACGAGTCCGGCGCTGTGGCCAGCCTCACCTGCGGCATCGTGGGGGCGACGTCGAACCGGGCCACCGTCACCGGTACGACCGGACGGATCGAGCTACCCCGCTCGTTCCACCACCCGCGGCAGCTGACCGTGTACCGGCCGGATGCGGAGCCGGAGGTCGTCGACGCCGGGTTCGAGGGTGAGGGCTACCAGTTCGAGGCGATCGAGGTACAGCGCTGCCTGCGCGCCGGGCTCACCGAGAGCCCCCTCGTGCCATGGGCCACGACGCTCGAGGTCATGTCCATTCTGGACACTGCCCGTACCCAGATCGGCGTGACGTATCCGGCCTAACCGCTGAAGAGCGGGCGGACCAGGAGGTACGTGACGATCGCGAACAGAGCCGAACCGGGGAACGTCAGGATCCACGCGGTCACGATGTTCCCGGCGACGCCCCACCGCACCGCGGACACCTTCTTCGTCGCGCCCACGCCCATGATGGCCGAGGTGATCGTTTGCGTGGTGGAGATCGGCGCGCCCAGCACCAGCGCGTTGTAATAGAGCACCGAGCTGGCCACGGTCTCGGCGGCGAAGCCCTCCGGCGGTCCAAGGTGGATGATCCGGCGGCCGAGGGTGCGGATGATGCGCCAGCCGCCCGCGTACGTGCCGAGCGCCAGCACGGTCGCCGAGCTGAAGAAGACCCATTGCGGGATCTCCGTCTTGCTGTCCTGGAACCCGCCGGTGTAGAGGGCGAGCACCACGATGCCCATGGTCTTCGCCGCGTCCTGCATGCCGTGGCCGACCGCCATGGCGGTCGCCGATACGCTCTGCGCCCCGCGGAAGAAACGGTTGAGCCGACCGGGATGCCCCCGCCGGAAGGCCCAGTAGACGGCGGACATCGCGATCGCGCCCAGCAGGAACCCCACCACCGGGGACAGCACCATCGGGATGACGACCTTGTCGAGGATGTTGTGCCACTGCACGACGCCACCGCTGGCGAACAGCGTGGCGCCGACGAGCCCGCCGAACAGCGCGTGCGACGACGAGGACGGCAGGCCGAGGTACCAGGTCAGCAGGTTCCAGATGATGGCGCCGATCACGCCCGCGAAGACGACGCCGAGACTCGCCAGACCGGTCGGCAGGGTGACCAGTCCGTCGCCGACGGTCTTGGCGACCTTCGCCCCGAAATGCGCGCCTACAAAGTTTCCGATCGCCGCAATGATCAGCGCGGCCCGCGGCGTGAGGGCCCGGGTCGAGACCGAGGTGGCGATCGCGTTGGCGGCGTCGTGGAAGCCGTTCGTGTAGTCGAACGCCATCGCCACGACAATGACCGCGATGACGGCGACCAGCTCCGCGCTCACGGTGGTCAGGACTCCTTGACCGCGATGGTCTCGACGGTGTTGGCCACGTGCTCGAACGCGTCACAGGCCGCTTCGAGCTCGTCGGCCACCTCCTTCATCTTCAGCACCGTGAGCGCGTCGTACTCGCCGGAGAACAGGCGCACCAGCAGCATCCGGTACGTCCGGTCGCCCTCGTTCTCCAGCCGGTTGCACTCGACCCAGTACTCGTTGAGGTGCTTCATCGACTTGAGTCGGGGCATCGCCGCGGCGGTGAGCTTCGCCTGCTGGTCGAGCACGTCGACCAGCTCATGCATCTCCCGGGGCAGCGACGGCAGCTTGGTCAGGCCGTACAGGTACAGCAGGCTGCCGACGGCCTCCAGGTGGTCCATCACGTCGTCCAGCCGCGAGCCCAGCTGGTAGATGTCCTCGCGGTCGAACGGTGTGACGAACGTTGAGTTGATCTTCTTGTACAACTCGTGCGTGATCTGGTCGCTGTCATGCTCGACCTCGATCAGCTGCTCGCTGATGGACTGGACGTCGGCGCCCGGCAGGGCTACCTCGGTGAGCAGCTGGGTCCCACGGACCAGGTTCTGCGCGGCTCGACTGAAGAAGTCGTAGAACGCACCCTCGGTGGGGCGAAGAGAAAACTTCACGTCTAGAACCTATCTGCTCGGATCATTTAGCAAGCGGCGGCGCTCTGCGGCGATATCGAACGTCGGTTCGGGGTACCGCAGGTCCATCTCCTCCATCGTCTCCACGAGCAGGTTGGCCAGTGCCCAGTCGCGGTACCACTTGCGGTCGGCAGGCACCACGTACCACGGGCTGTCCGGGGTGTTGCAGCGCCGCAGGGCATCGGCGTACGCCCGCTGGTAGTCGTCCCAGTACTCCCGTTCGTCGATGTCGGCCGGGTTGAACTTCCAGTACTTCGTCGGGTCGTCCAGTCGGGCGAGAAGGCGCTGCCGCTGCTCCTCGTACGAGATGTGCAGCATCACCTTCACCAGGGTCAGGCCGCTGTCGACCAGGCGACGCTCGAACCGGTTGATCTGGTCGTACCGGGCCCGCCAGATCCGTGGCGGTACCAGGTTGTGCACGCGCACGATGAGGACGTCCTCGTAGTGCGAGCGGTTGAAGACGCCGACGAAGCCGTACGGTGGCAGCTTCTGCTCGATACGCCACAGAAAGTCGTGTGCCCGCTCCTCCTCGGTGGGCTTGCCGAACGCGGCGATCGACAGGCCCAGCGGGTTCATCGCGCCGGCGACCCGCTTGGTCGCCCCGTCCTTGCCGCCACAGTCCATCGCCTGGAGCACCAGCAGGAGGCGCCGCCGGGACTCGGGAGAGCCGGCCGCGGCACCCTTCGCGCCGGCGTACAGCCGCTCCTGTAGCAAGGCCAGCCGCTCGCCCAGCGGAACCAACTCCGCGCGGGCCCACCCCTTCGGGTCCCGGCGCACGACCTTGGTGCGCGGCAGTCCCGGCGTCGCGCGCGGATCGATCGCCGCTAGGTCCACCTCGCCCGCCGGGACCCGCAGCAGGGCCCGCACCCCTACGGTCATGGCCGCCGCCCGGCGCCAGCGGGGGGCGGCCATGACCACAAAGCCGGCACGGTCATGGAGGGATCATCGCCCATCGAGGTGGGGTGTGTGTCACAAACCCAAGGGGTATGTCGTCCGCAAGGCGGAGGATGGTGACGTGGCCGAGTTCGACGATCATCGGGATCACCTGATCGGCGTGGCGTACCGGATGTTGGGCAGCCGGGCCGACGCGGAGGACGCGGTGCAGGATGTCTGGCTGCGCTACGCGTCCGCCGACCATGACGAGATCCGCGACCTACGCGCCTGGCTGACCACCGCGACCGCCCGCATCTGCCTCGACGTGTTGCGGTCGGCGCGGGTACGGCGGGAGGCGTACCAGGGCCCGTGGTTGCCGGAGCCGTTCCTCACCCGTCCCGACGAGTCCAGTGTGGACCCCGGTGAGCACGCCGTGCGGCGCGAGGAGGTCAGCTACGCGCTGCTCGTGGTGATGGAGAACCTCACCCCGGAGCAGCGCGTCGCGTTCGTACTCCACGACGTGTTCGCGGTCCCGTTCGACGAGATCGCGTCGGTTCTCGGCACCAGCGACGCGGCAGCCCGCCAGCTCGCCTCCCGCGCGCGACGGGCGGTTGCCGGTGCTGCACCCCGGCACACCACCGACCACGGCGAGCAGCGCCGGATCCTCGAAGCGTTCGCCGCCGCCGCCGAGCACGGCGATCTGGACGGGCTACTCGCCGTGCTCGCCCCCGATGTGGTCACGGTCGGCGATGGCGGTGGCGTGGCCCCGGCCGCCCGGCACCCGATCACCGGTGCCGTCCAGGTCGCGCGGTTCATGGCCGGCCTGTTCCGCCGCACCGCCAAGGAAGCGGCCAAGATTGTCGCCGAGCCGGTACTGGTCAACGGCGATCTGGGCCTCCTCATCGAGGTGACGATCCCGAGCCTCGGCGTGCAGCGGATGGTGATGGCGTTGGCGTACGCCGACGGCCGGATCACCGCCATCTACAACCAGCTCAATCCGGCCAAGCTCAGTGGTGTACCGGCGCCTGATCCGGAGCGGTCGCTGCCGCTGCCGTGATCTGCTCGGTCCACGGCACCGGGCACTGGTCACCGCTCGTGTAGCCCTGCGCGGTGATGCCCAGCGCGATGTTGGTCCGGGCGCGCATGTTCTCCAGCGCGACGAGGTACGTCAGCTCGAACAGTCCCGCATCACCCAGCTCCGCGCGCAGTTCGGCCACTTGCTCGTCGGTCACGGTCATCGGCAGGTCGGTCATCGCATCGGCGTACGCGAGCGCCTTTCGTTCGATCTCCGCAAAAGCGTCCGATGTGGAGTATCGCGACAGCTCCCGGTACCGCTCGACGGAGAAGCCGGCGCGGATGGCCAGCATCGTGCCGAAGTCCACGCACCACGCACAGCCGACCCGGGTCGCCACCCGGAGCTGTACCAGATCCCGCAACTCGGCGTCGAGCCGCCCGTGCTTGGTGGCCCGTTCCACGGCCAACTCGTGCACCGCGCCGGCCCACAGCAGACCGGGATGTACGGCCGCCGCCCGGATCGGCTCGGGTACCAGGCCGAACCGGCGCTTGGCGAACCGGAAGGCGAACCGGGTCAACGGTCCGATCCGTTTGCCGTCCGGCAATGAAATACGAGGCATGTGGTCAGGACGGAATGGCACCGCCTGATGTGACAGCCGCCAGCCATTCGAGGTACGCCGTGTGGAACGGCTCGGCGCCATCGGTCATTGCCCGCACCAGCCAGCGCGTCGCCGCCTCGGCATTGGCCACGATGTCGTCCGGGTAGCCGTACTTCACCCGATGCTCGGCGAACTCGTCCTCGTCGTCGACCTCGATGTCGCCGTTGCGACGACGGAGAACATCGAGGTCGAGGTCGACCATCGTCACTTCAGCGTCGGACGGCCAGGTGGCTGGGGTAGTGACGTCGCAGTAGATCTCGGTTCGCCGCGGCGTCGCGTTGAACGCCGCGGTCCACCAGGCGTCGCGCGGGAACAGCATCACGTGCGCGTGCTCGACGACGACAGGTGGTTCGTCGCCCCGGCGCGCGATGTTGCCCGCCTCCGCACCGAGCCAGACACCGTACTCGTCCTCACCCAGCCGGCGCATCGTCTGGTGCCAGTGCAGCGCCCCGTCGTACTTGCGGTAGACCACGAATACCTCGTCGCCTGGCATGGTCGGCAGTCTATCGGCGGTCATTTGTAGCGATCAGGCCCACTAGTGCCAGCACCTGCCATCCCACGAGGTAGCCGAACGCGACCGTCGGCGATACCGCGGTCCACAGCACTCCGGCTACGGCCGACGCGGCCAGGTTGCCGCCCGCCTGTACCGCGGCGAGCAGTCCGAAGGCCGAGCCGCGCACATCCTCGGGTGCGAGCACGGCCACCGCCGCGTGCTCCGCGGTCTCGACGGCGGCGATACCGGTACCGGCCAACACGAAGGCGATGGCCAGCACGGCTACCGCCGACCCGGTGGCGGCGAACGTCGCGTACGCCGTTGCCATCGCCGCGAACCCGATCGCTAGCGTCCACAGTGGTCCTCTCGAGCCGAGCCGGTCGGCGAGCCGGCCGGCCGGCACCGAGGCCGCCGCCGCGACGGCATTGTGCGCCGCGTACAGGCCGAGCGCGATCGTCGTGGCCGTCTGGAGCCCACGGGTGGGGGTGAGCAACTCGGTCGCCCGCAGGATGAGCAGCGTGGTGGCGACGTTACCGACCTCGAACGCCGCGACGGCTGTCAACAGCCGACCCAACTGTCCACGTAGGACGGATCGGACCCGTAGCCGCACCCGTGCCCGCGTCCGAACCGTCGGTCTCGGCGTATGCCGTACCGCGTAGACGATGGCCGCGGCGGCCAGCAGCCCCGGTACGACAGACAGGCCCATCGCCCAGCGGACGCCGACCAGGCTCACGAGACCGATGGCCAGCAGCGGTCCCACGATCGCACCGAGGTTGTCCATGGCGCGCTCGAAACCGTACGCCCGCCCGTACGCCTGCCGAGGCACCACGTCCGCCAGCAACGCGTTGCGGGCCGGTACCCGCAGTCCGCGGGCGACCCACGCACCGGCCCGGAGCAGACCCACCTGCCACACCGATGACGTCGCACCGACGGACGCGGACAGCACGGCGGTGGCCGCGTACCCGCCGACGGCCACCCGGCTACGCCGGTGCGGGTCGTCCGCCAGCGCGCCACCGGCCAGCCTCGCCACTCCAGCCAGCCCGTCGGCGACGCCCTCGATGACGCCCAGTGCCGCTGCCGGTGCATGGATGGTCGACGTCAGGAACGACGGTAGGAGCGAGGTCGTCACCTCGTGCCCGGCGTCGGACAGCAGGCTCGCCGAGCCGATACCGGCGACGCCACGCGTCAGCCACGGCTCGTCGCGCGCCCGGTCCCCGTCCACGCCGCGCAGTCTGCCACGGCCGCTACCGATCACGGGATCGATATTCGGCGCCCAGTGTCCGGAAGGTGCCGACCGCGGTAGCTCGACCGTACGTTCCGTCGCCCAGTGCTGGCCGGCATTGCCCGGCCACGGCACGGTGTCGCCGTCCGGTATGCGGTTGGGTGGCGTCCACTGTGGAGTGGAGCACAACGCCCATCGTCCACACGAGCACTCGCGTCGCAGCCACAGCGTGCGGTGACGGATTCGGGGGTACGGCGACCAGACCTGTGCCGGTTGCAGACCAAGAGAGGCCAATCGCCGTACCCCCGTCGGCGCAGCAGTGAACCGCCTGGTTGCGGATTAGGGAGCTCACGCCGCACCTGGGCGGGCGCAGCGGTCCGATGCGTCATCGCGGTGGACCGCCTTGCCCTGGGAAGGCTCCGTGAGATGAACGATAGGTCCGAGGCGATCCGCCCTCTGTGACATCTCGTACCCGCAGCATCGACTGGTACAGCGGGTACCTGTCAGATCGGATCGAGCCCGATCTTCGCCGCTAGCGTCCGTACGTCCTCACGGATCGCCCGCGGTGGTCGCTCCAAAAGGTCATCGACGATCGCCCGCGCCGCGGGGCTGAACCACGCGTCACCGTCACGCCCGGCCCGTGCGGCCGTCAGCGCACGATGAAGTTGAAGCGCACCCCACATTCCACGCCAGTCATCTTCGGCGTCGGGCAGGTACGGCTCGAGAAGGCCAATCGCCTCACCGGCGAGGGTGAACGCCTCGTCACTCCGGCCGTCAGTCCGCAGCATCATCCCCACTGTCCATGCGGCGCCGGCCAGCGCGAGCGGTTCGTCCGCGATCTGGGCCGCCGCCATTACCCGCTCGACGACCAGCCACAGGAGCGCCGGCTCCGCCGCATTGACGAGTGTGTGCTGCGCCAGCTGGTACGCGTCGGCGAGCACGGCGTGGGCGGCTCGACGGTGGTTGCCTTCGTGGCCGGCGGCAGCGGACTGACAGTCGACGAGGAGTCCCGGAATCAGCGCACCGACTTCGGTACGTCGAGTGCGTGAACCGTGCCAGATCCGCCAGGTCTGGTCGACGCGGTCGCGCAGTACCGGAACCGGGTGCGGCTCCTCGGTGGGTCGGCTCAGGTGGTACCTCTGGACGGCGTCGCGGATCGCGGGCGCGGCCGGGTGTTCGGCATGTTTCATCCGGGACATCGAGATCGACTGGTCACCGGTCAGCTCTTCGAGGTCGGCAACACCGAGTACCTCGGCAAGCCGGATCAACATCGGCAGCCGAGGCATCTGCAGGCGACCGGTCTCGAGCGCCTTGACCCACTCCTCGGACCGGCCGACCAGTCCGCCGAGAACGGCGCGGGTCTTGCCGGCCCGGTTACGCAGTGCCCGAAGCCGTTGGCCGAACGGCACCGAGAACGGCTCCGGGATCACCATGGACAGCGACTCCTCGCGGGCGTCAGCGGACGAGGTCTGCCGGCACGACCGTCACCGGGTACGGCCGTTCCGCATGGAACTGCTCGTCTCCAACGACCTCGGCGACGAGCCGGTACCGGCCATCGTCGGCCAGTTCCCAGACGGTGAGTCGGGTCTCTTCGGGCCGGGCGACCGGGTCGACGACCCAGAACGAGGGCGTACCCGCACGTTGGAACCGGGTCCGCTTGATCTCGGTGTCGTAGAGCCGAGACCACTTCGACAGCACCTCCACGGCGAGCACGGGCGGCGCGGGGAGGTCCTTGTCGGTGAAGTCCTCCCGGCGACCGACCAGCACATCGGGCTGCATCTCGGTATCGTCGGCCAGCCCGACCGCGAAGGGCGCGATCATCACTTCGAACGCCGAGGGGCAAGCCGCGTGCAGCAAGCGGGCCAGCGCGAACGCGGCCCGCTGGTGGAGCCGGCCGGGCGCGGCGCTCACGAAGAGCATCCCGTCGATGATCTCGTACCGCCGGCCGTCGTCGGGCATGTCTTCCAGGTCGGCACGGGTGAACGGCCGACTGTGCAGGATCGGTTCAGCAGGCATGGCAACTGCCATCGTCCCTCCTTCAGGATCACCGCGCCAGCCTGGGCAGCCGGTACGCAGCGCCGCAACCCCGTACCCACAGCCTGTGGATAACTTGCCGGGCTGTGGATAACCACGGGGACAGCGCCGCGGACGGGTACGGTCACAACGTGACCGCCGCGACGGCCAAGACCAAGCCGACCGTTCCCGACCTGCTCGCGTCGGCGGTCGGTGCGGTGCCGGGCGGCATCTCACGTCCGGGCCAGCAGGCGATGGCCGACGCGGTAGCCCACGCCGCCGAACGGCATGAGCACCTGCTGGTCCAGGCCGGCACCGGTACCGGCAAGTCGCTCGCCTACCTCGTTCCCGCACTCCTGGTGGACGGTCCGGTGGTGGTGTCGACGGCCACGCTGGCCCTGCAGTCACAGCTCGTCGACCACGACCTGCCGAGGCTGGCCGACGCGGTCGAGCCATTGATGGGCCGGCGCCCGACGTTCGCGGTACTCAAGGGGCGACACCACTACCTCTGCCTGGCCCGGCTCGACGCGTCCACAGAGGAGGATCCACAGGAGACACTGTTCGAGGCGCGGACCACGGGTACCGGTATCAAGTGGCTTGGCGAGGCCGGCCGGCTCGGCAAGCACATCCAGCGGCTGCGCACTTGGGCGACCACGACGCAGACCGGTGACCGCGACGAGCTGGATCCGGGGGTCGACGATCAGGCGTGGCGGCTGGTGTCGATGCCGGCCCGGGAGTGTGTCGGCGCGGCCAAGTGTCCGTACGGTGCGCAGTGCTTCGCGGACGCGTCGCGGGTGCGGGCGCGCGAGGCCGACATCGTCATCACGAACCACAGCCTGCTCGCGGTCGACATGCTCGCCGGGCGGCACATCATTCCGCCGCACCGGCTGCTCGTCGTCGACGAGGCGCACGAGCTGGCCGACCGGGTCTCGTCCGCCGCGCAAGCGGAACTCACTCCCGACCTCGTCGACCGGGCAGCCCGCCGCTCACGCTCCTATGTGGACGGTGAGCCGTACGAGCTGCTCAGCGAGGCGGGCGACGCCCTGGCATTGGCCCTGGCCGCGGCAACCGCCGGCCGCATCGTCGGCGGCCTGCCCACCGCGCTCCGCGGCGCGTGCACGCTGGTCGACGCGGGTTGCCGGCGGGTGCTCGACGGCATCGGCGACATCAAGGCGGACGATCCCGACCCGGTGCGCAAGCAACAGGCCAGGGCCGTGCTCGACGAGCTGTCCACCACCGCGCAACGGCTGCTTGCCGAGTCCGACCACGACGTGGCCTGGGTCGAGAAGGAGCCGCGGCGGGCGCTCGTGGTCGCGCCGCTGTCCGTCGCGGGCACGCTCGCTACTCACCTGTACGACGAACGCACGGTCGTCGCTACCTCCGCGACCCTGGCCCTCGGCGGCCGGTTCGACACGATCGCGCGCGGCCTCGGCTTGGCAACGGGTGACGAAGAGACATTGCCGTGGCGTGCGCTCGACGTCGGCTCGCCGTTCGACTACCGCAAGCAGGGCATCCTCTACGTCGCGGCCCACCTTCCCCGGCCCACCCAATCCGGACTGTCCGACGCCGCGGGCGACGAGTTGCTGCGGCTCGTGGAAGCACTCGGTGGGCGTACCCTCGGCTTGTTCTCCTCCCGACGGGCGGCCGAGCGGGCCGCGGAGGTCCTGCGCGCGAAGACCTCCCTGTCGATCCTGCTTCAGGGCGAGGAGGCGTTGCCGTTGCTGGTCCGGCGCTTCCGCGAGGAGCCGGCGACCTGCCTCTTCGGGGTGATGTCGCTGTGGCAGGGCGTGGACGTACCGGGTGAGGCCTGTCAGCTCGTGGTCATCGACCGGTTGCCGTTCCCACGGCCGGACGAGCCACTGGCGGCGGCGCGGGCGGCCGCGGTCGACGCGGGCGGCGGCTCCGGCTTCGCGGCGGTCAGCGTGCCCATCGCGGCGGTGCGGCTCGCGCAGGGTGTCGGACGGCTGATCCGCACCCGCAGCGACCGGGGTGTCGTCGCGGTGCTGGACTCGCGGCTGCACACCGCCCCGAGCTACGGCATGTTCCTGCGGCAGAGCCTGCCGCCGTTCTGGTACACGACCAAGCCCGACGTGGCCTACGGCGCGCTGCGCCGGCTGGCTACTCCCCCTTCGGGTTCGACCTGACGACGACCGCATCGGGGGGCGGCTCGCCGCGGTGGTCGACGAGGTGCCGGATGCCGGTATTGAGGACGGCCACGATCGGCACCGCCACCAGCGCGCCGATGATCCCGGCGAGCACGACGCCGACGGCTATCGCCACGATCACGGCGAGCGGGTGAATCGCGACCGCGCGGCCCATGATGAGCGGCTGCAGGACGTGCCCTTCGAACTGCTGTACCGCGATGACAGCCGCGAGCAGGATCAGCGCGATGACCGGCCCACGGCTGACGAGCGCGACGAGCACCGCGATCGTCCCGGAGAGCGTGGCGCCGATGATCGGGATGAACGAAGCCAGGAAGACCAGCGCGGCGAGTGGTAACGCGAACGGCACCCGCAAGATCACGACAGCCAACCCGATCCCGAGCGCGTCGATGAACGCGACCAGCACGGTCGCCCGGACGTACGCCACGAGGGTCAACCAGGACCGCTCGCCGGCCTCGGCCACCTGCTCGCGCACCCCGCCCGGGAAGATCCGCACGACGTAGCGCCAGATCCGCTGGCCGTCGCGGAGGAAGAAGAACAGCGAGAACAGTACGAGGAACAGCCCGGCCAGGACATCGAGCGTGGCGGTCGCGGTGTCGACGGCACCGGAGGTGAACGTGCTGCGATTGTCGTTGATCCAGTTCTGGATCGACTGGAAGCCGTCATTGAGCTGCTGGTCGGACAGGTGCAGCGGCCCGGTCTCCAGCCAGTCCCGGATCTGCCGGATGCCGTCGCTGGCGTTCTGACCCAACTGCGGCGCGCCCTCGACGAACTGGCGGATTACCAGCGTGAGCACGCCGACGACCGCGGCCAGCCCTCCGACGAGAACGAGGGCGGTCGCCAGCGAACGCGGTACCTTGGCCCGCCGCAGCCAGCCGACCGCCGGGGACAGCAGCGCCGCGAGCAGCAGGGCGATGACCAGCGGCACGATCACCAGCTTGAGCCGGCCAACGATCGTGACGATAGCCACGGCCACCGCGCCGATCACGAGCATGCGCCAGGACCAGGCGGCCACGATACGCAGGCTGCGGGGCAGCGTACTGTCGTCCGCGCTCGTGGTCGAGTGATGGACGGGCGACGGTTCACCCCCGCGGACCGGCTCGGCGGGAACGACCTGCGGTTCCTCGGTGGCGGCGGCCCTCGCCTCCGCACGAGCGGCGCGCATCGACTCCCGCCCGGCCTCGTACGCGCGGCGGATGTTAGCGCGTGCCTGCTCGAAACGCCCCAAAACTCCACCCCCATGGCACCGACCTCTGCCTACGGTAGCCGGCCCTCGCCGAACCGCATCCCAGGTTCGGTCGCCTGGGGTCGCCGAGTACCGTCACGGTCGTGACCGCCGTACCCGCCGACACCACGTCCGCCCACGGCCTGACCGACCATACCGAAGGGCTTCCGATCCGGCTGTTGCACGACCGAGTCCTGGTCCGCCTGGAGGGCAACGAAGGCGAGCGTCGATCGGCAGCGGGCATCGTCATCCCGGCTACCGCCTCGGTCGGTCGCCGGTTGTCGTGGGCGACCGCGGTGGGAGTCGGCCCCCACGTCCGGTCGATCGTGGCCGGTGACCGGGTGCTGTTCGACCCGGACGACCGGTCCGAAGTGGAGCTACACGGGCGCGACTACATCCTGCTGCGTGAGCGGGACGTGCACGCGGTCGCCGCTCGCCGCGTCGAGCCCGACGCGACCGGTCTCTACCTGTAGGGCTGAGGTCCGTAGCCAGGGCCGTAGCCGGGTGGCGGCGCGCCGTAGCCGTATGCCGGCGGCGGCATCGGAGGCGCGGGGCGCAGCGGGATCGGCACGACCGGCACCGGCGGCGCGTCCAATGTCCGACGTGTCCCGTCCGGGAAGGTCAGCTGGTAGCGACTACCGTCCCAGAGCGCATTGGGCGTCTGCGGATCCCAGCCCGTGAACACCATCCTGCTGTTGGTGATCACGGCCAGCAGTTGCGGCTCGTCCACGGCGCTGATACTGGCGTCCTTCGGGCTGCGGTCCAGCCCGCGCTCCATCCCGTCGCGCAGGACCGCGAGGCGGGTCGCCGCGGCCTGGTACTCGCGCATCGCCTTCAAGCCCGGTTCGCCCGCGACCCGCTTGGCCCAGCGGCGCGCCGAGTACCGCCGCCCGAGCGTGCCGAGCGCGGCCACCTCCGGCGGGGAGAACCAGCCGGCCCGGACGTACGCCGGCAGCACCCGTTCGGTCACCCGGCCCTCGCGTGACCGCAGCCAGATGGCCACGCCCGTCATGATCATGAAGATCGGCATCATCACGGCGAAGTAGCCGTACAGGAACACCAGCAGCTCGCCCGAGTTCGCGGTCACCGTGGCCATCAGGTTCCATGCGCCGTGCAGGCCCATCGCGGCCAGCAGCCCGGCTATCGGTGCGAAGAACCGGATCCGCCGATCCGCCGAGCGCGCCGCCACACCCAGCCCGATGCCGGTCATCGACGTGAACAGCGGGTGCGCGAAGCCCGTCAGCACGATGCGGGCGATGAACAGCTGGATCACGGCCTGGGCGCCGGAGGCCGGACCGTACTGCTCGGCGCCGGACGCGTACCCTAGCCCGCCCAGGTACAGGATGTTCTCCACCATCGCGAAGCCGGTGGCTGATAGTCCACAGTAGACGATGCCGTCGGTGATCCCGGAGAACTGCCGCCGCCGGAATATCAGCAACAGGATCGGGAAGAGCGCCTTCATCGTCTCCTCGATAAACGGCGCGACGAACACGCCTACGAGGTCGACGGAGAGGCCGGTCTGTTCGAGGAGGATCTCGGCGCCGCTGTTCACGAAGTACGCCATCAGCGTCGCGACGCAGGCGCCCCAGAAGAAGCAGATCACCAGGTACCGCAACGGCTCCGGCTCGTACCGGTCCAGCCAGAAGAAGATGCCGACCAGTACCGGTACCGGCAGGATCGCCGCACAAAGCCCGACGATCAGCGCGGTGAGGCCGATGTGGTAGCCCACGATGCTGAGCAGCACGATGCCGCTGATCGCGATACCCGCGATGAAACCACCCAACAGCAGGCCGCGCACCCAGGCCGGCTGGCGCGCCGATTCGGTCTGCGGTATCTGCTGTTCGAACGCCTGTGCCGGCAGGGTCATGGCGACGTCCAGCGAAGCGGACGTCGCCATGACCGGCATAGCGTCATCGTCATGACGCCAGCTTACCGACCATGAGCGTCCTTGTCGGGTGACGCTTTCGCCCTTGCTGGTGAGGGGGTTCGTGGCAGGTGAGCCGCCCGGCGGATCAGCCGGTTGGCATCCGCTGACGGCAGGCCGGTCGCGTTCAGCAGGTCGGTGGCGATCGACCGGATCTGGGCCACCACCACACTGCCGGAGAATCCGACACCGTCGGCGTACGCCGTGGCCGCCTCGCGGACGGCGCGCAGCGCCAGCTCGTGCGTGTGCCGGGGCTCGACCCCGTCGTTCAGCTCGCGCCGCAGCTCGCGTACCGCCTCCGCCAGCGTGGCCGGTGCCGCGATCAGCGGCTCGGGCAAAGGTTCGGCGTCCTGCAGCAGTGTCACGCACCGGCGGGCGAGCAGACGGGCGTTGCGCAGGGCGTGGGTGATGTGCTCGGCCGCATCGACGTACTGCGACAGCGCCCCTCGAGCCCGCCACCGCAGCGGGGCGAGCGTGGCGGTCTCGCGACCCGCGCCCAGCGCGTCCTGGAACCTGGTGAGATCGCTCTCCCCTGCCCGCATGTCGCCCAAGGCCGCCCCCGCCGCGGCCGGATCCCGAGCCGCGAGAGCGGCCGCGGAGTCGAGCAGCCCTTCGGCGAGCATGTCGAGCGCCGGCCCGGCCGCCCGGGACACCACCGTCAACGGGTTGACCGGCAGCAGCAACGCCATCACCGCGAGCGCGACGACACCACCGATCAGCGCGTCGATGAACCGGCCGTAGTAGATGCCGGTCGTCGGCGGGGCGAGAGTCGCGACGAGGACGGCCGAGGAGGCGGACTGGGTCAGCAACGGCGCGGTACCGCCGACGAAGACCGCGGCGAGCACGGCCAGCGTCACGACCACCCCGATCTGCCAGGCTCCGGTACCGACCAGCGCGATGAACGCGTCGCCGACGGCGATACCGATGGCCACCCCGAGCACCAGCTCGGCGGCGCGGCGCAGCCGTTGCCCGATCGAGACGCCCAGCGTGATGACCGCGGCGATCGGGGCGAAGAACGGCTGCGGGTGCCCCAGGACCTCGTGCGCCAGCAGCCAGGCGAGCGCCGCGGCCAGCCCGGTCTGCGCGGCGAGCAGAGCATTGACGCGTAACCGGTGCCAGCGGTCGCGCAACGTCACCTTCGTGCTGAGCGTCGGCGCGCCGACGCCCGGACCCGAGGACCGGGCGGGTACCGCGAGGCCGAACAGCTCAGCGGCCATACGCTCGACAGTACCGCCGCGACCCGCGCGACAATCCCTGGATGGACATACTGCTCTCCCGCTGGCGCGCTGTGCTGGGCGGTGGCGCTGATCCGGCCACTGTGGACAGTACGGGTACCGAGCTGCTGGATCGCTGGCGCGAACCGCACCGGCACTACCACACCGTGGACCACCTGACCACCGTACTGTCCATAGTGGAGCGATTCGGCGGGTCAGCGGCGGTGGAGCTGGCCGCGTGGTACCACGACGCGGTGTACGACCCGCGGGCCGCGCCCCCGGCCAACGAGGAGGCCAGCGCCGAACTCGCGGCGCGCCAGCTTCCCGACTTGGGTGTCCCACCGGACACGGTCGACGAGGTGTGTCGGCTGATCCGGTTGACGGCCGGCCACGCCGCCGAGCCGGGTGACCCGAACGGCGCCCTGCTCTGCGATGCCGACCTCGCGATACTGGCCGCGGGCGAGCCGGCCTACGACGCCTACGCCGCCGCGGTCCGGCGCGAGTACGCCCACGTGCCCGACGACGCCTTCCGGCTCGGCCGGGCCGCCGTCCTGCACCACCTGCTCGGGCTCCCACAGCTGTACCGCCTCCCGCAGCCGCATGCCGAATGGGAAGCCAAGGCCCGCGCGAACTTGACGCGCGAACTTACGCGCCTCGCCGCCACCCCCCTGGGTTGATCATGAAGTTGGTGTGACGACACGCCGTCCACACCGAAACTAAGTTCATGATCAACGGGGTCGGGGTCGGGGTCGGGGCGCGGGGCGACGGCGCAGGCCTGCGGCGTACAGAAGCGTGACGATTTCGCGGGACGGGACCAACTGGGCGCCCAGCCAGACGGCGGTCTGGAAGTGGCTGGCGGGGAGGTCGTAGTGGTCGCCGTCGAAGGCGCGGCCGGGCAAGCCCAGCAGCTCGGCGAACGCGTGCAGCTCGGCGAGGGCGACATCACTGACGAGGTGGGACCACAGCCGCCCGTGAGCCGGCCACCGGGGAAGATCAAGGTAGATCACGAGATAGCCTCGCTTCATGATTGACGAGCTGCTGGCCGTACTCCCGCCGGAGGCTGTCGTCACCGATCCTGACCTGCTGCGGCTGCACGCGCGCGACGAGGCGGACCTGTGTGCGGCCGGCTCCCCGGCGGTCGTCACGAGGCCCCGCACGACCGAGCAGGTCCAGGCGATTCTGCGGATCGCGACGCTGCACGGCGTACCTGTCGTGCCGCAGGGCGCCCGTACCGGGCTCGCCGGTGCCGCCAACGCCGTCGACGGCTCGATCGTCCTGTCGCTGACCGCGATGGACCGCATCGTCGAGATCGATCCGATCAACCGGATCGCGGTCGTCGAGCCGGGCGTGGTCAACGCGGTGCTGAACCGGGCCGTCGCCGAGCACGGCCTGCGCTACCCGCCCGATCCGGGCTCCTGGGAGACGTCCACGATCGGCGGGAACGTCGCCACGAACGCGGGCGGCATGTGCTGCGTCAAGTACGGCGTCACGACCGACCACGTGCTCGGCCTCGAGGTCGTGCTCGCCGATGGTGAGCTGCTCCGGTGCGGACGGCGTACGCCGAAGGGCGTGGCCGGCTACGACCTCACCCGGCTGTTCGTCGGCTCCGAGGGCACGCTCGGGGTGATCACGCAGATCACGGTAGCCCTGCGGCCGGTCGCCGAGGAGGCGCTGACTCTGGTGGCCGTGTTCCCCACAACGGCCGCCGCCGGTGCCGCGGTCAGCGGGATCGCCGCCGCCGGCGCCACGCCCAGCCTGCTCGAGCTGCTGGACCAGGTGCACCTGCGGGCGATCGAGGCGTACCGGCCGATGGGTCTGCGGACCGACGCCAAGGCGCTGCTGCTCGCGGCGTGCGACACGGGCTCCCGGGCGGCCGATGACCTGGCCCGCATCGCGACCCTGTGCGAGGACGCCGGTGCCGCCGAGGTGTACACCGCCACGGACGCCGCCGAGGCGGCCGCGCTGCTGCAGGCCCGCCGGCTGGCCCACCCGGCGATGGAGGCGTTGGCGCGGGCGACGTACCCCGACGGCAACGGCGGCATGGTCATCGACGACGTCGCGGTACCGCGGTCGCGGCTGGCCGAGCTGCTCAGCGGGGTCGAGCGAATCTCGGCGGAGTACGGCATCCCGATCGGCGTCGTCGGGCACGCCGGGGACGGCAACGTTCACCCGAACCTCGTCGTCGATCGGGCCGATCCGTCCAGTGTGGACGCCGGCCAGCGGGCGTTCGACGCCATCATGGCGCTCGGCCTGTCCCTCGGCGGTACCTGTACCGGTGAGCACGGCGTCGGGCTCCTCAAGCGCGAGTGGCTGGCCAACGAGCTGGGTCCGGTGGGCATGCGCGTACATCGGGCGATCAAAGAGGCATTGGATCCGGACGGGATTCTCAACCCGGGAAAGGTGTTCTGACCGCGTCCGCCGTGTGGTCGTCGGGTTGGCGTTGCGACTCCCGCTCCGCCTCGATCTGTCCGAGGTAGTGCCGCACCTCACGTTCCACAGTGGACCGATCCCAGCCGAGTACCGAGCCCATCAGCTCGGCGGCTTCCCGCGCCGACTCGACACCCCGGTGCTCCGTCTCGATGGATATCCGGGTACGCCGGGTCAACGCGTCCTCCAGGTGCAGCGCACCCTCGGCACGGGCCGCGTAGACGATCTCCGCCGCGAGGTACTCCGGCGCCCCCGGCAGCGGCCGGCCGAGCGCCGGGTCGGAGGCCACCAGCGACAGCACGTCGGTGGTGAGAGTGCCGTACCGCTCCAGCAGGTGCTCGAACGCACCGACCGGCACCCCGTGCCGGCGCGCGAGGTCGGCCCGGTCCCGCCACATCGCCGCGTACCCGTCGGCACCGAGCAACGGTATCTGATCCGTCCACGATGGACGGACGCCGTTGCCCAACCGCCGGGCGGCCCGGTCCACGACATCCGCCGCCATCACCCGGTACGTCGTGTACTTCCCGCCGGCCACCAGCATCAGCCCGAGCATGGGCTCGACGACGGCGTGCTCCCGGGACAGGGCCGAGGTGACTTCGTCCTCACCCGACAGCAACGGGCGCAGGCCGGCGTACACGCCTTCGATGTCCTGCGCCCGGACGGGCCGGTCGAGCACCCGGTTCACCTGACTGAGCAGGTACTGGATGTCGCTCGCCGACGCGGCCGGGTGAGCGCGGTCGAGCGCCCAGTCGGTGTCGGTGGTACCGATGATCCAGTGCCCGCCCCATGGGATCACGAACAGCACCGATGTCGGCGTACGCAGGGTCAGGCCCACCTCGCCGGTGATCGCCGATCGCGGTACCACGATGTGCACGCCCTTGGACGCGCGCACCCGCAGCCCCGGCCGCGCATCCGGCAGCATCGCCGAGATGTCGTCGCTCCACACCCCGGTCGCCGCGATGACCGTGCGCGCCGACACGTCGAACTCCGTCGAGGTCTCCTCGTCCCGCACGCGTACCCCGGTCACCTCGCGCGCGTGCCGCAGCAGGTCGACCACGCGCGCGCTGGTGACGACGGTCGCGCCGAGGCTCGCCGCCGTACGGGCCAGCGTCACCACGAGTCGGGCGTCGTCCACCTGGCCGTCGTAGTACCGGATCGCCCCGGACAGCGTGTCGGGCCGCAGGGACGGGAACACCCGCCGGGCCTGGCTCCGCGTGAGGTGCCGGTGCACCGGCATGCCGCGCAACCCGCGCAACCCGGCGAAGGCGTCGTAGAGGGTCAGCCCGGTGCCGTAATAGAAGCGGTGCCAGGCCCGCGCGGCCAACCCGGACGACTCCAGCGGTACGAGGAACGGCACCGGCCGCACGAGATGCGGGGCGAGCCGGGTGGTGAGCAGCCCGCGCTCCCGCAACGCCTCGTGGACGAGCCCGAACTCCAGCTGTTCGAGGTACCGCAGCCCGCCGTGGATGAGCTTGCTGGATCGGGACGACGTACCGGCGGCGAGGTCGCTCGCTTCGACGAGGGCGACCGAGAGGCCGCGGGACGCCGCGTCGAGTGCGGCTCCGGCGCCGGTGACCCCGCCGCCGATGACGAGCACGTCGAACCGCTGCCGGGCCAGGCGAGCAACGTCGTCGATCCGCCGCTGCGGGGACAATGCGCCGGCCGTGTAGCGGGATACCCCGGGATCTCGCACCTGTCTACCGTACGTTGACGCGCGTCGTACCGTGGCTCACATGTCAGCTCCCGAACAGCGTGGCTCGACTGGCGCGGTGGTCGCGACCGTGTTCGCCGGAATCGGCACGGTCGGAGTTGTGGTCGGCGGCCAGTTCGCCGCCTGGCTCGGCGAGCAGCTGCCGCTGGCCGAGGGCCGTGCGCCGTGGCCCTGGCTCTGGCCGGTGACGGCCGTGGCGCAGGCGCTGCTGATCGGCGTACCCGCGCTGGCGCTGGCCCTGGTGCCGCGGTCGCCGGCGGTCCGCGCGGCCGGTCGGGCGTGGGCCTTCGGCGCGCTGGCGCTCGCGGTTCTGGGCTCGTTGCGCGCTGTCCCGGTACTGCAGCAGGAGCTCTATCTCGCGTTGCTGGCGGGCGCGGCGGCGGCCATGGCGGCGGTTTTGCGACGCCGTGCGCCGCGGGATTCCCCGGCGCCGGGCGGCGTGTTGTTCGCCGCCGCCGCCAGCCTCGCGTGCCTGCTCCCCTGGGTCTGGCTCGGCGCGCTCGGCGGCCTGCTCGAGACGCTGCTCGCCGCGGCGGCCGCGCTCGCCGTCGGCTGGCTCGCCTCGGCGGTGCTGTCCGCGAGCTTCTGGACGCCGTACGCGACCGCCGGACGCGCGCGCCTCGTCACGCTCGGGGGGCTGGTCGCCGGAGTCGCGCTGACCGAAATCGCGGCCGGCACCGGTGCGAGCGGTGTGCAGCTGTCGATGCTGTGCGTGTTGCCGCCGCTGGCGTTCACCGCCGCGGCGCTGCACCTGTGGAGCGTGCGGTGGCCGCTGTACGCGCTGGCCGCCTTCGGCCCGCTCGCTTTCGTGGACCCCGAGGAGACCTGGCTGATCCTCAACGGGTCCGATCTGGACGTCGCCTGGTGGGCGACGCTGGCCGCGTTGCTCACGCTGGTCGTCGCACTGCTGGTCGGCGTCGTCGCGCTGGTCGTTCTCGTGACCGGCGCCAGGCCCATAGGCGCGGCCCCCCGGCGACGCGGCGTGGCGGCGGCCACCGCCGGCGCCGTCCTCGCTACGACGATCGTCGGGTACGCGTTCGCGGGCCAGCCTGGCCTCCACGGCGACCGGCTGTTCGTGGTCCTGCGCGAACAGGCCGATCTGTCCGGCCTTGCCCAGCTCACCCCGCGCGACGAGCGCGTCCGGGCGACGTACCGGAGGCTCGTGGAGCACGCCGACCGCACCCAGGCGCCGTTGCGCGCCGAGCTGAACCGGCTGCATCTGGCGTACCGACCGTACTACCTCGTCAACGGCATCGAGGTGCACGGCGGCTCAGCCGTCCGCGCCTGGCTCGAGCGACGGTCCGATGTGGACCGGGTGCTCCTCAGCCCGCTCCTGCGCCCGCTGCCGGCGCGCGGGCCGATGCTGCTGCCCGCGGCGGATGCGCCCACTGGTCCATTATGGAACGTCGAGCTGATCGGCGCCGACAAGGTATGGCGGACCGGCGTGACCGGTCGGGGCATCGTAGTCGGCAGCTCGGACTCCGGTGTGGACGGTGCACACCCGACACTCGCCAACGGGTTCCGGGGCGGGGACGACTCGTGGTTCGACCCGTGGAACCACAGCCGCGTACCCACCGACCACATTGGACACGGGACGCACACCGCCGGTACCGCGGTAGGTCGCTCGCCCACCGGCACGGTGCCCGAAGTGGCCGCCCCGGACGGGGTGTCCGAGCGCGGCGGCAACCCGATCGGCGTGGCCCCGGGCGCGCAGTGGGTGGGCTGCGTGAATCTCGACCGGGGTATGGCCAACCCGGCGTACTACCTCGACTGCCTGCAGTTCATGCTCGCCCCGTTCCCCGACGGTGCGGACCCGTTCCGGGACGGCCGGCCCGAGCGCGCGCCGCACGTCCTCACCAACTCGTGGGGCTGCCCGGCGCTGGAGGGCTGCGACCTGTCCTCCCTACGGCCGGCGACGGCGGCGCTGGCCGCGGCGGGCATCTTCATGGCGGTGGCGGCCGGCAACTCCGGCCCTTCGTGCGGCTCGGTGGACGACCCGCCCGCGCCGTACGAGGACGTGCTGACCGTCGGCGCGATCGACCGGCAGAGCCGCATCGCGAGCTTCTCCAGCCGCGGCCCGAGCCCACTCGGCCCGACCAAGCCGGACGTGGTCGCGCCCGGGGTGGACGTCCTGTCCGCGATCCCCGGCGGCCGGTACGCCGAACTGCCCGGCACCTCGATGGCCACGCCGCACGTGGCCGGGGTGGTGGCTCTGATGTGGTCGGCCAACCCCGCGCTGATCGGAGACATCGACCGGACCCGGCGGATCCTGCGCGACACGGCCGACCCGACGCTGCCGACGTTCGGCACGGGCGGCGACGACGACTGCGCGGGAGCTTCCAACGTCAGCGGGGCGGGAGTGGTCGACGCCGCGGCCGCGGTACAGGCGGCCCGCGCGGTCAGGTCAGCGGCACCAGGGCGCTGAGCGGGAGTCCGGCGCGCACCACGTCGGACACGTCGTTGTGCGGCGGCGGCGGGGCCAGTACCCGAACCGTCATGCCCGCCCCGCGCAAGGCGGCCAGGATGTCCTCGCCCCGGGCCAGCCCGGCCTGGTCGTTGTCGACGACGACGGTGACCTCCGGCCACGGCGCCAGCGTCCTCGTCCACGCCTCCTGCCACGGTCCCGACCCGTTGGGTGCGCACGTGGCGACGACGCCCAGCTCGCGCAGTGCCACGCAGTCGCTCTCGCCCTCGGTCACCGCGACCCACCGGGCGCCACGTGACCGGGCGACCAGCAGGCCCGGCACGTCGTAGAGCGGCAGCGCGGTCGGGTCGATGTCCCCGTGGGACGCGACCCAGCCGTTGCCGGCCGGCCGTTGCCAGCGGAACTCGCGGCGGCGCTGCTTGCTGAACGCGTCCACCCGCACCTGCCGTACCTTGCGGGCCAGCGGCCGCCCGGCCTCGTCGGTGTACACCCACGAGCCGGAGACCGGCTCGAAACGGTCCCGGACGCCTTGGCGGTCGCGTCGGACCCGAGCCCGGCGCGCCACGACTGTCCGGGCCGTGTCCACGGTGGACAGTTCGGCCAGCAGCCGGCCGAAGAACCCTGGCTGGCGCCCGCACCCGCCGTGGCAGAACACCAGCGGCCGGCCAGCGTCGTCGTCCACCATGAGCGACGGGTCGGCGTCGTCGTGCAGTGGGCAGTGCGCCCGCCAACCTCGGCCCGACCGCCGCGGCCGACACCCGGCCGCCTCCAGCCGGTCGAGGAGGGTACGGGTGTCGTACACGCGTACTAATGTACCTCGGTGTCGCGCAGCACGCGGAGCGCGTTGTGCCACGTCAGCTGGTCGAGGTCGGCCTCGGACCAGCCGCGGCGGGACAGCTCGGCGAGCAGGTTGGGGTAGCTGGCGACATCGGCCAGCCCGTCAGGTGGGGCCTGCATGCCGTCGAAGTCACCACCGAGTCCGACGTGCTCGATACCGGCCACCTCGCGCACGTGCTCGACGTGGTCGGCGGCATCGGCCAGGGTGCACGGCGGTCGGGGGTTCGCCTCGAGCCACGCGGTAGCGTCACCGGTCCGCTCCTCCTCCGCGATGTACTCCTCCATCCACACGCGACACTCCGCGTTGAGGAAGCCGGGGACGAACGTCACCATCACGACCCCGCCGCTGTCCCGTACCCGGCCGAGTATCCGATCCGGCACGTTGCGCGGGTGGTCGCACAGCGCCCGAGCCGACGAGTGGGAGAAGAAGGCCGGCGCGGTCGAGACGTCCAGCGCGGCGTCCATTGTGGACTCCGCGACGTGCGACAGGTCGACCAGCATGCCGAGCCGGTTGCATTCGCGGACGACCTCGCGACCGAAGTCCGACAGCCCGCCGACCGCGGGGGTGTCCGTGGCGCTGTCCGCCCAGGGGGTGTTGCGGCTGTGGGTCAGCGTCATGTACCGCACGCCGAGCTCGGACATCATCCGCAGCGTGCCCAGCGACGACGCGATCGAGTGGCCGCCCTCCATGCCCAGCAGCGACGCGATACGCCCGCTCTCGACCGCCGCGACCACCTCGTCGGCGGTCCGCGCCAACGCCAGGTCGGCCGGGTAACGCCGGACGAACGTGTGCACCGCGTCGATCTGCTCGAGGGTGGCGGCGACCGCGGAGTCGGCCAGTTCGCACGGCACGTACACCGACCAGAACTGCGCGCCCACGCCACCGGCCCGCAGCCGCGGCAGGTCGGTATGCAGCCCGCTGGCGGTCTGGTCGCGGCCGACGTCCAGCGCGTCGAAGTCGTACCGCACCCGGTTGCGCATTGCCCACATGAGGTCGTTGTGACCGTCGAAGACCGGCATGACGGGTAACCCTATGACGAAGGCGGGCCACCCCATAGGGATGGCCCGCCTTTGGACGAAGAATCAGAAGTCCATGTCGCCGCCGCCACCGGGGGCAGCGGGGGCCTTCTCCTTCTCCGGCTTGTCCGCCACCACGGCCTCCGTGGTGAGGAACAGGGCCGCGATCGAGGCGGCGTTCTGCAGCGCCGAACGGGTCACCTTGGCGGGGTCGATGATGCCCGCGGCGAGCATGTCGACGTACTCGCCGGTGGCCGCGTTCAGGCCCTTGCCCGGCTCGAGCGTGCGTACGCGCTCGACCACGACGCCGCCCTCGAGGCCGGCGTTGACCGCGATCTGGCGCAGCGGGGCGTCGAGCGCGACCTTGACGATCTGCGCACCGGTCGCCTCGTCACCGGTCAGGTCCAGCTTGTCGAAGGCGGTCTTGCCGGCCTGGACCAGCGCGACACCACCACCGGGGACCATGCCCTCCTCGACACCGGCCTTGGCCGCCCGCACCGCGTCCTCGATGCGGTGCTTGCGCTCCTTCAGCTCGACCTCGGTGGCCGCGCCGACCTTGATGATCGCCACGCCACCCGCGAGCTTGGCCAGCCGCTCCTGCAGCTTCTCGCGGTCGTAGTCGGAGTCGCTCTTCTCGATCTCGGCGCGGATCTGGTTGACCCGGCCCTGGATCTGGTCCGCGTCACCGGAGCCGTCGACGATCGTGGTCTCGTCCTTGGTGATGACGACCTTGCGGGCGCGGCCGAGCATGTCGAGCCCAGTGCTCTCCAGCTTGAGGCCGACCTCCTCGCTGACGACCTGGCCACCGGTGAGGATGGCGATGTCGGTCAGCATGGCCTTGCGGCGGTCGCCGAAGCCCGGAGCCTTGACGGCGACGGACTTGAAGGTGCCACGGATCTTGTTGACGACCAGGGTCGCCAGGGCCTCGCCCTCGACGTCCTCGGCGATGATCAGCAGCGGCTTGCCCGACTGCATGACCTTCTCCAGGATCGGGAGCAGGTCCTTGACCGCGGAGATCTTGCTGTTGACGATCAGGATGTAGGGGTCGTCGAGGACGGCCTCCATCCGCTCCGGGTCGGTGATGAAGTACGCCGAGATGTACCCCTTGTCGAAGCGCATGCCCTCGGTGAGCTCCAGCTCCAGGCCGAAGGTGTTGCTCTCCTCGACGGTGATGACGCCTTCCTTACCGACCTTGTCCATCGCCTCGGCGATGATCTCGCCTACGGTCTGGTCGGCGGCGGAGATGGCCGCGACCGAAGCGATCTGCTCCTTGGTCTCGACCTCCTTCGCGAGGTTGGCGAGCTCCTCCGCGACCGCGACCACGGCGGCCTCGATGCCCCGCTTGAGGGCCATCGGGTTGGCGCCGGCCGCGACGTTGCGCAGCCCCTCGCGCACCAGGGCCTGGGCCAGGACGGTCGCCGTCGTCGTGCCGTCGCCGGCCACGTCGTCGGTCTTCTTGGCGACCTCCTTGACCAGCTCGGCGCCGATCTTCTCGTACGGGTCCTCCAGCTCGATCTCCTTGGCGATGCTCACACCGTCGTTGGTGATGGTGGGAGCACCCCACTTCTTCTCGAGCACCACATTGCGGCCCTTGGGGCCCAGCGTCACCCTGACAGCATCGGCGAGGACGTTCATGCCCCGCTCGAGCCCACGGCGCGCTTCCTCGTCGAACGCGATGATCTTGGCCATACGGCGTTGTCCTCCTGGACACGTGCGGCGCACCGCGCCGACCGGCGCGACACACCGTTTTGTTCGCACGGTTACCGGAAGCTCGCTCACCACCCGTCCCGCGCGACCCGAGTGGGGTCGTGCCGCGACGGGCGGCGAACGGAACGTCCGCCGGCCGGGTCCGGACAGCCCGCGACGACTTTCCGCCGTTCCCCGACCTGGCACTCTCACGCTGAGAGTGCCAAACACTTGTTTAGCACTCTCCCCAGCCGAGTGCAAGCGCCGTTGAGCCGCTCACTACCGCACGGCGGTCCACAGGTCGTTGGTGGACAGCGGTTCCCGCGCACCCCGCGCCTCGGCGTACGTCACGAGCAGGCCGGCCAGCAGGACGGCACCGGTCAGCACCTGCAGCACGGCCGTGACCGCGCCGCCGAGGACCTCGCCGGCCGAGGTCGCACCTCCCCGGCTGACGGCCTCGCCGACGAGACCGGCGATCGAGCCGCCCACGAGGTTGACCCCTACCGCCAGCACGAGGAGCACGCCGATCCGGCCCAGAGCCCGCCGGAAGGAGGCCTGGACGAGCTTCATCGAGCGGCCGAACGGTATGGTGCCGCGCTCGAACATCAGCACGAAGCTGAACAGGCTCAGCGTCACCGCGAAGTACAGCCCGGGCAGCACGCACACGATCAGCCCGATCCCGACCACCAGGCCGTACCCCAGGAACCAGGCCCACATCGGCAGCGCCCGGCGCAGGCCGGCCCGCAGCGCCAACCCCAGCGGCGCAGGCTCACCGGCGGCCGCGGCCGTGACCGCCCAGATGCCCGCTCCCCAGCCGACGGCATTGGCGATGCTGCTCAGGAGTACCGCGCCGATGAAGGCGAGCACGCCGAACGTGGTCACCACGGAGTCGTCCGCCGACCGTACCGAGAAGTACGCCATGCCGGCCGCGGCACTGACCACGGCCAGGAGGATGCTCGGTACCCCGACCGTCAGCGCCAGGATCACGAGCAAGCTCCGCCCACTGCGCCGCAGCACGCCCATCGTCCGGTCCAACCAGGCATCAACCGTGGAGTTGGCCGGCGGTACGAGCGGGTCGTTGGCCACGTCGGAGGTGGGGTGCGAGGGGATGCTCATGGTCGCTGGACTCTACCGATACATGACGTAGGGCACCGCCCTCGTCAGCGAGGAACGGTGCCCCGGCGTGGTGTGTGATGTCCGAACGACCGCCGCGAGGATCGCGGGCCGGTCACGCGATGAGGCGAACCTTCTCCGCCTGCGGACCCTTCTGGCCCTGCGCAATCTCGAACTCGACGCGCTGTCCGTCATCCAGCGACTTGTAGCCGTCCATCTCGATCGCCGAGAAGTGGACGAACACGTCCTGCCCCCCGTCGACGGCGATGAAGCCATAGCCCTTCTCGCTGTTGAACCACTTGACGGTGCCCTGTGCCACGGTGCACTTCCTCACTTCGATGGTGCTGGGTCAACCGACCCCCGGCCGCAGCGCTCGCTCGCCGGGGCCGCACCCTGTCGCTCGTCTGGGTGGAAGAGTCGAAAGACGGCGGCCGAAATCGCACGCTACACCAGGAGGAGCGACCGCGCACGGCCCTAAATCGGACAGCAGGGGACACCCGGCATGCCAGGATGGCTCGATGGGTGGGGCACCGGACGTGCGGCGCGTGGTCGCCGATGACGCCGCTCGGCTGCGCGCCCTGCGCATCGAGATGCTTGCCGACGCCCCGTTGGCCTTCCTCGAGACGCTGGACGAAGCGGCCGCACGGCCGCACGAGGAATTCCGCCGGGCCATCGCGGCACGGGCTACCGGCGACGACTGGGCGCAGTTCGTCGCCGACGACGGTCGCCGCCTCGTCGGGCACGCGGCCGGGATGGCGGCCCGAGAGTCGGGTACGACTCTGCTCGTCGCCGTCTATGTCACTCCGGCGCACCGGGGCACCGGCCTGCTGGAACGGCTCGTCGAGGCCGTGGCCCACTGGTCGCGCGCAGCCGGGCGGCACCGGCTCGCCCTGGAGGTCGTCACCGGCAACAACCGGGCGGTACGGGCCTATGAACGATTGGGCTTCGTCGACACCGGTACCCGATCTCCGCACCCCCGGATCCCGGTACTCACCGAACTGACGATGACCCGCGAGTGCTGACTGCTTGCCAAGAACCAAACGTCAGACATGTCGGCGGGACTGCACGATGCGGAACCGTCCCGCGACGTAGGCGCCGTCGGTCAGCGACGCGTTGGCCGCCGGGTTGGCCCCGCTGGCGTGGAAGTCGCTGAACGCCGCTGACTGGTTGACGAAGACGCCACCGGTCAGGTTGCAGGACAGGTGTACCCCGGCCTCCAGCGCCGCCTCCTCCGCCTCGTCCAGCACGCCGGCGTCGGTCGAGTACACCGACGCGGTGAGCGCCCCCTTCGCGCCGACGGTCTTCCGGAAGATCTCCAGGCTCTGGTCGGTCGAGTCGGTGGCGATGACGAACGAGATGGGTCCGAACCACTCACTGCCATAGGTCCCTTCCGCGTCCGCCGGCAGCTTCACCACGGTCGGGGTACGGACGATGGCCTTGTCGTAGGACGGGTGGTCCAGTTCGCGGGAGTCCAGCACGACCTCGCCGACGCTCTTGACCTCGTCCAGCCGGCGCAGTACGCCGTCGTTGGCGATCGCGCCGGTCAGCTCGACCGCGCGGGCGGGGTCACCGGTCAGCTTGCCAACCGCCGCGGCGATACCGGAGGCCACCTCGTCGAAGGACTTGTGCCCCTCGTCGGTGGTGATGCCGCCGGCCGGTACCAGGATGTTCTGCGGCGTCGTGCACATCTGTCCACTGTAGAGAGTCAGAGAGAAGCCGATGTTGCGCAGCATGCCGGCGAAGTCGTCCGTCGAGTCGACGACGATCGTGTTGACCCCGGCCTTCTCGGTGTAGACGACGGCCTGCCGGGCGTTCGCCTCGAGCCAGTCGCCGTACTCCGTCGAGCCGGTGAAGTCGACGATGCGTACCTCCGGCCGGGTCGCGAGCACCGACGCGAGCTTCTCGCCGGGCGCCTCGGCGGCCAGCAGGACGAGGTTCGGGTCGAAGCCGGCCTCGGCCAGCACCTCGCGGGCGTACCGCACGGTGACCGCGAGCGGCAGCACGGCCCGCGGGTGCGGCTTGACGATGACGGGGTTGCCGGTGACCAGCGACGCGAAGAGGCCCGGGTACGAGTTCCAGGTCGGGAACGTGTTGCAGCCGACCACGAGCGCCACCCCGCGCGGTACCACGTGGAAGGTCTTCGACATGCGCAACGGGTCGCCCTTGCCGGCCGGCTTCTCCCACTCGGCCTTCGCCGGGTGCCGGGTCATCTCGGCGTACGCGTACGCGACCGCTTCCAGCGCCCGGTCCAGCGCGTGCGGTCCGCCGGCCTGGAACGCCATCACGAACGCCTGCCCGGTCGTGAAGTGCACGGCGTTGGCCAGCTCGAAGACGTGCTTGTGCAGCCGGTCGAGGATCTCCAGACAGACGCCTGCGCGGGTATCCGGACCGGCGTCCCGCCACGCGGGCATGCCGGCGCGCGCCGCGGCCATGAGGGTGTCGACGTCGGCGTGCGGGTAGGCCACGTTCAGGTCGACGCCGAACGGCGAAGACTCGGTGGCCACCCGGTCGCCCGTGCCCGGCTGGTCGAGCGGGAAATCCTTGCCCAGGTACGCGTCGAAGGCCGCGCGCCCGTCGGCCGCCGCGGTCTCGCCGTACACCTTGGGGCTGGGCGACTCGGGATAGGCCGACCAGTAGCCCCGGTCGGCGATCGCGGCGAGGGCACGCTCGAGGGTCTTGGCGTGCAGGTCGTACATGGGGTGCGGGGTCTCCGTCATGCCGCCCATCATGCCCGAACCAGGTCGCCTCCGGAGTCGGCGGGTGTAGCCGGCAGCTCACGCATTGTGCGTAGCGGGGACAGGTACACCGGCAGGAACGCCACGCAGGCGCCGATCGAGCCGATCCAGATGCTCTGCCGTACCCCGACCCACTCGCCGAGTACGCCGCCGAGCAAGCTGCCCAGCGGCATCGTGCCCCAGACGAGGAAGCGCATCGTGGCGTTCATCCGACCGAGCAGGCGCTCCGGCGTGAGCCGTTGCCGGAAGCTGACCTGGGTGATGTTGTAGACCACGCCGCCGAACGCCGACACCGCGAAGCCGGCGGCGGCCAGCCAGAGCAGCAGTCCGGGTCGCGCGAGCGGCAGCAGCAGGGAAAACGGCGTCGTCACGCCGATCGAGAGCCAGATCGTGGGACCCTGGCCGAGCCAGCGGACGACCCGCGTGGCGCTGAACGCCCCGACGAGCCCGCCGATCGCGCTGACCGAGAAGACCAAGCCGATCATGCCGGCACCCAACCCCAGCTCGTCGGCGAGCAGCACGATGACCATCGCGGCGAGCATGGAGCCGAAGAAGTTCGCCGTACCGGTGCACATCGCGATCGACCGGAGCATCCGGTTGTGCAGGACGAACCGCAGGCCTTCGGAGATCTCCCGGCCGAGGTGTGCGTCCGGCGCCCGCTCCGGCTTCGCCTCCCGCTTGCGGATCAGCCCGACGAACAGCGCCGAGCCGACGAAGCTGACGGCGTCGACGGCTACCGCCACCGGCGCGGTGATCGCCTGGATGAGGAACCCGGCCACGGTCGGTCCGGCGATCTGGTTGACCCCGCGGACGGCCTCGAGCTTCGCGTTGCCCTCGACCAGGTTCTCGGTACCGACCAGGTGTGGCAGGTAGCTCTGGTACGCGACGTCGAAGAAGACCGTCAGCACACCGGTGAGCAGCCCGACGACGTACAGCTGCCCGATCGTCAGCTCACCGAACCAGTACGCCACCGGGACCGAGCCCAGCAGCAGCGCCCGGCCCACGTCGCCGGCGATCAGCACGTTGCGCCGGCGCATCCGGTCGACCCAGGCGCCGGCCGGTAGCCCGACGAGCAGGAACGCCAGGAACTCGAACGTGACGAGCAGCCCGACCTGGAACGGGCTCGCGTTCAGCGTGATGACCGCCACCAGGGGCAGCGCGAGCTGCGAGACCTGCGTACCGACCTGACTGATCGTGTCGGCCACGAAGAGCTGCCGGAAGTCGTGGTGGCGCAGTAGGCCGAGCGAGAGGCGCATGCGAGGCAGCTTGGTTGAGTGATTGGGTAAAGTCAACCAGTTAGTCTGCTGGCATGGCTATGACCGGTCGGCGACCCGCTACCGAGGCCGAGGCGCGCGCACTGGCGTCAGCGGTCCGCCTGCGGATCCTGCGACTGTGCCTGGACCGGGCACTGACCAACAAGGAGATCGCCGGGCGGCTCGGTGTCCACCCGGCGACCGTCCTGCACCACGTGCGCACGCTCGTCACCACCGGCTTCCTCGTCGCGGAGGAGGAGCGGCGGGGCGCCCGGGGCGCGCGCGAGGTCCCGTACCGGGCCACCGGCAAGTCCTGGGTCGTCGACGTCGAGGAGTCCGAAGGCCAGGCCGCCAGCGGCCTCGGCCAGGCGATGCTCGACGCCTTCCTGGCCGAGGTACGCCTGGTCGACCTGGACCGCGACGCCGGTCTCAGCCGGCTCGGGTTGCGGCTGTCCGACGACGAGTTCACCGAGCTGCGCCGCCGCCTGGCCGAACTGCTCGAGGAGTACAAGAACCGCCCGCTGACGCCCGGCGGCACCGCGTACTCCGTCTTCCTGTCCGTGCACCCAGACGTCACCCGCGACTAGAACTCCAGCTGCCAGTTGACCCACGAGTCGATCGGGCGGAAGCCCATGGCCTCGTTGATCGAGATCATGTGCTTGTTCACCGCCGCGTTCCACGTGTCGATCACCCGGAACTCGGGCTCGTGCGCCAGCGCGTACCGAAGATTCTCGATCTTCGCGATCATGCCTAGCCGGTGGCCGCGGTGATTGGGCTCGACGATCGTGATCCACTGCCAGCCGTGGTCGAGGACCGACTTCTCCGAGCCGATGGCGGTCAGCGAGACCAGGCGTCCGCTCTCCTCGTGCACGATCCCGGTCGAATACGAACGGACCCCCTGCGCCTGGCGCTGCGCTTCGCCCTCGCGAATGCGCTCGACGTCCACCTTCTCCGGCTCCCACTTGATGTCGCCCAGCGGCGCATCGGTGATCATCCGGGAGTCGAGGTAGGCGACGTCGGCCGCGTACTCGTCCGGCACCCGGTCGCGCCACTGCACGAGCCGGTAGCCGTCCGCCCGCTCCAAGCCCTCGGCGAGCAGCTTGTCCAGCAGCGCATTATCCAATGTGGACAGATCGAGCCGCCGCCGTACTTCACCCAGTGCGTTGCTCGCACCCATCGCCGCCGCGAACGCGCCGCCGGCGCCGTCGCGCTCAGGCCCTCCCGGCATCGTCTCGACGGTCATTCCGACCGTCCGCTTGCGGCCATCCGCCTTCAGAAAATCGATCGCGTACGCGTACATCGCGCGCCCGACACCACGACGGCGATAGGCGGGATGGACCGTGATCTCGAGATCGGAGTTCTCGAGGTTGTCGAGGATGGGCAGCCACGTCAGCATGTAGCCGACCATCGTGTCGCCCGCGTGCGCGACGAACGCGGTCACGCGAGTCGACTTGCGCGGGAAGCGCAGAGCTCCGGCCAACCAGTGTCGACACGGTTCCGGCATGTCTGGCACGTCCGCCCGCCGTGCCGCATCGAGGAGACGGACCGCCTCGTCGATAGCGGCGTCGTCGGCCGGATCCAGAGCGGTGATGGCGAGTTCCATATCTCGCAGGGTCCCCCGTGGACGGTCGATCGCGCGACCTATATACGTTGGTCGGGAGGACGCTCGCACGACGCCTCCGGCGCCGGGTCGCGGGGTCCTGATGAAAGTTGCCAAGCTCAAGCTGGTACCCAAACCATCTGGACCCTGCGGCGATACGTCCTCCCGCACCGAGCATCCTGCAGGGGTCCGCTCCTCGCCGTCAAGTCCTCCGGTGGGCGTTTTTCGACGGACGGCATAGCGGTGGCTACACACAGCAATATCCGATGGCCCGAACGGGTGACTTCGAGCCGCCGATCAACTGAGTCAAAAGGCACGATGTGGTATATGGTCGCGCTCCCAGAAAGGTCCGGAATCGCATACGTTCGGTAGTGGTGTAGCGGGAAACTCAGCTAAGAATTCCCGCCTCGCGAGCGGCCCGCAGCGAGGGCCTGACCCGGTATGTGGGACCGACGATCTCCGCGACGGCATCGATGGTCTTCAGTCCGTCGCCGGTGTTGAGGACAACCGTCTCGGCGTCCGGATCGAGCCGACCGCCGTCGACCAACTTGCGCAGCACGGCCACGGTGACACCGCCGGCGGTCTCCGCGAAGACCCCCGTGGTTCGCGCCAGCAGCCGGATCCCGTCGAGGATCTCGCCGTCGTCGGCGTAGTCCATCCAGCCGCCGGACCGGCGTACCGCCTCCAGGGCGTAGAGTCCCGCCGCCGGGTCACCGATGTTCAGCGACTTCGCGATCCCGGTGGGCCGCACCGGCGTGATGGTGTCGGTACCCGCGTGCAGCGCCACGGCGATCGGATTGCAGCCGGCGGACTGCGCACCGAAGACCCGCCACCCCTGCGCCGGCGGCTCGACCAGCCCGATCTCGACCAGCTCGGCGAATGCCTTGTCCACCTTGGTCAGCAGCTCACCCGAAGCCATCGGAATGACCACCTGCGCCGGTATCCGCCAGCCGAGCTGCTCCACCACCTCGTAGCCGAGCGTCTTCGAACCCTCGGCGTAGTACGGACGCACATTCACGTTGACGAACGCTGTGTCCTCGAACTCGTCGGTCTCCACGAGCTCTCCACAGAGCCGGTTCACGTCGTCGTACGAGCCGTCGATCGCCACCAGGTCTCCGCCGTACACCGCGGTCGTCACTACCTTGCCGGACTCCAGATCGGACGGGATGAACACCATGGACGGCAGCCCGGCCCGGGCCGCGTGCGCCGCGACCGAGTTCGCGAGATTGCCGGTCGACGCACAGGCGACCCGGGTGAAGCCGAGCCCGCGGGCGGCGGTCAGCGCGATCGACACGACCCGGTCCTTGAACGAGTGCGTCGGGTTGGCCGAGTCGTCCTTTACCCATACCGGCGCGCGGATGCCGAGCTCGGCCCCCAGCGCAGGCGCTGTTATCAGCGGGGTGAGGCCGGGGTTCAGCGTGACCCGCGTCGCGGGGTCCTGGCCGGCGGGCAGCAGTCCGGAGTACCGCCAGATGTTCGCCGGGCCGGCGGCGATCTGCTCGCGGGTCACCCGGCGCAACGCGTCGAGGTCGTAGCCGACCTCCAGCGGGCCGAAGCACTCGTAACAGGCGTGCTGCGCGGCGAGCGGGTAGGTGGCCGCGCAGCCACGACAGACCAGTTCCCGGGCGGGCGTTGCGGTAGGGGTATCGACGATCGTCGTCATGGTCCTTCCTCTCATCTTCCCCCGGCAAGCGGGGACGGAGTTGGCACCTGCCGCGCCGAAACATCGGAAGCGGTGGTTGCCGGGGCGTCATCGGGCCGTATCCCTCAGCCCCTCTGGATGAGGTATGAAGTTGTGCTGCGCATCATACCCGACCCCTGCTTTTCTGGGGTTGATCATGAACTTAGTTTCGGTGTGGGCGGCGTGTCGTCACACCAACTTCATGATCAACGGGGTGGGGGTGGGCGGTACGGCGTAGTTTCGGCTAATGCACCCGGTGGCGCGTGCGTGGTTCGAACGGCGTACCTCGACGGCGGGGGACTGGGCGGTAGACCGGCTCGTGTCCGCCAAGGCCCGCGGGTCCCACCGGGTGAGCGTCGTGCTGCCCGCGCTGGACGAGGAGCCGACGGTCGGCGACATCGTGGCGGGGATCGTCGCGCTGGCCGACCGTACCGGGCTCGTCGACGAGGTCGTGGTCGTCGACTCCGGCTCGACGGACGACACGGCCAAGGTGGCCGCCTATGCCGGGGCGACCGTGTACCACCGCGACGAGATCCTGCCGGCCCACGGCTCGTACCCCGGCAAGGGCGAGGTGCTGTGGAAGGCCCTGGCGGTCACGTCCGGCGACCTCGTGGTGTACGTCGATGCCGACCTGACCGACTTCGGCGAGCACTACGTCATCGGGCTGCTCGGACCGTTGCTGAGCGACCCCACCGTGTTGATGGTGAAGGCGTTCTATGACCGGCCGCTGCTGGACGTGTCGGCGGCCGGCGGCGGTCGGGTCACCGAGCTGATGGCGCGGCCGTTGCTCAACGCGCTGTTCCCCGAACTGGCCGGCGTGGTCCAGCCGCTGGCGGGTGAGTACGCCGCCCGCCGCGAGCTGCTGGAGGCGCTGCCGTTCGCGGCCGGGTACGGCGTCGAGACCGGCCTGCTCATCGACGCGTACCGCCGCTACGGGCTCGACGCGATCGCTCAGGTGGACCTCGGTGAGCGCACGCACGGCCACCAGGACACCGCCGCGCTCGGCCGGATGGCGGCTACGATCCTGCACACCGTGCTGCGGCGTACCCCTGTGGACAGTCCACTATGGACTGAGTTGACTCAGTACCGCCGGGCCACCGGCGTGCTGGCGCCGTACGACACCGACGTGACCGGCCCGGATCGGCCCCCGATGTCGACGGTCGCCTAGCTCACCACGTCCTTGCGCAGGAAACGCCACCAAGCTAGTGACCAGAAGACGGTCGCGTAGACCAGCGCCGAGATCGTGCCCTTGACGATGTCGTCGAGCTGTATCGGGGTCGCCAGCAGGCCGAGCCAGGCGTCGTTCCAGTGGGTCGGCAGAAACTCGCGCAGGGTACCGAGGGCGGTGATCTGGTCGAGGATGTTGGACAGGATGAACAGCAGCACCGCGCCGCCGACCGCGCCGAGTGGGGCGTCGGTCGTGACCGACAGCAGGAAGGCCAGTCCGGCGACCACGAGCAGGCCCACCCCGAGGTAGCCGAGCACGGCCAGCAGGCGTACGACGCCCTCGCCGGGTGCGATGTCCTCGGCAACCGTGCTGCGCAACGGACTCCAGCCGTACCGCAGCGTGCCGGCCAGCAGGGCCACGCCGGTGAGGGTCAACAAGGCGATTGCCGAGTAGGTGAGCGCTACGAGCAGCTTGATGCCGAGCAGCCGGGCGCGCGGCACCGGGATCGCCAGCAGGTAGCGCAGGCT
>Ga0075420_100000212_pt1 | contig 42646 bp, 41 predicted proteins | sample SoiMetdeltSBSDD4_FD_75296 | JGI IMG/M metagenome (GOLD analysis project Ga0075420, IMG submission 75296) | Bulk soil microbial communities from a Populus tree surrounding site in Tennessee, USA - Soil MetaG P. deltoides SBSDD4 | ecosystem: Environmental > Terrestrial > Soil > Tree plantation...
TCGTTTGGGTGCTGTCCACTGGCGGAACGATAGCGGGTCGCGGCGAAGCGTCCACCAGTCTCTCGACTTACAAGCCCGGCTCGATTCTTGGAGAGGAACTCGTCAAGTCTGTTCCCGAGATCAAACAGCACGCGACCTCCTGAATGCTATCCGTACGGCCGCTGCGCCCGAGGCCCGCGGCAAGGGCGTTCTCGTCGTGATGAACGACGAGATCAACAGTGCACGCGATGTGACGAAGACCAGCACCTACCGCGTCGAGACGTTCCGCGCACCCGAGCTCGGATTCCTCGGGTATGTCGACGCGGACAGGGTCAGCTTCTATCGGGCTTCGACGAGGCGCCATACGTCGCAATCCGAGTTCGACATCGCGACGGCGAGGACCCTTCCCAAAGTGGACATCCTGTACTCGTACGTCGAGCCCGACATGTCGCTCGTCAAGACGTTGGTCGCCAACGGGACGAGGGGCATCGTGTTTGCCGGCGCCGGTGCTGGCGCTCTCTCCGCCGCGGAGCGCAGGACATTAAAAGAGTTGCTTTCGAGAAGCGGATGTTCGAAGAGTATTGAATTTGTGGGTAAGAAACTCGAGGCCGCGATCGCGCTATCCTCGTACGATGACCTCTCTCACCGATCGCACTCGAGTTTTTCGACAACTCCACGAGGCCGGCTGCTTCGTCATTCCAAATCCGTGGGACGCCGGAAGCGCGCGACTCCTTGCCCAGCTTGGTTTTCAGGCGCTTGCAACGACCAGTTCGGGAATTGCGTGGTCGATGGGGCGCGCCGACAACCAGGTGCCACTCGACGTGACGCTCGAACGGCTGCAGGTCATCAGCGCGGCGGTCGAGATCCCGGTCAACGCCGATTTCGAAGGAGGATTCGCGAAGGAGCCGGAAGGCGTTGGCGCCAACGTGACCTGGGCGGCGACGAACACGGGAATCGCGGGGCTCTCGATCGAGGACTCCACAGGAGATCCGTCACAACCGCTCTTTGACTATACGCTCGCGGTCGAACGTATCCGGGCCGCGCGACAGGCAATCGATGCGAGTGGAAGCGGCGTGCTGCTCACGGCCCGCTCCGAGGGATTTATCGTTGGACGCCCGGATCTCGACGAGACCATCCGCCGGCTCACCGCTTTTGCGGATGCGGGCGCCGAATGCCTGTACGCGCCCGGGCTCCGCTCCATGTCAGACATCAAGGCGGTGGTCGACGCCGTGGCGCCGAAACCCGTAAACGTGCTGGTCGGCAGCGACTTCGCTACAGTCGCCGAACTGGCGACGGCCGGCGTGCGGCGAATCAGCGTCGGCGGCGCACTGGCGCGCTCGGCATGGGCCGGCTTCCTGGCCGCGGCACGCGAGATCGCCGAACGCGGGACGTTCACATCGTTCACACAGGCAGTGCCGTTCCCTGAGATCAACGGAGCCTTCGGCTCGTTGTAGCGAGGAGAGTCGATGGCAGGCAGCGAGACCGAGGACCTTCCCCTGTCGACGGCAGTGACGCATCTCCTGGAAGAGTGCCGCATGATCCTGCCCGGACTCCAGGCGTTGCTGGGATTTCAATTGGTCGCGGTCTTCAGCGCGCAGTTCGAGACGCACCTGTCTCACACCGAGCAACGGATTCACCTGATCGCGCTGATCCTTCTCGCCATCGCTGGAGCACTCGTCATGACGCCCGCGGCGTACCATCGGCAAACGCGGCCGCGTCAGGTGAGCGCGCACTTCCTCCTGCTCAGCGGGCGATTACTGCTCACCGCGCTTGTCCCACTGATGTTCGGTATCGCGCTGGACGTTTACCTGATCGCGCGCGTCATCCTGGGAAACGTGCAGGTCAGCGCCGCCATCGCTGCTGGCCTGGTCGCGTGCGTTGGCGGGTTGTGGTTTGTGTTTCCGTGGTGGCATCAGCGCGCGAAGCGGCGTTGATCCGGCGGGTCCACCCCTCGACGTGCTCGGGGTGCCCTGAGCATTGTCGAAGGGCACAGTGCAGGACCTGCCCTACTTCTCCTCGGCGCGTGCGCCACCAAGGATGCCGCGCACGACGTGATGGTTCCCTTCGTGGCACGCGAACTCGATCATCCGCTCGTCGGTCGACTTCAATCGGATCAACGCCGTCCACGGCCGCGACCACGTCGCCGGATCGCTGACCGTCAACTCGTAGTCCATCGTGGTTGCGCTCGTTCGCGTGAAGCGCTCAGTCAGGTGTAGCTCGTCAGCCGATCCCATGAAGAAGCTCGTGGGTGAGAAGTTGGTCGTCTCCACGACAAGGGTGGTCCCTTCCCAATGTCCGCGCGAGTCTCCGTTGATTTGACGCAACCGCTCTGGGAGATGCGGGCGCCCGTCGATCGGGATCATGCGGGCTTCGTGGTTCACCTCGCTGAGGAGCACCACGTACCCCGGCCCCTGCACGATCTGCTGGTGGCTCGTGTAGTTGATGTTGCCCGCGATCTTGGGAACTCCCCAACTTATGCAACGCAGTACGTTGCTGAGATCCTCCGGACCGCGTGGAACGCGACGCGGTGCTTGAGACGCTCCGGAGGGCGTGGCGCCGAACTGCCACGGCGTTGTGAAATTCGACTGCAACCCCTCACTCTGCCGTCGCCGCCCTTCCGGTGTGACCGGTGGAAGACGACCGTCCGGCGGGTTGGTGATGAGCGATGTCCTGTTGTCGAATTCCCTTGGCACCATGTTGAGGACGCTGCCCGTCGCGTTCGGATTCTGCACGGCGTCAGCGTTGGCCCATAGCGCCAGGAACAGATTGTCGCCAGGAATGAAGTCGCTGTCGCGGTTGTTGAAGAGCCGCTCCGCCCGCTCTTTCAACTGCGCGACTTCGGCATCCGTGAGCGTCGTGCGGTCGCCCAGCACACGAGGCCGTTCGAGTGGCGTGATGCTGGCGTCGGACCAGACGCCCTGCAGATCGGGCTGACCATCGGGCGTGCGCGACGGTTTCCACTCCTGCGCGGAAGCCGGGACCGCGAGGACGATGACAATCGCGATGATTCGCAGGAGCGGAGCCCTCATCGCCGATAGTGTGCCATTTTCTCGAGCACGGCGCAGACCGCCGCCGTATCTTCCTGGCTTCGCGTCTTGACTGCTTCCGCGTAGATCGGTGCCGTGGTCGAGAACAACGGCGTGGTGACGCCGAGACGGCGCGCGAACGCCGCAATAATGGCCATGTCCTTCTGCCACGTCGCCAGCGTCATCGTCGCTTTCTGGTAGTTGCCCTTCACCATCATCGGCCCGCGAAGCTGGAGCACGCGCGAGCTGCCCGCGCCCTCGGCAACCAGCTTCAGGACCTTGGCCGGGTCGAGGCCCGCTTTCATCGCCAACACCATCGCCTCAGCAGCAGCCACGTTGTGAACGGCGACCAGCAGGTTCGCGACGAACTTGATTTTCGAGCCATCGCCAAACGGCCCGACGTAGTAGTGTGCACGCGTGAAGGCGTCCAACACCTTCAAGACGCGGCCATAGGCCGTGCGCGCGCCGCTGGCGTACAGGACGATGTCCTTGTTCCGCGCCTGCGCGCCAGTGCCGCTGATCGGACAGTCGAGCAACTCGATGCCTCGGGCCCGCAGCCGAGTGCGCGCACGTTGCTTGACCTCAATCGGCAATGTGCTCGTTTCAACGACGATCTGACTGCGATGGGCCACGCGGGTCAGCGCATCGACCGTGTCGACGAGAGCGTCCGTCGACGGAAGCGAAGTGATGATGATCGGGGATTGAGTCGCGACGTCGTTGGAATCTTTTGCAACAACTCCTCCGGCCGCCCGCAAATCACGTAGTCGTGGAGGCCGCACGTCGTAGCCAACGACCCGGTGACCGGCTCTGACCAAATGGCCCGCAATCGCGGAACCCATGATCCCCAATCCGACAATCCCAACCGGGGAGGGCGCACGCCCAATCTTTGACTTCATGATCTTTGATTGGTGATTCGTTGTTGATTGGTGATTGGTGATCTTTGATTTGGGGATTGATTCAGCAACCAATCAACAATCCACAATCAACAATCACCAACGATTCAACAATCAAAGATCACCAAAATCAAAAGTCGATTATCGAGGAGGTGCCGCCCCGCAGTTTCGAGTGCAGGCCGTCGGGGGGACGAACTTGTCCTTGATCGTCTTCCGGTACTCCGGATACAGCGTTTCGCGACGGCCTAGGACAACGTCTCTCGGGAGTCCGAACATCTTCGTGAGCTCATCGACGAACGGATTCTTCTCTGGCACGAAGTGCGGAACGCTCTCGCCCAGCGGACGTCCTTCGAACGTTGAGACGCATGGCGGGCCGATCGGCGAGATTGGAGCCGCTGAGAGCTGAAAGCTCTTCGAGATGATGTGGGGTTCGGCCAGGTAGATCGGATCCTCGATAACGCTGAGCACGGTCAGGATGTCGGCGTGCCTGTAGAATCGTGAGGTCATGACTGCTTGATCGCTGCTGGGCGGACCGTTTTTCCGCAAGAAGCCAGCTTTCATGTGGGTAGTGCGAGCGACCAGCGTATTGCCCTCCCACTTGCCGGTCGTGAACCCGCCGCGCGTGTGCTCGGCGTACTTCGACGGCTCAGGCCTGCCGTCCATCCAGATGGTCATGGCGGCACGATCCTCCCATGCGCCGATCGTGTACGAGATCGCCTGCCCTTTGATCGGGTCGTCGTCACTCCAGATCCGCAGGCCGAACGGACCCTGGACGAAGTAGAACTGTGGCCAGCCCTCGCACTGGCGTTCGATCATGGCGAGCTGCGATTCGTTGTAGGTGAGCGCTCGCGTGCGCCCTTCGTCGTTGAGCGGCAGGCCGACGTAGTCGACGGGATAGGAATCGCGCGAAATGTCTTCAGTATTCCGCGCCGCCCACGAGCCGACGATCTCGAACTGGGCAAAGGCTCGCGGGGCGAGCACCAGCACAAGGAGAGCTGCGAGCCGCGCGCGACGGAGCGTCACCATCGGGACGAACATGGCGTGGGATCCCATTTGGAACCGTCCGCTTCCTTTTTGAAATGCGAGCTGACGATGAACGCCTGCAGGAGATAGCGCGGGTCGTCGACCACCGTCGTGACAACCAGCATCTGTCCATCCGGCGAAGGCGACACATCGATGTACTCCGTGACCTTGGCATCGGCGCTGTAAGGAACACCGTTCTTGCGCAGGTATCCCGCGCGCATGTTCGTTGTGACGACGGTCAGCGATCCGCCAGCCGGTGGGCCGCCGCGCCCACCGCCCCGTTCCCACTGCGCGGCCGAATCGCCCTGCCAACTCGCAGCGCCTGCGGGCGCGGCCGCGGGTGCGAAGCGGAAGAGGCGCGTCTGAGTGCCGGCGTCGACATCCACCTGCATCGTGTTGTCATCCTGCCAGGTGATATGAAGTCGGGCCGGAAGCCGCATGACCGCCCCTGCGCCGTACGACTTGCACTGCTCGCCGGCCTTTTCGTCGGCGGCCGGGTCCCAGGCGTTGACGATCTGCAGGGCTTCCTTCGTGATTGGAACACCGCGGAAATCACCCTTCGGCGGCGTCACCATGCGATAGCGCCAGTCCTCGTTCACGACCGCAACCCAGTACCCGGTGAGATCGATCGGCGCCGATGCCCTCGCGGTAGGTGGCGCGGCACCGCCTCGCCCCTGCGAGTACGCCGGCATCGGCACGAGAGCGATAGCGAGAGCAAGGAATGAGAGCTTGCGAAAAAAGCTCTCGGGCGGTGAGATCCAACGCCCGCTCACGACTTCCCTTTCGGCAGGCTCTTGTAGATCGCTTCGATGAAGTTGCTCGTCGACCCCGGGCCAGAGTCCGATCCGTATCGCCGTGTGTACCCGCGCGCCGGCGAAGCAGCCTTGACCTGCTCGAGCGTCATGCCGGCATCTCTCGAATCGCGAACGCGATCCCGAATGATGCTGACCATGTCGCGGTACTCCACGACGTCGAGCTGATCGCACAAGTGACCATGTCCGGGGATCACGATCGTGCCGGCTTCGCGCGAGACGATGGGGACCGAGGGAATCGCAAGCTCGATGATTCGATTGAGCGCAGCAAGTTCTCCCTCGATCGAGCCGCCTCTCGTGACATCGATCACAGGGAAGCGCGTCATGTCGAGAACGTCACCCGCGACGACGATGTCCGAGCGGCGGAAGAAGACGATGGCGTCGCCGTCGGTATGTGCCGCCGGCTGATGAAAAATTTCGATGCCTTCGCCGTTGAGGAACATGTACTTGCGGGCGTGATCGAACGTCTCGGTCGGCCACGCGCCGGCGGGAAATGGAGATGCCTGCCCCGTCGGCGCGCTCATTCGCGACAGCACTTTCTCGGCCGAGAGAATCGAAGCGACGCCTCCAAGAAAGTTTCCTGGCAGCGAGAACGATCCGGCAGCTGTGAACAGTGTCTGCCCAGCCTTCGACAGCGTCTCGTTGCCGCCGACGTGATCGGGATCGGCGCTTGTATCGATGATGTAGCGAATGGGGCGCGGCGAGAGCTTCTGAATGGCGGCCAGGACATCGCCGGCCGAGGCCGACGACCCCGCGTCGACCACCACGACGCCGTCGTCTCCGATCTGCACGCCGACGTTGCTGCCACCGCCGGCAATCAGGTAGAAGTTCGGCCGGAGCTGCAGAACCTCGAGACCGCCGCCTGCGGCAACACCGGTCTGTCCGCCCTGATCGGCCGCCGTGACGCTGACAGCTGAGCCGCCCGTCAGCAACACAACCGACGCGAGCGCGATGCCACCGCTCAAAACACGACCGAGGCATGCAAACACGGACGATAGAATATCTAAAATCTCTGTATTAGTGATTTCAGGATCTTTGATTATTGATTCGTTGATGATTGGCGATTGTTGAGGGTTGATTAATCAAGCGTCTTACGTAGAATCTCCCATAAATCACCAATCAACAATCACAAACGTTTCAACAATCCAAGATCATTAAATCAACAATGACATCATCCCGTCGCCGCTTTCTGAGAGATTCGGCGTTGATCGGCGCGGCGGCGGTGTCGGGCGGCGTCTGGCCGCCGACTGCGCGCGCGCGCGAGCAGGGCTCGCCGGCAACCGGCAGCCAGAAGCGCCCGATCCGCATCATCATGGGCGGCTACGGGCCCGCGAGCACGGGCTTCAGCCTGGCGCTCAAGACGATCGGCGATCGGCTGGCGTCGAAGTTCGGCGACCAGGTAGACATCAAGTACGTCTACAACATTCTCGACCTCGGCTACCGCGCCGACGACATCATCTGGCTGGTCGAGAGCGGCATCCTCACCTTGGGCTATCAGTCGAGCAGCTACCTGACGGATCGGATCCCCGCCATCGGCGTCGTCGATCTCCCGTTCCTGTTTTCAGATCAGTCCAAGGCGCGAGCCGCGATGGACGGCGCGCTCGGTCACGCGTTGACGACGAGAATCGAGGCGCAGACGAGCTTCCGCATCGTTGGCTACTTCGAGAATGGTTTTCGCCACATCTCGAATCGCGTGCGACCGATTCACGTGCCGTCCGATATGAAGGGGCTCAGCATTCGCGTGCTTCCCAGCAAGATTCAGGAACGCACGTTCCAGTTGCTCGGCGCCGAGCCCAGGATCATGGATCTCACTGAAGCGCTCGCCGCCATCAAGGCTGGAAAACTGGATGCGCAAGAGAATCCGTTCTCGAACACCGTGACCTACGGTGTGCACGCCTTCCATCGCTTTCACACGGAAACGAATCACTTCTACATCTCGCGGCCAATCTTCGTCCATCGCCCCTCGATGGACGGATGGCCGAAGCCAATCCAGGATGAATTGCGCGCGGCCGTTCGCGATGCGGTTGCCTTCCAGCGCGACCTGCACGTCAAAGAGGAAGAAGATGCCGCGGCGACGATCAAGAAAGAGGGAGGCGAGATCGTCGAGTTGACGGCGGACCAGCACAAGGCGTTCGTGTCGGCCGTCAGCCCCATCTACGACGAAGCGCGCAGCCAGTTCGGGGGCGAACTGCTGAAGTTGGTCAATCTTTGATTTTGTGATGGTTGATCGTTGATTTGTTGTTGATTGGAGATCCTTGATTGATGATTTGTTGCTGCTTCAACCATGCAATCAACAATCGCCAATCTCCAATCACCAACGAATCAATAATCAAAGATCAATACATCACCAATCACAAGGCCCGGCTAAAGCCGGACACTACGTCACGCCGGCAGCGATTTACCCCGCGTCTCCTCGCTCATCGGCACGAGGATCAGTCCGAAGATGAACGCAATCGCCGTAATGGCTACGGGCATGCCCAGGCTGCCGTACGACTGAATACCGGCGCCGACGAGAAACACCATCGCCACGCCAACGAAACGACCCACCGAGCTGATGAACGCGACAGCACTCGCCCGGCAATCGGTCGTGTACTGTTCGGGCAGCCACAGCGTGTACAGCGCGAAGTTGGCGCCTCCCAGCCCGAGCAGGAAGATGCACGGATAGAACAAGCTGAGCGCGCCCTCACCGAGGTAGAACACGTACCCAAACGCGAGGACGATGCTCACAGCCATGAAGACGAAGTACATCGCCATCGCCTTTCGACGGCCGAAGCGCTCGGCGAGGAACGGTGCAGCGATGCATCCGATGATTGTTCCGATGGCCAGCACCATCCCGCCGTAAGACGCCTGTCGCGCGGCTTCGACAGCCGTGGCACCAGACCTGACTGCGAGCTGTGAGGTCGCCGTCGGCACGTAGATCGATCCCGCCCACAACCCGATGATCGACGTCAGGAACAGTCCCGACATCACCATCGTCCGGCGCAGATACATCGGTGAGAACAGCTTCGCAAACGAGTCCTTCATCTTCGGACGGGCGTGCGCCTTGCCGTCACCGTACTTCTCCTTCCACTTCGTCGACTCCTTCACGCCAAACTGGATGAAGCCGATGAGCAGAGCCGGCAAGCCGCCGAAGACGAACATCCATCGCCACCCAAAGTTGGCGCCGATAAAGTAGTTGGCGACCGACGCGAAGAAGAAGCCGAAGTAGTAGCCGGTGTGCATCAGCCCGGCGCCGATCTTCCGCTGGCTCTCAGAGAGTTCCTCGGCGAGATATGCGGTGCCGACCGGCTGCTCACCGCCGATGCCGAGCCCCACGAATATCCGCAGGATCGCCAGCTGCCAGATGTTCGTCACCAGCCCGCACATGAATGTGAAGACCGAGTAGCAGAGGATAGTCAGCATCAACGCGCGCACGCGGCCGATGCGATCGCTAATGGGCCCCCAGATCATCGAGAGCCCCCAGCCCAGAAGGAACAACGCCTGCAGGATGCTCCCGTAATAGCCGACCGTGCCCTGTGACACGGCAATGCCCGATCTGGGCAACAGGTCGGCCAACGCCGGCGCGAGGACGAGCGCGTAGATCGACGCGTCCATGCCATCGAGGGCCCATCCGCCCCACGCGGCCATGAAGCCCCGCTTCTGATTGCGCGTCAGTCCGGTGGACGTTGCCGAAGCCGCACCCCTGGTCGCTACGCTCGCTGATGACATCGCTCCACCTTTGACCTTGACCTGGACCTGTGACCTTAACTTTTGACCTTTAACCTTTGACCCTACTTTTGACCTTTGGCCTGACTTATTTCCAACCCGGATTGACCTGCTTGCCAAGCAGGAACGCCGGGTTGGCTCCCTTTCGAGGCGTGAACTTCTGCGCGCCGCCGCTATCGACCGCGGCGGTGTAGACGTTGCCATCCTGATCGACGCTCATCCCATGAACGCCCCAGAAGGCGCCCGGGAACTCGCCCCATACACCCCACGAATACAGGAACTTGCCATCAAGGCTGTACTTCAGCAGCTTCGACGTCCCTCGGTCGGCGGCCCACAGGAAGCGATCGCTCGTGATGATGAACATGTGGATGTCCGAGATCCCGCGCGGCCCGAAGCTCCACTCGTCGAGAAACTTTCCGTTTTCGTCGAACACCTGCACGCGACCGTTGCCGCGATCGTTCACGAACACGCGACGCGTCATCGGATCGACTGCGATGCCGTGGACGTTGTTGAAGTAGCTGGGACGCTTTTCGGGAGGCGTTCCACGCTCTCCCCACGTCATCAGATACTTGCCGCTCTTGTCGAACTTCACAACGCGGGTGTTCTGGTAGCCGTCGGCGACGAAGAACGTGCCGTCCGGCAGCCAGGCCATGAACGTCGGCCGATAGAAGTGTTTGTCGTCGGTGCCCGGCACATTCGGCTCGCCGATCGTCTGCAGCAGCTTCTTCCCATCGTGCGAGAACCTGAAGATCGCGTGACGATAGTCGTCGACGATCCACACATTCTTTTCTGAATCGTACGGGCTGATGTATACCGCATGAGGCCGCCGGAACATCTTGTCCCACTGCGTCCAGTCTTCGATCAGGTTTCCCTGCGCGTCCCACACAGTGACGATGTGTTCCCAGCGGTAGTCGAGGCCCGGCTTTCCTGCATCGAGATCGTCGCCGGGTGTCTTGCCATCGGGACCGAAGAGTGCACCCGGGGGGCTGGCGGTCGTCGCATCACGCAGCGGCAAACGGAACATCGGGAACTCGATGCTGGGTCCGATTTGCGGCAGGCGCACGGGCTGCTGCGGTCGCTTGATGATCGGCAATTCACCGCGTTGCAAGACGAAGACACGGTTCGGGGTTTCCGCGAACACGTACTGCCCCGCGCCCCACGTCCACGTCTCATGGCCCGGCAGGGTCGACAGCGGCTTCGGCCACTGTGCCACATCGTACGCACCGAAGACGTCCTGTCCGCCCTTGTCGCCGGGCACCGCCGCCGTGGTCGCCGGCGCCTGGCCTTCAACGGGCGAATGCAGGTAGCCCCCGACGACGAACGCGACTGCGACGATGGCGATGGCAATTGGGTACTTATGCATAACTCCTCTGCCGGATTAGTTGACGTTCTTCTGCAGCCAGGCCGTAATGTACTTGATGATGTCGTCGCTGTTTTTCTCGAGCATCATCACGTGGCTGTTTCCTCTGATCCCAACGTCCTCGAAGCGCACGAACTCCGTCTTCACCCCCGCCTGGTTGAGAAACTTGGGAATGCAGGGGTCATACACGCGGTGATACGTCCCGCTCGCGCTGGCCGAGAACACTTTGATGTCCTTCCACCGCGCCAGCTTGCGTGCCGGCTCGACCTGCAGCCAGCACGGCGCCTCGTCAGGCCGATCTGATTTCTGTTCGAGGACGACATTCAGATCGCTGGGCGCGTTCGCGGGCGGATCATACTCATAACGCATGTTCGTCAAACCCCATGAGGCCGGATTGCGCGGTCCCGCGGTCACCTTGGCGGTGTCCACGTTGCCGAACTGCGGACCTCCTGGCTCGAGACTCACCATCGCTTTCACCAGTTGCGGCCGCGCCTCGGTGGTCTCGAACGCAATGCCGCCGCCCTGGGAATGCGCGAACAGGATGACCGGGCCTCCGATCGTATCGAGCAGTGCGATGGTGGCGTCGCGGGCGAGCGCCGTGCTCGCACCCGCGAATTGGACCTGCGACTTCATGAAGTTGTCGAAGGTCGGATCGCCGATCTTTCCCGCGCCCGGCCACTGCGTGTGATGCATCTTCAGCGGGAAGTCGCCGCGCTCGCGGGCATTGGTCCAGATGCGTTCGAGCTCGAGCGCCGTGCGGATATTCAGGTTTCCATCGATTGGCGTCTTGCCATCAGGTCCCGGCAGCGGAACATACGCCGAGCGTCCGCGCGCCGGGTAGTCCACCATGTAGACGACGTAGCCCTGCTCGACGAGGCGATACGCCCATCCGGGACGATTGTCCGGCGTTTGCTGCCACTGCACGCCCGTCTGCCCGTTCGCATGGAAGAAGATAACTGGATACGGTGAGCGGACCTGTCGCGGAACCCAGACCTCGGTGTACATCGCGCCGCGCATGACCTGCCGTCCCTGCTCGCCCCAATAGCTGCCGCCGGCAAAAAGAAATCCCTTGCGCGCGATGTTCTCGGTCGAGAACGTGGGTATGGCCTTGCCCGGCATCGCTCTCGACGTCGCCTCACTCGACCCGGGGCGGGCATTCTTCGTCAACCAATTACCGATGTACTTGGCGATGTCAGTACTGTTCTTCTCGAGCATCATCATGTGGCCGTTACCCGGCAGCCCGACCTTCTCCATCTCCACGTACTCGGTCTTCACGCCGGCCTGGTTGAGCCACCTGGCAAGACAGTGGTCGTAGATGCGGTGATAGCTCCCTTCACCAACCATGAAGAGCACCGGGATGCTCTGCAGGTTCTTCAGCTTTCGCGCCGGTTCCTGTTGCACGTAGCACGGCACCTTGTCTGGCGCGGGCGCTTTGTCTTCGAGAACGGTGCGCAGTTCCGCTGCGTCGCTAACCGTGGGCTCGTAGGTAATCGGGCTGTTCGCGACACCCCAACTCAGTCCACCCCCCGCAGCGTAGGCAACCTTCGCGTTGTCGACACCCTTGATTGGCGGCGCCGCCGGTTCGAGTGTGACGATTGCTTTCACGAGATTTGGTCGTGCGTCAGCAACGAGCCAGCCAAACGCGCCGCCCTGTGAGTGCGTCAGCAGGATGACGGGCGTGTTGATCATGTCGAGCAACGCCACGTTGGCATCACGCGTCAACGTCTCCTGACGGCCGCCGGCCAGGAACTGCACCTGCGTTTTGGCGAAATCATCGAACACCTTGTCGCCGATGCGACCGCTGCCCGGCCACTGCGTGTGCTTCTTGGCCTGCGGATAGTTGCCTCGCACGGCCATGGCCGTGAACGTCTCTTCCAGATTCGGCGCGGTCCTGATGTTCAGATTCAGTTGCCCGGCCGTGCCGTCGACGCCCGGCACGTACTGCGAACGCCCGCGCGTCGGGAAGTCCTGGAGGTAGACGACGTACCCCATTTCGAGGAAGTTGTAGGCCCAACCCGGCCGGCCATCCGGTGTCAGCAGCCAGTCCACACCTGTCTGCCCTGCGCCATGCAGAAAGACAACGGGGTATGGCGATCGAATCTGTCGCGGCACCATGACCTCGACATACATCGCCCCTCCCATCGTCGATTCCTTGCTCGCACCTAATTCGCCGACGTACTTGCCCCCGGCGAAGAAGAAGCCGTGGCGCGCCACCTGATCGAGCGCGACGGTGGGGATTGCCGACGGTACTGCACGTGACACATGACTTTGCGCATGTGCCTGAGACCAACCGGCCAGTCCGACGAAGGCAACGAGAAGCGCGAGGCGCGAGTTCATGTGCTGTCTCCAGGGCGGCGCACGCCGAGGCGTGCAGTCAGTGGATGTGAGGTCCCGTTTCTAGAACCCCGGCAGGCCCAATGTCAAGAACCATTACGCCGCGCTTGACTGCGGTGCTTCACTGCAGCAGAGTTCCCCGGTAAAAGGACTCCATTCAGGAGGCACAGATGACCAATCGACGGCACTTCCTCAGGACAGCGGCAGGAGCAGCAATCGGCGCGGTGGGCCTCAGTGGCGGCTTCGGCCGTTCCCGGGCGCAAACGCGCCGCGAGATCTCCGTTGGCGGTCGCCGCATCAAGGTCATCGACATCCATTGTCACTGCGTCATAGACGTAACGCCAATCATCAAAGACACGCCGCTCGCCAAAGCAGCGGGGGGCGGTGGAAACCAGGTGCTCGGGCCACAGCGCCTGCAGCTCATGGATCAGACCGGCGTCGACGTGCAGGCGCTCACGATCAATGGGTTCTGGTGGTACGGCGCCACGGACCGCGAGCTCGCCGGCCGTATCGTCCAGGCGCAAAACGAGGGGCTCGCGAAATGGGTCTCGAGCCATCCCGATCGTTTCGTCGCCATGGCATCGGTGGCGCTGCAGCACCCCGATCTGGCCGCTCAGCAACTTGAAGACGGCGTGAAGCGTCTCGGACTGCGCGGTGCGTCAATCGGCGGACACGTCAACGGCGAGGATCTGTCCCTTCCGAAGTACGACCCGTTCTGGGCGAAGGCGGCCGAGCTTGGCGTCCCAGTCGTCATGCATCCAGGTGGCGCTGACAACATCCTCAAGGACGGCGCGCTGCGCGGGCGTGGCGATCTCGGCAACATCATCGGCAACCCACTCGAGACGACCTACTTCCTCACGCGATTGATCTTCGACGGCACCTTCGACAAGTTCCCGGGCCTGCGTGTGTGCGGCGCACACGCCGGTGGCTACCTGCCATCGTATCTGGGCCGGACGGAAGCGGCCTGCGTCGTCCGCGCGAACGCAAATTGCGCGAACAAGAAGAAGCCGAGCGAGTACATGAAGAGCCAGATCATGGTCGACACGATGGTCTTCTCCGATGAGGGGCTGCGACACCTTGTCGCTGAAATGGGAGTAAGTCAGGTTGTTTATGGTACGGACGTACCGTTCAACTGGCCCGTGACCGTCGATCTCGTCCTGAACGCGAAGTTCCTCAGCGACGCAGAGAAGACGGCGATCCTGAGCGGCAATCTGATGAAGCTGCTCAAAATCAGCTAGGGGCTTTCCGATCCGACGGGTGTACAACCGCCTTCGCGCGAAGCGCTTCGGCGAGTCTCGCCGGGTGCGGCCCTCTGGGCCGCACAGACCAGCGCTGCGTCGGCGGCGGCGGAACCAGGACCCGCCCTACGCATGTTCGACGACTTTTGCCGCTCGCTCAAGGACCGCCTGCTGGGGCCCGTAGCGCGAGCTCTCGGCCCACGGCTTCCGCCAGATGCGATCACGTGGCTCGCGTTCGCGGCTGGTCTCTCGTGTGCCGGCGCCGTATTGAATGGCGATCTGCGAGCGGCCCTCGGCTTGTGGCTGCTGAACCGGCTGCTCGACGGTCTCGACGGCACGCATGCCCGCGTCCACGCGCGCGTCAGTGATTTCGGCGCGTACCTCGACATCGTCCTCGACTTCATCGTCTATGCGGCGATCCCGATTGCGTTCGTCCTTGCAGCACGCCAGTACGAACTCGCGCTGGCCGGCGTGTTCCTGCTGGCATCTTTTTACGTGAACGCCGCTTCGTGGATGTATCTCTCTGCGCTGCTCGAGGCGCGTCGCGAGGGCGCAGCGTCGCGAGGCGAGACGACGTCTGCAACGATGCCACCGGGCATCATTGCCGGGACTGAGACGATCGTCTTTTACGTACTGTTCTTCCTGATGCCTGCACGCCTGGCGACGCTTTTCACCCTTATGGCGATACTGGTGTTGGCCAACGTCGCGATGCGACTGTATTGGGCGAATCGTCGTCTTCGTCTTGATCCCCCGTCAGCTCATCATTAACGCGACGACCGTTACATCCCCGTAGAGTCCCTCACCTATTGCCGGTACGCCTGCCAGACAATGCACATTTCATATGATGTGAAACGCGATGACACCCACGCGACCGCGGATTGCCGCGATGCTGCTCCCGGCGCTGCTTGTCGTCATCGGCTTGTTTGGTCTCGGCATGTTCGAGGTGTTACAGCAAAGCGTGGGACTTGGCGTGCCGGTTCCGCGAGAGTCGACAGGCCCGACGCTGTCTTACTACGCCGCCGTGCTCGGTGATCGTGAGATCCACGCGTCGCTTGGGCTCACGCTGTGGGTGGCTTGCATCAGCACAGCGTTGTCGGTCGTGTGCGGAGTTGGACTGGCCCTGGGACTTCGCCATGGCCGCCGCGCGAAGCGCGGCGTCCACACGCTTCTACAGGCTCCCCTCGCGCTTCCACACCTCGTCGTCGCGCTTGCCACGATCACGGTGTTCGCACAGAGCGGGTTGCTGGCACGCGCGGCCTTTGCGCTTGGATTGATCGACGCGCCGGCCGGATTTCCGGTGCTGGTCAACGACAGCGCTGGAATCGGCATCATCCTCTCCTATGCGTTCAAAGAAATGCCATTCATCGCGCTCGTCGCCACGACGCTGCTGGCGAGGCGCGGCGACGGGCACGACGAAGTCGCGCGCACGCTCGGCGCGTCGCCCTGGCAGCGGTTCCGACATGTGACCTGGCCATTTCTTGCGCCCGGAGTCGGCGCTGCCGGCCTGATGATTTTTGCCTATGTCTTCTCAGCGTTCGAGACGCCGTTTCTGCTTGGCCAGCCATATCCAGCGATGCTACCCGTCGTGGCTCAGCAGCGGTTCATGAGCGTCGACCTCGCGGATCGTCCTGCCGCGATGGCGTGCGCACTGATACTGACGGCGATCGCAGCCGTTGTCGTCCGTTTATATCTCGCTGCCGCTGGTCCGGCTGCGGGGCGGGAACGACCCGTACTCTTCTGATGCCCGCCATACGCGCTGCGGCTCCGCGGGTGCTGGCGCTGGTGGCTGTGGCCACCTGTGCACTTATCCCGGTTGGGACCGTCCTGGTCGGCAGCGTTGCATCGCGCTGGTACTGGCCTGCGGTGATCCCAGCCGAGTGGACGCTTCGCGCCTGGAACTATGTCGTCTCTGGAAGTGGTGGGATCGGCGGCGCGCTTCTGACCAGCAGTGGCCTCGCGCTGGTGGTCGCCGCGCTGGCGGTGGCGCTCGCAGTGCCGGCGGCGCGAGTGCTGGCGCTGCACACATTTCGAGGAAAGCGTGTCGTCCTGTTCGCGTTGCTGCTGCCGATGCTGGCGCCTCCCCTTGCGGCAGCAATGGGACTGCATGCCGTGTTCTTGAAAGCGGGCCTGGCGGACTCTTTCACGGGCGTCGTGCTCGTGCACCTGATCCCAGCAGTGCCGTATGCGACGCTGGTGCTGACCGGGACGTTTTCGGGGTTCGATCCAGATTGGGAAGCGCAGGCCAGAACGCTCGGGGCCAGTCCATGGTCGGTGTGGACACGCATCACCCTCCCCGCGATCGCCCCCGGCGTTGCGCTGGCTGGGATCCTGGCCTTCGTGGTGTCATGGTCACAGTACGTGCTGACCTTGCTCGTCGGTGGTGGGCGCGTGCTCACGCTGCCGCTCGTACTGGTGGCGTTCCAGCGCGGCGGCGACGAGGCGGTTGCCGCGGCCTTGTCGATCGTCTTTGTCGCTCCGGTGCTCCTGCTTTTTGCACTCACGGCACCGCTGTTCGAGGACGCGTGATGTCGTCACGTCGCCTGATCGTCGTGCTCTCGGCAACGATCGCGGCTGCGTGTGGTTCGGCCGGGCCGTCCGAGATGTTTCCGGCAGCCGATCTCGCTCGCATGACATGGAGCGATGTCACCAACCGCGCGCGCGGTTCGACCGTGCGCTACGCGATGTGGGCCGGAGACGAAGCCCGCAACCGTTTTTACCAGGGCCCCGCGGCCGACGCACTACGCCGCGATCTCGAGATCACGCTGACCATCGTTCCTCTGGCGGATACTTCCGATCTCGTCAGCAAACTCGTGGCCGAGAAGGCCGCGGGACTGGATCGCGGCTCGGTCGATCTCGTGTGGATCAACGGCGCGAACTTCCGCACCGCAAAGCAGGCCGGCATCCTCTGGGGGCCGTTCGTCCAGGCGCTGCCTAACCTGCAGCATTTCGATCCCGTCGCGTTCCGGCACGACTTCGGCACGAGCACCGACGGTCTCGAGGCACCGTACGAGCAGGCGCAATTCGTTATCGCCTACGACATGGCACGAATCGCAACTCCCCCCGCGACCTTCGCCGAGTTGCGCTCGTGGATCCATGATCACCCCGGGCGCTTCACCTATCCGGCAATTCCAGACTTCACCGGCTCGTCGTTCGCACGTCATTTCCTTCTGCACAGCGGAGAAGCGCCGCCTGCGGCGTTCGCTGAGCACTTCGATGCTGCCCTTTACGCGCGCGCGTCGAGGCCCGTCATCCAGTCGCTGCACGCGATGAAGCCGTATCTCTGGAGGAAAGGCGAGACGTTCCCGGCAACGCTCGCCGAGCTGGACCGTCTGTTCGTCAACGGCGAGATCGATTTCTCGATGAACTACTCACCGACGTTCGCCTCGGACAAAATCGCCCGCGGCGAGTTTCCTGCCAGCGTCCGGACGTTCGTCCCGGACGACGGCACCATTTCCGATTACAGCTTCCTGGCCATTCCGTTCAATGCGCCCAACCCCGCTGGCGCACTCGCCGTGATTAACACCTTCATGTCGCCGTCTCACGCCATCATGCGGGCGCACGCGATGGGCGGCCTCTTTCCTCTGCGACTCGAGCATCTGAGCGAGCCCGATCGCGACGCCGTCGACGCCCTGCCCCGCGGTCCGGCGACGCTGCCACTCGCGACGCTTGCGACGCGACGGATTCAGGATGCGTACGCCGAGTATGTCGATCGCTTCGAGCGCGACTGGCGCACCGAGGTGCTCCAGCGATGAGCGTCGGCGTCCGCCTCGATCGCGTCTCAGCCGGATACGGCGGCAGATTCGTGTTGGGGGATCTGAGTCTTGCCGTCGCGCCGGGCAGCCTGATGGCGCTGGTGGGTCCCTCCGGGTGCGGCAAGACGACGGTGCTGAAGGTGATTGCGGGACTACTCGCGCCGACGACCGGCGACGTGTGGTTCGGGGAAGAACGGATGACGCCGATCGCCGCCGAGAAGCGCGGCATCGCGATGGTCTTCCAGAAGCCGTTGCTCTTTCCACATATGAGCGTCGCTGAGAACGTGGCGTTCGGCCTCGCGATGCGCCGCATGCCTCAGGCGCAGCGGCGCGCGGCGGCCGAAGACGCGCTGCGAATGGTGCAGCTCGACGGCTTTGCCGACCGCAGACCCAGGGAACTGTCGGGCGGACAAGAACAGCGCGTCACGCTGGCACGCGCGCTCATCACGCAGCCACGAGTGCTCCTGCTCGACGAGCCATTGTCAGCGCTCGACGAAAGCTTGCGGACCGAGATGCGCGGGCTCGTCCGCCAGCTGCAACGCCGGCTCGCCATCACGACAATCTTCGTGACCCATGACCAGCGCGAAGCCTGCGAAGTCGGCGATCAGGTCGCGATCCTCCTCGATCGCCGCATCGCACAAATCGGGCCGCCGCGCGCCTTCTACACCGATCCTGCCAGCGAAGCCGTCGCGCGATTCTTCGGATGGTGCGTCGTCGAATCGCCCACGCCAGCAGAGCGCGGCGCGGTAGTGGCATTTCACCCTTCGGTGGCGCGTCTCTGTTCGGATTTTCCGACGACAGAACAGGCTGACTCGTTTCCTGTCGTCATCGAGCACGTAATCGACCTCGGGACCGAACTGCGTCTGGCAGTTCGATTCGCATCGGGTTCTCGTCTCGACCTCGTTCAAAGCAGCGCGATGACGACGGCCGCGGTGGCAGCCGGTGCGCCCGCGCGCCTCGTTGTTCCGCAATCCGCGTTGAGGACTTTTCCACCAGGTACATCGTTCTAGCCGGGAGTCACCATGACATCTTTCGGGGGCAGCGAGTGTGTCGTTTGAGGACCGTCACGGTTCTGTTTCTCGTGTCGTGTCTGCTGGTGTCATCAGTCGCGTTTGCACAGGTCGGTGCGTCGGTCGAAGGCGTTGTTCAGGATCAGACCGGCGCCGTCGTCGCCAACGCAACGGTGTCGATCACGAACGGAGAGACAGGACAGGTCCGCGAATCGGTCACGGACGCAGCCGGACGTTATCAGATCTTCGGTCTCGGCCCGAGTGAGCGTTACGAGATCCGCGCGCAAGCGAATGGCTTCCGCCCTGAAGCCCGCATCCTCTCCTCGATCATCGCCGGGGAACGCCGGGTCCAGGATTTTCAGCTCGTAGTCGGAGCGGTGACCGACCGCGTGGACGTGCGTCCCGAACTGCCGCTGGCCAGGACCGGAACGCCGGCGCTCGGCGGAACGTTGAGTGAAACCCAGGTGCAGGAGCTGCCGGTCAACGGACGCGATCTGGTCAGCCTCGCGTATCTGATTCCCGGCGCCGCACCGGCCCGGGGCTTCTACAATCTCGCGCCGAAACTCACTATCAACGGCTCGTCTTCGCTCGTCACCAACTACACGGTCGACGGGTATGACAACACGGATCTCTTCCTCGGTGGTCCGAAGGTGCCGGTGGCCGTCAGCGCGACTCAGAACCTGACGGTGATGGTGAACTCGTACTCGGCCGAGTACGGACGAACGGGAAACGGCGTCTTTGCGGTGACGACGAGATCAGGTGGCCAGCAGCATAGCGGCGAGCTCTTCTACTACGTACGTCCCGGAGCCAGCTTCGACTCGCCGAACTACTTCGCCCCGAAGGACGCCAGCGGCGCGGTGATCGACGACAGCTTCCAGCGCCACCAATTCGGCGGCGGCGTTGGCGGCCCGCTCAGCCCCGGCACCTTCTACTTCGTGGATGCCGAGATCACGCGCGAGTCTCAGGACGCGATCCTCACCTCGCCGCTCTCCGTCGGCCTCGCGCCGACACGCTTTCACAACCATGCCCTGATGGGTAAGGTCGATCGCCAGTGGAGCGCGTCGCAGATCTCGTCGTTCCGCTACTTGTTCGGCGATTACACGCACGACAACGATATCGGCTTCGTCGGGGGGTTGACCCTTCCGTCGGCCGGACTTCAGGTGAATTACCAGAACAACTTCGGATCAGGGAACCATCGCAGCGTGTTGTCCAGCAATGCGCTGAACGAGGTCGGCATCATGGTGGGCCGCATGCGCGCCGACTGGCGCACGCTCGACCCCGGCCCTCGCGTCATCGTGACTGATCGCGGTGCGACGCTCGCTGTGATCGGCGGCGTCAGCGATAACTTCTTCTGGACGGAGACCGACTTCCAGCTGCGCAACGTGTATACGCAGGTCGCGGGTCGTCACACGCTCAAGGCCGGAGGCGACCTGTTGAGCGCGCAATTCGATATCCGGTCAGGGCCCGGCGCTCGCGCGGCGTACACCGTCGACCTGCAGGGACGCCGGATCCAGCCGTCGGGACCCTTTCTCGAGATCGGCGACATCCCGCGCGACGTGCGCGTGCTCTCGTACTCGCAGTCGTTCGTGAACCCTGCTGTGGATGCGACGCAGAACCTGCTGGCGTTCTTCGTCGAAGACGCCGTACGCGTGCGACCCGACGCGGTCGTGACCGCGGGCCTCCGCTGGGACTACGACTCGGTCACGAACACGCCCGAAGGCGACGCCGACCTGAACAACCTGGCGCCACGGCTTGGTCTCGCCTGGTCCCCGCGCGGTGACACGCGCCACCAGGTGCGTGCCGGTTACGGCCTCTTCTTCGAGCGCATTCCGTTTGCCGTCTACTCCGACACGATCTTCAACAATCCCACCGGCGGCGCGATTTCGGTGACATTCGCGCCGGGCACGGCGTTCCCGCCACCGACTTTCCCCAATCAGTTGCCGCGCGACGCCTTCCAGGGCGTGCCGATCAATCAACTTCCGCCGCGCAACGTCCAGGTCTTTGACCCGGAATTGCGCAGTCCGCGCAATCAGCAGGTGTCGATCGGATACGTCCGCGAGTTGACGGCGGATCTGGCTGTCTCGGTCGATTACATCAACAACAAGGGAAGCCACCTGATTCGCCGCATCGACAACAACGCGCCCGCGTCGATCCCGGCCAGCGTGCTCCGCTCCGTCGCGGCCGCGGATGCGACGAGACCCATCGTGCCGGTCGCCGGCGGTTTCCGCCTCATCGAGCAGGACGAGTCGACCGGCAGCAGCCAGTTCCACGGGCTCTATCTCAGCGCGCGCAAGCGCTTCAGCCGCTCGTTCGCCTTTGATCTTGCGTACACGTTGTCGAAGATCGAGAACGACACCGACGACATCAATTTCCGTCCGGTCGACAGTCGGCGCGCAGACGACGAGTCCGGCCCCAGCCTGAACGATCGGCTGCATGTGCTCGCGCTAAACGGCCACGTGCGACTACCGGTCGAGATCGATCTCATGCCGATCCTTTTTCTGTCGAGCGGCCAGCCGTTGAACGTCGTCACCGGTGGTGACGACAACGGCGACACGATCTTCAACGATCGTCCGGCCGGCGTCGGGCGCAACACCGAGCGCACGAGCGGCTACAGCCAGCTCGATCTCGGGATCATCCGCCGCTTCCGCCTGGGCGGCGCAGTCGCTCTGGAAGCGCGGGCCGAGATCTTCAACCTGTTCAACACGGTGAACTACTCGGGGTTCTTCAACTTCGGTGCAAGCGGTGTGCGACCCGACGAGAGCGGGACGCTGGCGTTCCAGCCGACGGTTGCAGGACCGCCACGTCAGTTCCAGTTCGCGGCGCGGATTACGTTCTGATTCCTGAGTCGATAACGGAGGCGGGCGAAGGTACCGGATCGAATCAATGCAGCGTTCCGTGCGGGGCGTCCCTCAGCACCGCCGTCACGCGGCGATGGGCAAAGACGACGTCGGGCACTTCCTGAAGCGCCGCGTGATAGCGGCGCGCGTAGGGCGTGCCTTCCTCGTCGGGCGCAACCAGCGTGCGCGCCTGCGTGATGATCCCATCGACATCGACGCGCACGTCCGTCGCATCGCTCTGGAGCACATCGTCGATCCGCGCAATCAATTCAGAAACCGGTCGCAGCCAGGCAAATTGCGGATCGGCGACGACGACTTTGAGGATCTCGGCGGCGCCCATCCGTCCGTGAACGCGTTCGTAGGCGGTGCGTTCCCATTCGAGCAAGGTTCGGTGAAGTGGGACCAGCGCCTCCCGCAAATCTGTCAACAACCGGCGTTGCGACTCGCGCATCATCACCTCCACCGCATGAGAGTGATGCCGGCAAGCAGCAACGCCACACCCGCGACGCGCATCAATGTCACGCGCACGACCGGCCCGCCGAACAAACCGAAATGGTCCACGACGAGCGCCGCCGACAGTTGACCGACGATGATGGTCGCAAGCGTGACCGCAACGCCAAGGCGTGGAGTCAGAAACGTGCTGACCACGATGAAGGTGGCGCTGAAGACGCCCCCGGTCCAGACCCACCAGGGAGCGCCACCGAGACCAGAGGTCGTGGGTGCCGGCTGCCGCGTCGCGAATGTCACCGCGAGCACGACGCCCAATGCCACGCTGAATTGGGCGGCCGCGGCCCAGAATGGCCCGCCAAGAAGCCCACCGAGCCGCGCGTTGAACACTGCCATCACGGCGACACCGGCACCGGTGCCGAGCGCCAGCAGCAAGTAGAGGTTGTTCACCGTTCTGAGTGGCCCTTCAAGAGGTCCCGCCCGCATGAAGTGCGGCAAGAAGATCAAGAAGATACTGCCTCTCGCGAGGCAGAGCCACATCGGGGCGGAGCCTCGTTAGAGCGTTGAAGATACCTCAGATGGATCGAATAGCCCTGCTGGACCTGAAGAGCCGGCACTCACCACCTTGTCTTTAGGCAAGCGCAACACCGTCGCGCACGACACACACTTCAGGGTCACGACCTGCAGCTGCGGATCGGCGTTTGGAAACCACAAGGCTGCCTCGGCGCCGCAGGTCGGGCAGCTGAACTCGGAGCGTGAAGAGCCTGACAACATAGGATTCTCAGATCACCACAACGAACTATGACGGGAGACCGAACAACCGCTGACTCCCAACCAACTCCAACTACAAGACTCAAAAACGAACCCGTAAATTCCCTGCCTCCAACTCCCAAAGAACAAATCCTGTGTTGACCTATTTGAAACCGATTTCTCTGACGGGCTGACGTCCTTCGACCGGCGCCGGGGCCTGCGTCATAACGCTTTGATCCGGCACAAGGATGAAGACGATGGCGGTCAGAACCGCCGCGGCGGCGGCAAGAACGGCTGCACGAGCGCCGGACGACTTCAGGATTCGGGTCAGGATCGGCATTTTCGCACGGCCAATTGCACAGTTTGAGAGACATTTACGTAAACTCGGCGGGGCACCGAAATGCGCGCCGAATTCGCGGGCTTCGAGGCCGGATTTGGCCGTATACTGTCGGAATCTCACGGTCGACTCTGAGGAGACTCCTCGTATGAGAACGTGTCTGATTGCCGTCATCGGTTCCTTGTTGGGAGCATCGACCCTCGCGGCTGCGGAGCCTCCCACCTTTTACAAGGACGTGCTGCCCATTCTCCAAGCCAACTGCCAGAGCTGCCATCGGCCGGGTGAAGTGGCGCCGATGTCGCTCCTGACGTACGAGCAGGCCAGGCCCTGGGCGCGCGCGATCAAGGCGGCGGTGACCAGCAGGCAGATGCCACCATGGTTTGCCGATCCCAGCATCGGTCACTTCGCCAACGAGCGTCGTCTCGTCGATCGCGAGATCGCCACCCTCAACGCATGGGCAGACGCGGGCGCGCCGGCGGGCAACGAAGCTGACGCTCCGGCTCCGCTGACGTTCAACAACGGCTGGAACATCAAGCCCGACATCATCGTGGAGATGCCCAAGCCGTTCGAGCTGCCGCCACGTGGGACCATCAACTACAAGTACGTGCTCGTGAAGACGAACTTCCCGACGGATATGTGGATCTCGGCCGCTGAGATGCGCCCCGGCGATCCCGCCGTGCTCCACCACGGCAAGGTGTGGGTGCGGCCGCCAGGATCGAAGTGGATGGAAAACGCCGTCCCTGGTGAGGCGTACGAGTCAGAGACCAACCGCGACATCCTCGGCCGCAACGCGATCGAGGACGGGAACGACATCCTCGGTAAATTCAATCCCGGTCTTGGCGCGCAGTCGTTCGATATCGAAGGCGCCGCCAAGCTCGTCCCCAAGGGCTCCGATCTCGTGTTCGAGCTGCACTACACGACTTCTGGCAAGCCGGCGTCAGACGTTTCGAAGCTCGGTCTCGTGCTCGCGAAGAAGGACCCGGACAAGCGCTATTTCTTCCACGCCGGGCCCACGGCGCTGAATCTCGCGATTCCTCCTGGAGAGGGATCGGCGGAAGTGGTGAGCGAGATCACGTTCGGGGAAGACGCCCAGCTGGTTTACGCGCAACCACACATGCATCTCCGCGGCAAGGATTTCGAGCTTCGTGTGGTGACGCCCTCGAAGGAACCGCAGACCGTGCTGAGGGGGAACTTCAACTTCGAATGGCAGATGGGCTACCAGTACGCCGAACCAATCGCGCTGCCCAAGGGTTCGAAGCTGCAGCTCATCACGCACTTCGACAACTCCACCGCGAATCGGTTCAACCCGGATCCAGCGAAGAAGGTCGTGTGGGGACCACAGAACTGGGATGAGATGAGCAACTGCTTCATCGGAGTGCTCTTCGACAGGAACACCGCGCCGGAGAAGGTGTTCCTCAGATCAGGACCGAGCATGCTGCCGCGTGGTGAGGCAGGTCCGACGCTCGCAGCGTTCAACGAGGCAACCGGTGTGGCGCCGGCCACCAACGGCAACATCAACGCCAACGTTGCCGCGCCGGCAACCAACGGCGGGCCGAGCAGCTTCGAGCGCTAATCTCGAAATTCGCAACGTTTCGAATCGTAGGGGCGGGTCGTTAGACCCGCCCTTTTTCGTTTAGCGTCCCTTGTCCGTCCACTTCTCGTTGTCGCAGTGGAACTCCAGCAGATCCGTGTCGGGAAGCAGATTGAACTTCACCGTCGCTGACCATGCCTTCGTGAAGGTCTTCGGATCATCGAAGGTGAATTCGATCTCCATGTGCCCAAAGTCGACTCGCTTCATGCGTTCGGTCGTCTTCAGCGCTTCCGTGTGCGGCGTCCCGCCGGCATCGAGCCACGACTTGTCGTTGAATCCGGAAGTACGAATGACGAACGAGTCGCCATCCCACGATCCAACCGAGTAACCGACCCAAGCTGGCTGGGGATCAACGGGTAATGCCCGACCGTCCGTGAACACCTGCCGCCAGTTGTTGAACTCCTCGAAGAGGATGATGGTCACGCCGGTGGTCTGGATGATCTTGAAGGGCAACGTGCGCGTCAGCATCGCGTCGGGGATGCCGTGGGGAAGACAGCGCTCCGTCGGCGCACCAACGCCGAGCGTCTTCTGACGTTGTTCGTGCACCGCCTTCGCCCATGGCAGGAACGGCGCGCCGCCGGGCAGATCGGACGCGATGTCGTACACGTACTTGGATCGAATCCGGCCGTCGGTGGGCATCACACGGTCGCCGACCACTTCCCACACGCCAGACAGATCCGGTTTGCCGTCTGCCTGGCGCGGGACGGGCGCAGCGAGATTGGGCGTGCCATCGGGAAGCCTCGGCGTGTTCGACAGCTTCTGGTTGAGCCATTGCGCATTCGCCGCGGTGGCCAGAAGCGCCACCACGACGAGAATGGTCGCAGGTGGCCGCGCACTCATACCGGCAGACCTGGCGGGCCGTCCTGGCAGCTCGGGCAGCAACGATGCGGAATCTCGGAACCGTAGGTGCCGTATTCATGCCCGCAGACAGTGCATCGCATCACGAACACGCGTTGCTCCGGATCGCTGCCCGTGCGGGCTGTCTTGAGGACGACTTCCTGGCCCTCCTCGTTCGTATAGCCGACTTTGGTGACAACCTCCCACAACCCTCCCGTCGCGTTCATTTGCCTGATGCTGCGAGCGCGCACGATCTGTTTCGTGACGACGTCTCCGGTGAGTCCCATATCCTCGAGACGTGCGCGTACCGAATCCTCCGTCAGCAGTTCGAGCGATCTCGCGAATTGCTCGATGGTTATCGCCGGGTCGCGAATTGTCGCCCACGACGTCGGCGCCGCGGATCGCATCCACTCGTCGGGCCGGAAAATCGCAAAACGCTCCCCCTCGGGGAGCTCGAAGCTCAGCACGATGAAATGAGCGGGGCCCGGCTTGGGGGAAGTCATGTGTCAACGACGTGCGTATGTCATCTTCCGCGTGCGGCTGCCCTGAGAACGCTCGAGCGTCAGCACGCCGTTGTCCACGCGATAGACATCGGAGATCTCGAATTTGAGCTTCCCATCGGGCCCATCGATCGTGCGCGTAACGGCGACGACGAGCGCCCCGTCGCGACGGGAGGCCCTGGCGCGCGTGTCCCATCCGAGCGGACCAGGCACCACGGTCTCCGATCCGTCCAGTCGATATGTCGACGCGGTCATCTGGTTCTCGGTGCCGGTGTCGGCCGCGATGGTGACCTGGCCGGGCGCGTCGGTGATCGACAGACGCGTCGGCGTCGAGTAGCCGGCAAAGTTGCCGCGGGCACTCTGACTGGCGAGCACCCAGTCGCCGGAGATCGATGTCAGTCGTGATTCGGGAGTCGGAGCTCGGGATTCGGGATTCGACGTTCCGGGTTTCCCGTTCGCTGTTCCGGGTTCCCGCGCTGGCTCTGTCGCGCGCGCTCGCGAGGCTGGCCTCGCTGCCGGCGTCTCCGAATCGCCGATGCCATCGTCGGTCGCGGTTCCGCCCGCGGCTTCCGCTGCTCGTGCGGCACTGAGCAGATGAGGCATCGCAAGGTTTCCCTCGTGACAGGCGTACTCGAAGATAGCCTCGCTGTCGTTACGCGTCAGCGGCATCGCAAACGTCCACGGTCGCGGCCATGTCGTCGGGTCGTCCACGGTCACAGACCATTCGATCTTGTCGGGCGCTGTCAGCGTGAAACGCTCGACCAGCGTGAGCGCCGCCGGATTCGATCCGCGATACACAGGGTCGTCCTTGAAGCGGCTCGTCTCGACAACGAGGGTGTTCCCCTCCCATCGACCTCGTGGTTCACCCATGTACTGGCGAATCGCTGCCGCGACCTGTGAGCGACCATCGAGAGGGATGAGGCGCGTCTCGTGCACCATCTCATACGAAATGGCGACGTAGCCCGGACTCTGGACGATGCGGTAAGAGTTGCCGTAGTTGGCCGGCATCATCGATCCTGGCAGTCCGCGCGTGATGCACCGATCGTACAGGCTGCGATCGGTCCATGAATCAGCCGGCCCGCGGCCTTTGCGCGCGGCCGCCCGCGCAGCGCCACGCGCTGCTGACGCCTTCTGACCTTCGGGACTCATTTGCGGAATTCTGCCGTCTGCCGGATCCACCACGAACCATGGACGGCTGCCGCGATTGGCTTCGAAGCGATCGTAGAAGGCAGGCGCGCCACCGAAATTACCCGCGACGGGATCGCCGCCCGTGAAGGGAGAGTTGAGCAGCACTTCGTCGGCCCGCTGCTTCACGAGCTGCGCGAGCTCGTCCCCTTTGATGTCGTCGAGACTGCGACCTTCGAACTCGGTGGGCCGCTCGAACGGCGTGCCCTGTTCGTACTTGTTCGAGTAATTGCCCTGCAGATCGGGATCGCCCCACGGCGTGCGCGGAGGGGTGAACGTCTGGCCCATGACCGGGCCGGAGAAGAGTGCGAAAAGCGCAATCGCAACACCTACGCGCGCGTTCATAGGGACCTCCTACGCGGTTGATTATCTGCCATTCTCGCGCGTCGCGGGCGACGCTACAATGCAGGCGTGGACGGGAGCGACCCGATGGCGCCGACTGCTCATCCCGATCGACGGCTCACGTACGACGAACTCCACTAATTCCCGGATTCTCGCTGTCGCTGTCAGAACTGTTCAAGCCATCCGTGTGAACCGAAACACCGATCGAGGACCGAGATGAAGATGCCCCAACAGCTGAAATTGGCGGCAGTCGTGCTTATTGCCTGGACCGGAACGGCGTTCGCTCAGACTGCCTACGTCGGGGCAGACCTTGTGGGAGACGTGCTGCGAAACTCGCATTCAGAATCGACATTCGGACGCGATGTTCCGTCAGGCGGAGAGGCCATCGGATTTGCTCTTCGTGTCGGCACGCCGCTTGGAAGCCGCTGGGGCATCGAACTCGGCTTTACACGGCCAGGAGAGATTGATACGGAATTCAGCGGTGCGATCCCGTTGGCGAACAGCGCGGAAATCCTCGCTCAGGTGGCAGGATCGTCAGCCAGTATCAGCTCGACGGTCCAAGTGTTCCCATCGCCGTTGCCCTATCGATTGCGGTCCACGCAGCGGTACAGCACGCTCTCGACGACGGTGTGGTTCAACCAGAGCCTGTCGCCGAAAATCTCATTGGTGTATCTGGCGGGAATGGGATTCTACCGGGCGACGTACGAAAGCGATGCGCGCTTCGAGATTCTTCCTTTGAGCACGATACCAGTCGTGTTCCCACCAATCACGAAGACAGTCACCTACGGCGTCAGGCCGCTCGCCGGGTTCGAGGCCCGCATCAAGCTGACTGACCACGTCGATCTGGTGCCAGGCCTGCGACTGCACGGGCTCGAAAGCGCGTGGCTGCTGCGCCCCGCAGTCGGGCTTGCGTGGAATTTCTAACCACGAAGGTCACGAAGGCCACGAAGAGAAGATCAGCCCAGTCAGGGCGCAGCGATTCGCGCCGGTGTCGTCAGCCAGATATTGCCAGTCGTTTCGAAGAGATCGGCCAGGAACACGCACGTCGCGCGCCCGGTACACCTCACCCATCCCGCATGCGCCAAGGGCGGACACCAGGTCATAGTGTCTCAGTCGGGTACCAGCCGTCAGCGTCATGATGCGCTGGTGAATCATAGGGGCGCTACTCGCAGGTCGCACGAACAGGCGAGATACCGCGGACGTTCAGGCCGTCACGGCCTCCTTCGCCCATCAGCGTCGCGCGGACCGACATCCGATAGCCAACGTACTTGTCGAGCGACGTGAGCACGAACTTCAACGCGTACTCGCGGTCGCCAAGCGGCGCGTTGACATCCGGGGTCTGACTCTCGAACACGCGGGCCGGGCGCGAGCCTTTCGTCAGTTTCCACTCACGCCCCTCACCTTTGGCGAGACATCCAACGACATGCGCGAAGCTGTTGTTCGGCAGATCGCTGGAACCACCCTTCTTGACGATTTGCACACCAGTACTGGACCCGGCAGTCAACTCACTCGCACCGGCGGGAAAGCCGTTGGTGTTGAGAATGTGCGCCACGATGTCGACATAGGTCGGAATGCCCAGGGTTCCTGCAAGCGAACCGTCCTCGGAGAACGGCATGTTCCTGCTGATCCGGCCAAGCATGTAATCGACCGTGGTCTCCTGCCAGTCGGACCAGAACCGATCGCCCTTGAGGGCTTGTTTCTCTCCGCCCTCGAGTGTCGCGCCGTGACACTCGGAACAGTTCGCGAGATAGAAGCCGCGCCCGCGCTCCGCCTGCGCTGCCGTGAAAACGCCATCCCAAACCGTCCTGGGAGCCTGGCCGCTCACAACCTCTTCGCTCCCAAGCAGACCGAACGCGATGAATGCGTAGAGAAAAATGACTGTCGCCAGCCGCACGAGTATCCGCATGTCTGAGGATGATATCGGATGGGAGCGATGTTGGCTACGTCAGTACCAATCACCGTTGGCGCTGAATAGTCGACATGAATCGGCCCAAGGTCCGGACTCGGTCCACCTGGCCCAAACGGCATCATGCCAGCGAGTAATCTCGGTGTACGTGATGCCGCCGTTGATCAAACGTTGGCCGAGACTCTCCGACGAATCAACCCGTCGTGTTCGACGTCTTGTCGGCGGGTTGATGCGTTTCCCACCACGCACGCGCGCGCTCTTCGTTCCACGCCGTCACGATAGCGACCTCCGCGAGTCGATGTGACAACTCGCGGGCGGACTGCGGTCGATCGGCCGGACGTTTCGCGAGGCAGTCCAGGATCAGCCGGTCCAGCGCGGGCGGAATCGGCAACTCCGAGCTCTCCGACGGAGCCGTGGGCTGGCTGTGCGCGTGCTGCACCACGACCGCCATCGGCGTGTCACCCGTGAACACTGTCTTTCCGGTCAAGAGAAAGTAGGCTACGCATCCGGTCGAGTAGATGTCAGCGCGGCCATCGACATTCGATCCATTCATGACCTGCTCAGGAGCGATATAGGCCGGCGTGCCCTGGAGGATATTGTCCTGGGTAATGCCCATCGCGCCGGTTTGCATCATGTCCGTCGCCGCTTTGGCGATTCCAAAATCCAGCACTTTCACGAAGTCGTATTCACCTCCGTACCGGCACACGAAGAGATTCGAAGGCTTGATGTCACGATGAACCAGGCCGTAGGACTCGGCCTCGGCCAGCGAATGACACGCCTGTCGCAGCAGATAGACCGCTCGTTCTGCAGGCACGGGTCCGTATCGCTGCACCAGCCTTTCGAGGTCGACGCCGTTGAGGAGTTCCATCACGTAATAGAAGCTCCCATCGTCGGCGACACCGAAATCGAAAAGCTGGACGGTGTGAGGCGATGAGAGTCCGGCGGTGACCTGTGCCTCTCGCTCAAATCGACGAATCGCCTCCTGCTGGGCCACTGTGCCTGCCCCATCGGCTGCTCGAATGAGCTTGATGGCCGCTGGGCGCACGAGCAAACGATGCTTCGCGCGCCAGACTTCGCCCATGCCCCCATGGCCAAGTCGCTCGACCAAGCGATAGCTCCCCAGCTCGCGTGCTTCAGTAACAGCCTTACCGAGTGTGTACACCACGCGCGCGCCGACATACGCCATGATGGCCACGAGCAGGTACGGCAGAACGATCCAGAAGAAAAACATTTCGGCATCCGGGCGGAACGTGGTCCGCTCCGTCAGCACCATGAAACCGATGACGACGGGTACCGACATCACCGACGCCAACGTGACCAGCGCCGCTTTGACAGGACGCGTTGGGATCACCACCGTAAAGAGGGGCGCCCACGCAGCGACCCACGACAGCCCCATCCAGCCGTTGAGATTGAGTCGCGTCGGCTCCAGATACTCAGCGAGCGCGATGCCATAACAACTGACGACCTCGAATATCAGGCCGATAGTCATGACGGACGACGAGGGCACCCGCGGGTTCATCGCGAGTACCCACACGCCAAGCGCGAGCGCGATGGAGATGACGCCCGGCAACCAGTTCTCCGGGATCGCCCAGAAGATCGAGCGCGTATCCGCGTCGATCACGTTCGGAAAAAAGTTCGCCATGAAGAACATGAAGGCGTAGAGGAGGGCAAGGACGCGAAGCCTGCCGACGGATTGGCTCAGGAGCTCTGGCGCCAGCCCTGTCGTACGACGGCCGGAGGTCGAGGCATGGGCTGGGCCTCGTGGCTGCAGGATGGTGACACCGTGCGTCACGTGGGGGATTCTAGTCCGTCTTTTGCCGCTTCGGCCGCGGTCAGGCCGGAATTGATGATTCTTGATGTCTGATGACTGAATCGGTTGTCGATCGCTGATAATCGATCTTCGATTTCGGACCACGTCGAACGATCCGTCGCGCAAGAAGAGAGCCGAGGTTCACGCCGGTTATCTGACGGCCAGGGGTTCGTCCACACACCTGGCGGGCGCACTCTCTACGCGGTATACCGCTACGTCCGCGTTCCGCATCACTTCTCGCAGGTTGGGCGTAAAGTCGCGAACGAAGTTAGACAGGTACTGTGCCTCGGCGTTCGCCGCGCCCGGTCCGGTCACCACATACCCGGCTCGCACGTGCCGCAGGTACCGCCACAGATCGCAGGGATCGGCTGGACGTGAGGGCGGCGTGACTGTCCGCTCGCCGAAGAGCGACAGGGCGCGGGGCCGGCTGAAGACGATGACGTCATCTCGAGCCGTGGACGTCCTCACGAAGTCGAAGAGCTGCACGCTCTCAGGCTTGCCGATGCCCTCCTGAAGGCGGCCGAAAGGAAGCGTCGAGTAGCGCGCGACGTAGGTGACGCTCACCACGGCGAGGAGTGCGCTTACAACCACGTTAGATCTGCCCCAGTGGCGAGCGATCGAGCTGTCGATCGACAACGCACCCAGCACACTGCACGCCACGTAAATGGGCATCACCGGGATGAGAAAGCGCGTGTCCTGCGCCAGTGGCCAGACCACGATCACCGTGAGGTAGAACAACGGGGCGATCGCGAACAGCATCGCTTTCGGCTGCCGCCAGAGCGTCGCGTATCCGACCACTGCGAGCCCCGCCGTGACAAGGAAAAGCATCTTGCGCGGGAGCTCGGCATACCCGTTGGCCCAGAACTCGGTGAACCATCGAAGATACGACACGACGTTGGCGGCGATGACCGGCGCGCCTATCGTCAGCAAATCCGTGTAGCTCGTGTCACGCGTCGACAAGGCGTACTGCAACCCGGCCAGCGTCGCGAAGCTGCCGCCCGCGATCAGCGTTTCCTTCGTCAACCATCGGTACTTGATGAAATCGCGCATGACAACGCTGGGGAGCAGGACAATGCCGACCACACGCGTCGCGTAGGAGGCGTATATGGCAACGCCGCCGAGCACTGAAAGTGCGAGACGAAATCGTGCGCTTCTTTCGGGCTCTCCGCTGCGGGTCAGGCACAGGATCGCGGCGAAGAAGAAGAAGAGGAACGGCAGGTCCGAGAGGACTTGATCCTTGAAATCCCACAAAACCGGATTGAACCCCACCACGAGCACCACTGCGGCGCTTGCGGCCGGCGGCATCAGTGGTTGGATTAGCCGATGGAGAAGGAGCAGTGCGGCGACAAAGAAGAGCACTTCCTCGACCTTCATGAGCTGCAGATCGACACCGAAAGCCCGCACGACGGGGGCAAGCGCGATTGGAAACCCAGGCGGGTATTGCCGCGGGCCTATCGACGGGTTGTCCGGATTGTACAAATAGCGAGTCGCGGTGTAGGACTCGCCGTGCGCCAGGTTCACGGCGTGTTGAATGTACTGGCTGAAGTCGTCGCCCCAGTCGTGCCCTTCTCGAATCGTGAAGAGATAGAACACCGCAACGATCAACACGCAAAGCGTCCCGGCAAGCGAGCCAATACGACGCTCGGCCAAGCTTGGCACGCGGCGGTCCGTGCATAAGCAAAGCCATGAGAACGCGACTCGAAGTGCTGGGCTTCGCGGTCGCGGACGAGACTAGAGCGCGACGCAGCCGTCGCGCTAGGGCCCCCGCCCGCGGAGACCCGGGACGGGCCACGCGCAGCCGCGGCTGGGCCCCGGGAAGACGCCGGCTACGGCGCCGCGCAGACGGGGCGCTACGCCCCGGCGCGAACGACGCCCGACGGCGCTGCGTGGCAGGGCTGAGGTTGTTGGATGACCGCGCCGCGGTCCTCAACGATCGCTTCATCCGTTGATTTGATGACGCAGGCGTTGAAGGTGGCCGGCACGAATCTCAAGACGGGCATCGGCCACGTCGTCCTGAAGAAAATCATTGACTAGGCCAAATGGAGTGACGGCCGTCTTCACGCCGTTCCCGAAGGCGGCCTTGCAGCAACTGCGCGTCGAAGACGCTGCGAGCAAGGAGTACGCGCAGGAGATCTCGCGCCTGCGAAGCGGCCATCGTATCGGCGTCCGATTGCGTTCGTGAAGGCGATGATTCCGACGGCCGCGAAGCTGTTTGCGTCGACAAGGAGCGTGGCGCGATCCGCCCGCAGCACGCTGCCGACATCCTCGCGACGACGGGCAATCCGCTCGAGGACATCACGGCGCTCAAACGTGTGTCGTTCGTCATGAAGAACGGGCGGGTTATCAAGGCAGATCGGTAGCAAGAGGCTAGGTTACCCACGTGGCTGGATGGCTGGCGTGGTAGCTGCGCGGCTGCCCGATCTGAGTGACCGAACGTTTCGAGGTATGCTGGATGCGGGCCTGAGTGGCGGAACTGGCAGACGCACGAGACTCAAAATCTCGCGCCGGTCACCCGGCGTGTGGGTTCGATTCCCTCCTCAGGCACCAACCTTCGCTCACGCTTGTCGCTTCTGCGTGAGCTACGGTTGGCAAGCCACGCGAAGGTTGCAGCTTTCGCTCGGGCTTGAGCTCCGCGAGCTACGAGTGGCAAGCAAAGCTCGCACGGTAAACTGGCTACCGCGCCTCATCACTGCAGAATCTCGCGGCCTCATGACTCACATCGGCGCATCCGTCGACTTCGACGGGACCTTGACGTGCGAAGAAGACCTCACCATCGAGGGGAAGCTGACGGGAAACATCCACCTTCGCGATGCCACGTTGACGGTCGCGCGGCCGGCGCTCCTCGAAGCCAGCATCCGCGCGGCGCGCGTCGTCGTACACGGCACGGTGACCGGATCCATCTCTGCCGGGCAGCGCATCGAGCTCGCGTCATCCGCGAAAGTCACGGGTGACCTCAGCGCGATTCAAGTGGTAATCGCCGATGGGGCTCAATTCAATGGTCGCGTCGACATGGCGCGCCGGACAATCGCCGCGAAGGTCGCTCAGTACAAGGCCTCGGCGAGGTAAGGTCTGATCGCCACGACCGAGGCCACCGACCGGCCTTCGAAATCTCCTTCCCGGCTTGCCGCGACCTCGAGTGGCTGTACGAGCATCGGCAGTTCGCCGGGCTCCAGCAGAAATGCCGGGTTCGTGGGTTTCCCGCGCGCGGCCTGCGCACGCGTGAACGTTTCGTACACGAGAGTTCCGCCTGGACGAATCGCTCGCACCAGCGCCGGGATGAGGGGTCGATGCAGGTAGTGCACGACGACGATGAGATCGAAGGAATCTGGCCCCAGGAAGGTCTCACCGCTTTCAAGATCGACGACCCGCGTCTCGATCGAGAGACCGCGGCGCGCGGCCTCTTGCGACAGGCCGCCGATGGCGACGGCATCTCGATCGACGGCAAGGGTACGGAACCCTTGCTCGGCCAGCCAGATCGCGTGACGGCCTGAGCCGCAAGCGAGATCGAGGCTGTCGCCCGTCGCTGGCAACAGAGACCGATGGCTGGTGAGCCACGTCGCCGGATCGTTCATGCCCGGCTCGCCTTCGCAATGGCCTGTCCGGCTACCCACCCGGACGACCACGCCCATTGAAAGTTGAACCCACCAAGACGTCCATCAACGTCGAGAATCTCGCCGACGAGGAACAACCTCTGACACACACGCGATTCCATCGTCGACGGATCGATCTCGCCGAGTGGGATTCCACCCGCGGTGACTTCCGCATACGAGTAGCCGCGACTGTCGACGACGCTGAGTGGCATATCGAGAAGCGCGTGCAAGAGACGCCGCCGGTCTGCCTTTGAGAGATGTGCCAGCGTCGTGTCCGGATTGATCCCGCTGGCTGCTACCCACGCACTAGCGACCGAGGCAGGAACCCGGGTCGAAAGTATCGTCGAGACGAGGGCCTTCGGGCGTGCACGCTCCTGTGCGAGCCACCACTCCTCGAGCGATTCGAATGTCTCACCTGGACAGACATTCAGTTGCACGTCGACGTCCTGCCCCGCCAGCCGGCCGCGGTGCCAGTGACGAGACATGTTCAAGGCGACGGGTCCGCTGATGCCGAAGTGCGTCCAGAGGATCGAGCCCTCGAGCCGCGTCGTGGTTGCGCCGTTGACGCTCAGGCTCAAAACCGCATCGTGAGACACACCGGCGAGATTGATATGCCGATCGCCGTCGAGAACCAGTGGTGCAAGTGCAGGGGTCGTTTCGACATACCCATGCCCGAGCGTGCGCGCCAGCTCGTACCCCAGTCCATCACTTCCGGTCTTGGGCAACGATCGACCTCCCGTCGCGAGCACCATCATGTGGGCAGCGTGCCGAACGCCGTCCGACGTTTTGATCAGGAACCCACCCTGCTCTCGATCGACCGCGATCACGCGCCGGCCAGTCTCGATTGTCACGCCAAGCCGTTGCGCCTCGCCGATGAGCGCTTCCAATATCGTCCTCGAGCGATTCGTGTCAGGGAACAGCTTGCCGTCGACTTCCTCGTGCAGCTTTACGCCTAACGACTCGAAGAACGCGGCGGCCCGTTCGGCCGGAAACGCCCTCAGCACGCTGCGGACGACACGCGAAGAACCGCCCCAGAAATCGCGCTCGGTGACGACACGATTCGTCACGTTGCAACGAGAACCACCGCTTACCAGGATCTTGGCGCCGATCTTCGTCGCGCCGTCCAGGCAACGCACGTCCAGATGCGGCGCCGCGCGCTTCGCGAATATTGCCGTGGCCAACCCGGCCGCGCCGACGCCAATGATGATCGCTGTCACGTGGGTTGCCAGGTGGCCGGGTGGCTAGATAGCTGGGACAAATCGGCAAATCGTCGATCGGGAACAAGGTGATTACTGTAGGCTCTCGAAGTTTCCGTTGAGAATATCCGAGATGCCGTCAAACTTTGCGACCCTGCAGACCAACGACTCAGCCAGTCAGCAACCAAGCTACCCAGTAACCTTCGCCGGAGACGTCATCGGTGGTATCACCACCTTCTTCACGATGGCGTACATCGTCGTCGTCAATCCCGGAATCCTGGCATCGCAAGGCACGGGGATGGCGTTCTCAGGGGTGCTGACGGCGACCGTCGTGCTGGCGTTCGCCATGACGCTGATGATGGGGCTGTACGCGCGGCTGCCATTCGCCGTCGCTCCCGGCATGGGTCTCAACGCGTTCTTTACCTTCACGATCGTGTTGCGGCAGCAGGTCCCGTGGCCAGTCGCGCTCGGGATCGTGTTCTGGGCTGGCGTGCTGTTCCTGATTGTTTCCGCGACACCATTGCGCGAACAGATCGCACTGGCGATTCCCGCCGGCCTTCGGCTCGCGACTGCTGGAGGTATCGGCCTCCTCCTCACCCTGATTGGACTTCGCAATGCCGGGTTGATCGAATCCGACCCGGCGACGCTGCTTCGAATCGGAACGTTGGATCATCGGGCGGTATTTCTGGTGGCCGGCGTGCTCATCGCCGTCGCGTTGATGCGCCGGCAAAGCCCGGTGGCGTTCCTGGCCGCGATTTTCAGCGTGACGGCCGTAGCGTGGACGCTCGGCTACGCTGCGCCTCCAGAACGTCTCGTCAGTTCGCCGGACTTCTCGTCCGTCTTCCTGAAGCTGGACATCGTCGGCGCACTGCGGTTGTCGCTCGTGCCGGCGATGGTGACGATCCTCTTCACGGATCTCTTCGACTCGCTGTCCACGTTCATTGGCGTCGCGAGCGCCGCTGGCCTGGTCGATCGTGACGGCAAGCCGATCAACCTCAAACGTGGATTGATTGTCGACGCATGCGCCACGTTCGGTGCGGGACTGGCTGGAACATCGCCGGGAACGGCTTATGTCGAGAGCATCGCCGGAATCCGGATGGGTGCGCGTACCGGCCGCGCCTCCATCGTCACTGCGCTGTGCTTCGTCCCCTGTCTGTTCGTGGCCCCGCTGGCGGCAGCCGTTCCCGGATATGCGACCGCCGCGGTGCTGGTGCTCGTCGGCCTCACGATGTTTCAAACCGTGACCACGATTGATTTCCGATCGCTCGAAGACGGGCTGCCGGCATTCGTGACGATCGTGCTGATCCCGCTCACGCTCTCGATATCACAGGGTATCTTGTGGGGTTTCCTGCTCCACGCGCTGCTCTATGCCGTCGTCGGCCGGGCGCACGAGGTCAAACCCGCGCTCTGGATTCTCGCGGCGGTCTCCGCGGGATTGATCGTCCTGGAGCGTTAAACGTTCAAGGCGGGTCTAAAGACCCGCCTCTACGTAGAGTCGTACCTCTACATACAGTCGTGTGTCCGGCTTCAGCCGGACCAGATTACGTTGTTATGTAGCGCTCGAGCTGCTCGATCGTGAACTGCTGCTGATCGAGCATCGCCTTCACGAGATCGCCGATCGAGACCAGACCCAGGATCGAATCGCCGTCCACCACCGGCAGATGCCTGATGCGTTCGCGCGTCATCAACGCCATGGCGTGCTCGACGCTGTCCGTGGGATGCGCCCAGACCAGGCGGGTCGTCATGATGCTGCGAATCTTGGTGTCGCGCGACAACCGTCCTTCGAGAATGATCTTCCGGGCATAGTCGCGCTCGGACATGATGCCGACCGGCCGGTCATTCTCGACAATGAGCAACGCGCCGATGTTCTTTTCTGCCATCAGCGTCAAGCCCGCAAACACGGTTGCATCCGGCGAGATAGACCAGACGTGCGACCCCTTGCTCGCCAGCAGCTGCGATATCGACGGCATAGAGCCTCCCTTCCGCAGACGGGCCTCTCGACCAGGCGAAGGAGAGGCCAGACAGGAAGACTAGAACGCCGGGCCGTCCCGATCAACCAGAACGAGCGCTCGGTACAATTGGGCAAGAACCTATGAGCGAAGAGGCCGTCAAAGCCCTGCCGTGCGGATGCCAGGCCAGCACCTACCGCGATTTCCTCGGCCGTGTCGTCGGAACGATCGTCACCAAGTCAGCCACGTGCCAGCGCGCCGAGCATGCGATCGGCCAGACGGTCATCATGCCGGGGCGTGAAAACGCGAGACCAGAATGACGGCGCCATCCGATCCGACGGTTCTGTGGCGGATGTCGCGTGGACGATCCACCGCGCATGCCACGATCTTCCCAAGCGACACACAGACTACGGTCACGTGGTTCTTCGACGGCATCATGGACCGGGCGGAGAACTACGACAGCGTTGACCTCGCGCTCGCCCGAGCGGACCAGATCCGGGGAATCCTCGTCAAAGATGGCTGGAAGGAAGCCTGAAGATCCCTGTCGTTCAGCCTTCCAGGTTCTCACTTCTCAGTTCGTGTTCAAGTTCAAGTTCGGTTCGCGGTTTCGCGGTTCGAGGTTCCGGGTTCAGAACATGAACTCTGAACAAGTACTGAGCAGTGAGAAGAGAGAAGCGCGAACGGTTATCATTCAGTAAGTGTCCACAGTAAGACTGCATAAGACCATCGGAGTCCGCGTGGGCCGCGTCCAGGTGGGCGGTGGCGCGCCGGTTGTCGTTCAGTCGATGACGATGACCGATACCGCTGATGCTGTCGCCACAGCGCGTCAATGCATCGAGCTTGCTGAGGCCGGGTCCGAGATGGTGAGGGTCACGGTCAATCTGCCCGAGGCCGCCGCCGCGGTTCCTGAAATCAAGCAGCGCATGCTCGACGCGGGCTGCGACGCGCCGCTCATTGGTGACTTCCATTACAACGGCCACCTCCTGTTGACGCGTTATCCAGCGTGCGCGGCCGCGCTCGATAAGTACCGCATCAACCCCGGCAACGTCGGCACCGGCAAGCGCCGCGACGAACAGTTCGCAACCATCTGCAAGGTCGCCATCGACAACGACAAGCCCGTGCGCATTGGCGTCAACGGCGGTTCGCTGAATCAGGAACTGGTCGTTGCCAAGATGCAGGAGAACACGACACGGGGGCTCGGGAGGACCTCAGAGGAGATCCTCAACGAGTGCATGGTGATTTCGGGCGTCGACTCCACCGAGCTCGCGCTCGAAACGGGTCTTCGCAAGGATCAAATCATCATCTCCTGCAAGGTGTCGCGTCCAAGAGATCTGCTCGCGATCTATCGCGACCTTGCCCGCAAGACCGATCAGCCATTGCATCTCGGTCTCACCGAGGCCGGGATGGGCACGAAAGGTCTCGTCTGGTCTGCGTCCGCGATCGGGATCCTCTTGAACGAAGGCATCGGCGACACGATTCGCGTTTCTCTGACGCCGCGGCCGGGCGGCGATCGGCGGGAAGAGGTCTACGCCGCCTGCGAGCTGCTGCAGGCACTGGGACTCCGCGCTTTCGCACCGAGTGTGACGGCGTGTCCAGGCTGCGGCCGGACGACGAGCACGACGTTCCAGGAACTGGCCGAGCGGACTCAGGACTACATTCGCTCGCAGATGCCGGAGTGGAAAAAACGCTACGAAGGAGTCGAGACACTCACACTCGCCGTCATGGGCTGCGTGGTCAATGGCCCGGGCGAGTCGAAGGCGGCCAACATCGGCATCAGTCTCCCCGGCACAGGCGAAGCGCCCAACTGTCCCGTCTTCATCGACGGTGAGCACTTCACGACCCTCCGAGGCACTTACGATGAGCTTGCCGAGGGGTTCCGTACACTGGTCGATAACTACGTAGCGACTCGTTATCCCGCACGTTCATAGCTAACGGTTTCCAGCGCTGGCAACGATTTCGCAGACTGAATTAGCTGAGTCCTAGGGAGAGTTCAGCTGATGCGTGTCGTTGCTGCCGTCTTGTCATTGATGTTGTTGACCGCTGGATGCGCGCGAAAACCACCAGAATCGCCGCAATCGCCACCGGTGTCGCAACCTCCCGCACCCGCGAAACCTGCTTCGCCGCCACCGTCAGAGCCAAAGAGCACACCGCCGAAGCCCGCTGCTCCGTCTCCTGCAGCACCGAAGGCAGCGCCGGCGAAACCCGCAACGCCGGCGACCCCTGCGAAGCCGGCGACCCCTGCGAAGCCGGCGCCGGCGTCTCCGCCCGCGCCAAAGGCCGCTTCACCAAGTCCGGCAAATCCTGCGTTGGACTTGACCGCGCTCAAGGAGCGGCTCAAGGCGACCAAAGCCATCGGCCTGATGACGAAGCTCACTCTGAAAAACCAGGTCGACGATCTGCTCGATCGGTTCCGCGAGCACTACGCTGGCAAAGAGAGAGTCACGATGCAGCAGCTTCGCCAGTCGTACGACCTGTTGGTGATGAAGGTACTTTCCCTTCTACAGGACAAGGACCAGATGCTGGCATCGGACATCGTGGCCTCGCGGGAAGTGATCTGGGGCCTGTTGGCGGACCCCAGGAAGTTCGCCGCCCTCGACGTGTGACCGCTGGAGAACATATGAAGAGATGCTGTCGCCTATTCGCGTACGCACTTCTCGGCAGTCTCGTGGCAGCCGTGCCGTCCATTGCCCAGGACGAAGAGGAGATCAAGAAGGATCTGACTTCGGTGATCGCGCTTCACGGACTTCCGTGTGGCGAGGTCGTCGCCGTCAAGGTGCAAGCGCAGAATGACTATCTTGCCTCGTGCAAGGACGGAAACCGCTATCACGTCTATGAGAACGACAAGGGTCGAGTAGTCGTTGAAAAACAATAGCGGCGGGCCGTCGGCCCGCCGTGTGAATTCGTGTGAAGGGGTCTGACCCCGCCACAGATTAACGCGACGATGATTCGGCCGCGGCCTTCTCCGCCGCGCGCGCAGCGCTGAGCATGTTGAACATCGCGTGATTGCCCTCGTGGCACGCGTACTCGAACATCTCCTCTGGCTGCGTCTTCAGATTGAGTGCCGCCGTCCACGGCTTCGCGAAGGTCGTTGCATCCTCGACAGTCACTTCATATCGGAGATCGTTCACGCCCACGCGCGTGAAGCGCTCGACGAGATGCAGGTTCTGGCCCGCGCCCCGGTAGTTGGTCGCGTCGCTGAAATTCCGCGCGTCGACCACAAGCGTGTCACCTTCCCATCGGCCACGGGAATCACCATGCAACTGACGGATCGTCGGCGAGATGTGGTCGCGGCCATCGACCGGGATGATCCGCGTTTCGTGAATCATCTCGTAGGTGATCGCCACGAAGCCCGGGCCCTGGACGATTCGCGTGTTCGCGTTGTAGACGGCCGGAAACATCGAGCCCGGCACGCCGCGCGTGATGCAACGATCGTAAAGCGTGAAATCCTTTGGACCGTTCCATGGACCGTTGCCGAAGCTGCCACGCACCTGGCGCTGTATACGAGCGCGCGCCTCTGCCGTGATCTCGGGAACCCGGCCGTCGGGCGGATCGATGACCATCGACGTCCGTCGTGACGGATTGCCACGTTCGAGCCAATGCGGTGGCGGCGACGTGGCCGAGCCGACGGCGCCTGCGTTGCTCCGATCGGCGGTCTCGAGATCGAACTCGGCGTTGTCCCGATCCCGTTCGGTCCGCAACCGATCGGCAGCCTTCGCGAACTCCTCGTCGCTCAATTCCTGTCGCGTACCGAACTCCTTGGCTCGCTCGAACGGCACCCCGAGTTCGCCCTGACTCGTCCAGTCGCCTTGCAGATCCGGATCGCCCCACGGCGTGCGCGGAACACTCAAGGAACCCGGCGCCGCATTGCGCGACGACGATGCCGATTGAGCGTTTGCAGACAGAGGAAGGGCGATGAGAACCGCGGCCACAAGAATGATCGAGAATCTGGCGCGCATAGGCTGCTCCTTAAACTGTGCTCATGATACTTGAACCACACGGTTCCCGGTTCCAAGTTCCAGGTTCCAGGTTCGTGTTCATTGTTGGAACTGCAGTGTCCCTTCAACCCGGATTGGTTGTCTTCGCATCCCCGGTGATAAGCCGGGCCCCGCGTTGGAACGTAAAGTAGGCCACCGCCCATTCGAACAGCACGACCATCCGGTTGCGAAATCCGATGAGCATGAAAATGTGCAGAAAGAGCCACGACAGCCAGGCCAGCACGCCTGACAGCCTGACCCAT
>Ga0075420_100000213_pt1 | contig 42574 bp, 44 predicted proteins | sample SoiMetdeltSBSDD4_FD_75296 | JGI IMG/M metagenome (GOLD analysis project Ga0075420, IMG submission 75296) | Bulk soil microbial communities from a Populus tree surrounding site in Tennessee, USA - Soil MetaG P. deltoides SBSDD4 | ecosystem: Environmental > Terrestrial > Soil > Tree plantation...
TATTCGAATAGCCTGCTGGAATTCTTCCACCGAAAGCGGAGGCATGTTTGCAATTTTTAAGTTTTCTTCAACATGTTCAGGTCTTTTCTGACCAATGAGAGGAGCGATAACTGATGGGCTTGATCGAATTATCTGTAACAGTTTGGCTACAGGATCAGCAGCGTTTCCATAATTAGGAATCTGGCTACGAAGGAGCCTTCCTTGAAAGAGAGGTATGCTAGTGAATATGCCGATGTTGAGTTTTGCTGCTGCTTGCAGAATTGTGAGATCCCCCTCGGAATGTACTGACTGGTTCCTAAGCAAAAGCGCTTCGCTGTATGCAAGGTTATATGGAAGCTGGATAAACTTAAAGCCGTGGTCTTTGCCTCCGACAGTCTCAGCGCACTTGACTGCCTGCTCTAACGAGAGGTATTCTGGACTTTCAGAAGGAACCCTAAAGCATGTCCAAGTTGCCATGCCATAATAACAAATCTTATTGTTAACACGATATTTTTCATACATTTCAAATGCTTTGGCAAGCATCTCCATAAACTGCTCCCTGCTTACATCCTGGTACCAGCTCTCAAAGGCATTGTGGATATAAACTAGATCGATTGTGGAAAGGTGCATGTTAGTGAGCGATTTGTCAATGCACTTAGCAAGATAGCTAGGCTTGATGACATTGTAGCCAGAGCTGATGTCATCAGCAGTTATCACCTCAGTCTGGATATACATCCTGTGCATGTATTCCATAACGTCGATGTTTGGGTAGTCACCGTCATTTGTGATATAGCCATTCTTGGTAGACACAAAAACTTGATCTCGAGAAATAACACCGTCATTTACGAGGCGTAAAAGCGCTCTACCTATGCTTTTTTCAGACTTCATAGCACGGTAATTTATTGCAGTATCGATGACATTGATTGCGCCCGACCTGACTGACTGGTAGACTGCATTTTCAACAGCCTGATCATCCTCCTTGCTCACCTGGCCTAAGTATGTCCCCATACCTAGGCTTGATAGGTGAAGGTTTTCAAATGACTTGAAGTGACTTCTAGGTTTTCCTTGTGATATCGCATAATCGCTATATTTCCTTGTACCATCCGGTGTAGCATTGCCCTCAAGGATTTCATATGAAGGTGACGATGATGAGGAGGTCAATAGTTTACTTATTCTAGCATGTAAATAATAACGAATCGAATTTTATTACACGCTAAAAGTAGACTATCCTTTTGGTTAATATCTCAAAGACATTAAATTTATTATTATTATCATCAAAACCAACGGGATAAGACTTGAAGACATGTTCTTTCCATCAATAGCATTAAGAGATAATGCATACTAATATCTAGATAAATAACGGTTATGATCGCAGTCACTCGCTCAGTATCTATTTATTCTCTCAATAAGATAGGCATTGATCCCTTTGGGCTAACAACCCACCAATGAAAAAGGATTTGGTATTTGGTGTCATGTAGCTAGGTGCGTTGCCGCTGCAGCAGTAGTGGTGACTGCAACATTAGGAGGAGGCACACCCATATGATGGCAGCATCATCTGTCATTAAATGATTGACTCTTTTGCAACATACGCCAAGGGAGCTTAATTCATTCTGTAAATAGATCTCTTCATTCTTTGATACTTCACCTATACGCACCATGCGCTGCATATAGTGTTTCGGCACACAACTTCAAGAACAGTTGGAAGAATTATTAATCAGACCTCGTTCTATGCTATAAAAACCTAGTACACCCGGCGTGGTGAATCACTTAGAACTTATGCTCCGAAATGGTTATTATCAACATATGCCTCCATGATGCCTAACGAAGACAAATGACGAATAGAGCTAGAACAGATACACTCGCTAAGATTCTAGAGACTGTAAATGACCACAGTGAGGATGGTGGTGGAATTTCACAGACTACGATAAGGTATGAGGTCTTTCTTAGCGGTGCTCAATTGAAAGAGTATCTAATAGCTCTAACCATCCATGGCTTGCTTAGCTATAACTCAACAAGCCATAGGTATAACACTACAGAAAAGGGTATACGGTTTCTTCAGATCTACTATGAGATAAGCAATATACTGAATCAAGATAACAACAACAATAACATATCATGGAGTACAGAGAAAGAAGAAAAAGAATGTCTAACAGCGATAAAGATGGCACGCCTTGGTGCCAATAATAGCAACAATAAAGACGAACCTCTAGATAGATTACTTGTCGTAGATGATGATCCCGATATACTCCAACTTCTGAAACTGGCTCTTCTTAAGGAAAAAAGGTTTTTAGTGGATGCCTTCACAAATCCAGAAGAGGCACTACAAAGCTTCAAAGCCAATGCAAAAGCCTATCGTCTAATGCTATCTGACATACGAATGCCTTCAATTTCTGGAATACAACTAGCAAGAAAAGTCAAAGAGATTAACTTGAATGTCAAGGTTGTCCTGATTACTGCTTTTGAGCTAGGAGACAATGAATTCTCTGAAGCATTTCCTTCTAACAAAATTGATGCGTTCCTTCAAAAGCCTATTGGTATAGGTGATCTGACTAACAAGGTTTTGAGTCTTTTATAGACGAAACTAAGACAATGATAAATGCAGATAGACCATTATGGCGGTAGAGGATATTTAAAAAAAGTTGAATCCATAATTTTGCAAAAGAAAGTTCTACTGAAGAATAAATAATACATCTTAACGTGCTTGAAATGCAATAATATGACAGATAATTTTGACCTTATTTCTCCACTCCTTTTACTTAGAATGATAAGATAGGTTCATTTTGCTGGACACCGCTGTCGTTGTTCTTGACGTCTCACAATGAAACATTGATTGCCTACTTTATAGTGTGTATAATGTTATCATACTCTGCCCACCTATAGAATATAACCCAGAGCCAGCAAAAAGCCAGTAATCCTTGAGTAAGTTACGGTTGAAGCCATCGCAGTCACTATATTATCGATACCCTGTGGATCTTTTCTCAACGATAAAGCTGATTTTATAGCAAAAGGCATTGATACAAAACTGATAAGAGAATAAACTTTAGTTAACCCGAAGAAGATACCTCCAGCAATCAAGGCATAGGCCGCAATTATGAACATGGGAAATATAGTTGAAGCTGTCTTTCTTCCAAGTATTATCACTAGAGTACGGCGACCTCTTGACTTATCTGCTTCATAGTCTGGAAATGAATTGATAAAGAGGACTGTTGCAGATAGGATGCCGACTATTGCTCCGCCATATATAGCCGCTGGCTCTAACACGGCGTTTTGGACGTAAAGAGATCCAAGCACAATCATCGCCCCTTTGATGGCTACAAACAGCTCACCCAATCCCGCATTTACAATTCTTGTTGAATAAAAGTAGATGGCAATGACTGCAAAGCCCAGTATAATCGCTATAGCTACCCCACGTACCAAAATAAAGTATGCTCCTATGGATGCGCCTAAGATCAGAAATACTAATCCAGCTATGTATACAGTGCGTGGCGCCAATAAATTTTCGGGGAGGACTCCTGTCCCTCCACTGAACTTTGTCCTTTTCGTTGCGATATCTATTCCTCGCTTATAATCCCAATAATCATTAAGTAGATCTACGCTTGCATGCAAAAAAATGACGCCGACGTATGTTAGGATTGCATAAATTGGATCTATGGTATAGTATTTCCAATAACTAATTGCAAGACCGTTGCTCACTGCAATTACTGATGCTAGGAGAAATCGGATCCGAATAACTCGTAGCCATGTAGAGAGCACTTATCTCCTCCAATATGCGAATGAGCTGTTATTATTACTATGTTTTTTGAATTCATTGAGGAACGCACCTGTAGTACATTATACCATTAACCGTGACATCCTCTATCCTAAACTTCTTCTTCTTGCCTGTTATTGCGCTTGCAAGATCAGATATTCCTAGTTTTAGCATAGAGTTATTTACGTTAGCCTCTGAAATACCGGTTGCTTGGGCTATCTCTTTTGCAGAATAGCCTTTATCTGAGTTTCTGCACAAGAATTGCGCAATGATTGTTCCAACATTTTTGTATGCGTCAAACTCGGCAGCATCTATAGGCATATTATTCCAACAACAGTAGATTCTATAAAGTTAAGGCTCTATTACACCTGTGCTTTCAAGTGGCTTACGGCCCATAAAACCCTCCTCCTTTCCATGCCAGAACTTGATCTTGTTTTCCCCTACTTTCCAACATAGCCAGACTTCTTCATCGAACCTCCTTGAAGGGAAATCGAGCAATCCTTCATCCACGCTTTTTATTATTACTCCTGTCGCCTCAAGCTGCTCTATTGCCTTGTACAAATTGGTGACAGCAGTGTTCAGCTCTTGTTTTTTCTTTATAAATCCTTCAAAAGGACTACCAGAGTCAATTATTGTCTGGATCTCCTCTTGCAAGGCAACAACATGGTTCTTTTGCATTATGATGTCCTCAAATAAACGCTTGACTTCAGGCAGTGCCTTGTCCGCAGTCTGTGGCGTATACAGCGTAAACATTAATGTGATTTTGTTCATTTTTGAGATAATTTATGCTTTTAGCACTCGATGATGCCACAGCCTACAAACTTAGAATGAATCGTATCACGTTTTCAAAAACATGCATGAGTTGCATCCTTAAATTTGACAAGATCAAGAGGTATGACTATTACATAAGTCAGCTTCTAACACGAAATGCACCGAAATTAAGTCGTAATATACACAAAAAATCAGCATCAAGTGGTAACTGAATTTTGCTAAATTCTATTCTGCAAAGCCCCTCGGATCTTGTAAGTCCTGAGATCTTTGTAGGTTCGTAAGTTAGTAGGGTTATCCTCTCCCTCTCTTCAAGGTGTTGCAGTCCTTAAAAGGGGTATAAATTAATTCATTTCATGGTAGAACCTACGCTTGAAACCGAGAAGGTTATGGCACCGAACGTGAATGCCATAGAAGAGCAGGAAAATCCAGTTCCCTTCTTGGAGGAGGAAATTGAATGTCCGCGTTGCCATGATAGCATGACGCTATGTTCTGACTTTGACAATCTGTATTATGTCTGCGAAGAATGTGACTTTTGTCTCTACACAATAAAGAAAGCTGCATTATAAGAAAAATTATTAGGTATTGTAGTGCTTCTAATTGATGGTTGATTGTAAACCGTCATGAATTGGAGAGATTCCATGGGACTAAATCTTCCAAGTTAGTTCTTTCTACATTGTCAGCTGCAATTGACAGTGTTAGGCCTAATTCGCTCATAAAGCGTGCTGTAAAATTCAGCAACAATGAACTAACAGTACGTGATATTTATGGAAATGTCGCAACATTCGCGGAATTTGAGCATATTTACATTGTTGGTGCGGGGAAGGCAGCATCAGACATGGCCTTTGCTATGTGCTCTATCTTGGATGACAAGGTTGCGGCTGGCGCGATTACTGTTCCATATGGGATCAAATCCAAGAAGAATCTCAAGAGGGTATTAGTGACTGAGGCCTCACATCCAATCCCTAACGATTCAGGGATAGAAGGCACTAAAAAAATTCTATCACTCCTAGGAAAAGCTGATGAAAATGATCTTATAGTTTTCTTAATTTCTGGAGGTGGCTCGGCATTAATGCCTATGCCAGCATCTGACATCTGTTTGGCTGACAAGCAGAAAATCACAGGGTCTCTCCTTCGCTCTGGAGCATCAATTCATGAGATAAATGCCGTACGAAAACATCTATCCGCTGTTAAAGGAGGCCAACTCCTGCGATACGTAAACCGATCATGCGCTCTACTATCGCTGATCCTCTCCGATGTGATAGGCGATGACCTTGGGATAATTGCTTCAGGCCCAACCTATCCTGATAGATCGACTTTCAGTGATGCCTTAAATATTTTGAGAAAATATCGGATAGAACGTCCAGTTGCTGCTATTGAACACCTTATCAAAGGTGTTGGAGGCAAGATACCTGAAACTCCAAAGCCACAAGAGGAGGTCTTTTCTCGTACACACAACATGCTTATAGGAAATAACACGATTGCATGCAAAGCAGCCGAAGCTTATCTCAAAAAACACGGCATGCAGACAGTAAACCTTGGATCGGATCATAATGGTGAGGCTAAAGAGTTTGGATTATTTTTGGCACGACTTACGTTAGACCTAAGATGCAAACGTCTAGCATTAGTTGCCGGCGGTGAAACCACTGTCAGGCTGGGCAAAAGCAAAAGTGGTCTTGGCGGGAGGAATCAAGAAGCGGCACTTACATGTTTGGCTGAGGTTGATCGAGACGATATTGTAATAGCGTGCATAGGAACCGATGGAATAGATGGCAACTCCGATGCTGCCGGCGCAATCGTATCGCCACAGACAATAATGCTTGCCAAAAAGATGAACCTGAAGAAGTATCTTAATAGGCACGATAGTTATCACGCTTTCAAAAAGTTGAATTCACTCATCTTCACTGGTGTTACTGGAACCAATGTAAACGATATTGCCATCGTCTGTGTTGATCCTAACTAGGATTTACGTTATCTCATGTTACAATTGCTGCAAACAATGGCGATAGTAGCATCAGATGACGTCACTATACCTCTTTTTACAAAAGAGCTAGTCTGCAGAGCTTACTGAGGTCCAATATGTATATCGCTTGTTTACAAATCCATAAAATAAGGGAAGAACCACAAGTCTTGAAATATGGGGAAAAGCTTCGAAGACTGCGAAAGCAGGAGAGCTGGCAATATTGTATTATTGCATCAAATACAATTTTTAGCGAGAAAAAATTTGTGCCAAGTTATGCCCATGAGGAAGGGGATTTCGTAAGCAAATCTCTATCCACACAGAGAAGTCTAAATGCCAACAATAGAAACAAAGTATTTTCTTAAAACGCTTTTAATATGTCACACGTACGTCGCCTGCTACTACCTTGATATTGTCGCAGACATCAGTTCTAACCAAAAGTGATCCGTCATCATTCACATCCAACACCACGCCTTCAATAGTCCAATCATTGTGTATCACTTCAACTTTTTGAAGAATTATATCTGAGTTCTTCTTCCATTGCTCTATTATAGTGTGAGGGATACTGTTCTTCAGTTGAATATGATAATATTCAAGTCGTTCAAGTATCTCCTTTGTCAAACCAAGTATGCTCATTTTGTGCCCGAGTTCATCGCTCAAAGAGGTGACCTTGATGTGCCTTTCAAGGTTTGAGGACATTGCTAACGAGTCAATATTAACGTTAATTCCAATACCAATGACAGCATAGTTAAACCGCCCAGCCCCCATGCTAATGTCGATGAGAATCCCGGCCACCTTTTTGCCCTCTATCATGATATCGTTTGGCCATCTTACCTTAGGATTAAGAGGCGTAGTTTTTTTGATTGAGTCACAAACTGCCAGAGCGGCCGCAAACGGAAGGATGGTGATATTGGAAGCGGGAATTGGTGGTCTTAAGATTACCGATAACCATATTCCTCCCTTAGGCGATAGCCACTTTCGATTTACTCTGCCACGTCCACTCACTTGCTGCTCTGCAATAATTACCGTACCGTCTATACTGGGGTCTTCCTCAGCAAGCGAAATTGCAAGGTTTTGAGTCGATTCAACACTATGCCTGTAAATTATTTTATCCTTACCTATAACTAAGGTGTCAAGCACCTTTACCAGCTCCCATGGCAGGGGAAGATCCGTCCCCCCGGCAAGCCTATACCCCATCTTGGGACTCGATTCAATATAGTATCCATATTGGCGTAGGATTTTTATCCTCTTTGCAACTCCGTTTGTTGAAATACCAGTCTCCTTTGCTAGAGTTCTCCCTGAAATGTACCCTTTTTGCCTTCTGAGCAAATAGAGCAGAGGCTCCTCTTCAGGCATTTGACCTTAAAGCGCATTACCAGATATAATTACTGTTTGGCAATTCTGTAATTTTTTGCAATTCTTAGTTCTTAATGTATTATTTCGATCAAATTCTGATCGTTTAGGCTGTAGGTCACAAAGCAGCAGATACTGAAATCGTAGTCTTATTCTCTTTTAGTTCTAATGTTGATTTTTCATGTTCTTCTTATATTAAGAAGAAATACAGATGCTTCTCATGCCACGACCACTTTCTCTCTCTGCTTGCCTCTAGTGTGCAACCGACTAAATTCTTTTTAACTGATTTTTATCAAACTATAGAGACAATGAAGATTTTCATTGATTCTTATGCCTTGAAATCGCAATCCAAAATGATGGTGGGTGGTATCATATCATTAATCTGAGGCTTCTGTCGAAAGTCATGTCCAAGTTGTCGCAGAGCAATAATAATAACTAGGAAAACTATAGTAGGTCCTACATACATCACAGATGTATTATCCAGTACATATTCTCTTTTGACTTTTTCATCAATTGCTTGATGTACTTGAAATTTGCATTCTATCTCTTGTTTCTTTTTTCTGCTCCTCCTCTTTATGTCACGTATTTCCTATTCTAATGGGCCTTTGAACTTGTTATGGGAGTATCAGCTGGAATGTTGTTTCCCTTTTCTCTTGGGACAAGCACAAGTAAAGGGGACTCGACAACAGTGTTACAGATGTTATCTTGTTGGATGACAAAATTCAAAAAAATTTAAGAGAATTTCATTCTAGAGCTTTACCACTAATTTGCAGAAATGAATGGAGGAACAAGGAAAAACTAAGGAAGAGAATAGAGAGGGAACAAGGGAGTAAGGTTTATCTCTTGTCGCCACGACATGAGTCTCTCTTCTCTCTGGATCACTCTCATCTTTCTTCCTGATCTTTTATTATTATTGGAAGTGTTTTCGCATAAAAAGTCTCTATTGATAATGCCTTTGTTATGAGGCCCTGCTCACTCGACTATTGATAATCCCATTTTGCTGATATTTTCCCTTGAGTGTGCAGATTGGATGTAAAATCATTATCATCGATCGTATATAGTGTATGTCAAATTGTATGTCCCTACAGATTGCCCGCCATGTATGGGAGTGCGTATGACATGGAAATTATATACTATGCTCTTAGTCGAATAACTTACAAGTGCAATTGAAGATACTTATTTTTTGTATTACAATAGCGTCATTGTAACCTATGCTTTATATGGAAGCTAGCTTGTGGTTCCTTATGGTCCTGTAGCTAATTTTTGGTAGCTATATTATATAGTTAAATCAAACTTATTCTATCGTCTGGTCTGCTAAGTTGATTCTCCTACGATTTATACCCTCTGAATATCCCTTTTTTATGTGAAAAATCGTACGAGACTTGATATCATGGCGATTATTCTAGAATTTGCTAATGGTGGGATAACAAAGACAAAGCTACTCGCTCGTGTTAACCTCACAAGTGAACAGCTTAGGGAACATCTCGACATTCTTCTCACAAAAAAGCTGATGGTACAACTCGCTGACGCAGATACAAGGCATATGGCTTATAGGACCACAAAAAAGGGGATAAGGTATCTCTCAATTTACACGACACTAAAAAGCATTGCAGTCTTCCAACAGGACGAACACTAGCTAGTTTTATCGTTATCGTTCCATTTGTAATAGACGGTGCCGCCACGACACACTGAATAAACATTCGATTTACCTCCACTAAGTGAACTTGTGACTTCAAGCTCCGCCAACAGTCGTTCAATTTCGTAATCCTTCTTTATTGGGGCGAGGAGATTCAAGATCTCTTCTCTTGAGTACATTCTTGAAGGCTCATGACAGAGTATGTTATGTATTTCCTGCATCAGCTCACTTGGTGTCATGAAACTCACTTTTTCTTTGTTCTTGCCGAGACTATGGATAGTACATCGCGGTCCTTTAGCTGGTAGTTGACAGGCAACCTAATCCCGTCCCTTCCATCAAGAGCATATAATAAACCCTTTGCGAGCTCAGTATGGATCTCCTTTGCCAGATCCTCCACCGTCGATCCTGACCTCATGAGATATACATCTGGGAGTACGTTCCCATGCTTGTCTGAGAATTTTTGGATGTCCGCAACCGGATAGACGGCATTCATCTTGAGCAACTTGAATACCGCCACATTTATTGCAAATTGCACGCCGGTTCGCATATATTCGCCCAAGATATCTTTGCGTATGAAGTTGAGTGCCCATTTCTGTTTGTCATTCAGCTTTGTCTGATCATTTATTTCAAAGCGCTCATCTCCCGGAATGTATCGAATGATGCCTTTACTCTCTGCACGTCTGAGTGTAAGTTCCGCGTCAGCACTTGCAGGTATTATAATAACATCACGATACTCTTCGCGCAGACGCTTGAAGTTCTCAGTCGCCGTAGGAAGGTCGACTTTATTTGCAACTATGAGAGTAGGCTTTGAAATTTCGCGCAGGCTCCAGCAAAAGTCCTTGCTCTGCTGTATTCCAAAGTTCTCAAATACAGTCTCCATAAGATTGTTCTGTGCAAGCGCAAGCTTGACGTGATCTTCTTTTACACCAATGCCTCGGAAAACTTCTGTTATTGCAGCCACTGTATTCATCCCTGAGCCAATGGCCCGAGATATCTTGTCCCTATTCGCCTCAAGAAGCTTTAGGTACCACATGACAAGCTCTTCCTCGATATCTGCAACATCTGCAACGGGATCTCCAGTGCCTGGCTCTGCGATCTTGCCTGATGCATCAATGCTTCCTGATGCGTCAACTATATGCAGCAAGGCGTCTGATTGTGCAGCTATTGTTAAGAATTGGTTGCCAAGTCCCTTGCCTTCCCATGCGCCTTTGATGAGACCAGGTAGGTCGACAAGCTCAACTGGAATAAATCTCCAACCATCTATACAACCAGAGTTCTTGGGATTATCCCGCAGGTTAAACTCCTTGTGAACACAATGAGTTATTGCATGAGCGTTGCCAACTGCAGGCTTCTTAGTGGTGAACGGATAATTCGATATCTCTGCAGACATCAGTGTAGCAGAATTAAAGAACGTAGTCTTGCCCGTGTTTGTCTTTCCAATCAGCCCTATCTTGATCATAGTTCTTCACTCTATTTTTTCGTTTATATACACTCTTCTCAATGGACGTGTTGGCAGACGACTGCGAGGTATCCAACTAAACCCAAAAACCCTCCAAGCAATGATAAATGAATAAAAAACTCGCCCTTGTACGCTAATGAAAATTTTCTCCATTTATAGAGTGGAATTGAGACCTCCATCTATACCGTATTATTATGGCATTGCTAACGGATAAGACTTGCTGTTTGCTCATTCAGTAAGAAAAGTTCTCTGCTTGCTTCTCTCTTATTTTTATTGACTGCAATATGAAATTGTGTGTTATCTTCAAAGTGAACTCCAATTCTATATAGTATGTACTTCTTGACACCATTTATCACGTACAAAGTGGGTGGTTTTAGTTTAATTAACCGCTAAAATCGTCTTATCTGGTCTTCGGTAAAAATAATAAATAGAATAGTTTCTTTGCATTCGCGAGCACCTGACTGGTTGGTTGGCATAGCCTTCTTTATGTGAAGAAGTTTGGTACTGTTTTGCAGCGCCGTCTGTCATTGATGTATATATATGACTGATCGCTGCGTAAAGACGCGCTTTTCATAGTTTCTTTTTTTTGGGAAAATAGATTATTGATATTCAATTAGTTTTTCAGGATAGCCTTACTATCATTAACCTGTTACTTATCTAACCTTTCCAGAGCCATTTTGATCTCATCACAGCGCCAAGACATCTCACTTATCTGGTCCGCAGTCAGTTCTGACTCCCATTTATCCAGAACTGTCTTGCAAATTTCTGCAGCATTATATAATATTGACCAATACGGATGATGCTCTGCAGTTGTGTATGCTAGCTCCATCACCTCTCCTAGACCCGAAGATGCCCTTTTGATATGTTGAGATGCTTCACCATAGATTCTGACCATGCTGGCGTCTTTATCCATGCTTATTTTAACAAATATATTTTGCTTTTGAAGTTCTTCTAGAACGCCTTGTATGGCATCTAAAACCTTGTCTATATCTGACATGACATCATAATGATAAAATGCCCATTTGTATTATTTAACTCAGTCACTGAACAACCTCCTATGCTCTGCCATCATGCATCTATTATAAACTGCAGAGATATCTTTTTCCATGGCCAAGTCCTCAGCTTCTTTGCTATAGATACCCTCTTGCATCCAAATCACTTTGATGCCTTCCTTTTTTAGAGTATCTTCAACAACAGTAGGAACATCCTCTGAGCGTCTGAAAATGTCGACAACATCTACTTTATCTGGTATGCTACTGACTGTAGGATATGCCTTGCGTCCCAAGATTTCTGTAGCTGTGGGGTTAACAGGGATAATGTTGTAGCCGTGATCAATTAGGTACTTGGGTACATAATGGGCTGCCTTGTCTTCATTTTTTGACATTCCTACCACCGCGATATTTTTGAGCGTATAAAATTCCCTTATTTCCTCATCTGTGTGAGAGTCTCTTTTCACGTTATTAATTTCATTTCCAGATTATTTAAACAGACTATGAACCGATCATACCTGGCAATTTCCATGGAGTTCGATAGGATTGAACTATCTCAATGCTTGGCTCTGCTGTGACTCTCACGTGGTCAAGCTGTACTCCTTCAGGAGGCGAAAGGTTTAGCATATCGCCAGGCTGAAGGATATCTATTGTCGGCTCTCTGTTGCTTCCATAATCGACAAGTATATTTGTAAGAGGCAGCCTGCCAGTATTCTTTACGACCACCCTCGCATTTGTAAAGAGTGATTGCTCGTCCTTGAGAGCATCTACACTCAGGTCATAATCTTTAGTAGGCAGGGTAGAAGCAAACATTGCGACCAGGGCGACAGCAATTATGCCAGCCGCTATTATCACAATAAGTGCTATGCGCATCAGAAAAGATTAAGTTTGAAAATATTTAAGCTCTTATTCGCCCTTCATCTGTATCCTTGACTTAAAGACTGGACGTATTCCAAGGGGCGCATAATTACCTGTAGAACAAGTAAAGCAAAGCTCTTCCTCGGGCATCCCTATTGCCTCTGCCAGATTGGCGGTGTCATTATAACCGACATAGTCCGCACCTACTACATGGGCAACATGAGACCCTATCCTGGTGCTTGAATCTTCAGTAGCTCCTTGCTGATAAGCAATTAATTCATCCTGTGATGGAAAGTCGATGCCAGCATAGCATGGATAACGTATAGGTGGATATGTAACTACAAGGCTCACCTTTTTTGCACCTGCCATCCTAAGTGTCCTGATTATCTCAGCAGAGCTTGTGCCTCTTACGATGCTATCGTCTACGACAACAACATGCTTGTTTTCAACCACCTCCGGGATCGGGATTATGCCCTTGTTTATCTCGAGCCTATTGTTTTGATATGGCTCGATAAAGCTACGCATCGAGCCTTTCTTGCTATACCTATCCTTTAGCAGGCCTTCCTCAAATGGAAGACTGAGCGCTTGTGCATAGCCCAACGCCGCTGGCCGTGCCGAGTCAGGGACTGGAATAATTACATCTGCATCTGCTAAAGGAAATTTCTTAGCAAGAAACTGACCAATTCTCTTTCTTGCGGCGTAAATGTTGATTCCTTCCATTATACTAGATGGGTGCGCAAAATAAGTATATTCAAATGCACAATGGGCATGAGGCTTTTCATTAGCAAAATGCTGAGCACTCAAACCGGCGTTGCTAATTTTCAAGAGCTCGCCTGGCTCTACATCCCGCATTAATTGTGCTCCTACTGCTGCAAGTGCACATGACTCTGATGCGACGATATAGGTATTGGTTTCTCTATGATATCCAAGGACCAGAGGTCGGAAACCCCTTGGATCGCGGGCTGCATATACTGAGCCCTCATCTGTAAGAAATGTAAAGCAGAAGGAGCCGACCATCTCTCCTTTCAAGATGTGCATCGCTTCTGCCATGTCCTCTTTGTCAGCTAGGTGCATGACAAGACGTTGCGCCGCCACAAGAGTATCGCTCATCGTTTGTGGAGTAAAAGTGCAACCACCTACCATGCCTGACAGCTCTTCGACATTAGCAATGGTGCCATTATGTGCAACACAGAGATCTTTTATTCTGAGAGGCTGAGCGTTTTCAATTGTGCTCTTGCCAAGCGTCGAATAGCGGACGTGTCCGATAACAGTATGAGATTTGTATTTATTGATCACCCTCAGAAAGTCGGAGGCCGCGGAAGAGACGAGCCCAAGCTTCCTGAAAGGTGGTTTGCCGGGAACTGCAATACCCCATGCTTCCTGCCCGCGGTGCTGCAGAGCTCTTAACGAGTCTATGGCAAAAGGTACGACATTATGCTCATCAAGAGAAAAGATCGCAATTACTCCACAGTTTTCATGAACCATCGCCGCCCCACCCTAAGATAAAATAAACTAAGCGCTAAGCTATTAAAAATATATCTTCTTTATGGGTGCAGAATCCTTTCAAGCAAGTAAAATTTTGCCTCTAATTGCTTCAAAGATAGTCTAATTGTCTGTCTATTGCCTTTGATAAACTCGATATGGGCAGGCACAGTTTTACCTATCTCCGCAAATCGTACGCCATTACTGGATAGTGTTTCATAGACACTTTTTGGATCCTTTGTGGCAATAATATACCGAGAGTGCGTTTCGGAGAATAGGAGTTCGTCGATCTGTTTGCATGAGGTTGGAATAGCGTCAAGCTGAACTTTGAATCCAATTGAGCCAGACATTGCCATTTCAGAAAGCGCAACTGCAAAACCGCCCTTTGAGCAATCATGGGCACAGCTAACAAGGCCCATTTTTATGAGGTTCAGCACAGCATTCATGTTCTGCCTATCCACCTCCAAATTCACCACTGGAACTTTCCCACCAGTTATCTTATGGAAGTACTCATAGTATTCGGAACCGCCCATTTCTGGCTGGGTATATCCAACAATAAAGATTGATTCATTTGCTGATAACGCCATCTGCATAAGATACCGTTGATTTTCGACTAGCCCCAATGTCCCTATGACTGGCGAGGGTTTGATGGGGCCTCGGGCAGTTTCATTGTAAAAACTCACCTTGCCCCCAACTACTGGCACCTCCATGAACTTACAGTAGTCTATTATGGCATTTATTGCCTGAATAAATGTCCAGTAAATCTCTGGCTCCTCTGGACTAGCGAACTGTAGGTGGTCTACCACCCCAATGGGATCAGCGCCTGAGCATATAATATTTCTAAAGCCTTCTGAAAGAGACCCTAGCGTTCCTTGGTAGGGATCAAGGTAACATTGCTTTGAGTTACCATCTAGCTTAACCGAAACAAACTTGCCATTATCAAGCCTCATTACCGCTGCGTTACTGCTCCCCGGCTTGATGACTGTTCTTATGCCCACTTCGTGATCGTATTGTTGGTAAACCCATCGCTTACTTGCTATTGTGGGGTCTGCCAATAGCGATAGCAAGACCTTCCCAAGGTTCGACGGCTGAATAGGTCGCTTAATTCTTTTCATCTTGTCTATGTAGTGTGGTCTTTTAGCCACTCTATCTGCAAGTGGGGCATGGGCAACCAAATGAGAAGGCATCTGCATAACGACCTTACCTGAATGTCTAATGACAAGGTTCTGGTGCCGCTGGACAGTGCCAATGATAGAATATTTGATTCCGTACTTTTCAAGAATTGATTGCAAAATCGAGAGTTTTGGTTTGCTAGTAATGTAGAGCATGCGCTCTTGTGACTCAGATATCATGAGCTCATTGGGTGTCATATGACTTTCTCTCGTATGGATCTTTGTCAGCTCAATGTCGAAGCCTCTGCCAAGATTGTCTGATGTCTCAGAAAGACAACAGGAAAGGCCACCCCCACCCAAGTCTTTAATGCACTTCAGACACCCCCTTTTGACTGCTTCCATCGTTGCCTCCAGTAACAATTTTTCAAGGAAGGGATCCGGAATCTGTACTGCTGATCTGTTATCTTCTTCAAGTGTCTTTGAGGCAAAGGAGGCACCTCGAATGCCGTCCCGACCAGTGGGGCCGCCTGCCAATATTATTATATCATCTGCCTCAGCGTCATTTGTAATAATGTCTATTTTCCTTCCAAACCCTATTGCGGCAACATCAACCAAACAATAATCCTGGAATGAGGGGTCAAATTCAATCTCTCCCCCAACCGTTGGAATACCTATACAATTTCCATAATCTGCAATGCCTTTTACCACATTCTTAAAGAGCCATTCAGATTTTGCGACAGAATGGTTGCCTTCTTCTACTATTGGTGCAAACCTTAGGGCATCAAGTACCGCAATTGGGCGAGTTCCCATAGACATGATGTCACGGATTACGCCGCCCACCCCTGTTGCAGCTCCCCCAAATGGCTCTATGGCTGAAGGATGATTGTGGCTCTCGATGTGGACTGTCAAGACATAGCCATCGCCAACGTCAAGTACTCCTGCATCATAGCCGGGGCCAACGATTACATGTTTGCCCTTTGTGGGTAGCAAATGCAAATACTTTTTGGATGACTTGTACGAGCAGTGCTCTGACCATTGAGCTCCTACAGCATCCTTTTCAATTTCATTTGCCTTTCGCTTTAGTTCTTGTTCAAGGTATTCAAGCTCTTGCTTTGTGAGGACATCCACGTCTATGCTATCGCCTTTTGCTTAAGGTTTGACACAAGTGATTTGAAAATAGTAACGGCATCATTGTTGTTGTTATTGTTGTTGCTACTAATGTTATTTCTGCTGCGGTCGACACTGAGGATACTTTCACTTGCCCTCTCTGGATGGGGCATCATGCCCATTACGTTGCTTTCTTCGTTGCATATACCTGCAATTAGGTCGGTGGACCCGTTAGGGTTGTCGCTGGCATACCGAAGAACGATCTGATTCTTTTTTTTCAACTCCTTCAATATCTTGCTGTCAGCTACGTATCGTCCATCACCGTGGGCAACAGGGATACCGAATATTTGCTTGGGTGAAAATTCACTCGTAAATGGTGTCTTATTGTTTGTAACCTGTACGTTTGTCCACCTGCAGACAAACCGTAGAGAATCATTCATCATAAGTGCACCAGGTAACAGTCCGGACTCAACAAGAATTTGAAATCCGTTGCATATGCCAAGCACTGGCAGACCATCCTTCGCTATACGTCTTACCTCATTCATTATGGGGCTATGGGCAGCAATTATTCCAGGGCGAAGCCTATCACCAAACGCAAAGCCTCCTGGGATAATCATAGCGTCATAGCCGTTAATGCGATCCTTAGTGTGCCAAATAAAGTCAGCCTCAATACCTATTATATTATTAAGAATGTGGTGAACGTCACGATCGCAATTGCTGCCAGGGAAAACAGCTATCCCAATTCTTGCTGCCATTACTTTGCAACAAAAACTTGTAATCGCTTCTATTAATATCTTCAGACCTGCTCATTTTTGTTATATATGTCTAGAGCGATACAGTATTGTTTTTATCATCGATTGATTGTGGAAAAATTGTTTATGGCAGCTAGTGTAGTCCGCGACATCATGACAAAGAATATGGTTATGATAGACCATGACAAGACCGCTTTGGAAGCTGCCGAGATTATGTCAGAGAAAGGCATAAGCTCGCTGTTTGTTGTCAAAGACAATCATCCGATCGGCATTGTCACTGAGCGTGATTTCATAAAAAAAATATGCGCAAAGGAATTACCCGTTGCTGAGGTAAAAATAAGCGATATCATGTCAAAGATACTGACAACAGCCGATCCAGACACAGCAATTGAGGTTGCTGTTCAGAGAATGGTAAATCACAAGATACGTCGCCTTCCTGTAATGGAAGGTGGCAAATTAGTAGGTATCATAACGGTTACTGACTTGGCAAAGCATTTGAGAACCACCTTGCTACTAGAAGGCGCGCTCAGTGATTCCAATAGCTTTGACAACATGATTGCGACAATGGACCGCGATAAGTATTGATTCCGACAACCCAAGCAGAATTAGATGAAATGGCAACATTATGTGAAGATAAAAGATAAGTCTATATCGGTTTGGTGCCTTCGAAAGCAAAAATGTCATTTTTTCGTAAGTAGCGTACTTGGCGCGTCTCAGTTAATTCTATAGCATCATTTCCGGGGACCTTGCATAAGAGATGTTGCTAATGGTTGCAAAAACACTCTAGCTCTTACCTGCTGCCTTCACTGTACAGTTGCTGACAACTGGATTGAAGATGCGCAATTCTTGACACATTTTTTTCACAATTGCTTCAGCATCATGTTTAGTTTTTGAATTGACCACCATCTTCAACAGCTTTGCAGACCTTATTGACTGTACGTTCGAATAGCCTCCTTTAACTACTAGGTCTCTATGGATTGTTTCTCCTTCAGGATCATTGATGTAGGGCTTATTTTCGATAATCACCTGAACAATAAACTTTGGCACAATGATTCACAAAGTGCATCTTTTTTAAATATATTATTTAAATAAACCGGCCAAAGACTTTCGTAAACAGAAAGAAAGTAGCTAGTGAAGGCGGTATCAGACCTAACAATAGAATGTTTGGAGCAATATCCGCTGGAATCTTGATGGTATTGATAGTTATTATCACCATGAAGAATGAGATAAGCAAGGTGACACCAAAGAACAACGCAGTACCCATCATATAGCCTAATAGTTTGACTTTTTCCCGCCTGCTACGTTCCGCTGCACTGGCACTATTAGCCAACGAGTTATACAGATGAATTTGGTGTTAGATAATCTTTTTTGCAGTATATACGTAAACGCCGTTTAATTAATAAAACGCAGTGTCCCTACAGCGCATGAGGTCATGTAGCTCAGCCTGGTCAGAGCGGCTGACTTGTAAACTTAGCCAAGAAATCAGCAGGTCGTGGGTCCGAATCCCACCATGACCTCCTCTTTCGTCTCTGCCTCTGCAAAAAACGAATGCTTGCTGAGCAGGCATTCTTTGATAAATTAGCTTGTAATTGCGCCAAAGAAAGACTACTATTCTTCGTTAGTCTTCAATCCTCATTTTAAGTATATAACAACTCAAACTATTTCTACTTGTATTTATCGGGCTTACTGACTGGACTTATGCTGACACAGCTTGAACTATCACTAATTTTCGCGCCATAACGCCCTTGTCTTGGCCAGGATGACAAATGCTAACAGATATGCAACTTGGACCGCAAACCCAAATTCAAGTGACCAATCAGCCGGTATTGGGATGTTCATAATATCTTGTAGCATCAGTGATGCATGAGTTGTCGGTACAGCATAGGCAAGAGGCTGCAGCGCCTCTGGCATTATGTCAATGGAATAGAATACCGGAGGTATTACTGCAAGTATTACATTTACGAAGGATATCACCTGGGTCGCATTTCTCATATGGAGCATATGAGATGACAGGAAGAACCCTAAAGCTGACATGGCTCCCCAAATCAAAAGAATTGTTGCCACTAACAGAGGTATGCTGAATACTGATCCAAAATAGACAACAAGAGTCGCTAGCACTATAAGCGCTGGGAGTCCAAATAGTAGCTCGGAAAGGGCAAGTCCTACCATATATGTCAATGGTGAAACAGGTGAGGCAACAAATACATCCTGCACCTTGTATTCTGTTTTGTAAAAGGAGATATCTTGACCAAGAGCAAGACCATATCCTACTAGGGCCATCACCAGACTCCCAGCTACGGCAAAGTGAATGTACTGGCCTCCACTTACTACGAAAAGTACAAACAACAGAGAGAACGGACTTATTGCCGTAAAGACTAATGACATGGGATTCCTTCTTAACCAGAGAACGCCTGTCATGTATGCGATAAGCAATACCTGTCGCACAGGCAATAAGTTACTCTTTGCGATTTTGATCATCTACAATACCATTACCCATAATGTAAACGAAGACGTCATCGAGTGTGACTGAAGAAACCGTAAAGGACAGATTATGTCGCAATGCAAGATCAGATAGCTCATGCACTGCAGATTCGAAAGTAAATATGCGGAGCATTCCTGCACCAGTGTCAACGACCGATCCATAAGATTTCAAAGTATTGACGTCCAACGTGTCACGTGCTATGTCTACCCGAATATTCTGAGGTATAATCCTGCGTAACTCTTGAATGGTGCCCTGGGCAACAATCATACCATTATCAATAATTACTATATAATCAGATAGCATTTCCGCTTCATCCATATAGTGCGTTGTCAGCAGAATGGAGCCTCCCTTGCGTTTCCAATCCTTGATGGCTGTCCAGACTTGCCGTCGAGACACTGGGTCAAGTCCGATAGTTGGCTCATCAAGGAAGAGAAGCTGTGCATCAGTTGCCATTGCCATGGCAACAAGGATCTTTTGCTTCATTCCCCCTGAGAGGTTCATTGCAGGAATATCTCTTGCCCCATAGATCTCTAACTTTCGCAGCATTATCTCAGTCTTGTCTCTTGCTTCACTCTTGCTGTCTCCTCTTATTTGGAGCCAGTTGTAAACATGATCCCAGGGAGTAAGAGCTCGGAGTGGCCTGCCTTCCTGTGGCACGATAGAGATCAGATCACGCACATGTCTTGCTTGAGTGACTGCTTCATAACCGAGGACATTTATTGTACCGGAAGTAGGCAGTAATTGAGTAGCACACATCCTCACAAAGGTAGTCTTCCCTGCCCCATTTCTTCCCAATAGCGTAAATATTTTGCCTGCCTCCACTTTTAAAGAAAGGTCTTTGACTGCAGGATGACTTGAATTCCTGTATATTTTAGTGACATTGACAGCATCGATGGCAAGCATCAAGACAGTGTGTACAAACCTCTAATGTAGACCTTCTGCTTGCAGCATGCAAGAGTGGGGAGATTACCATTTCAGATATGCAAATAAGTCCCTCCTGTGAAAACTATCATGTTAATGAGAAGAGAGTTCATAGTTGCCAGAATTGAAGCATCTCAGGATGGCAGCCCATACGTATACGTTACATTCAATGACCCCAAAGAATACAAACCCGACAGACCGACCACGAATCCCTTTGGCCCGAATGTAACTTCTATTGAGGATCTCATGAAAAACATGCCAAAAGTCATCACAAATATTGGCTTTATGGGTCCAGGCCTAACTGATTCTCCGACTATAAAATTCAGCATGCATGAGTATCAAGACATGGGCATCAAGGTTGGCGACAAAGTATACATTGAAATACAAAAGGCAGATGCCAGTGGTGGGATATAACCATCCAGCAATACAACAGTAAGACATAGGAAGCTTGGATTTAAATACAGAGGAAGTTAATACAAGCCAATTGGAACAACAGAAGAATAGCAGAATGCGAGTAGAAGTAAAGGGACTAGTACTTATACTCATTCACACACCCTTTGGCCTTGAATTCTTCGATAAGGTCGCCAAATGGCGCATTTCAAAATTATATGCCCGGTTTAACACATACCTAATGCCTGCTATAACTGCATTGGCTATATTTCTTATTCTGGGTTCCCTAATGGTCCTGTTTGGAGATGCCCAGGCAAGGGAAGGTGTACGAGGCGTTGGTCCAGCAGCTAACCTATTGATTCCCGGGTTCAATCCGTATTTGCCTATAACATATGGTTTGGCAGCTCTTGTTATTACCATTATCATTCATGAGGCAGGACACGGCGTTGTGGCAAGAGTGCATAACATTAGGGTTGATTCTACAGGAATTGTACTATTTCTTGTCATACCTATCGGCGCCTTTGTAAATATTGAAAGGGATGAGCTAAACCGAGCAACCCTCAAACAAAAGAGCGCTGTCCTGACTGCTGGTCCGCTCAACAATATGATATTAGCAGCCGCATGTTTGTTCGGAATGTACTTTGTAATTTCTACCCTTGTTCCTCTTCCAGCTACCCCTAATGGTCCACAGTTTGGCGTAATGGTGATCAGCGTAAATAGTGGCTCTCTGGCTGAAACTGTAGGAATTGAGGACGGATCGGTGATTCAGTATATTGCAGGCCAACAGATTACATCACTTGCTGATTTGAGCGATAATCTACGGAGAAACCTTGGCAGTACTATCGAAATGACCTGGGTCAACAATGCTGGAGACACTATAATCCATCAGGTGACACTACCTTCAGCGGTAGAGCCAGGCAGAGGAACCTTAGGTGTCAGTGTGACCGCTCTATCACAAGATCCTCAGGCGGTCCTTAACACATACAAGAACCAGTTTACTCAAAACCCTCTGGCTATCCTCCTTCCACCAACCTTTCAACAGGGTTTTGTGCCTTTCTCTGATCTCATGGCTCCAAAATATACCTCGACTGTTTTTGGAGACGCATTTGCTCCCGTTGCCAATATGCTATTCTGGCTTTGGTTCATCAACTTTAATGTCGGAATATTCAATGCACTGCCATTAGGCCCACTTGACGGAGGCCAGCTGTATGGTGCTTTAATAGAGAAAAGAGCGAAGTCCAAAGCGATTGCAAGAAACGCAAATATGCTAATGACTCTTGTAATGGTTGCCATTGTATTCGCGGTGTTAGTGCTTCCGTACCTCGGATTCTAAAAAGCACTATCCTTTTATAATGGAGTCACGGATATAGTACCGGCTTATTACTACTTTGTGCCTTATACAATTGATCGTAGCCTGAAGGCATATACAGTTGGAGTATAGCCAGATGAGCGATAATGGAGGAATTAGAAAAGAATCAAAAGGTTGGCGAAACTGTATCTCAACCTGGGCAGACGACGAGAACAACACCAACAACAACTACCTTTCCAAAAGGGAATAGAGCATCATCAACAACAGCAACAACACCCCCAGGATCAGCAAGAAGGTTATCTGGAGAAGAGATCGACAATGGCATCACAAAGGTTACTACTCAGAGCGAGGAGGCAGTCAGCAAAGTAATACTCAAATCCATTCCCTCAGACTCTCAGATAACGTTTGTGAGATTTGAAGGCCCAAATATTGCGCTTTATACTAAGAACCCAAAGTTTGCGCTCACTGAGTTGACTTATTTCTTGTCATCCTTATCGAAGACTTTGAAAAAGCGATTCATTATTCGCACTGATCCATCAAGCAGGTTACCAGAGGATCAGACTAGACAAGCAGTAGTAAAATTGCTTCCAAAAGATGTGCAGGTGTCAGCAATATTTTGCGACGATGCAACAGGAGAAGTAGTTCTTGAAGTAAGCAAACCGGAAGCAATAGATCCTAATATGCTTGTGCAAATTGCTCAATCCACAGGCTGGATAGCACATACCAGACGCTCGCCTCATATTCCATCATCGAGCATCAATACTTTGCACTCCACTCTAAAGAGCTCCGCAAAAGAGAGAACGGAGTTTCTGCAGAAGCTGGGCAAACGCGTATTCCGGGAGTCCCTTGTAGTTAGCAGTGTTAATGGGAATGATGCAATGCCTTCTCGCAGGCGACAACAACAGCAAACCATTGCTACCATAGAGTCATCTGCTATGAGTGAGCCACGACCTAACAAGCCTCAATCGTGGTCTACGAGCAGAGAAGAAGTTATGCTATTTTGTCTTGGCGGCGTCAAACAGGTAGGCAGATCTTGTTTTGTCGTAGTAACCCCAGAGACCAAGGTGATGCTTGACTGCGGTATAAACCCCGGCGAAATGTCAGGGCTTGACGCCTATCCCCGACTTGATTGGTTCAATTTTGACCTTGACGATTTGGATGCAGTAGTAATAAGCCATGCACACATTGATCATCAGGGCTTTTTGCCGACACTTTTCAAGTATGGCTACAGAGGACCTGTCTACTGCACTGAACCTACTTTGCCATTGATGATCCTCCTCCAGACAGACTCTGTCAAGATTGCAAACAGCAATGGCACATACTTACCATACGCAGCAAGGGATGTTAATGAAGTTATCAAGCACTGTATCACATTGCCATATGGCAAGCCAACCGATATTTCACCAGACGTGACGATTACGCTCAACAACGCAGGACATATTATGGGCAGTGCTACGGTTCATCTTAATATTTCTGGTGCCCATAACATTTTGTACTCTGGAGACTATAAATATGCCAGGACACAGTTGCTCGACAGCGCAGTATCTATTTATCCGAGAGTAGAGACGTTAATCACTGAAAGCACCTATGGTCACACAACAGATGTAATGCCTGATCAACAGTCGGTATATCGAGGTTTCACCGAATCCATAAACAAAACATTGATGGAGGGTGGAAAGGTTCTTCTACCTGTTCCTGCTGTTGGAAGGGCTCAAGAGATAATGCTTGTCATGGCAAAGGAGATGAAGGATGGCAGGCTTATTGAATCGCCAATATATATTGAGGGAATGATTTCTGAGGCCAGTGCCATACATATGTCATATGCTCACTATCTTGGCTCAGATGTTCGCAAGTCCGTATCACAGGGCATAAATCCATTTCAGTCAGAATACTTCACAGTCATTAGCGGATACGGCAAGCGAGACGATATACTCAATGACGAAAACCCTGCAATAGTGATGGCAACGTCTGGAATGCTTGAAGGCGGCCCGTCTGTAGAATACTTTAAGGAACTTGCACCAAACCCAAAGAACAAAATTATGTTCGTCTCTTACCAGATCAATGGCACACTTGGCAGGCGAGTCCTTGACGGAGCGATGTCTGAAGTTAGTATGATGGACAAGTCCGGAAAGGTCAAAGTTGTTCCTGTCCGCTGCCAAACACAAAAGATAGACGGATTTTCAGGTCACTCCGACTTTAACCAGATACTGAACTTTGTATCTCGGATCAGACCAAAACGTGTTCTGGTCAATCATGGCGAGAAAAGCAAGTCGGAAAATGTGGCAAGTGCCGTCTATTCTCGACTCAAAATCCGCTCTGGTGTCCCCGATAACAGAGAGATCGTACGATTAAGATAAAAGCCTTCTATTATCCGCATTAATTATTACTGTCTTCTCGTCAAGTTATACCTTGCAATAGTTTTATTTTTGATACAGCAGCTGTGTTGTAGCCATGAAAAATAATATTCTATATATTTTCATAAGCCTCTAATTGATAATACTCTGCTGTTATCGTTGCGACTTCTCTTCCTCCTTTTCTTCAATCACTACTTTCTAAATTCACGATGAACTCATTCAGTGCATTTAAGCCAGTCTCACGGTCATGCTTAAAGGCCTCTGCTATCTTTGGGTTTGACCTTGAGATCTCTTTTATTATTTTCTCTTCTTGTTCTTTTAGGAAAAGCTCCTTTAGTGCCTTTTCTCCATCAGTCTCTCTTATGACGAGCTCAATTGCGCGACGAGTATCAAGTAGACCGTTGTCTTGTTTCTTTCTCTCTCTTGACTTGGCATAAAGCCGATCTAGGTAGTCCAAATTAATTTTGATTCGACCCTCACGTGGGATTGCTAGTTTCTGCGTTTTGTTGGGAGGGCCTGCTTAAACCGATCACTGGATAATAATACATAAAGTTCTCTTGCAAAAAGCTTTAACGAAATTCTACTTTTACATCTTTATCATACTTTGAAAGCAATTTACGCACTTTGGGGTCAATAACGAAACTGCAGTAGGGTGTATCTTGATTGTTCTCGTAGTAATTTTTATGATAATCTTCTGCAACATAAAAATTACTAAAAGGAGTAATCTCCGTAACGATGGAATCCTTGTAGACCGCTTCTTTTTCTAGCTCTCTTTTTGATTTCTCGGCAGCCTCTTTTTGTTTTTGGCTATGATAAAAGATTGCAGATCGGTATTGTGTACCAACATCATTACCCTGTCTATTAGGAGTAGTTGGATCATGTGTATGCCAGAAAATGTCAAGTATTTTTTCAAAAGCTATAACATTTGGATCGAATTCTATCTGAACTGATTCAGCATGACCTGTTTTTCCCGTGCACAGTAAATCATAGGAGGGATTCTCCACTATTCCTCCTGAATAACCAGGTACAACAGATATGACACCTTTGAGTCTTTTGAAGATTGCTTCACTACACCAAAAACATCCATTCGCAAGCGTTGCAAGCTCAAAATTGTCATTCATGTATTATTTTTGGCAACTCTTTTTCTTTTGAAATAAAATAGATGGATAGCGAATTTACACAATCTCGAACATTTTTATTTGTAAAACCCTCTCCGTGAAATTCGTGTCCTAAATGTGCTCTACAGCTTGAACATTCTATCTCTGTTCTTGTCCCATCAGGATCAGGTATGCGCTTTATTGCATTTGGGAAGCTTTCATCAAAACTTGGCCATCCGCATCCTGAATTAAACTTGCTTTTAGAGGAAAAAAGAGGGTTATTGCATCTTCGGCAAATAAAGGTTCCATCCTCATAAAAATTGTTATACTCTCCAGTGAAAGGAACTTCTGTTGCTTTATGCACGATGATCCTTTCTTCTTCTGATGTTAGTTCGTTATAACTCATATGATTTGTAACCTCTTTACAATCTCTTAATCATCTCTCCATCATATATAATATATCTCCTGTGTTATTCTACGGTGCTTAAATTGAATCAAAAGAAGGTCACTTGCAAAGGTTTTGTATTGATTGTTTGGATTTTCTCCTTTGCCCTATCTCTTGAGCCGGTATTAATGAATGAGATGAGAACCACAAACTTCATCAACTGCTAGTGGATAGGAGCCTATTTTGCTGCTTGAGCAGGCAGAATATCATCCAATTTATGGTGAGATTTCGCCGTTCTATCTATCAAAAATTGCCTGCTTGCGCTAATTTTCTATATCGTTATTTCCATACTGTTTTTAGCCATGTATGTCCATAACCTTTTGCATTCACAATATGGCCATACGATATAGATGTGTCAACTGCAATATTGACTTAAGCGGAGAAGGTGCTTCTAGGCATTACCTCGCCAACCCTACCCACAAGCTCGAGAAGCTACCTCCTCCAGTAAAGCCGGTGAAGAACACACGCTAACTATTCTCTTATACTTTCTAGAGTCGAGACTACCTGCCACAACATGGTGCGTATGTGCGACTGCATCTGGGGACTTTGAGTCGCACTATCGAGCAGGCTTATTGCGTTTGCAGCCCTGACAGAAAGGCTCCCACTCTTCTCATCTTTAAGTGCAAGAAGCACCTCTTTTATCATGTTTCGGATGCTCTTCTGGATATCACTGTTTCTTGTAATAGAGTCCAGAGTTTCGATGGCGCGATTAAGGCGCTGCAGATTTTCTTTCTCCTTGAGTTCTCTTTTTGATGATGTCATTATGCAAGCCTCCAGACGACTGCATATCTACCTGCTAGTTGCTTTTGAATGTTTTTATGGTCGCTGGTTCTCAAGAGACTTTAGTGTGCCACTTTGACTAAGAAGTTTTCCGCGTACGTTGTTAAATCTGTAAATAAGGTAAGTATTAGACATTCACCTCTTTTGTTTGAGCTGAACTAGGGTTATTTTAAGAACAATGTAGAGAGTATATACTTTTTGATATCAAGATGAATAGATTCTAAATGGTTAATTGTGCATAATTATTTAGAGGGTTTGTCCACTTAACATAAATGGTAACAGAAGAGGAAGTAAGGTGCAACATTTGTGGCGGCATCCCCATGAAGGCAAGCCAAGCAAAACAACACACATCAACATCCTTCCATGAACTGAACAGGTCAAGGCTTGAGCGAGATCTTGAGGCTGTAAGAATAGAATATTATCAAAACGATATCTCGGTAATCATGAGTTGGAAGAAGACGACCTCTATGTAGGAATTTCTCATTTCAGTCCGACCAATAAGGATACTGGGCATTATCACGGCCTCAGAGGCAGTATATGTTTTAACCTCTGGTTCTCCTGAGAATCGAATTTCGGTGAAAAATTTTCGTGGAATCTGCTCATACTTCGCCCTAGATGCTACTTTCATGCAAGAAATATCCTGAAGAAGCTATCGCCAATATTATTGAACTATCTTAGCGGGAACTTTTTTCGATAATCTGTACGAACCGTATTCTATAGCATTTAATTTAGTTATTGCCTATATTATGTTGGTTTGATTGCAAATATTGTTCACATTAGTCTGAATGCTCGAGGAGGCGGCGAGCGTCTTGCAGTCGCCACAATAAAGGCGATATCATCTATGGGTGTCGATGTAGAGCTCTCCACATTGGAAAAACCTGATAAGCAATTGATACATGACGCCTACGGAACAAGCATAGATGCAGATCTCAAGAAGATAAGAACCCTTAACATCTTCCAGAAACATCTCCCCCGAGATTATAGCCTCACAGTTAATACGCATGGTGACATGCTTCCGTTTTACCGCAATGATTTCAACAAGAAAAACTCGATCACTTATTGTCATTATCCTATTGCAACTCATTTGATTGATTGTGGTGATCCAGATTACTCGGCTTTACTACAGAACATGTGTCTTTCAGGTATGTCACAGGCATTACACAATAGATATTATAATGCTGCAAGAAGCGCTTACATCAAAATGATGTTAAACTCCACCGTGCTGACTAACTCAGATTTTAGCCGCAAGGCAATCCTTAAGTCCTTTGGTGTGGATTCCGTTGTGCTGCCACCACCTGTTGACGTCGAGACATTCCGTAACGCATGTTTGATATCGGATGTCCGCGATGACTCTATCCTAGTGATCTCCCGCTTTCATCCAACTAAAAAGATAGAGAATGTCATACATCTTGCCAAGCTGTTACATCAAAATGAGTTAAGCACAGGCATGAATGTTGTAGGCAATATGTTACCAGATGGAATTGGATACTTAAATTATCTTAACGATCTCGTAGAGCAATATGAATTGGAGGATTTCGTCAGGTTTGAAATTAACCTTAGGTTTGATAGATTACTCGATCTCATGCACAGGTCAAAAGTCTATGTTCATCCTCTGCCGGGAGAACCATTTGGGATATCTACTGTAGAAGCGATGAGTGCAGGTATAGTCCCAGTTGTTCCAGATATAGGAGGTCATACAGAATTTGTCCCAGCAAAATACCAATTCCACACCTACGGTCAAGGAGTGGAAGCCGTAGCAGCAGCTCTTGCTGCACCTACATCGGAAAGGATCAAGTTAAGCCATTCAACCCAGAGATACTCCGTCGCTAACTATATCAAGAAATTCCAGCAAATACTGACAGATATTACATACATCGGCAAAAAGCATCTGGAAGCAAAGTCACCAGTCATCACGCTATCAAAGAGGTTGCCAGAATCCATGAACGCCTGACCTAGCGAGCGCGAGTATACACGTAAGCTGTGTCAAGCACTTGATCAGTCGTCCAAAGCGTAGGTAACGAGATTGTGCGGATCAGTTCCAAACCAAACCTTGCAATGATGTTTCCCCATCCCCAGTTAGTACGGTCCCTTGTAAGAGGCTTCATGACATGGCTCCCCATGAAGTTAAAGCCTGCATTGTGCTTTAGCCTATCAACTGTTAGCACTTGCTGGATAACACTGTTAGCAAGCATTTCTCCCATTTCAGGAAGACCTGAGATAAAGAATATTGGTTTTGAAAGATCTAGGCTACCATAATCAAAGCGTGTTGCGTCTGCTCTTATTGCATAGTAGGTAACATCCGTGTTGGATAATATTGCCTTTTGTAGTGCAACAAGATCGTAGTCGATCTCTATGCCGTATGAGTCCATTCCAAGTAGACCTGCACAATAGGCTAATCTACCATCACCCGAGCCGATATCGACTAGCTGATCAAACCCAAGCGATCTTGCTTCTAGTGCAAGCGTAAAGGCAGAGAGCATCCATGTCGGATAGAATGGTTGGTAGCTTGTGTCATATTTTTTACTGCTCAACCAATAATTATTGATGTCACCTTCGTAAATTCTACATGGGATGCCTGAAATAGGCGCATCGTATGAACCGACATATATCGAATTGACAAGTACGAAATTGTGTAATGACTGAAGTACATCTTTTTCAAAGGGCAAGGATTTAGAGTAGCATAAAGGTATGACTTCGCTGAACAGGCTTCTCTTACTTGTGTACTCTCGCACAAATTGGCTCTTCAGAAGCGATACTGCTTCAGGGATGGAATCGCCGATTGTCATTTTTCTTTCCTCTCTCAGTATACCGATTCCGCACTCGGTCGTAAACCCCTTCTGAGGCTTTTATGCCCACATTCGTTACAGCGATATAATCTCCTGCGCTTATAAGTATAGATGATTTCCGGATCCTCGATTACTTGGTGAATAGTTTTTACCATGCAGCGGTCGCAAAAGCGAAGTTCTGTAGACAAGATATTTCTACCATAGATCTGCGACTTTACAAAATATATATTATGAGTAACCTCTCTGTGAGAATAAATTTTAATAAGATAGGTGTAATTTTCATGAAGGCTTATTTAGACTTATTTAGTACTCAATTAGAATTTTCCAGATGAAAAAGTTCTGCTCTTTTCGAGGATATGCTATAATAGTGACTCTTTGTTGCACTACAGGAAAATGAGGATAACCCCGCTGACTATATTTCTCACATATATTTTGCAATACTAGGAAATGCTTCATAAAAATAAATTTTTATAACTCAAATAAGTGCTATGACTCGTAGTTATGTGGTCAAGCGTAGTACTGTTTGTACTCACTTTCGCTGTCTTTGGACTTTTGCTAGGATTTGCAGCAGTTTATAATACAAACCAAGAGGGGCAGACTGGGGATGGTATCACTGTACGTGAGAACGCAAGTGGCAACGCAACAGAGGTGAGTCAATCTAGTGGCCCTGATGCTAATCTAGAAAGCGGACAGTAAAGAAAGAGGCTCTTAAACGCTATATCTCTTTCTTACATTCTCAGTTTCTTTGCCAAAAGCTCTGGTACTTCTGCTGGACGCTTTGCAACTGGTACGTTTGCTTTTGCATAGTTGGTTACTTTTGATTCTGCAGATCCATAATTGCCGTAGACTATTGCGCCCGCGTGGCCCATTCTCTTTTCTTTTGGCGCCGCTCGTCCTGCAATGTATGCAATAACGGGCTTGATGAAATTTGTACTTATAATGTACTGGGCCAACTGTTCTTCGGCATCTCCGCCTATCTCGCCTACAACCACGATTGACTCAACGTCATCTCTGTCCCTGACAAGGTCAAATGCTTCAATAAGATTTGTTCCATTGATTGGATCACCTCCAATTCCCAGACATAGCCTCTGACCATGACCTTTACTTGTTAGGTTGTATGAAACATCATACATTAATGTCCCGCTACGAGAAAACACTACCGTGGTCCCAGCCTTGAAAGGCTGTGCTGGCATGATCCCTACCTTCATAACCTCCGGCACAATGACTCCCGGAGTGTTTGGTCCGATCATCCTTGCGTCTTTTCTTCTAGCATATTCCAAAACCTTTATCGCATCTCTGATTGGTATGTGCTCCGGTATTGCCACTAGGAGCTTAATTCCGCTGTCAATTGCTTCTACTGCCGCCTTGAGGAAAAATGGTGCAGGAACAAAGATTCCCGATATCTGTGCACCTGTGGCTCCCACAGCTTCACTCATGGTATTGTACACCGGTATATCTTCAAATTTCTGACCGCCCTTACCTGGGGTCACACCTGCAGGAATATTTGTCCCATATGCCTTCATCAGCCGAGTGTGGGTCGATCCATAACTGCCAGTCATACCTTGTATTATGACAGGCTTCTTCCCGAAGTCTTCTTCTCCCTCAGTTCCAATGAGTATATCAAATATGTTGAATGTTTTTTCCACAGTTGTTGTCATGGTGATCCCCTGCTATTCTTTAGCGTAGATACCGCAGATTGTATTGCCTCCTCCACTGTATTATAGAGCTTTGCTTTACTACCCTGAAGCATTTCCCTTGCCTTCTCGGAATCTGCTCCAGAGATCCTTGCAAACACTGGGACATTCATCAGGTTGTTGTTGTACGCGTCCAGTATTGCTTGAGCTACGAGGTTTGTTCTTACAATTCCACCAAAGAGGTTGACGAGTATCGCTTCAACCCTTTTAATCTTACTTATCACTTTTAGTGCATCATAGATGGTTTCCGTAGTGGCTCTTCCGCCAAAGTCTAAGAATGCCCCTGCCCTGCCCCCTGCATCTGATACCATGTCAAGGGTTGACATTACGAGTCCTGCTCCATTTCCGATAATGGCTATGTTGCCGTCGAGTTCCACCAAAGAAAAGCCACTAACTTCGGCCTGCTTTTCGAGCTCTGAGATGTGCTCAAACTTTTTGAGCTCTGGATGGCGGAACATTGCATTATCATCAATTATCACTTTCGCATCAAGTGCCATGAAAGATCCATCCTGTAGAATGGCCACAGGATTTATCTCTGCTAGCTCTGCCTCCTTTTCATTTACAAGCTTTGAAAGCTTGGTTGTAAAGTCAACAAAAGAAACGACAGTTTCTCCATCTAGTCCTAGTTTTTTGGCAGTCTCCTCGGCCTGTTGGGAAGTCAATCCATCGATTGGCACATCAACCATTACTTTGCTCCCTGCGCTTTCGATGTCAATCCCACCCTCAGCAGATGATATAAGCGAATAACATCGTTTGCTCCTGTTTAGGAACAGTGAGAGGTACAATTCTCTTTTGATATCGGCCATTTCTTCAAGCAGGATGCCACGCGGTAATTCTCCTTTTACTTCTTTATGCAAAAGCTCATTGAACTTGGGCTCGAGCTCCACCTCATTTTTACATTTTAGAATAGCTCCTGCCTTACCTCTCCCGCCAACCGTGAGCTGCGACTTAATCACGAGTGGGTAGCCAAGTTTGTTCCCTCCTTCCCTAGCCTCCTGGACTGTGTGAGCGAGATGGGATCTCGGTACTCTGATTCCGAACTCATAGAAAAGCTCCTTCCCTTGATATTCAAGCAATCTCATAGTTTGAGCAAACAATCAATTATCGCTATTTATAAATCAAATTACTGTTTGCTAGAGAAAATATTATCAACTTATGCTATATCATGATTCAACGATATGTGAAAGACTGTGTATATTTTGGGTTCATTTTCAAAAAGTCGGCCGGAGCAATAGTATGTTAAGTTACACAAATTCATAATTAGCTCTATTATGGTCTTATAGGCTATAATTTCTTAATAATAACAGCTAAGTCAAAAACACATAGAATTGTGATCTTGGCATATCTCGTCAAAGCACTTTAGAACTTTAATAGGTTAGGTATTGTAAGAACGATAAGGCAGAAAAAATCGACACTCCCGAACGATTAGCAGAGCATCACAACTATTATTCTGGGCATATTGTCCTTGAATTAGATGGTGTGAGATATATGATCACACAATTCCTATTTCCAATCAAATCAAGGGTACAACCTAGCATTACAATTTTCGATGTAAATATCTCACTTCATCTTTTATAATTATTATTGTTCTATCTCACTATTCGTTGAATCTCCTCGCTGCTCCTGTTTTTATTTTAGATTTTCGGATTAATTTCACGTCGTTGCCATTGCTGTATCTTTGTTATTGCAAGATAAACGAGTGAAGCCGCAGCAAGACTCGGTATTGTTGCACCTATTGCAGGTAGTTGCGGCATATAGATGGGAGAAAGAGGGGATAGCATATAGTTTAGTACTACCCCTAGGGTCCATGCAAATATCGCAGGTCCACCTATACCCAGTCGGTTTTGACTCATATATAGCATCTGCTCTGTGTATTTTTGTCTCTTTATGATGTAATAGTCTGTGAGCACAACTCCAAAGAGTGGAATAAATATTGCTCCTATCAAAAGCAGAAAGACTTCGTACTGCTCAATGGAAACTACCATCGCCAGTATCGCACTGAGTGTACTAAGCCCAATGATTACGTGCTTTTGGTTAATCTTTGCTAATATGTTCTGTGTTGATACTGATGCGGAATAGACATCTGCGAAGGCGTTATCAGCTTCATCAACAATCAAAAGCAGCATTAGAAACCCAAAGAACATGGCTTGTATGGCAACTACGATCGCCAAGACATCCGATGTTCCAAGCAGAATGCCTCCAAAGTAAAATAAAATATTTGTCATAGTAAAACCTATGAATGTCCCCCATAGCGCACTTTTGCTTTTCTTGGAAAACCTGTTGTAGTCAGCAACCAGTGGCATCCAGGATACTGGCATTGCTATAACAAGGTCAAGTGCAGAAAAGAATGACAAGCCTTCTCCAGATGATAAGAAAAAGCTTGGAATATCTGCAGAGTTTAATAAGTTGATAATTATTATCGCAGATGTCCCGTATGCTATCCATACTGCGAATTTGCCGATCCATTGCCTTACGACATTGAGAGGCCCTGAAATTCCCAAAAGTGCTACAAGTGCTCCAAATATAGCCGCCCAAAAGTAGTAAGGCAAAACACTACCTGTCAGCATATCTGCTGCCCTTGCCATTATCATGATTTCAAATGTGGTCCATCCGACCAGCTGCATGATATTAAGTATTGCAGGGAGGTATGAGCCTCTGATTCCAAACGCTGGCCGCATTGTTATGAGCGATGGGACTCCGTGATCGCTTCCTATCTTGCCTGCTAATGCAAGCAAGATTGAGCCTACTACTGACCCGACAATGATTGCAATAATGGCATCAAGAAATTTTGCTTCAGAAAGAAATGAGCCTGCAGAAAGAACTAGTAGTCCTACACCAAGGCTAGACCATAAAATGAAGTAATCTAGTCCGCCAAGTATCTTGTGCTTGCCCGGCACCGGCTTGATTCCCCATTCTGGTGTTCTTAGCAGTACCAAAGCTCATCAATCACAAAAAAACTAGCATCAATAATAGTCTATTGTTTGAGAATCCTTTTTGTATCGATTACCGTGTTCCTTGTTCTCAAGCACATATACATCATATTTTCCTGATATTATACAATAAGTATGTGTTTGATAATCAGGCCTGATACCAAAGAATTTATACAAAGAGTGAGGGTCGCAAGATTAGCAACAATAGATTCTGACTTCAAACCCCACTTGGTACCAGTAGTCTTTGTATTTGATGGCAATCATTTCTTTACACCTGTTGACGAGAAAAGAAAAAAAGCTAAACCCGAAAAACTAAGAAGGATAAAAAATATAGAAGGTAACCCTAGCGTTGCACTACTCATAGATGAATACAATGAAGATTGGACGAGATTGGCCTTTGTAATGATTCAAGGGATAGCGTCAATCGTGAAATCCAGACCACAAGCAGATATTCAAGTACAGGAAGCCCTAAAGCAACTCACTATTAAATACACCCAATATCAAAGGGTCGGAACTGGTGAAATACTCATCAGAATAAAGCCAGAGAAAGTGGTATCGTGGAGAAGCTCTCTTCCTTAAGCAATTATTTTCCCACAGAACAATAATACACTCTAACTTCTTTTTTCATTTCGCAAATCTGGCAAGCTGTTTTGTAGTTTCTATCATTTTTTTTGCATCTTTGCCAATTGGAGAAAATGCATAACCAAAAATTATATGCTCTGCTCCCATCGCTTTAATCTGCTCTACGTCATTTCCAATTTGGTCGATAGTGCCTGTCATTGGCATTCTCTGTGGGTTGGACGAGGAATTTGAAGAAGAGTCCAACAAATTAGGGTATGTCAATACAACTATTCGGATTTCTGAAGGGTTCTTGTTTGCCTTTCTTGCAGTTTCTCTCAAGGTGTTTATAGCCTGTTCCTGTTGCTCCAATGGTACAAATCCTGCAATAGGGATCCAACCATCGGCATAGTTTACAATTCGAGGGAAGGTCTTGGGAGAGAATGCCCCAAGTAGTATGGGGGGGCGCGGTTTTTGCACAGGCTTTGGACCAATCTTTGAAGCCGGGATGTTGTAGAACTGACCTTTAAACTCAACCACGTCTTCAGTCCAAATTCTCTTTAGCAGTTGCAAATATTCGTCTGCCCTTGCTCCCTTCTCTTTGAAAGATATGCCTGCAGCATCATACTCATCTTTTGACCATCCAATTCCAAGACCTGCAATGACTCGACCATCAGATAAGGCATCAAGTGTAGCAAATCTTCTAGCAAGTGTGACAGGATTGTGAAAAAACATATCAATTAGAGAAGTCCCTAAGGAAATTCGGTCGGTATTGCCTGCTATGTATGTGAGTGTCTCAAGCGGATCAAGTACGCTTTGGTATTCGACCGGTATAGGAGCATTAGGTATTCCAGCATAAGGTGTCTGGGGCTTAATTGGCCACAGGAGACGTTCAAATACCCATACGGAATCAAGTCCAACCTTTTCAGTCTCCCTTCCAATATAGAGAACATTTTCTCTCGTTGCTAATTGTCCTGTCTGTGGCAAAAGTATTCCTGCCTTCATAATAAATACGAGGAGAATAAGCCCACTAAGTATTAAAGGACTTTAACAAACGATTCGGAGGAATTTGGAGGTTATTTGTTATTGGTCTGTTTTCAGGTGAACAAACTACAGATTTGCATTATACTTATATCAGAGACTTTGGTTGTGTCGTAGAGTCTGATTACAAAAGGCCTCGCTACTCCTTCATAGATGTTCTCAAACCTATCAAAAATTATTTCACTTATCAGAATTAGTGGGGATATAGCATATCCATCGATTCTGTGATACTTATTTCTTCGATTTTGATGATGCTATGGCCATCAGTTTGCCATCGATTAGTATAATTGAAAGCCTACGTTTGGTGCAAGCCAAGTAACGGTTGATGACATGATCCCACGACATGAACCTCAGAATGTATACACTGACAACACTAGTTGACTAATTAATACTGTTAGATAGTTGCAAGAAAAACCTATCTAGGATTTCAAGAAAGATTGAAAAGCCTAGCTCCATTATCATTCTGAGTTGAAGGTAGTACTGTCAATTGCTGGAAGTGACTCCGGAGCGGGTGCGGGAATACAAGCTGACTTGAAGATGTTTTCGGCACTTGGGGTCTATGGCTGCACTGCGATAACTGCGATAACCGCACAGAACACAAAACATGTAGCCAAGATATTTGAGATATCCCCATCCATAGTGGAACAACAGATAAGATCGGTTATGACGGATATGCGTCCAAATGCCATCAAGTTAGGCATGGTATACAGTACTCCAATAATAGAGGCGGTTTACCGTTCAGTCAAAAAAAAATCAAAGAAGATTCCAATAGTGCTTGATCCTATTCTTGCAGCAGGTACTGGCGCCAAACTACTCCGTACAGAAGCATACAAATCATTTGTATCAAAACTAATCCCATTATCTACTCTGATAACTCCAAACAGGTCGGAAGCTGAAAAACTAGCAGATACCATGATTAAAACAGAGAATGACGCAATTGAAGCTGCCAAGAAGATCAGAAAATTGGGAGCAGAGAATGTCCTCATCAAGGGGGGCCACTTTGTATCTGCAGAAGTAACCGACCTGCTCCTCGATACCCGGGGCAATATCACCAAATTTACAAACCCTCGATTAGAAATAAAGGAAATCCATGGCTCTGGTTGCAATTTTTCCTCCGCAGTCGCAGCATATCTTGCAAAAGACATTGTGCTTTCGGAGGCATGCAGGATGGCAAATGAATACGTACATGCTTCTATTAGATATTCACTTAAAATTGGGAAGGGGTTACCCATTGCAAACCCTTTTTCATCTATTTATCGTGAAGCCAATAGGTACCGAATCTTGGTCGAATTACAACAAGCAGTAGAATATTTATGCACGCTTGATCGCTTTTATACCCTCATTCCCGAGACGCAGACTAATTTTGCTTATGCACTTTCAAACGCTGTACATGTATCAGATATCGCAGCAGTGAGAGGAAGAATAATCAAGGTTGAGAATACCGTTTCACCTGCTTCCTACGTAAAGTTTGGTGCTTCCAGCCACGTCGCATCCGCCTTGATAGCATACATGAGTGTCAACCCTGGCTTCAGATGTGCAATCAACATCAGGTTTGATCGCCGGATTGTTGATGTATGCAAATCACTATTTTCTATATCAAGCTACGATAGGGACCAAGAGCCCAGAAAGATCAAGAGAAGGGAAGGGTCTAGTGTAGCATGGGGAATCCTTGCTGCGCTTTCAAAGAATCGCTTTGCTGAGGTCATTTATCATAAAGGAGATATTGGAAAAGAACCAATGATAACCCTATTTGGAAGAAATCCTGCCGAAGTAGTAAACAAGATCAACGCGATATTGAAAAATTATGAGGCTGTATAGTTCAATTTATGTTATATATGGCAGGACGTGAGAGAGACACAAAGAATGAAAGCCGTAATTCTGGCAGGTGGACTTGGCACTAGGCTACAGCCTTATACGTTCTTTATTCCAAAACCAATGCTTCCGCTTGGCAATAAGCCTCTTCTTGAATACATTATCGAATGGTTAAAGAACGTTGGCGATATCCGACACGTCGTCATATGCGTCAGTTACCTTCATCGAACGATAGAAGACTATTTTGAGGACGGGAACAGGTTCGGAGTCCAGATTCAGTACGCCAGGTCTGAACGCCCTCTTGCGACGGCTGGCCAGCTAAAGACTGCCGAGAAGTTGCTTGAGGATGACTCATTTGTGTGTGTCTATGGAGATTCTGTTTATGAGTTCAACTTACGCAAAATGATAAAGCAACATAATGAGTCAAAGGCGTTTATCACTATGGCCCTTCTACAGTACTCTACTAAACTAAAGTATGGATTTATCGACATTAATGGGCACGATAGAGTCACCGCATGGCGAGAAAAGCCCGAGATAAGTGGGCTGATAAACATTGGCTCCTACGTTATGGATCCAAATTTTTTGAAGTTAATACCCAAGTCCGGATCGTTTGGGATGGATGATGCAGTAAGGAAGGTGCTGGAGCAAAAGAAGATCGTCAAAGGGTTTAGGATCGATAGTGGCGGCTTTATTGACATTGGTGATAAAAAGTCATACTTGGATGCATACAAACAATACGTAAGCAAGCTGGGCAAGATCTAGATGAGCTTGTCCCTGTTTGAGGATTCATGTTGGCAGAACTTTGAGCCAATTTCGCTTACAAAAGCTACCTTTGACATCAAAGTCGGGGCGAAGACTTTTTTTGAAGAGTATAAGCTGACTCCTGAAGTGCTGCTTACAAGGGAATATCTTGCATCTATTACATCCGAGCGGCATCCTAATTGCACAGTAAACCCAACCTCACTCGATAGCAATACCGTGTTTGTCAATGGGCTACTTCATCCAGAAGCAATTTATCCTGACCGCCTATTCGACATAAATCATACTTTTGCAATAACTGCAGACAACAGTAGAAGGCTACTTGTTGCAAGGCTCGATAGCAACGGCATAGAATATTTACAGAATTGCGTTATGGCAGGCAAGAGAATTGATGTTAAGAAACTAAACGTAGCAAAATTAACCAATTTGGAAGATCAACACACTGAGAGTATAATTTCACAGCCTTGGGACCTGATCCGAGTTCTTGAAAATTCCCTTGCGACTCAGGTCTCTACCATGAAAAGCGAAACACAGCTGAGCAGAGAAGTCTCTATTCTAGGTAGCAATGCTGTAGCGATTGGGAAAGATGCCTCAGTTGAGGTCGGAACCGTGCTTGACGTTAGAAATGGAGGTATATACATAGGCCCTGGAGCTTATATTGCAACAAGCAGGATAGTAGGCCCAACATATATTGATGCAATGTCACAGGTCAAGCAGTTTACAATCATTGAAGCAAGCTACATTGGTAATAACTGCAGAATTGGAGGTGAAATAGAACACTCTATAATTTCTGATTATACAAACAAAGCCCATGCAGGATTCATTGGCCATTCGTATGTAGGAGATTGGGTTAACATTGGCGCCATGACCACCACATCTGATCTTAAGATGACGTATGGAAACATCAAGATGAACAGCGGTAAGAACAAGAAAATTGACACCGGTCAAAACAAGATAGGTTCCTTCTTTGCAGATATGGTCAAGACATCGATTGGCACGCTAATTTATAGCGGCAGACGAATTGGGGTTTCTTCACAGCTACATGGCCTCGTTGCGCAAGACGTGCCGAGCTTCACTATTTATGGCACAAGCATAGGAGCAAGAAATGTCGAACTTAAGCTTGAATCAATAATAGAAACACAGCGCAAAATGATGAAGAGACGTAACCAGACAATGACCAAAGCGTATGAACAACTTGTAGAGGATCTATTTGTCATGACTGCGAAAGATAGAAAAGGGATCGGTGTCAGGAAAGGTAACTTTGGCCTTTAAAACTACATGTAACTAAGTCCCTGACTTTCCTTCCATAGTCCCAGCCTCTGGTGAAGCCAGGGGTAAAAGTTGGCATCGCCATTTTCAAACTCCTTCTTGATTATTCGGATTATATTTTTTGAAACTTCTCCTGGAGTGCCATATATGTGCTTTTTCTGTCGGAGCTTCAATCCCAAACCCTCTTCTCTGTTGTATGCTTCTTTAACCATGGAGACTATCCAACCCGCATTCAGTGGAGGGACAAGCATATTGCTCTGGGCATCAAATATCGTTTCTGGCCTGTCAGTATTGAGCCTGACTGTCATAGAGGTCACTTTCGGAAAGTAGAGTAACTCCTCTTGCATTGAACCAGAGTCTGTCATTTCGGCCCAACAATGGCCGCTATCTAGGAACTCTATGACATGAGCATATTCTTTCCACAGTGGGGTCAACAGTAATTTTTTAGGATGTTGCTCAGCAAGACTATGCAATTTGAATTCGAGATCGTATTGCTTGAGCGCAGCTACCGTAGCGTTTAATAGGACTAGGACTATTTTCTTGTCTGTATTTTTGATAAGTTCAACAATCCCCTCAATAATCGATATAAAGCGCTTCTTTGTCAAATTTTCCCGCCTATGAATGTCCATTCTTATCCAATCGTCTGTTTCGAGCTGAGGATATAGAGTAAAAATGCTCTGATGAGGTTTTTCTCTTCTTTTGATGTGGATTGCGTCGACCACAGAGTTGCCAACAATGTAGACAAAGTTCTCTGGATATCCTTCCCGTACCAGATTATCTTTGTTAAGTTTGGTTGGAGCAAAGAAGAATTGCGTGCCTGCTGAGCATATCCACGTGTCGATCTGCTCTGGAAAGGGTTCTTCCCTTGCAATAAACCATTTGTCGTGAAACTGGCTGCTCACAAACTTTTCTACGTCTTGTCTTGTAGGCTCTCGTTCCGGCTTTAGCAACTTTATCGCCTGGGGGCTCATCGAACGAAGACCTGCCTCATTCTGACCAACCTTCTGACCCATGCCAAACACCCATGCAAGCGGGGCAATGCCTGCGACCAGCGTATCACCGTGCACTATTGGAAGGAGAGATTCCATCCCATAGTGCTTCTTACAGTATCTCCCAAATGAACCGAACTTTACTATGAGCTCGCTTGCCTTTTCCATCAAGTCTCCTCGTATCTGGAGATTGCAGCCAACAAACTTCTGCAAGTTGAACTCTTCTATGCCAAATCTGAGCACTTCATCAAAATGCTGACCTGTGTCTACTACAAATACAGGTAGTTTTTGCCTTGCAGCTTCTAATACAAGTGGAGCCTGCTTGTAAAAATCTGGCTTTGTTCCAGTCACTATTGCAAGAACGGGTGTGTTATCTCTTCGGGCTTTATCAAAAACCAAGTGGACATTATCAGATACTTTAATAGGTAGTGGGTTTGTTGAAATGTTGATTTCTCTAGAACCAGAAGTATTCTTTTTCAACGAAGATCATCCAAGTCTCTGCTATGTATACGTCTTCTCTTTGATACTGCAAGCATGTAACCACCCATTCCCGTTATGCCCGCACCAGCTGGCAAAAAGATGAAGGGTGCGACTCCAACTGCTCCTACAATATACTGGCTTGGGATCCTCGGCACCATGGTTAAACCAAATGCCATACCTGCAACTATTATTATGCCTGCTGTTATGAGTATAGCGCCTCCTACTGGGGAGCCAGAGGACTTGGCTAAGACAAATGCAACGCCAGCAAGTATTAGGCATGGAGCAGCAGAGATAAAGATAAGCTGCAGCATTAGACTGCCTGGCTCAACCACACGCTCAGGACCGATGCCTTGCGGACCTATTATAAAGTTGTAAAATGATAGCAAAAGCGCAACGAACATTACCGCGAGGCCAAGTGATGCAAGCGAAGTCCAGTCCTCCAGCTTAAGATTCATTATTAATACTTGGTTCTATCCTTAGTTGATAATTAAATCATGTGGTCCATATCCAAACCCGCCTTGACTAGCCTGTCCGGTTTCATTAATGTCTAAACCAACCAGCAAGTTAGTTTTTTTACACAATTCCGACAAGCCCCGCCAGCTCTTTCCTGCATGATGAGCCCAGAATTTCAGCTGACTTTTCAGGTCTTACATTGTTTATGAAAACTCCAAAACCCCGCTCAAGACCCGACCATGTATTTAATTGGGGGTACACTTCAACATGCCAGTGGATCAGGCGGCTATTCTTCTTCTCCGGAGACAGATGGAATACTAGGTTGAAGGGAACATCGTTGAGCGCCTTTGACATTCCACCAAGCGTGGCTCGTAGCATTAATGCAAGATCATTAATCTCCTTTTGTGTTATTTTTGAAAATGATGTTATGTGCCTTTTTGGATATATCCAGAATTCATACGGGTAGGTAGGAGCCCAAGGGCAAAAGGCAATAAAATTGTCCGTAGCGAGAATCTGGCGCGGACCGTTTGATTCAACTGCGATGAAGCTGCAAGCCGGGCAACTACCGTTCTCATTCATGAATCTGTGAGCGCCTTCTGCCTCCGTATCGATAATTGGGGGGATAGTAGAAAATGTAACGATGTTTAAATGAGGATGAATCACCTGCGCACCTGCACTGGCACCACTGTTAACATAGATAGATACATACGTGACGCTTTTTTGCGTGTATAACCATCTCACTCGGTCTTGTATAACTACTAGGACATTGCCCCATTGCTCAACAGATATGTGGGAAAGACTCTGATCGTGCTCTGGCGAAGC
>Ga0075420_100000221_pt1 | contig 41741 bp, 50 predicted proteins | sample SoiMetdeltSBSDD4_FD_75296 | JGI IMG/M metagenome (GOLD analysis project Ga0075420, IMG submission 75296) | Bulk soil microbial communities from a Populus tree surrounding site in Tennessee, USA - Soil MetaG P. deltoides SBSDD4 | ecosystem: Environmental > Terrestrial > Soil > Tree plantation...
ACGCGCCCGCTGCCGAGGAGCCCGAAATGAGACGCCAACGACCCGACCGGCGGTTGAGTGGCGGGTGGCTTGCCCGCCGACTGGCGGTGGGTGTCGCCGCGTTGTTCGCGGTGGGCGCGCTGCCCGCGGTCGCCGGGGCGACGGACTATTGCGTCGCCCCGAACACGAGCTGCGGCGGAACGAACGTGGCGAGCATGCAGGGTGCGCTCGACCAGGCCGCCAACACTGCCGAGCCCGATCGCGTGTCTCTCGGCGCGACCGTCTACCCGGCACCGAACCCGGGCGGGTACTCGTACCACCAGGCAGGCTCGCCGGTCGAGATCATCGGCCAGGGCGCCGGCCAGACGATCCTGACCAGCCCGGCGGGGGGCGGCGAGGCGGTCGTCAGGGCGAAAGCTCGAGGCTACGTGCTCAGTTCGGCGGCTGCGAGGGCCTTCGAGCGATCCAGGAAGTCTTGCTGCCGGACCACTAACCCCCGTCGCAGCTCGAAGAGTTGAAACACCAGCTCGCTCACGGCCACGCCGCTGCCAGATCCACGTCCCCTCTGCTGCGCCGTGACGAGAAACGCGTCGCCGAAGTCGAGGATCTCCTCGGGGTCCCAGCGGATGTCCTCGAATGCATCAAGCCAATGGCGCCAGAGCCGGAGGTACCCGTCATGACCGTGGAAGACCAGCTCCAGGTCGGGAGGCATCAGCTCGTCGCTGGGCCGATACTCGCTCTGGGGATCCCACCCCACGAGCACCACTTCAAAGTCCCGCCGGTTAGCTGCGGCGTAAGCCCGGCCTACGACGCGGGCGAGCATCAACCGCCGAAGCCGAGATCGTGGCGGCAGCCGCATGCAGGCGTCGGCGAGCAGACGGTAGAGGGTGGGAAAGCGAACGAACAGGCGCTGATCGAAGCTGCGGCGCTGACTCGCTCGTTCCGTGAGCGGAGCGAGCGGGATTCGGCGCCCGCGCACCATCCCTTCAACCTTCAACCCTGCCCCAGCTCTGGATGAGGGTGAAGGTCGTACCCCATCTGCCCGACTCGGCCAACTCGCTCTCGGCCTCGCGGCGTAGCGAGGCAAGCTCGTCCTCGCTCAGCCTCTCAAGCAGGCGCGACTCGAGCGCGACGCTGAACTGAAGTGGTAGACGCAGGTACGGGTGGCCCGGTTTGAGCGCGCTCACATGGGCGTCGATCTCGGGCTCCTCGATACCGATCCCGCGGAGCAGTTCGGGAAGTCCGCGGCCGGCCTCGCCGCCCAGGCCGGCGAAGATCTCGGAGAGCAATCGGATCAGTCGCTCGGCCGCGGCGGCAGGCGGGTTGAAATGCCACGAGCCCAGATCCCACTCCTCCAGAACCAGCAAGCCACCCGGCCTGACCAACCGCCGGTACGAAGCCACCTGATCCCGGCCGCGTCCGAGCGGAGCGATCACGTAGCGGGCATGGACGAGATCGAACGATCGCGGCTCGAGCTTGCACTCGAACAGGTCGTCGGCGACGAGCTCTACGTTGGAGATTCCTTCGGCCTCAAGAAATGTACGAGCGGCATCGAGCAGGCTCTCGTCGATGTCGGTGCCCACGACCTGGCCGGAGGGCCCGACCCACTCGCTGAGAATCCGAAGCCAGCCCAGGGCCCCGGACCCGACGTCCAAGGCGCGCCCGCCGGAGCCGCCGTCGACCTTCGAGAGCAGCTGCCGCCCGGCGGGCTCCCACACCAGCGACTGTAGCCGCAGGCGCTCCAACTCCGAGGGTTGATCGGCCAGCAGATACTCCTGAGACATCGGCAAGGCAGTATCTCCCTCCGGCCGTGGGGGCGCAACGAGCCACCGCGGTGCTACCCACCGCCGGCGGGCGCGGCGGCCAGCGCGAACGGGCTGCCCTCGGAGTCACGGCACACGGCCCACCGATCGCCGGGGTGGATGATCGAGCCGCCGAGCTCGCGGACGCGCTCGAGTGTCGCGGCGAGATCGGCGACGGTGAAGTAGGGCAGGGAGGCAGTGTCGCCCGGGCCCGGTCCACGCTCGTGGACTCCGAGGCGCAGGCCGTCGGTGTCGGTCTGCCAACCGGATCCCGCCGCGGCGGGCCGTGGTGCGAGAGTGACGCCGAGAACTCCGAGCCAGAATTGGCGGGCGCGGTCGGGATCGTCGGCCGGAAACTCGATCAGTGGCGCGGGCATGGACGGAGTATGGCCGGCGCTCGCGCTTGTCCGGCCTAGCCTAGCCCGCTCCCTTTATTCGGCTTGTCTGACCTCGAGTGTGTAACTGCGGGGCCGTGATCCGGAGGATCCATGGCGGCTCGTGCCTGCTTCTCCAGTCCGTGGTGCCGCCAGCCCTGAAACAGCACGGTCGCCACGATCAGAAGCAAGGCAAACGCCCCGGCCAGCCACAGCCAGGAGTGGTCCTCGTTTTCGGAGAGGGCAACCATCCCGAGCGCCATCACCGGTACCGCGGCGCCGAAGAGGGCAGCGGTCCTCCACCAGTGGCCCGCATAGCCGTGGCGGCGGGCGTGCTGGCATTGGATCCCCGTCTCCCAGGTGAGCGGTGCCGCATCGCCCTCGCCCATGCGAGCGGCAATCCGCCGCTCGAGGTCTGCAACGTGCACACCCGCCGCCACCACTCGCCGCAGCTCCTCCAAGCACATGACCGCGACCAAAGCCGCCAATAGCGGCGGACCGCAGACGAGGCCCACACTGACCGCGATATCGGTGTCCGACTCGCTGCTCCCGGCGGTAGCTTCGACGCCGAACCCGGTGATCACGCCGATCGCAACAAGCCCGATCTGCAGCGTTCTCTGAATCTGCTCGATCGCCGCCAACGACTCTTGGCGCAGGGTCTTGTACTCCTCCAACGCGACCTCGACCCAGGGGAGCACTCCGCCATCACAGCAGAACGGCACTGCGAGTAGCTGGCCAAGCATCCGCCACGTTCGACTGGCAACGCCTCATCAGCCGCGGCGGCAAGAACTCGACGCATGCGAGGCGTGAGCCGCTTCCCGCCGAGCGCTTCATCCCGGAGACGATGGAGGAATCGGTTGTGTCACAAGACTGAGGTTGGGACGAGTCCCTCTATCAGAGGTGGCCCGATGTCCGGGGACGGCCCGGCCCGGCAGGAGCCTCGGGCTGGCCGGCCTCCAGACGACCCAGGAGGATCCCATGTTCGATCGGCATGACAAGGACGGCAGCTCAACGCGCGCGCTCGCACTCGCCTGTTGCCTGGGCGCTGTTCTGTCGCTATCGCTGATCTCATCGGCGGCGGCAATCGCGCCTGAACGTGGGACATTCAGCTTCCCCGACGAGGGGACGGATCCCGCAGGCACAACCTGCGAGTTCCCCGTCCATTTCTCGCAGCTCGAGTACGGCTCCTTCCGCGCGTACTTCGATCGAGACGGGAACTTCGTCAAGGTCATGCTCCACATCAACTACGACGCCACGATCAGCGCCAACGGCAAGACCATCTTCGAGCGCGACACCTTCACGCGGACGATCTACGCCGACGACACGATGCGCGACACCGGCGCGACTGTCCACATCCAGGGACCCGGCGGCATCGTCCAGCGAGACGCCGGGCAGATCGTCTACAGCGATCTGGATGAGACCGTCACATATGTCCACGGGCCGCACCCACAGCTGTTCGGCGAGAGCTTCTGTGAAGCGCTGACCCCCTAACTGGTGGGATGCCATCCCACCAGGAGCGGAGAGGGTGGGATTCGAACCCACGAGGCAGTTTGACCCGCCCACACGATTTCCAGTCGTGCACCTTAAGCCGCTCGGTCACCTCTCCGGAGCGGGCCCGAAGCCTAGCTTGGGTCAGATGGTTGACTGGGCCCTCGCGGGTGAGGTAGAAGCTGCGGGGTGGCGCGCGACCGGAGGGGTCCGCACCGATCGGAGGAGGTCTGCTCATGCACGGTCGTCGTCGGCTCGTCCTCGCGTTGGTGGGCGCCGTGCTGGTCTCCGCGCTCGCCGCCGTGCCCGCGGCGGGCACCGCCGAGCGGCCCACGCGAGTCGTGATCATCATGCTCGACCAGGCGCGGCCGGACACGATCGAGCGCTACGGGATGGAGCGGGTCCAGCAGCTGATCGAGGAGGGCAAGAGCTTCCCGAACGCGCTCGTCGGCCACATGGCGGCCGAGACCGTGATCAGCCACAACGTGATCACGAGCGGCCAGTTCCCCAAGCACATGGGCTGGTCGAACGAGGTGCACCGTGACGTGGACGGCGTGCTCGGCACGCCGGGCGACTACTACGTGACTTCGAGCATGAGCTGCGCGCAGTTCCAGGCCATGATCGAGGCCGGGGGCTACCTCAAGCTGCCGGACTACCTCGACGAGGAGTTCGGCGAGACCTCGAAGTTCGTTTCGATCGCGCAGAAGCGGACCGCCGTGTGCCCCGCCGGGCACACCAGCTCGGCAGCGGACGGCGACCAGACCGACCCCGAGGACTTTCTCTTCCAGATCCGCGGCAGCGGGACATCGACCAATTGCGACCCGAACTATCACATTGGGAATTGGCGCCAGCCCGAGTTCGTGAGCGGCAACCAGCCGCCCGGGTACCTCGGCCTCGCGTTCCCGTGCAGCCGCTGGTCCACCTGGCAGGAGGCCGGAGCGTATGGCACCGCTGGCATCCTGCCGGGCGCGATCTACCCACTCGACGGAGACCGCTTCGTGCCGGGCGGTGACGACCTGCACATTGGCGGCGACAACTGGTCGGCCGACGCGGCGATCCGGGTGATCGGGGCCGATCCCGACTGGCGCGGCATGCTGGTGAGCCTCGGCGCGATCGACAAGATGGGTCACATGTGGGGCCCCGAGGACGACGCAACCGGAATCAGCCATCTCCCGTTCGCGGCCAAGAACGCCGACGCTCAGGTGGGCCGGATCGTCGACGCGCTCGAGGCGAAGGGGATCCGCGACGAGACGCTGATCGTGATCACCGCCGACCACGCCGCGCAGACCGGCGACCCGTTCTTCGGCCGTCTCGACGGACCGGCCACCTCGAGCGGCATCCGCTGCGACCCCGTGAACGGCTCGAGCGGCCTGCGCTCGGACTGCAACTGGTACTACGGCAGGGACGCGGACGAGAACTATCGCGATCCGAGCCCGGGCGTCGCAGCGTTGCGGAACGCCCTCACCCCGGCCGGCGGAGATCCGGTGACGGACACGAACCTCCGCTTCGGCTATCAGGACGCCCAGGTGGCCGCCTGGCTGAACGACAACTCGACGGACGCGAAGCGCGAGGCGGCCGCGGCGGTGCTCGACATGCCTGGCGTGATCGCGAGCTTCCAGCTGAACGGCGCGGAGGACGACTACGAGCTGTTCGCGACGAACAAGCCGACCGGCCAGGAGCGCGCCTGGTTCGCGCGCTACGGCGAGTCGCTCGTCGACACGATGGCCGCGCCGTACGGGCCGGACGTCGTGGGGCTGATGCAGACCGACGCGACCTACGGGACGCTCGGGGACCACGGCGGCCACCAGGAGCTCGTGCAGAGCATCCCGATGATCTTCTCGGGTCCCGGGATCGGCTCGAAGGACTCGCAGAAGCGGATCCGCCTGGTGGACGTGCTCCCGACGGTGCTCGACACGATGGGCATCGGCTACGACGAGACCAGCCTCGACGGGGAGGCGGTGCGGATCTTCCACCGCCAGCGCTGAGGCTCGTGTGACCGACATCGAAGACCGGCTCGAGCCGATTCCGATCGGCGTGGTCGAGTCGTCGCTGACCGATCCCGCCGCCGCGCCCAAGCAGGGCCACGAGGGAGCGCCGGAGGCGTGGATCGCCATCGATCCGGCGCTCGTCGACGGTCTCGGCGGGATCGCGGCCGGCGATCGCGTGATCGTGCTCACCTGGCTCCATCGCGCGCAGCGCGACGTGCTGCGCGTGCATCCGCGCGACGATCCCGCCAACCCCACGCGCGGCGTCTTCTCCACGCGCTCCGCCGACCGTCCGAACCCGATCGGGCTGCACGAGGTCGAGGTGCTGGCGCTCGATGGCCCGCGCCTGCGGGTGCGCGACCTCGAGGCGGTCGACGGGACACCGGTGCTCGACCTGAAGCCGGTGCTGGGACCCTCGGAACGTCCTCCCTAGATGCGAACATGTGTTCGTGTCGGCCGAAGCCACGATCCTCCACGCGGACCTCGACGCCTTCTTCGCCTCGGTCGAGCAGCGTGATGATCCGCGGCTGCGCGGCAGGCCGGTCATCGTCGGCGGCGGCGTGGTGCTCGCCGCAAGCTACGAGGCGAGGGCGCACGGGGTGCGCGGAGCGATGGGCGGCGCGCAGGCGCGGCGGCTCTGCCCAGGCGCCGTGGTGGTCCCGCCGCGGATGTCGGCCTACTCCGACGCGAGCAAGGCTGTGTTCGAGGTATTCGAGGACACCGCCCCGCTGGTGGAGGGGCTCTCGATCGACGAGGCCTTTCTCGACGTGCGCGGTCTGGGCCACATCTCGGGCCGCCCGGCAGAGATCGCGGTGCGGCTGCGCCGCGAGGTGCGCGACCGGGTGGGGCTCCCGATCACCGTGGGCGTGGCGCGGACCAAGCACCTGGCCAAGGTCGCCAGCGGGATCGCAAAGCCCGACGGGCTGCTGATCGTCCCACCCGGGGTCGAGCTCGCCTTCCTCCGGCCGCTGCCGGTGGGGCGGCTCTGGGGCGTCGGGCCGGTTACGCGCCGCAAGCTGAACGAGCGAGGCATCACAACCGTCGCGCAGGTGGCCCGGCTCGCGGAGACCACGCTCGTCTCGATGCTGGGCCGCGCCTCGGGCCGGCACATCCACGCGCTCGCCCACAACCGCGACCCTCGGGCCGTGCGGGCGCGCAGCCGGCGTCGCTCGATGGGCTCACAGCGGGCGCTCGGTCGCGGGCCACGTTCGCCGGCGGACCTCGACGCCACGCTGGTCGCGATCGTCGACCGGTTGGGCCGGCGCCTGCGCGAAGCCCACCGCGTGTGCCGCACGGTGGTGCTGCGGCTTCGGTTCCGGGACTTCACGCGGGCGACCCGGTCGCAGACGCTCGGCCAGGCCACCGCCAAGACGCAGGCGATCCTCGCCACCGCGCGCGATCTCCTCGCCGCGGCCATGCCGATGATCGAGCGTCAGGGGATCACGCTCGTCGGCATCTCGCTCACCGGCCTCGAGGACGACCACGCCGTCCAACTCGCGCTCCCCTTCGACCGCACGAGCACGCTCGACGCCACCATCGACGACGTGCGCGACCGCTTCGGCGCGGACGCGATCACGCGAGCCGTGCTACTCGACCGCGACCCGGGGGTCACGATGCCCCTGCTTCCGGACTGATGACGGCCCGAGGCCGGCTACCGGACGGGCTTACAGGCCGAGCCCGCGCACCCCCGGCTCGTCCCAGCCGAGGTGGTGGGCGAGCTCGTGGCGGAGCGTGCGCTCGACCTGGGCGCGCAGCAGCGCCGGGTCGTGCCCGAAGTCGCGCTCGAGCGTGTCCTGGTAGAGCACGATGCGGTCGGGATAGTTGTCGCGCGCGACGGTGTCCCCGAAGTAGTGGCCGTAGGCGCGGTTCTCCGCCCCATGGTGGGACACGACCACGGGCGTGGTGTCGAGCAGACGCTGGAACTCCCGCGGCAGGTCGTCGATCGCCTCGGCAACCAAGATGTCGAACTCGGAGGTCTCGGCCCGCAGGTCCGGCTCGGCCGCAAGCTCCTCGCTGCGGCGGACGAGGCGCTCGAACTCGTGCTCGGTCATGGTGTCGCGGCCCGCGAGGCCGACGGTCGCCCAGGCGGTGAAGAGCAACAGCGCGAGCCCGCCCCCGACCAGTAGCGCCATTCCCTCGGCGCCGTCGAGCGACGGCGGGTTGAGGAACAGCAGGACGAGACCGACGGCGAACAGTGCGGCTCCGCCTGCCTTGACCGGCCCTCCGAGCGTGTCCCTCACACCTCCGAGGGTACGCGGTGGGCCGTGGCCGGCGCGAGCGCTACTCGTCCGAGCCGGCCGCGTCGGGGTTGCCGGTTGCGGTCCCCTCGTCGCCGGGCGCGCCCGGGCTGTCCTCGGCCGCGTCGCGGGCCTCGCCGCCTGCGTCGTCGGACACCTGCCCGGGCGGTGCCTCCTCGGGCAGTTGGTCGGACTCCTCGCGTGCCTCCTCCGGCCGCGCGCCGGGCACCGAGGGATCCTGCTCCTTGGCCTCCCAGTCGCGGCGGGCATCGTCGATGTGCTCGCCGACCTCGTCGGAGTGCTTCTCCAGCCGGTCGGCCTCGCGCTCCAGGGCGTCTGCCTGCTCCTCGTGCTTCATCGCGGTCCCTGCTACCCGGTGGGCGCGCCGGCGAAAACCCGCGCTGGGGGCCGACCGCGGCCGATGGCGAGCGCCGCCCGGCCGCGGCCCGGCCAACGGCCGCCCGCGCTAGCCGGCCACGCGGCGGACCTCCACGGCGCCGCCCGACGGATCCACCGCTTCGGTCCAGTCGGCGGGCAGCCGGGTCGAGCGGCCGGGCATCACGCGGCCGGCGCGCCCGCTCCAGAGCACCCGGCCGTCCTGGCCGATCTCGATCGTCGCCCGCCCGAGGAGCTCGCTCGCGCGCAGCATGAAGCGACCGCGCGGCGGGGCGCCCGCGCCGACGGTCACGATGTTGGGGGCGATCCAGCCGAGCGGGGCCTCGCAGCGGATCGGCACGCGCGCCGCGGGCCAGTCGCTCGCGCGGCGGCCGCCGCGCCCCCCGCTGCGGCGTAGGAAGCCGGCCACGCTAGCGCCCGCATGCCGGCCGCTCAGGGCGGCCACGTCGGCGGTCTCCGCCCCGTGCAGCAGATTGCCCGCCGCGAACACGCCGGGTCGCGAGGTGCGCAGCGCGGCGTCGACCGCCGGGCCGCGGGTGACCGGGTCGAGCTCGACGCCCGCCATCACGGCCAGCTCGTGGTCGGGGATCCAGTCGGCCGTGAACACCACGGTGTCGCACGCGACCGCGCGCGTCCGGCCGCTGTCGAGGTCGAGGAGCTCGACCTCCTCCACGCGCTCGCGACCATGGATCGCGGCCACGGCCGTGCGCGTCCAGAGCGGCGCGCGGAAGCGCAGGGCCGCCCCGGCGCGGAACCCTGGGAGCGACTGGTGGCGGGGCAGCTCGGTGACCAGGCCGACCGCCCGCGCCCCGCCGTGCGCGAGCGTGAGCAGCGCCGAGAAGCTCACGTGCTCCGCGCCCACGATCAGTGCCCGGGTGCCCGCCCGCCCACCGTGCAGGTACACGAGCTGCTGCAGCATCCCGGTGGTGAGCACGCCGGCCGGCCGTGAGCCGGGCACGAGCCGAGCCGAGCGCGGCCGCTCCCTGCATCCGGTGGCGAGCACAACGGCGGCCGGCTCGAGCATCTCCCGCCCGCGCGGCGAGGTGAGCTCGAGCGGCCCGTCGGGCGACCAGCCCGTGACCATCGTCTCCGTACGCAGCTCGCCGCCGGCGTCCCGAGCCAGCCGTGTCAGACGCTGGGCATAGCGCGGACCGGACATGGCGCGACGCTGGTCGCGGAGCCCGAATCCCTGGTGCCGCGCGTGCCTCGGGATGCCGCCCGCCTCCGCCTCCCGGTCGAGCACCACCACGCCCGGCACGCCGCGGCGCCGCAGCTCGATCGCGGCGCTGAGGCCGGCCGGCCCGGCGCCCACCACCGCCACCTGGCCGCCGCTCACCCGGCCCTTCCCTCGAGCGCGGCGGCCAGCTCCGCGCCGCAGAAGAAGCCCTGGCAGCGACCCATGTGGGCGCGCGTGCGGCGGCGGAGGCCGTCGAGGTCGACCGGCGGCACGGGCGACTCGAAGGCGTCGCGCAACTCGCCGCGCGTGACGCGCTCGCAGAAGCACACGACCCGTCCGTAGTCGGGGTCGCGCGCGATCAGGGCGGCCTGGGCGTGCGGGCGCGGAAACGCCTCGCCGAGGTTCGGCATGCGCAGCTCCGGGTCCGGGCGCCCGTCCGGCTCGAGCCGCAGGCCCGCCTCGCCGAGCTGCTCGCACACGTGCTCCGCGATCGCCATCGACGCCGATAGGCCGGTCGAGCGGATCCCGCCCACGCAGGCGTAGCCCTCGTCCGCATGAATCGACACCTGGTAGTCCACGTGCTCGGTGGCGGCGCGCAGGCCCACGTAGACCGCAGTGACCTCGTGATCGAGCAGCGCCGGCATGATGCGCGCGCCCTCGCGGCGCAGGTAGGCCAGGCCGTGGGCGGTCGAGCTCGTGTCGTCCTTGCGCTCAACGTCCTCGGCGGTCGGACCGAGCATCACGTTCCCGAACACCGTGGGCGCGATCAGCACCCCCTTCGTGACCTCGGTGGGCACAGCGAGCACGATGTGACGGGCGAGCGGGCGCGAGAGCTTGTCGAACACGATCAGCTCGCCGCGGCGGGGCGTGACCATGAAGCGCTCGTGGCCTAGCATGCGGTCGATCTCGTCCGAGCGCAGGCCGGCGGCGTTGACCAGCATGCGCGCGCTGAGCGATCCGTCCGGCAGCGACAGCGTGAAGCCGCCGCCGGCTCGCCGCTCGATCGCGCCGACCGGGCACGAGCGGCGCAGCTCGCAACCGCGCAGCACCGCCTCGGTGGCGAAGGCGAGCGGCGGGGTGAAGGGGCAGATGATCCCCTCGTCGGGCACCTCGAGCGCCCCGCGCGCGCCCGGGCCGAGCGCCGGCTCGCGCCGGTAGAGCTCGTCGACGGCGAGCTCGCTCACGGTGGCGTCGCCGTTGTCCCGGGCCGCGGCCACGATCGCCGGGAACTGGTCGAGCTGCTCGTCGTCCCAGGCCACCAGCAGCGCGCCCGTGCGCTCGACGGGTATCCCCACCCGCGGCGCGTACTCCGAGAGAAGCTCGTGGCCGCGGGCCACGAGGCGCGATTCGAGCGTGCCCGGCTTGGCGTCGAAGCCTGTGTGGAGCAGCGCCGTGTTGGCCTTGCTCGTGCCGGCGCCCACGTCCGGCGCCGCCTCGATGAGGGTGACCGCCAGCTCGTAGCGCGACAGCTCCCGCGCGATCGCGCAGCCGACCACCCCCGCGCCGACGATCGCGACGTCGGTGTCGAAGGCCTGCTCCACCTATCCCATCGCGGCTTCCACGTCGGCGCGCGTGGGCTGAGCTCCGAACCCGGTGAGGCACCACGTGGCGCCGGCCTCGGCCCAGGGCTCGGCGTCCACGCCCGCCGGGTTCGTGACCACGAGCTCGAAGCCGTCGGTCCCGCCGCGCAGCTCGCCCACCGCAGCGACGAGCTCGGCGAGCGCCTCGGGGCCGGGGAGGTCGATGGGGAAGAGCCCGTCCCAGCGGGCGGCGCGGCGAAGCGGGCGCCGGTTGGGCCAGCGAGAGGCCACCCAGACCGGGATGCGCGGCCGCTGCACCGGGCGCGGCTCGAACTCGCCGTCCCAGTAGGCGCTCAGCCGCTCGAGACCGTCGTCGAGCAGGCGCGCCCGGGCGCGGCCGTCGCCCTCCTCGCCGAAGCGCTCCGGGTCGAACTCGCCCGTGCGGTCACTGCCGAGGCCGACGCCGAGCACGAGCCGGCCGCCGCTCAGACGGTCGAGGGTGACCGTCTCGCGGGCCAGCTGGTGCGGCCGGCGCCGCGCCAGCGGCGTGACGAGCGGCCCGATCGTGACCCGCTCGGTGGACCCGGCCACCGCTGCCAGCGTGATCCACGGGTCGGCGAGCGCGCTGACCGGCGCGCGGTACTGCACGTGATCCCAGACGAAGAAGCCGTCCCAGCCCCGCGCCTCGGCGCGGGCGGCCAGCTCGGCCACCAGGGCGGGCTCGGAGAGCTCCTCGAAGGGAGCGACGAAGATGCCGCGGCGCGCGTTCACGCCGCCGAGCCTACGACACGGTGAACGCCCGGCTCGCCCCGGGCAGCGAGCGGTTGCCCGCGCGGTCGCGCGCCACGAGCTCGACCGAGTAGGTGGCTCGCCGCGCCGGAGCGCGGAACGACACCCGACGCGCACCGGCGCGGCGCAGCACCCGCACGCGCCGCGCGACCCGCCCGCGCCGGAACACCCGAACGGTCACGGTCGCCCGCTCGCTCAGGCGGAACGCGATTCGCACGCGCCCGCCCGGCGCGACCCTGATTGGCCGCAGGCGGACGCGCCGGATGCGCGGCTCCACGATGTCCGGGAAGCGGTTGCGGCCGAGCCTGCCACCGCCGATTCGCGCCACCCGGACACGTTGGTTGCCGCCGATCCAGGCCAGCACTGCCGTGCCCGACGGGTCGACGGCGAGCGTCGGGGAGGAGCCGTCGGGCGCCGCTGCCGAGGCGCGCAGCGGCGCTCCGGGATCCGCGCCGGGCACGCCGTCGGCTCCGAAAGGCTTCACATCGACGGTGTCGCAGTCGATCGGCTCCTGCTCGCCGAGGGAAGACCGGCGCGGCTGATCCCAGCTGAAGATCGCGCGCCCGCCGCCCACGCCCGCCTCCGGCCCGAACGCGGGCTGGTCGCCGGGGCCGAGCCCGTGGTCCGGGCCGAACAGACCGCCCGCCGGCCGCGAGGTCGTGGCGAGCGCCCCGGCGCCGGGCACCTCGGAGCAGGGGGCGCCCGGCGAGAGCGGCACGCCCTTCAGCACCGTGGCGGCCCCGTCGGGCGCGAGCGCGAGCGCGGCGTCGGAGAACTGGTCGAGCGTGCCTGGGATCGCGACCGGCCCCGTGAAGTCGCCCGACTCGCTCCGCTCGAAGAGCTGGAGCGCGGCCTCGTTCCAGGCGAGCACGCCCCAGCGCCCTCCCGCCCCCTTCGCGTCCCTGGCCACAGCCAGGCCGCGGTCCACGGCTTCGGTGAGCGTGCCGGCCGGGCCGAACGTGCCGCCCGCCGGCCGCACCGCGGCCTCCACGCGCTGGCAGCAGGTGGTCGAGAGCCCGCTCGCGCGCTCCCAGACCGCGAGCGCCGCGCCGCTCGGCAGCACCGACACGAGCGGCACCATCGGGTTGCGCGCGGGCGCCGACACGCCGCTCGTGAAGCGCTGCTGCTCCTCCGAGAGCGCATGCGGCGCGCTCCACGCGCCGCCCGGCGGCCGGATCGCGGACGACACGCGCAGCGGATCCGTGCGCACCCCGCGCGGGTTCAGGCGCAGTTCCTCCCACACGACCACGGCCTCGCCGCTCGGGGTGACCCCGAGGGCCGGATCGTCGGCGCCCGCCTGGCCGAGCGACAGGTCCTTGCGCCCGCCGAAGCGGCGCGCCCCGGGCGCCCGGACCGACACGACCACCCGCGCGCGTGCGCGCCCGAGCGCGGCGAGCGTCTCGTTCTCCGCCCACGCCACGAGCGCCTCGCCGCTCGCGCCGATCGCCGCGCTCAGGTCCGTGCCCTCGACCCGCCGGCCGCTGAGCAGCTGGGGCCGCGAAAAGGAGCCGCCGCGCGGGCGGAACGACGCGTACACGCCGCCGGGCGTGTCGCTCCACGCGACCACCACGTCGCCCGCGGCGTTGACCGCCAGCGCCGGCGACTGGAACGCGCGCGTGTCGGGGCCGTTCACGGTCACGGGTGGGCCGAAGGTGATCGCGCCGGCGGGCGCGGCCAGCACCAGGGCCGCCGCACAGGCCGCGACCGTGCCGAGCAGTGAGCGGAGGCGCGTGGGCATGTGCTCCTCGAACCCACGGTACCCCCGAGAGTTTCGCGGCAACCCGACCCGGGGAGCAATAGTTGACTGACTCACACACTATTTTCCTGGAGGAGGATCCAATGACCACGCACGCGACGAGCACGTTCCAGGTCGAGTCCTGGGACGAGCAGACCTACACGGACGTCGGCGACGGGCGCAAGCTCACCCGCGCGAGCGTCGAGCAGACGATCAGCGGCGACATCGAGGGGGCGGGGACCGTGGAATGGCTCATGTGCTACCGCCCCGACGACACGGCGGAGTTCGTCGGCCTCCAGCGCGTGGACGGCCGCCTGGGCGAGCGCTCCGGCACCTTCGTGATGCGCACCGCGGGCACGTTCGACGGCAAGGAGGCCCGCGGCCAGCTCACCGTGGTGCCGGGCTCCGGCACCGGCGAGCTGAGCGACCTGAGCGGCTCCGGCGAGTTCCGGGCGCCGCTCGGCTCGGCGGCGTCGGTCGCGCTCGACTACGAGGTCGGCTGATCGAGCACACGGCCAACCTGCTCGGAGCGCTCGGCCTCGTGATCGCCGACCGCACCTCCGAGGCCGTGGGCGAGGCCGCCGGGCAGTCCGAGACGGCCGCGATCGCGCTGTCGGCGCTCCATCACTTCCTCGACGACCCCTCCGTCGACCGGCTGCGCCGCGTGCTCGGCCTCACACCGTCCGGCGCGGTGCGACTGGTCGACCGCCTGCAGGTGGCGGGCTACGTCACGCGCCGTCCAGGGCGCGACGCGCGTTCGGTCTCCGTCCGCCTCACGGCCTCGGGGCGGCGCGCGGCGCAGCGCGTGAGCGCGGCGCGGGCCGAGGTGCTGCAGGCCGCCCTCGCCGACCTCGACGAGGAGGAGCGAGCGCAGCTCGACGAGCTGATCTCGCGCGTGCTGGTCGGCCAGATGCGCGGCCCGGGTGCCACGCGCTGGATGTGCCGCCTATGCGACATGCGGGCGTGCGGCCGCGACGAGGGCCGCTGCCCCGTGGCGAGCGCCGCGCGCGAGCGCTGGGGCCGCTAGGAGGGAGCGGGGATCGGCTGCGCCTCGAGCGCGCGCGCCACAGCGAGCAGGTTCGCGGCCGCGGCCTGCCCGGTCGAGATCGACCAGTCGCGGTCGTCGGTGTTGAGCCAGTCCTCCTCCCCGGGTCCGGGGCCGCGGTTCCAGTAGGTCCAGGCCTGGCCCGGCACCGTGTAGCCGATGTCGATCAGCGCGCCTGCGATCTCGCTCACACAGTGATGTGTTCGACGGCTCGGGGGAGCGCTTGAGTGTGCAGTTCAGGCAGAGTGCTCGCATGGCGGCTGCGGTACCCGGTCCGCAGCAGCGCACCCCGACTTGGCGCGTGCTTGACATCCGTCCCCATCTCAGCCCGGCAGGAGGCTGCCGCCGGGCGGGATGACCCACAGACGCTCGGCGCGGGCGGCGGCCTCCTCCTCGCCGAGGTCGGCCACGGTCGTGGCTCCGCGGCCGGCCATGGTGCGGGCCAGCTCGGCCCAGGCCTGGGCCACGGGCACGACCTTCACGGTGGGGCCCCAGCCGCCCACCGAGCGCAGCTCGTCCGCGCGCGCGCTCACGTCCTCGAGCGTCAGCTCGCCGAAGCGCTTCGAGCGCCCGCCCGCATGCACCCGCTGGTCGAGCACGCTCACCGCCTGGCCCCCGTCGCCAGCCGGGCGGCTGCCACGGCCGCCTGCCCGTAGGAGACGCCTCCGTCGCCCGGTGGCAGCCGCTCGGGGGTGAGCACGCGCAGCCCCGCGCTGCCGAGCGCTGCTGCGGTGCGCTCGATCAGCCTGCGGTTGAGGAAGCTGCCGCCGGAGAGCACCACGGTCCAGGTGCGCCTGCGCCGCGCGAGCACCCCGCAGGCGCGGGCGGTGGCGTCGGCCAGGCCGTTGTGGAAGCGCGCGGCCACCGCGTCCGGGGGCACGCGCCGGGCGAGGTCCCCGTGAACCGCGCGCACCGTGGGACGCGCGTCGAGCAGCACCCGGCGGCGGAGCTGCACGAGCGGCATCGGGTAGACGCCCTGCTCGTCCGGGTCGCACGCGGCCTCGAGCTCGATCGCCGCCTGACCCTCGTAGGTGATCCCGGTGCAAACGCCGCACAGCGCCGAGATCGCGTCGAACAGGCGGCCGACGCTCGAGGTGATGGGCGAGGCCACGCCGGAGCGGGCGAGCGCCCTGACCTGGCCCCACGCCTCCGGCTCCTCGCCCGCGGGCTCCAGCTCCGACTCCTCGAGCCACGCGCACGCCATCCGCCAGGGCTCCCGGATCGCCGCCTCACCGCCGGGCATCGGCAGCGGCCAGAGGTGCCCGTCGCGCTCGAAGCCCGCGAGGTCGCCGAACAGGAGCTCGCCGCCCCAGACCGTGCCGTCGCTGCCGTAGCCCGTGCCGTCGAAGATCGCGCCCACGACCGGCCCGCGCTCGCCGTGCTCGGCCAGGCAGGCGGCCAGGTGCGCGTGGTGGTGCTGAACGGCGAGCGGCTCCACCCCCGCGCGCTCCAGCGCGTACTTGGTGGACGGGTACTCCGGGTGGAGATCGTGAGCCACCACGGCCGGCTTCACGGCGAACAGCCGCTCGAAGTGCTCGATCCCGTCGGTGAATGAGCGCAGCGTCTCGTAGTTCTCGAGGTCGCCGATGTGGTGACCAACCCAGGCGCGCTCGTCGCGGGCCAGGCAGAACGTGTTCTTCAGCATCGGGCCGCAGGCGAGCAGCGGCCTGGCGGCGGCCACCGGCAGGCGCAGCTCCGCCGGCACGTGGCCGCGGGAGCGCCTCACCAGCAGTGGGCGGCGCGCGCTCCCGATCGCCACGGTGCGGGCCACCGAGTCGTCGGTGCGCGTGTGGATCGGCCGGTCGTGACCGAGGACGAGGTCGGCGATGTCCCCGAGGCGCTCGACCGCCTCCTCGTCGCGGAACGCGATCGGCTCGTCGGACACGTTGCCGCTCGTGAGCACGAGCGGCGCCTCGCAGTCGGCCAGCACCAGGTGATGGAGCGGCGAGTAGGGCAGCATCACCCCGAGCTCGGGCGCGCCGGGCGCCACCTGCTCCGCCACGTCGACCCCGGGGCGCCGCGGCGCCAGCACGATGGGGCGCTCGCGCGATACCAACAGGTCCTCGTCCTCGGCGCTCAGCCGCACGAGCCCCCGCGCGGCGTCGAGCGAGGGCGCCATCAGCGCGAACGGCTTGTCCTCGCGGTGCTTGCGCGAGCGCAGCCGCGCCACCGCCGCCTCGTCCGCCGCCAGGCAGGCGAGGTGGAAGCCGCCGATCCCCTTCAGCGCCACGACCGCACCGTCGCCCAGCGCGCGCGCCGCCGCGCCCAGCGGATCCTCGGCCGGCCCGTCCGAGCCCACCAGCCTGAGCGACGGCCCGCAGTCGGGGCAGGCGTTCGGCTGGGCGTGGAAGCGGCGGTCGGCCGGGTCGTCGTACTCGGCCTGGCATGCCGGGCACATCGTGAAGCCGGCCATGGTCGTGAAGGGGCGGTCGTAGGGAACGCCGCGCACGATCGTGAAGCGCGGCCCGCAGTTGGTGCAGTTCACGAACGGGTAGCGGTGGCGCCGGTCCGCGGGGTCGAACAGCTCTTCCAGGCAGGCGTCGCAGGTGGCGCCGTCCGGCACCACCGCGGCGCTCGGCTCGCCCGCGTGCTCGCTCTCCACGATCCGGAAGCCGCGCTCCCCGCTCGGCGCGACGTCCTCCGGCAGCACCCGCTCCACCGCGGCCAGCGGCGGCACCTCGGCGGGGAGCCGTTCGAGGAAGCGCTCCACCGCCGGCCGGTTGCCCTCGACCTCGAGCACCACGCCGCGCGCGTCGTTCAGCACGAAGCCCGCGACGCCGAGCTCGCGCGCCAGGCGGTAGGCGTAGGGGCGGAAGCCAACGCCCTGCACCGTTCCCTCCACCCGAGCTCGGACGCGCCGTCGCTCGCCGCTGCGGGGGAGCTCGCCGACGGCGCCCACCTCACTCCACCTCGACGAGCTCGCGGAGCACGTGGTACGCGCTCGCCTGCGCCTCCTGGATGCGCGGTATGTGCTCCGAGCGCGTGACGATCACGTGGTCCGCCAGGCGCTCGGCGGCCACGCGCCCACCGTCGTAGCCCACCATCGCGATGGTGCGCAGGCCACGCCGTCGGGACTCACCGAGCGCGCTGATGATGTTGCGCGAGTTGCCGCTCGTGGACAGCGCCAGCACGGCGTCGCCGCGCCGGCCGTAGGCGATGATCTGCCGCGCGAAGATCGCCTCGGTGCCGATGTCGTTGGCGATCGCCGTGAGGATCGCCGGATCCTCGGTGAGGTCGAGCGCCCGGCGCGGCCGCCAGCGCGGGTCGGGCGGGCCTCTGAAGTCGGCCACCGCGTCCATCGCGTCCGTGGCCGAGCCGCCGTTGCCGAACGCCATCAGCTTGCCGCCGGCGTCGAGGTCGGCGCGCAGCCCGGCGGCGGCCGCCGCCAGCTCGCCGGCGTTTTCGGTCAGCGTCTGCTCGCGCAGCGCCCCGATTTCCTCGGCCTTGGCGAGCGCCGAGCGCCGCACGTCGGCCACCACCGCCTCGAGGTCGTGCTCCTGCTCGGCGAGGAAGGGATACAGAAAGCTCGACGCGCCGGTGTCGTGCACCGCCCGCGCCTCGCGCCCCTCGAGCAGGCCGCGGTGCTCGAAGAACACGTGCACGAGCTCCCAGAGCACGTGGTAGAGCGTCTCCACCAGCTCCTGGCGCACCGAAGGGTCGTCGCTCGGCGGCAGCAGCTCGAACTCCGCGCCCGCCGGGGCGAAGGCAATCGTGAGGCAGCCGCGCCCGCGCGCCAGCGCGATCGCCCCGGCGGCCTCGCCGCCGTCCTCGTCGGCGCCGAATGCGATCGCGATGTCGTCCGGCTCCGCCACGAGCTCGAGCTGGCCCGCGAGCGAGCCGCCCTCCGCCGCCAGGCCGAGGGCGGGCAGCGCGCGCTTGCCCACGATCACCGGATGCACGAACTCCACGGCCACGTGGCGCACGTCCGAGCGCGCGCCGGGCGAGCGCCCGAACGCCACCAGCCGCCCGCCGCGCGCAAAGCGCTCGGCCATCCGGTGGCAGAGCCGCGCCAGGTGCTCTGACTCGGCATCGAAGAAGGCGCGGTTCGCCCGCGTGCGCTCCGCCAGCGCGGCGGTGGCGAGCGCCGAGCTCACACGGCGGCTCCCGCGCGGCTCGCCAGCCGCGCGAGCCAGGCCGCCCACTCGTCGATGCCCTCGCCGGTGCGAGCGCTCACCAGGATGCGCTCCACCCCCGGGTGCACGGAGTCGAGGTTCACGAGCAACTTCTCGAGATCGAAGTCGAGGTGCTCGAGCAGGTCGACCTTGTTGACCAGCACCAGCTCGCAGGTGCGGAACATGAGCGGGTACTTGAGCGGCTTGTCCTCGCCCTCTGTGACCGACGTGACCATCACGCGCGCGTCCTCGCCGACCCTGAACTCGGCCGGGCAGACGAGGTTGCCAACGTTCTCGATCACCAGCAGGTCGAGCTCGTCGAGCGGCAGCGCCGGCACGGCCGAGCGCACCATGTTGGCGTCGAGATGGCACTCACCGCCGAAGCTCGGGTCGGTGTTGAGCTGGGTCACGGGGATGTGCAGCCCGGCGAGGCGGTCGGCGTCCATGCTGCCCTGCACGTCGCCCTCGAGCACCCCGGCCCGCACGCCGTCGAGCGCGGGCAGCGCGCGCTCGAGCAGCGTGGTCTTGCCGGCGCCCGGCGCGCTCATGAAGTTCACGACCGTCACGCCGGCGCGGTCGAAGTCGGCGCGGTTGGCCTGCGCGATCGTGTTGTTGGCGTCGAGCGCCTCCTCGACGACCTTCACCTTGGTGCGATGCATTCCGCCTCCTCGACCTCGATCGACTCGACCTCGAACTCCTCGCCGCTCAGCACTTCGATGTCCGTCCCGCCGCAGGTCTCGCAGTGGAAGATCGGCATGTCGAGCTCCCACTCGCGCTCGCAGGGCCCGCATCGCACCCGCGCCGGCACGAGCTCCTGCTCGAGCCTGGCACCCTCGCACACGGTGCCCTGCGCCACGAATCCGAAATAGAAGTCGAGCGTGTCCGGCACCACCTGGCGCAGACGGCCGACGCGCAGGCTCACGACGGTCACGCGCCGCCCGGCGGCGTGCTTCACCGCCGTGTTGACGATCGCGCCTGACAGGGACAGCTCGTGCAACGGATCACTCCTGTGCGTAAGCCACATCCGAGCGCAGCTCGTCGATCGTCTCGAGCGCCAGCTTCACCGCCGCGTCCACGGCGCCTGCCACGTCGTCGCTGAGCCCGAGGCCCATCTCCTCGACCTCGGCCGGCTCGCAGGCGATGATCACGACCTTGCCCGGCCAGGCGCCGAGCGACTTCACGAAGCGCAGCACGGTCTGCGGGTCCATGCCGTGTGGGTTGATCGTCTCGCCGTCCTCGATCCCCGCGGCCACCGACTCCTCGTCGGGCGACATCACGTAGAGCGTGCCGGGCTCGCCGCCCTGGCGGCTCACGTCGATCAGGATCAGGCCGTCGTAGCCGCGCATCAGCTCGTAGGCGAGATCGAGGCCGCCGGTGCCGAAGTCGAACACCGCCGCCTCGGACGGCAGCTCGCGCTTCGAGAGGCGCTCGGCCACCGCCGAGCCGAAGCCGTCGTCCTTCATCCAGGCGTTGCCGATGCCGGCCACCAGGATCTGCTTGGGGCGCTCCTCGGTCATGGCTCGACCACCTCCACCTCGGGTGCAAAGAAGAACAGGAAGCGACTGGTCTCGCGCATCAGCTCCTGGCCGGGATCGTCGTCGACGGTCACGGCCAGGTGCACCTTGCCGTCGTAGTCCACGAAGATGCGCTCGATCGTGGCGCGGCGGCCCTCGAGCATGCGCGCGTGCAGATCGGCGTCCGGCCCGGGGCGCAGCACCACCTTGCCGCCGCGGCGGAACCTCACGCCGTCGACCTCCGCCTGCGCCTCGCCGCGCGTGGGATCGCGCACCGCCGCCGACGGCGTCGGCGGCTCCTTCGTGACAGGGTCGCGGACGTCCACCCGCCCGTGCAGCGCGAGGATCTCCTCCGGTGTGGTGGCCGCGGCGCGCTCGACCATCTCCGCGACGCCCGGGTCACCCGCCGCGATCGCGTCGCGCTCGCCGTCGCTCAGCGCGTGCACGTGGAGCAGGAGCGCCTCCTCGATCTCGGTCGAGTCGAACAGGCCGCCGAGGCTCTCGGGCGCGAGCGTCGGGTGGTCGGGCAGCACGATGGCCGCGCCGAGCATCACGTCGTCCGCCTCGCTCGCCAGCACCGGCCAGGTGTTCACGCTTCGGCACTCGGAGCCCACCTCGAGCGGCGAGGCGAAGCGCCCCGCCGGCAGCCGCAGCAGGGGATGGGTCGAGATCAGCGAGTGCCGCAACGCCGCCGCGCGGTCGAGGTCGTCGGCCGCCGGGGTGAGGTTCTCCACGCGCAGGGACACGCGGACGCGCCCGTCCGGTGCCGGCTCCTGCGTGAGCTCCATGTAGAGCTCGAGGGTGCCGTCGAACGTGAAGCCGGCGCTCACCGGCTCGCCCCCGATCGCGGCCGCGGGCAGCTCGACCGTGCGCGCCTCGGCCTCGTGGCGCTCGCCGCTCGGCTGGAGGAAGCGCAGCTCGGCGCGCAGCTCGGCGCCCGCGGGCGCCTCGGCGATGCACTCGACCGCCAGGTGGTCGAAGGTGGAGCGCCCGTCCGCGTAGGACGGCGGGTAGACGATCCCGAACGGCGTGGGCGTGGCGTTCTTGGTCGCGCCGGGCGTGTACGGGTAGAGCGCGTAGCCCTCCCAGAGCAGGGAGTCCACGAGCTGATCGAGCCCGCCGCCGCTCACGAGCGCTCCTCGAGCAGCGCCGCCACGGTGTCGTCGAGCGTAGGCAGGCCGCGCGCGAGCTTCTCGCGCTGGAGCGCCTCGAGCGTCTCCGCCCGGACGCCCACCCAGCCGCGGCGCGGGTAGTGATGCTCCATCAGCTCGCGCCAGGTGGCCACCGGCAGCCGGAACTCGGTCGAGCAGCTCCAGGGAACGAGCGCCATCTGCAGCCGGCCGTCGTCGGCGCGGTAGTAGATCGTGCCGTTGAAGTTGAAGCCGAGCGGCACCTCGCCCGAGGGCAGGGAATAGAAGTACTTGGCCGCCACCAGCTCCATGTCGAAGCTGCACGGCACCGCGAGCCGGAACGTGGTGGCGCCCGTGAAGGCCGGCACGAGCGTCTCGGCCTGGTGCCAGAGCAGGCTGCGCGTGGTGGCCGCCCAGCGTTCGGGCGGCCCGAACAGCTCCTCGAGCCGCTCCTGCGTCGGCCGGTCGTAGCGGCGCCGCGCCGGCTCGATCATCACCTGGGCGGAGAGCGCTATCGCGTACACCTGGCGGCCGCTCTCCTCGGACACGTGCACCTGGAACTCGAGCGCCGGCGTGGCCGCGTGGCGGCGCGCGCCCGCGCCCAGCACCCGGAACTCCGGCTCGGGCAGCTCGCCGCGCGGCGTGGCCTCCTCGGCAGCCTCGAGCGGCGTCGTCATACCGCGAGCACGCGGTGCGTGCGAGCCTTGGTTTTCATACCGGCACCGCCCCGGCCTCGAGGTCGCGGAAGAACCCCTCCACGGCGCGCCCGACGTCCGGGCCGCCCGAGATCCCCTCCCAGTTCGCCTTCACGATCCCCACCAGCATGTAGCAGCGGTCGATCGGCGCGATCGCGAAGGCGGGCGGGTCCGCGAGCCGGTTCACGATCAGCGCCTCGGCGTCCGGCTCGAGCTCGTCGAGCACCGGGTTAAGGTCGCGCAGCCGGCTCCAGGACTCGAACCGGAGCTCGCTCTCGGTGGCGCCGGCGGGGCTCGGGTAGAGAGCCACCACGGACTCGGTCACGCTGCTGTGAAGGAAGAAGGCGAGCCCGATCGGGATCCGGAACGAGGCCCACACGTCATCCGGCAGCTCGAAGTCCGGCAGCCAGACGATGCGGCTGCCCACGGGCCGGAGCTCGGGGTCGCCCGAGCGCAGCGCCCAGCAGCTCTCGCACACGCACACGATCTGGCGCTCCACGAGGTTCAGCAGGTGGCGATGGTCCTCGGGCACCCCCGCCTGACAGAGGTCACAACGCTCGCGCGGGGCGGAGTCCGGAGCCGGCGCCGGCCGCTCCGCGCCCGCTCGGGCGAGCGCCCGCAGGCGGGCCACGCCGTTCATGACGCGAGCGCCACGCGCACGCTGCCGTTCTCGCGCAGCAGCGGCACCGGCGCCAGCTGCAGGCGATCGTCGTCGAGCGAGCGGCCCGCGCGCGGCAGGAAGTAACTGCGCCCGCAGGACGGGCAGGCGAGCGCGCCGGAGATCAGCTCACCGGAGTCGAGGCTGCCCCCGCAGCTCGCGCACTCGCTCAGGTAGGCGAGCAGCGTGCCCTCCACGTTCGCGATCACGAGCCGCTCGCCGGCCACCTCGGCCGCCAGCAGCTGCTCCGGCCCGAGCCCGCCGGCGCTGTCCACGTCGAACCAGGACGGCACGGCGTGGCCGTTCGCCGAGCCCGCCATCGGCAACTCGAACCCGGGCATGGCCGCGGCCGGCTCGGCCTCGACCACGCCCTCGACGTCCATCCCTTCCAGATCGGGCGCCAGCTCCTCGAGTGCCTGCTTGACCGCCAGCTCGAGCGTTGCCTGCGAGGCCTGGCACGAGCTGCAGCTCCCCTGGAGGCGCAGCCGCACCACGCCGTCATCGATCCCGAGCAGCTCCACGTCTCCGCCGTGCGACTCCATGTAGGGGCGCACCCGCCCGAGCGCCTGATGCACGCGCTCCTCGAGTGGCACCGGATAGAGGTCGTGGATCAGCAGCAGGCTCGCCACCACGCCGTCGTCCGCGACCTGATCGCGCACCTCCGGCGCCTGCTCGAGCGCCTCCATGATGCGCTCGAGCCCGGCGCCGTACATCTCCATCACCGCGCTCGTGAGCTCCTCCGCGCAGCGCCGGGCGGGCCCGTCCTCGATCGTCTCGAGCTCTGCGGTGAGCTCCTCGACGCGGCCGATCAGCTCCGCTTCGTCCATGGGCTACGCCATCGCCGTCGGTGTGTGGACCACCTTTCGCACGCGGCCCCCGCCGGTGTACATATGCACGCCGCACGGCAGGCAGGGGTCGAAGGAGCGCACGGCCCGCATGATGTCGATGCCCTTGAACTTCTCGGGCGGGTTCTCCTCGAAGATCGGCGTGTTCTGCACGGCGTCCTCGTAGGGCCCGGGCGTCCCGTACACGTCGCGCGGGCTCGCGTTCCAGGGCGTGGGCGGGTAGGGCTGGTAGTTCGCGATCTTGCCCTCCTGGATCACCATGTGGTGCGAGAGCACCCCGCGGGCCGCCTCGTGGAAGCCGCAGCTCACCGCCTGGTCGGGGACCGTGAACTCGTTCCAGCTCTTCGTGCGTCCGGCCGCCACCTCCTTGCGCGCCCGCTCCAGACAGTGGAGCGCGATCAGCGCCGAGTAGGCCTGGTGGTAGGTGCGCGCGCGATCGCGCTCGATCGCGTTCGACTTCTCCGGCACCTTCCACTCGAGCTCCATCTCCGGCATGCCCGGCGATCGCGGCAGCACCATCTGGAGGCTGTCGCCGGTGGCCTTCACGTAGCCGAAGTCCACGAGCCCGGCCTTGGCCGTGCACCACTGGCGGGCGAACGGACCGCCGCCGGTGTCGCAGCACACGTGCGTGTCGGTGCGCTTGTCGTAGATGCGCGGCGACACGACCCACGTGTACTTGTCGGTGAAGTCGCGCTTCTGCGGCTTGGGCAGCGTGACCTTGTTCCAGGGGTGGTTCTTGTCCACCGGGTTGCCGAGCGGGTCCTGCGTGACGAACGTCTGCTCGTTCTCCCAGCCGTCGAAGTACGAGCTGCCGAGCAGGATCCGGATCATCAGGTTGATCTCCACGAGGTCCGTGGAGATCAGCTCGCCGTTGATCGCCACGCCGGGCGTGATGTAGCGCTTGCGACCCCACTCCGTCATGTTGCGGTAGTCGTAGTCCACGTAGTCGGGGTCGTCGAAGCAGCCCCAGTTCACGAGGTTGGTGTCGCGGTAGCCGACCATGTCGTACCCCGGCAACTCCTGAAGGAAGAAGTCGTAGAGGTCGTCGTGCATCGGCACGCTGCGCTTCACGTAGTCGAAGTACTTCATGAGGCGCACGTAATAGTCGGTGCACGTCTGGTGCGTGATGTCCGCGCTGCAGCCGCCGGGCATGATCGTCGACGGGTGCGTGTGCCGGCCCCCGAACAGGCAGTACATCTCGCGCGTGTAGCGGGCCACGTGCAGCGTCTCGAGATAGAACTCGCCGGTGAACGGGTTGAGCGCCCGCATGATGCCGGCGATCGTCTTGTAGCCGTGGATGTCCCCGTGCGGCGCCGAGGTGTTCTCGGCCTTGTCGAGGAGCGACGGGTTCGTCTCCTTGACCATCTGCTCGCAGAAGTCCACGTTCGCCATGCAGTCGTTGAAGATCGCGTGGTCGAAGATGTAGTCCGCGCTCTCGGCCAGGTTGAAGGCGAGGTCGCCGAGCGGCGGCGGCTTCACGCCGTACGCCATGTTCTGGTTCAGGCAGGAGCAGGTGCAGTGGTTGTCACCGCAGATGCCGCAGATGCGGCTGGTGATGAAGTGCGCATCGCGCGGGTCGATCCCGCGCATGAAGATGTCGAAGCCGCGGAAGACCATCGACGTGCTGTAGCACTTGAGCACCTGCTGGTTGGAGAAGTCGATCTCCGTGTGGATCCCGAGGCTCCCGACGATCCGGGTGATCGGGTCCCAGGACATCTCCTTGACCATGACCTTCTGTTCACGGGGGGACTCAACTGTCGACATGTGTGTTCTCCCTCTGCCCGCGCTACCAGCGCTTGGAATAGCCGGTTGTGAGCTCGCCGCGGTTGTGTCTCCACTCGGGCTCCACGTCGTAGCTGCGCTTGATGTTCCGCTTGCGGAAGTACCGGACCATCGGGCCGAACGCCAGCTTCTGGTAGTTCGACGCGGCGGCGCCCCACTTGTCCGGGTCCATGAACGGCATGTATTTGTCGGGGAAGCCGGGCATCGTGCAGGCCATGCAGATGCCGCCCACATTGGGGCAGCCGCCGATGCCGTTCACCCAGCCGCGCACCGGCACGTTGCACTTGACCACCGGCCCCTTGCAGCCAAGCTTCACGAGGCAGCGGTTGTCGGAGCCGTACTCGGTGGCGAACTCGCCCTGCTCGGCGAATCCGGCGCGGTTGCAGCCCTCGCGCACGGTGCGGCCGAACAGCCACTGCGGGCGCAGCTGGTCATCGAGCGGCGGCGCGGGCGCGAGCCCGGCCAGGTGGAGCGCCAGGTACAGCAGCGTCTCCGTCATGTTGTCCGGCTGGGCCGGGCAGCCCGGGATGCACACCACCGGCAGGCCCGCCTTCGACTTCCACTTCCAGCCAAGGTAGTCGGGCAGGCCCATCGCCCCGGTCGGGTTGTTCTTCATCGCGGGAATCCCGCCGTAGGTGGCGCAGGTGCCGACCGCCACCACGGCGGCGGCCTTGGGCGCAAGCCGGTCGACCCACTCGTTGGTGGTGACCGGCTGGCCGGTCTCGGGGTTGTCGCCCATGCCGGCCCAGTGGCCCTCGCCGTTGATCTTCTCGTTCGGGATCGAGCCCTCGACCACGAGCACGAACGGGTCGAGCTTGCCCTCCTCGGCGTCGTACCAGGCCTGCATGAACTCGGCGCCGACCTCGAAGGCGAGCACCGGGTTGTGCACCACCACCTTCGGCATCCCGGGGATCGCCTGGGTGATGATGTCCTCGAGGCTCGGGTTGGTGGCGGAGGTCATGGCGACCGAATCGCCGTCGCAGCTGAGCCCGGTCGTCATCCAGATCACATGTGCGGTGACCGCCTCCGTCTCCTTGTGCGCTTCGATCTCCGCGATGGCCATGTGACCTCCCTCGACGTTCAGCAGATACGCGGCAGCGGGTCGCCCACCAGCTGGTCCATCACCCGCTTGCCGCCAAAGCCCGTTTGCACCAGCACCATCCCGGGCGGCTCCGTCTTGACCTCTCCGATCTCCGCGGCGTCCGCGCAGCCCGGTACCGCGCGCAGCGCCGCCAGGGCCTCGTCGGCGGCCTCGGCCGCCACGAAGGCCACGAGCTTGCCCTCGTTGGCCACGTACATCGGGTCGATGCCGAGCAGCTCGCACGCGCCCGCCACCGCCGGTTGCACCGGCACGGCGGCCTCCTTCACGAGCATCGCCACGCGCGAGGCGCGCGCCAGCTCGTTGAGCACGGACGCGACGCCGCCACGGGTGGCGTCGCGCATGCAGCGAAGCTCCGGCCCGGCGGCCTCGAGGAGAGCGTCCGCGGCGGGCCAGAGCGAGCAGGTGTCCGACTCGATCTGGGCCCCGAGCTCGAACTCGCCCCGGGCCAGCATGATCGCCGTGCCGTGCTCGCCGACGTGCCCGGAGAGCAGGATTCGGTCGCCGGGCTCGATCGCCGCGGGTGACAGCCGCGCCCGCGGGTCGCGCCGGCCGACGCCCGAGGTGCACACGTACATGCCGTCCGCGTGTCCGCGCTCCACGACCTTTGTGTCGCCCGCCACCACCTCCACGCCCGCGGCGGTCGCGCTGCTGGCGATCGCGCCGACCTCGGCGCACAGCTCGTCGGCGGCAAGGCCCTCCTCGAGCACGAGCGAGAGGGTGAGCGCGAGCGGCCGCGCGCCCGCCACAGCGAGGTCGTTCACCGTCCCGTTCACCGCCAGCTCGCCGATCGAGCCGCCCGGGAAGCGCAGCGGCTTGACCACGAACGTGTCGGTGGTCATGGCGAGCTCGGTGCCGTCGACCTCCACCGCGCCGGCGTCCCCCATCGCCTCGAGCGACTCGCCGCCGAGCGCCGGCACGAGCAGACCTTCGATCAGCGTCTGGGTGGCCTTGCCGCCGGCGCCGTGCGCCATCGTGATGCGCTCGTCGCGGAACTTGGCCCGCTTGCCGCGCGCGGTCTCGATGATGCCGAGGATCTTCTGCTCGCGGGCCGACACGGTGGCCGCGGGTTCAGGCACCTACACCACCTCCCGCTCGCGCGCGAAGCGGCCGTAGTTGTAGTAGGCCGCGCAGGCGCCCTCGCTCGAGACCATGCAGGTGCCGATCGGGCGCTCGGGGGTGCACGCGGTGCCGAAGACCTTGCACTCGAACGGCTTGATCACGCCCTTCAGCACCTCGCCGCACTGGCACGCCTTGGGGTCGGCCACGCGCACGCCCGGCACGCTGTAGCGCAGCTCGGCGTCGAGGTCCGCGTACGCCTCCGAGAGCTTCAGCCCGCTCTGCGAGATGAAGCCGAGCCCGCGCCACTCGAAGTGCGGCCGCAGCTCGAACACCTCCGCCATCACCTCGAGCGCGCGCCGGTTGCCCTCGTAGGGGACCACGCGCTTGTACTGGTTCTCCACCTCGCAGCGGCCGGCGCGCAGCTGCGCCAGGATCATCTGGACCGACTGCAGGATGTCGAGCGGCTCGAAGCCCGCGATCACCACCGGCTTGCCGTAGTCGGCGGGGATGAACTCGAAGGGGCGGGCGCCCACGACCGTCGACACGTGGCCGGGGCCGATGAAGCCGTCGAGGCGTAGGTCGGGCGAGTCGAGCAGCGCGCGCAGCGGCGGCACGATCGTCACGTGGCTGCACATGCAGAAGAAGTTGGGCACGCCCTCGGCCCGCGCGCGCTTGAGCGTCAAAGCGGTGGAGGGGGCGGTGGTCTCGAAGCCGATCGCGAAGAAGACCACGTCGCGGTCCGGGTTCTGCTTGGCGATCCGCAGCGCGTCGAGGGGCGAATAGACCATGCGGATGTCGGCGCCCTCGGCCTTGGCCTCGAGCAGCGTGCCCTTCGACCCCGGGACCCGCATCATGTCGCCGAAGCAGGTGAAGATCACCCCCGGCTCGTGCGCCACGGCGATGCCGTCGTCCACGCGCCCCATCGGGATCACGCACACCGGGCAACCGGGCCCGTGCACGAGCTCGACGTTGGCCGGCAGCAGGTCGTCGACCCCGTACTTGTAGATCGAGTGCGTGTGGCCGCCGCAGACCTCCATCAGCTTGTAGTGCCGGCCCGGCTCGACCGCCGCCACGATCTCGCCCGCGAGCACCTGGCCCAGCTCGGCGTCGCGGAACTCGTCGACGTACTTCATGCGGCGGGCTCCAGCCGTACGAGCGCCACGCCCGCGTGCACGAGCAGCGAGTCGCCGCTCTCCACCGGACAGACCAGCGCGATCTCGACTGTCGAGCGCTCGCCGGCGTCGTCCTCGCAGAGCGCCAGCTCGCGCACCGTATCGAGCTCGAGCACGCGCATCGGCACGCCCTCGTCGGCGCAGGTAACGCAGTGGTCCGCGCCGCAGTAGCTCACTCGATCACGCTCGCCTTGAGCTCCTCGAGCTCCTGCTCGTAGTCCTCCCCCATCCGCTCGAGCAGCTCGCGCGTGGCACTGGCCTCCTCCTCGTCCACCTGCGAGATCGCGAAGCCCACGTGGATCAGCACCCAGTCGCCCGGTCCCACGCCGCCGTCCCCGTCCAGCAGACCGATGTTCACGTTGCGGTGCACACCGGCCACGTCAACCTGCGCCAGCCGGTTCTCATCGTCGACCACATCGATGATCTGGCCTGGGATGGCCAGGCAGATAGCGCTCACCGCCTTTCGAGAAGACACCCGGGAGGCCCGCCCGCGCGCAACTTACGCCTGCAAAGGCTGTGCCCAAAGTCACGATGTTGATTTCCAACGTTGAGTTGCAACCTTCAAGCGGCGCGGTAGGGTCGAGCGTGCTGTGGGGGGCCCACGCACTGTCCGAGTTCTCGAAGTCGATCCTGAACTCGGCTTGCGCGTGCCCGCAAGCGAGATCTCTGGCGCGCGGCAGGCGCTCGTCGCGCCGCTCCGGGAGTTCGAGCCGGGGATCTTCGAGACCCCTCGCGACGACGACGCGCGGCGCGGGCTCGGCTTCCTGATCGTCGAGGGCCTGATGGCCCGCGACCTGCTGCTGGCCGGGAACATCGCCACCGAGCTGCTTGGTGAGGGTGACCTGCTCCAGCCGGAGGTGGGCCTGCGCGAGGACGGCCTGCTGCCCCACAAGGTCTTCTGGCACACGCTCACGACGACCACGATGGCCGTGCTGAACGACGATTTCGCCAAGCGCCTCGTGCGCTGGCCGCAGGTGACCGCCGCGCTGCTCGAGCGCGCCGGCCGGCGCGCCCACCGGATGGCGATCCATCAGGCACTCCTCGAGCTGTCCCCGGCCGAGACGCGCCTGCTCGTGCTGTTCTGGCACATCGCCGAGCGCTGGGGACACGTGACCCCGCGCGGCATCGTGCTGCGCCTCTCCCTCACCCATCAGCTGCTCGGTCAGCTGGTGGGCTGCCGGCGCGCGTCGGTCACCACCGCGCTCAAGCAGCTCACGACGAACGAGCTGCTCGTGCACCGCGACGACGGCAGCTGGCTGCTCACGGGCTCGCCGCCCCACGAGCTGCACCGCGCCAACGGCATGCGCCCGCGGCAGCTCGCCCACGAGCGGGCCGGCTGATGGACTTCGTCACGCGGGTCTGAGAGGCTCGCCCGCCATGCTCTCAACCGTTGCCGTGGGCACCGACGGGACCTCCACCGCCTCCAAGGCTGTCGAGGCGGCCGCCGAGATCGCGCGGCGCTTCGACGCCAAGCTCGTGCTGCTCAGCGTCTCCTCCGAGTCGCGCGGATCCTCGCCGCAGTCCTCGGACGAGACTCAGTGGGTCCACAACCGCGATGCGCGCGTGCGCGAGATGCTCAGCAGGATCGAGCAGGACATGCGCGACCGGAAGCTCGACTGCAGCACGCTGATCGACGAGGGCGACCCCGCCGAGGTGCTGATCCGGCTCGCCGAGGAGTGCAACGCCGACCTGCTGGTGATCGGCAACAAGGGGATGCAGCGGCGCGTGCTGGGCAGCGTGCCGAACACCGTCACGCACAAGGCGCCGTGCTCGGTGTACGTCGTGAAGACGACCTAGGCCCGCCACTCACGACGGAAGAACGTCCCGGAGTGGTCGCTATGGGGGGTCATCAGGGACGTTCAATGGGCAGGCAACGGGGTCCGGCCTTACCCGGACGCTGCCGTGGGGAGCGGCGCGTCCAGCACCGCCTCGCTGAGCGCCGCGAGAATCTCCTCGCGGAAGGCCGTGATCGCGGCGGCCATGAGCCGCTCCGCCTCGGCGCCGTGGCCCGCCTCGAGGGCGTCGAGCAGCTCCTGGTGCTCCGCCCGCGCCCGGAGCCCGCGTCCGGCTGCGCCCGCGCGCAGCGCGGCGAGGCGCACCCGCTCGCTGTCGTCGAGCAGCCGCGCCACCAGCTCCGCCCGGCGGCGGTTGCCGGCCGCGCGGGCCACGCTCACGTGCACCGCCCGGTTGGCCTCGAGGAAGCGCTCGGTGGAAGCCGGATCGTCCAGGTCGAGCTCGGCCGCCGACAGCGCGCGCAGCCGGGCCAGCTCCCCCGGCGCGATACGACCCGCCGCCTCCGCCGCGGCCGAGGGCTCGAGCAGCAGCCGCAGGTCGTAGATCTCGCGCACGTCGCGGACCGTGAGCGGCGCGATCCGGTGACCCCGGCGCGGCTCGGCGAGCACGAGCCCCTCGGCCCGCAGACGCGCGAGCGCCGCGCGCACAGCGGCCTTGGAGAAGCCGAAGCGCGCCACGAGGCCGGCCTCTGAGACCGGCGAGCCCGGCTCGAGTTCGAGCCGCACGATCGCGTGACGAAGGCGCGCGTGGGCCGCTGCGCCGGAGGCGGGCTCGCGCGGTGTGCGCTTGCTCGGCATACCTGCGTCATCGTACTTGACAGGTCAGACAGGGACTGCTGACATGTCAGACCATGAGCACCGAAGCGCTACAGCCCCAGGCCGCGAGCACGAGCACGAGCACCAACACAGCGGACCAGCTGATCCGCTACGCCGGCGAGTTCTCCGATCTGCTCGTCGAGCGAGCCGAGGGCAGCTGGCTGACCGCCGAGGACGGCCGCCGCATCCTCGATTTCACCTCGGGACAGATGTGCGCGACGCTCGGGCACGGACACCCGGCGATCCTCGACGCGCTCACCGACGCCAGCGGGCGCGTGGTGCACCTGTTCAGCGGTTTCCTGTCCCGCGACGTGACCGAGCTGGCACGCGAGCTGATGACCGTGCTGCCCGAGCCGCTCGCGCGCGCGATGTTCCTGTCGACCGGGGGCGAGGCGAACGAGGCGGCCCTGCGACTGGCCAAGCTCCACACCGGCGGGCACGAGGTGCTCGCGTTCACCGGCTCGTGGCACGGGATGACCGCGGGCGCGGCGTCGAGCACCTACAGCGCAGGCCGGCGCGGCTACGGCCCGGCGATCCCCGGCACGATGGCGCTCCCCACGCCCAACCCCTACCGCTGCCCGATCGCTCACTGCCGCGACCGCTGCGACCTTACCTGCCTCAAGGCCGGCATGGCGCTCTTCGACGCGCAGTCCGTGGGTGCGCCCGCCGCCGCGATCGTGGAGCCGATCCTGAGCGCCGGCGGCATCGTGCCGCTGCCCGAGGGCTACATGGCAGAGCTCAAGCGGCGCTGCGAGGAGCGCGGGATGCTGCTCGTGGTCGACGAGGCGCAGACCGCGCTCGGCCGCGTGGGCACGATGTTCGCGTTCGAGCAGCACGACACGGTGCCCGACTTCGTGACGCTCTCGAAGACGCTTGGCGGCGGCCTGCCCCTGTCGGCCACCGTGACCAGCGACGAGATCGAGGCGGACGCGTTCGACAAGGGCTTCCTGCACGTGACCTCGCACGTCTCCGACCCGCTGCCCGCCGCGGTGGGGCGCGCCGTGCTGAGCACCGTTCTCGCCGAGGACCTGATGAGCCGGGCGGTGGCGATGGGCGAGCGGCTCCGGGCGGGGCTCGAGGAGCTGATGAACAGGCACGAGGCAATCGGCCAGGTGCGCGGCGTCGGGCTCATGCTCGGCGCGGACCTCGTGACCGACCGCGACAGCCGCGAGCCCGACGGGCGGATGGGCAGCGCGGTGACCGAGCGCTGCCTCGAGATGGGGCTCAACGTGAACATCGTCAAGTTCGCGGGGCTCGGCAGCGTGCTGCGCATAGCGCCGCCGCTCACGATCACGGCCGAGGACATCGACCTCGGCGTCGAGATCATCGACCAGGCGCTGTCGGACTGCCGCTGAACCGCCGCCGGGCGGCGCTCAGTTCACGACGCGGTAGGTCAGGTGCACGACCCCGGTGGGGGACTCCACCGTGCCGGTCCGCTCGAGTCGCGGCGTCGCTCCGCCCCCGGGGTCGCGCTCGAACAGGCGCGTGCCGCCGCCCAGGAGCACGGGGACCACGTTGAGGGTCAGCTCGTCGAGCAGCCCCGCGTCGAGGCCGCCGGCGGCCTCGCGCGCCTGCGCGAGCGCGGACTCGATCCCGTCGGTCACGAACGTGAAGGTGGTGCCTCCCTCCTTGGCCACCGGCTCGCGCTCGTGATGGGTGAGGATGAAGACCGGGTGGTGGAAGGGCGGCTCGTCGCCCCACCAGCCGTCGGCGTTCGGGTCGTCCTCCCAGGGGCCATGCCCGCCGCTGAACATCCGCCTGCCCATCACCGTGGCGCCCACCCCGTCTACGCGCTTGGCCATCTGGTCGTCGTCCACGCCCTCCTCGCCGCCGTCACCGCCGTGGCTCCCGCGGAACGTGGCCGTCGAGACCGCCCACTCGTGAAGCTGCTCTCCCCCCTCCCCGAGCGGCTCCTGGGTCGACGGGTTCGGTCCCGCGACGAAGCCGTCGAGGGAGATCGAGATGTCGAACCTGAGCCGCGACATCTCGGTCAGCCCCCGTGCACACCCGCGTCGAGGTCCGAGGCGAAGGTCTCGTACTCGTAGATCGGCAGCGCCTCGGTGCGCACGCCGGGTCCCAGCTCGCGGATGATCGGGAGGCCCGCCAGCGCGCGGTCGAGGTCCTCGGCGGAGGGGAAGTCGGCCACCGCCAGCACCACCCGCTGGCCGGCCACCTTCCACAGGTGCTTGATCGCGCCGGCCTCCTTGGCCCCGAGCGCGGCGACAGCCTCCCGCTGCCAGATCGCCACGAGGTCGGGATTGGACACGTCGTCGGGCTGACGCACGTCGAAGCGCACGAAGAACAGCAAGGCTCTCCTCCTACGGGTCGGGGTCCTGGGGGGTGTCGAACTCCCCGTCGATCAGCTCGACGCGGTAGCCGTCGGGATCGGCCACGAAGCAGATGCGGAACTCGCTTCGCCCGCCGGGGTGATAGGGCGGCTTCTCGGGCTCGATCCCCTGCGCGGCGAGGCGCTCGAGCAGGCCGTCGAGGTCCTCGACGCTGAGCGCGAGGTGGCCGTAGCCGCTGCCAAGGTCGTAGGCCTCGTCCTGACCCTCGTTCACCGTCAGCTCGAGCGTGTCGCCGTCGCCGGGCAGGCCGAGGTAGATGTTGTAGGCCCCGTCGAACTGCAGCCGCCCGCGGCGCTCGAAGCCGAGCGCCTCGTAGAAGCGGGTCGACGCGTCGATGTCCCGGACCCGCATGTTCGAGTGCACGAAGCGCACGGCGGCATTGTTGCCGATCGCCGCGTGTCAGCGGATCTCGGCCGGAAGGCCGAAGCGGGGAAACAGCTCGGTCGAGCGGAAAGCGGTCACGTCGGAGATCTCCGCTCCGCGCAGGGTCAGCACGTCGAGCGCGATCGGGAGGTAGCTGCCGGTGATGTCATCGAGGCGATAGGTGGCGAGCGCCGGCTGGCCGCTCGCGCGGGTCGCGAGGTAGCGCAGGCGCGGCGGCGCCCCGCCCGGCATGAGCCAGGACTCGGCGATCTGCTCGCGGCCGCGGCACCAGTTGGGATAGGGCGGCATCGAGAAGGTGGCGTCCTCGGCCAGCATCGACAGAATCGCGTCCACGTCGCCGACCTCGAAGGCGGCGCTGAACCGGCGCACCAGGTCGCGCACACGCTCGTCGCCGAGCGAGCGCAAGTTGGCCTGCTGGCTGCGCTCCGGCAGGCGCTCATCGGCGGCCTTGCGCGCTCGCTGAAGCGCGCCGTTCACGGACGCGACCGTCGAGCCGAGCGCCTCCGCCACCTCCTTCGCGGAGAAGCCGAGCACCTCGCGCAGGATCAGCGCGGCCCGCTGCCGCGGCGGCAGGTGCTGGAGCGCGGCGATGAAGGCCAGCTCCACCGCCTCGCGCTCCTCGTAGCGCGCCTCCGGCGAGGCGTAGCCGCTCGACGGCCCGAGCTGCTCGTCCGGGAAGGGCTCGATCCAAAGCGACTCCACGAGTCGCTCGGGCGCCTCGTGCTCCGCGCCCTCGCCGGGGGGGCCGTAGTCGATCGGCAGCACGCGCTTGGGACGGCGGCCGATCGCGTCGAGGCAGGCGTTGGTGGCAATCCGGTAGAGCCAGGTGCGAAGCGTCGAGCGTCCCTCGAGCCGGCCGAGCCCGCGCCACGCGCGCAGCAGGGTGTCCTGGAACGCGTCCTCGGCGTCGTGGAGCGAGCCGAGCATCCGGTAGCAGTGCGCATGGATGCTCGGCCGGTGGGCCTCGACGAGCTGCTCGAAGGCGTCCTCGTCACCCGCCCGAGCGGCGTCGAGCAGCGCCGGCTCGTCCATCGCCCCGGCTTTGGCCATCGCGCGCATTCTCTCTGGTTAGACCCGCGCGGGGACCGAAACTGAACGGTGGCCGGTCAGTTCGTCCGCACGGCGGGGTCTGAAGAGGTAGATGCGGGCACCGGTCGTGCATCTCGAGCTGTGCACGGACAACCTGCCGCGCGCGTGCGCCTTCTACACGCGGCTGTTCGGCTGGAGCGCCGAGACGATCCATGCCGAGCCCGGCACCTACCTCGCGCTCGGGCTCGGCGAGGGGATCGAGGGCGGCGTGGTGGAGCGCGACGGCGGGCGGCCGCTCTGGCTCCCCTACGTACAGGTCGCGGACATCGCCGAGACCGCGGCGCGCGCCCGCCGGCTTGGTGCGCGAGTGGAGCTCGAGCCGCGCGAGGGCCCGGCGGGCTGGCGCTCGGTGCTCGCGGCGCCGGCGGGAGCCGAGGTCGCGCTCTGGCAGCCGAAGGCGTAGCCGGCGGCCCTGCCTACGGGGCCGCCCGCACGCTCCAGCCCGCCCCGCCGTCGACCGAGCGCTTGACGGTGCCGTCGTGCAGGGCCACGTAGAGGTCGTCCGACCGGCCGGCGTCGAGCGCCGCCGGCGCCCCGCCCACGTCCCCCACCGGGCGCAGGCGGTCATTCGGCGGGTCGTCGGCGCGGTGCACCGTCCCGCCGCCGTCGACCACGACCAGGGATGCGCCCCACGCGAGCAGGCCGGGGGGACCGTCGAGCGGGCGCCAGCGCCGGCCGGCGTCCTCCGAGACGTGGAGCGCACGTGCGCCCGAGGCGATCAGCCGGTCGGGATCGGCGGGGTCGAGGGCCAGCGCGACGAGCGGCTCCGGCACCTCGCGCTCCTCCCAGCTGCGACCGCCGTCGTCGCTCGCGAGGAATGCGGCGCTGCGCGTGGCGAAGTCGGAGCCGTAGCCGTACACCCGCCTGCCCTCCGCCTCCAGCACGTGGAAGTCCCGCTTGCCGAGCAGCGATACCGGCCGCCAGCTCCTGCCGCCGTCGTCGGAGCGGATCAGCCCGAGGAAGGGCGGCAGGTCGTCGCGGCCGTCGGGGTGGCCGGAGCCGAGCATGGTGCCTGGCCCGACGACCGTGAAGCCCATCGTGTCCTGCATCCGGTCGCCCACGCGCTTCATGCGGGTCTCGCCGGGAGGCGCGCGGAAGAGGCCGGTGTGGGTGGCCACGAGGAGCGCCCCGTCCTTCGGATCGATCCCGAGGCCGTGGGCGTGGACGGGCCCGGCATCGCCCGTGCCCGGCACGGCCGCGGGCCCGGGGTCGTCCCCGCCGCAGCCGGCCGTCGCTGCCAGCGCTGCGGCGAGCGCGAGGCTCGCGACACGCGCGCGCGTCACCCGGGTGGCGCCCGGTAGCCGGCGCGCTCGACCGCGGCGCGTACCGCCTCGTCCGCGAACCCCCGTCCTCGGACCGTGAGCGAGCCCGCGCCGCGGTCCACCGTCAGCGAGCTCACTCCCGCGACCCGCAGGACCTCGTCGCCGACCGCCGCTTCACAGTGGGCGCAGGTCATCCCCTCGACGGGATAGATCCTCTCGGCCTCCTGGGTCATCGAGCCTCCTCACGAGGGATACGCGGCGCCCGGTTACGGTAGAGGACCGCGGATCCCGCTACCTTGACGCCCATGACCGGGCCAGGCATCCGGCGCGGCGTGGTGGCGGCGTTCATGGCCGCCGGCTCGCTCGCGCTCGCGGCGTGCGGCGAGAGCGCGTCCGAGGGCTCGTCCGAGAGCCGCTCCGACAGCAGCGCCGACGCCGGCTCGAGCTCGCCCCCGCCCCCGAAGGGCAACGGCGTCGACCGCGCGTTCGCCACGTTGATGATCCCCCATCACCAGTCGGCGGTGGAGATGGCCGAGATCGGGCTGCAGCGTGCCGAGAGCCTGTTCGTCAGGGACCTCAGCCGGAACATCATCAGGACCCAGACCGCCGAGATCGAGCAGCTGCGCCGGGCGGCGCGCACGCTCGAAGAGGCCGGCGTCGAGCAGAAGGCGCTCGGCCTGTCACGCAGCGAGATGGGGATGAATCACGACGCGTCGTCGCTCGAGAAGGCAACGAAGTTCGACCGACGCTTCATCGCGATGATGATCCCCCACCACGAGGGCGCGATCACGATGGCACGAGCCCAGCTTGCCGACGGCGCCGACGCCAAGCTCACGACGCTGGCCGAGGACATCATCACCGCGCAACAGGGGGAGATCATCGAGATGCTGAAGCACCTCGAGAACCCCTCCGCCGTGCATACGCACCACTAGCCGCCCCGCCCGCGCACGCGACAAACGTCCCGGAGTAGCTGCCAGAGCCCACAGTCCGGGACGTTCAACTGCTCGCGGGCGGGACTGCCACTCTCCGGGTTACGGATGTGGTTCGACCTCGACACGTTCGTACTCGACGCCGCGCAGGCCCTCTGCGTGGCGCTGCCGGCGGCCGGCGTGCCGGCGGTGCTGATGAGGCTCGGCGGTCGCGGCTGGGCCCTGATCGCCCCGGTGTCGGTGGTGTTGAGCGTGATCGCGATCGCCGCCGCGAGCGCGAGCGCCGACGCGATCACCTGGATCGCCTTCATCCTCGTGCCGATCGGCTGCGCGCTCGCGCTCGGCTGGGCCGCCCACGGCGCCCGGCCCTGGCTGGCCGTGGCGGTGATTCCGCTCCTCGCCGCCGCCATCGCGGCGCCCGACGATCCGCTCGGCCGCGCGGCGAGGCTCGCGCTGATCGTGGGCTCGGTGGTCACCGCGGGCCGGCTGCTGGCCGGCGTCGCCCCGCTCCTGTGGCTGAAGGTCGGCGTGGTGGCGATGGCCGTGATTGACTCGGTGTTCATCTTCGGCGATCTCTGGGGCGACCAGAACGCCGCCTTCAACGCGGCCGCGCCGGCCGCCGGCCTGCCGCGGCTCCAGGTGGCCGACATCGGCTCGATCTCGACCGACTACGGCGACTACTTCGTGGCCGGGCTCGTGGGGGCCATCCTGGCCGCGGAGCGCCAGCCGCAACTCCTGGCCGCCGCCGTCACCCTCGCTGCGGCGGAGGCCTGGAATCAGCTCTTCCTCGCCGTGGACTCGCTTCCGGGCACCGTCCCGCCCGCCGTCGTGATGCTCGCATTCGGCGCGTGGCGGCTACACCGCCAGGATCCCGTCGAGCGCCAGCAGCAGGCCGCACGCGATCAGGGCGACCGCGAGCAGCCGGCCGGCCCAGCGCAGGACCCGGCCCCGGGGACCCTCGGGGGGCGGGGCGGCTAGCGCGGTCACGAGGACGCCACCGATCGTCATCGCGCCGGCGCTCACGAGCGCGCCGCGGTCGGCGCCGGCGCCCAGCGCCATCACGACCAGGGCGGGGCGCGCCACCAGCGGGACCGCGACCGGAACGATGGCGGCGCGCCAACCGGCGAGCGAGGGCTCGGGTCGCGGCGGGCGCCGGAACAGGTCGCCGACACCGGCCAGCAGCGCCACGATCCCGGCTGCCAGGCGGAACGAGGGCTCGCTCACGTCGAGGGCTTCGAGCAGCGGCTCGCCGGCCGCCGCGGCCCCGCACACCACGAGCCCGCCGATCAGGGCGCCGAGAGCCGCGACGCCGGCGATCGCGCGCGGCGAGCGCCCGGCGCGCGGGACACCGAACGCGGCACGGGCGGGGTTGAGGGCGAGGAGGAGCGCGGCGGCCCAGAGCCAGCCCGACGCGGTGTCCTCGCCGGAGGGCTCGGCATCGTCGGGGGTCCCGCCCGCCTCCACGATCGGGATGGTCCTGAGTAGGCCGGCAAGCGCGTGCTGCTGGTCGTCCATGCGGGTCTCGCCGTCGCGGAACCAGGCGCCCTCCACCCGCTGCGGCCGGGAGCTCCCGGCAGCGTCGTCCGCGCCGGACTGCTCCTGGATCGCCAGGCCGGCCACGCACGTGGCGCGCTCGGCGATCGGCCCGCGCAGGTCGGCGAGCCGGGGCTCCTCGAGCGTGGCGAGCCACCAGCTCGTGAGCGCCTCGTCGACCACGCCGTACCAGCCGCCGCGAGCGAGGTCGCTGCCCCGCACCACCTGGCCCCAGGGCCCGTGCTGCTGCGCGAGCCAGCGCGCCTGGGCGCCGAACAGCTCGACCTGCCGGCGCGCGTAGTCCAGCTCGTCGTCGCTCAGCGGCGGGCGCCCGCGCTCGGGAAACTCCACCGTCTCCGACGCTCCGTAGGCGGCCCAGTGATCGGGAATGGGCGGGAAGTGATCCTCCACCTCGTCGCGCGAGCTGGCCAGGTAGGCGCCGATGCGGTCGGCGGTCTCGCCCCAACCCTCGTCCGGGAAGGAGCGGTGAAGGCGCGCCAGCGCCCAGTAGGCCTCGCCCGTGTAGTACTTCGAGTACTCGCCCGCCACCGGCTCTCCGCTCGCCCGGTCGTACTCGGCCAGCACCGCGCCTGACGGCTCGGTCTGAGCCTGGAGGAAGCGCCCGAACTGGGCCAGCTCGTCGTCGTAGCGAGGGTCGCCGGTGGCCTCGCGGCGAATGTCGAGCCCGGCCGCGAGCAGAGCGGTGGCGCCGGTGGTCACGCGGTCGACGCCCGCGAGTGCGGCGAGGCCGTCGCTCCGCGCAAGCCGGTCGAGCGCCCATTCGGTGCCGCGGTCGGCGGACTCGAGGGCACCCGGCAGGCCCGCCGCGGCGGCCTGGTAGAGGCCCATCGTGACCCCGGCGTGGCGCACCTCGTTGTAGTCGACGGGCATGGAGTTGTCGTCCGCGTTGTAGGTGTAGACCCAGCTGCCGTCGCTCTCCTGGTTGCGCACGAACCAGTCGACGGTCGCCTGCGCCGAGCGCCGGAGCCCCTCGGCGCTCACGGGCGGGCAGCGCTCGGGCGGAGCGAGCGCGACGAACGCGACGGCGAGGAGCAGGACCAGGCTGAGCCCGGCCCGCAAGAGGCGCCCGCTCACGCCTACCCGACCGCCACGATCGCCCGCTCCGCCCTGCGGGCCCGGCGGACGGAGGGGAGGAGCAGCGCCGGCAGCGCGAACCACGCGGTGAGGGGGAGCCGGCTGAGCGCCACGACGGCGGCCGGAGCCCCGCGGAACGTGACGCCGTCGCGGTCGACCAACTCGAGGGCCGAGCCGGGCGGCGCGGGCTCGACCCGGAAGCGCGCCAGCCAGTCGAGGCCGCGCACGAGCGTGAGCAGGCGCCGCTGGCCGGCGGCGCTCGGGTCGATGCGCAGCACACGGTCGCGGGTGGACGGCACCGCCCAGATCGCCAGGACGGCGATGGCGAGGACCGAGAAGACCTGGACCGACGCGGACATCTGGATCGAGAGATGGAAGACCACGGCCACCCAGACCGCGGCGTAGCGGGTGCCGCGCCACCAGAGGCCGAGCGCGATGAACAGCTCGGTGAGCACGATCAGCTTGGCCGCCCCGGTGTGGAAGCTCCGGTCAGTGAGCACCGAGACCACCCAGTCCGGCCAGGCATCGAGGTCACCGCGGGCGCGCTCGACTCGCTGCCAGGAGACGGTGCCGCCGAACCAGTCCGGATCAACGAGCTTGCTGAAGCCGGATGCGCCGTAGACGGCCGCGCACTCGAAGCGGAGCAGCCAGAGCGGCCAGGCGGGCGCGGTGAGCTCGAGCGGCGGCCCGCCGCGGCGGCGGCGAAGCCAGGCGTCCAGCGACAGCTCCCGGCCGCAGGGGGCCACCGCCAGCAGCCCGAGCACGATCACCAGGTAGGCCCGGTTGTTGTGGAAGTGCGTGGTGGAGAGGAACAGGTTGTACGCCACGATCGCGAACGTGGTGGTGGTGGCCAGGCGCGTGAGCAGACCGATCGACATTGCCACGGCCGCGACCGCCGCGAGCCACAGCAGCCCGAGGTAGACCCCCTCCGGCAGCTCCGGATACCAGGCGAGGTAGGGCTCGTAGAAGGCGTCGCCGTAGGTGCGCCCGTCGAGCCCGTCGGCGAGGAAGGGCCACAGATGGAGGAGCACGACCGGGCCGGCGAGCACCCTCAGGAGCGCGAGGGCGCGCATGCTGACCGCGCGCCCGAGCAGCTCGTCGACGCGCGCCAAGAGGCCGGCAGCGCTCACCCCGCGCCCTCCCGGACCGGACTCCGCAGCACCGTGGTGCGCGGCGGATCGTCGTTGTGCCAGGCGGTGACCCTCGCCTCCAGGTAGCGCGTCTCGGCGTCCCGCGGGGTGTTGCGGGCCACCCAGGCGAGCGCCGCCTTGAGGAACGCCAGCTGGTTGTCGAGCCCGGCATCGGCGTGGCGGCGCACCGCCGGGTAGCGGAGCCCCCGGTCCCGCACCAGCTCGTCCCAGCGGTAGCGGGACCAGGGCAGCTCGACCGGCACGCGCCGGCCGTCGGCGGTCACGCGAATCACGTCGGCTCGCCAGGTGCTCGACTCGGGGAACATCTGGAAGGCGAACTCCTTGTGGTCGGCCCAGTAGCCGCGCGCCACGAGCCCCAGCTGCAGGAGCACCACGGCCACGACCACCACCCGCCGCGTGACCACCCTCACCTTCGAGCGCACGCGGCAACGATGACACGGGCGCGCGCGCGAGGGCGAACGCCGCTCAGTCGGGCGCCACGAGGCTGGGGCTCGGCCGCATCACGCGCTCCACGACCCCGCCCTCGACGCTCTCGAGCGCTCGATCGCCGGCGCCCCGGTCGACCCGCAGGATCGTGACCGGGCTCTCCGTGATGTCGCCGCGCTCGTCGAAGGAGAAGCTGCCGAGCAGTCCGCCGCGCACGCGCGTGTCGAAGAGCTGGTCGAGGATGCCGGCGCGCGTGCCGTCGGATCGGGAGATCGCCCGCAGCACCACCTGTGCCGCCTGCGCCGCGTACACCGCGGAC